>MDTD01080577.1_pt1 | contig 102775 bp, 83 predicted proteins | sample 811221 | NCBI WGS metagenome assembly MDTD01 (sample SAMN05326646, study PRJNA326480) | marine metagenome | isolation source: seawater | place: Pacific Ocean: South West | collected 2011
ACTTAGGGCTGCTTTCCGCCCTCGCAGACCGGATCCAGGCACGACTAGGCGAGGGCCGGGTCATGATCATCCAGCCGGAGGCCCGCCATCCCCCGGACAAGGCCGAGCGGCACGTGCCTTTCTCCGGCCAGCTGCCCGAGGAAACGCCGCCGCCGCCCGACACCCTGCCGGGCCTGCGCCCCATCCGCATGCTGGACCGGCCGGAGCCGATCGACGCGGTCGCCGAAGTGCCGGACGGCCCGCCGCTGCGCTTCGTCTGGCGCCGGGTGGTGCGGCGCGTGGTGAAAGCCGACGGCCCGGAGCGGATCGCGCCGGAATGGTGGACCTATCTGCCCCCGGCAAATGGCGCGGCGCAGGCCATGCCCCGCGCGCGGGACTATTACCGTGTCGAGGACGAGCACGGCCACCGCTACTGGATCTTCCGTGAGGGGCTTTATGATGACGGGCGTGGCAGCCAGCCCGATTGGTTCCTGCAGGGGTTGCTGGCATGAGTGGTTTCGCCGAACTCGCCGTGACGACGAACTTCTCCTTCCTGCGAGGGGCGAGCCATGGGGCCGAGCTGGTGCAGCGAGCAGCCGAGCTTGGCCTGACGGCGATCGGCGTTGCGGACCGCAACACGCTGGCCGGGGTTGTGCGGGCGCACACCGCGGCAAAGGAGGCCGGTCTGAAACTGCTGGTCGGGGCGCGGCTGGTGCCGCTGGAGGGGCCGGAGATCCTCGCCTACCCGATGGACCGGGCCGCCTATAGCCGCCTGTCCCGCCTTCTGTCGAATGGCAAGATGAAACCGGATGTGCCGAAGGGCGAATGCCACCTGACGCTGGAGGACATCCTCGCCGCCAGTAAGGACCAGGCTCTGATCGTCATGCCGCCAGCCGTTCCGCCCGCCGGGTTTGCGGACACGCTGCGCGACATCGCCGCCGCCGCGCCGGGCCGCACCTGGCTTGCGGCGCGCTACACCTATTCCGGCCGCAACCGGGAGCGCATCGCGCGGCTGGAGGAAATTGCCGCCAGCGCGGGCGTGCCGCTGGTGGCGACCAATGACGTGCTCTACCACACGCCGGAGCGCCGCCCCTTGCAGGATGTGCTGACCTGCATCCGCGAACACTGCACCCTTGAGACGGCGGGCTACCGTCTGGAAGCAAACGCCGAACGGCACCTGAAAAGCCCGGCCGAAATGGCCCGCCTGTTCCAAGGGTTCGAAGAGGCGGTGGCGCAGACAGAGGCCATCTCCGCACGCTGCCAGTTCAGCCTGGATGAGCTGGCGTATGAATATCCGGACGAACCGGTCCCGCATGGCGCAACGCCGCAAAGCCATCTGACGAAGCTCACCTGGCAAGGCGCTGAAAGCCGCTATCCGGACGGTATTCCGGAACAGGTCTCCCGGCAGCTGGAAGAAGAGCTCGCCCTGATCGAGGAGCTGTCCTACGCGCCCTATTTTCTGACCGTACACGACATCGTCGCCTGGGCGCGCAGCAAGGGCATCCTGTGCCAGGGGCGCGGCTCTGCGGCGAACTCCGCCGTCTGCTACTGCCTCGGCATTACCAGCGTCGACCCGACCCTGACCAAGCTGCTGTTCGCCCGCTTCCTGTCACGCGAGCGCCGGGAGCCGCCGGACATCGATGTCGATTTCGAGCATGAACGCCGCGAGGAAGTCATCCAGTATGTCTACGGACGGTATGGCCGGCACCGCGCCGCCCTGACGGCGACGGTGATTTCCTACCGGTCCCGCTCCGCCGTCCGGGAAGTCTGCAAGGTGCTTGGCCTCAGCGAGGATATTTCCAGCGCACTGGCCAATGGCGTCTGGGGCAGCTGGAACGATGCCCTGCCGGACAAACGCATTGTCGAGGCGGGGCTGGACCCGCGCAGCCCGCTGATCCGCCGGGCCATCCTCCTGACCCGTCAGCTGATCGGGTTCCCGCGCCACCTGTCCCAGCATGTCGGCGGCTTCGTGCTGACACAGGGCCCCCTCACCGAAACCGTGCCCATCGGCAATGCCGCCATGGACAAGCGCACCTTCATCGAATGGGACAAGGACGACATCAACGCGCTCGGCATCATGAAAGTGGATGTGCTGGCGCTGGGCATGCTGACCTGCATTCGCAAGGCCTTCGACATGCTGGAAAGCCACAAGGGCACCCACCACACGCTGGCCAGCATCCCGCCGGACGATACGCCGACCTATGACATGCTGTGCCGGGCCGACAGTATCGGCGTGTTCCAGGTGGAAAGCCGCGCGCAGATGGCGATGCTGCCGCGCCTGCGCCCGCGCGTCTTCTACGATCTCGTGATCGAGGTTGCCATCGTTCGCCCCGGCCCGATCCAGGGCAATATGGTGCACCCCTATCTGCGCCGCCGGAACGGTACGGAGCCCGTGCGCTTTCCCAGCCCTGCCCCGGAACACGGCCCGCCGGACGAACTGGAACGGATCCTGGAGCGCACCAAAGGCGTGCCCCTGTTCCAGGAACAGGCGATGCAGATCGCCATCGATGCCGCGAAGTTCACGCCCGACGAAGCCAACGGCCTGCGGCGCGCCATGGCGACCTTCCGCCACCTCGGCACGATCCATAATTATGAAGAGATGCTGGTCTCCCGCCTGATCGGACGGGGCTATGACCCGGTGTTTGCCCGGTCCTGCTATGAGCAGATCAAGGGCTTTGGCGAGTACGGCTTTCCGGAGAGCCATGCGGCCTCCTTCGCCCTGCTCGTTTACGTGTCCTCCTGGCTGAAATGTCACCATCCGGACATTTTCTGCGCCGCCATCCTGAACAGCCAGCCCATGGGGTTCTACGCCCCGGCCCAGCTGGCGCGGGATGCACAGGAGCATGGCGTCGAAATCCGCCCGGTGGATGTGAACCATTCCGACTGGGACAATACGCTGGAACCGGCAGACGATGATTCCGGCCTGTTCGCTGTGCGCCTCGGCTTCCGGCAGGTCGACGGGCTGAAACAGGCCGACATGGAACAGCTGATGGTACACCGGGCCGGCGGCTATGACAGCCCGGACGCCCTGCCCCGCCGGGCGCGGCTGACCCGCGCCGTGCTGGAACGGCTGGCGGCGGCGGATGCGTTCCGCTCCATGGGCCTGTCGCGGCGCGATGCCCTGTGGAAGATCCGCGGTGAGGCGCCGGGACACGCCCTGCCGCTGTTCGCGGCCGCCGACCTTGCCGAACAAGGCACGGAGGCAGATGTGGACCTCCCACAAGTTCCGCCTTCTGAGCATGTATTGCAGGACTACCAGACGCATCGCCTGTCGCTGAAAGGCCACCCGATGCACTTCCTGCGGAACGCCCATACGCGGCGCGGCATTGTCTCCACCGCTGAGGCCACCGGGCGGGGCAACGGCCAGCGGGTGGAGACGTCTGGTCTGGTGCTGGTGCGCCAGCGGCCCGGATCCGCCAGTGGGGTCGTCTTCATTACGCTGGAAGATGAAACCGGGATCGCCAATCTGGTCGTCTGGCCGCGTGTGCTGGAACGGTTCCGCCCCGTCGTGATGCGCGCGCGGATCCTGCACGTGATCGGCCGGGTCCAGTCAGCCGAGAACGTCACGCATATCGTGGCGGAGCGATTGATCGACTGCACGGACGACCTGTCCCTGTTGTCGGAAGAAGCCCTGCGCGATCCGCTGAACGGGGTGCTGGCCCGGCCGGACGAGGTTCGCCGGCCTGTCGCACCGCGCAAGGGCCCCGCCGGACGCCCTTCAGGGGGGCGTCATCCGCGCAATGTCAGGGTCATTCCGCCAAGCCGCGACTTTCACTAGCCGCCCCCCCGAACCTGCTCGTTTGGGTAGCAGGTCCACTCATCCGTGCGGCCCAGGACAGGTGCGACATTTCGAAACGGTTTTTGCGAATTATTCTCTTTTACATAATCGGGTGGGCCCGATATTGCGAATGAGTTGCAAAATCGGAGACGGGTATGAAACTGAAAACACAGACTGCCATAGGCGTCGCCCTCCTGTTCGGGGCACTCCCAGCCGTCGCGCAGGAAACTGAAGCAGATGCTGCACCGTCCCACATGAAAACCGGTTGATCGGCCTTGTCCAACAGTGTCGGGGCGTTGCGTTTCCCCTGCTGGCGGTCGTGCCCGACGGAGGAACGAATGCCGTCGGTGAAGGCCAGATCAGGATGGTGGCAGGAGGCGCAGGCGATCTGACCGGAAGCGCTGAGGATCGGATCGAAGAACAGCGCTTCGCCGAGCCTGGCCATGGCGGACCTTTCAGCCGGCACAGGACGGTCCAGCAGCGCCATCTCCTCGAAAGGCGTATCGTTCGTGGTCTCGACGGTTGGCCAGGTTTCAACAGGCCCGGCATAGACCTCCCGCAAAGTTGCCCCTTCAGCACAGATTTGCGGTCCACATCCGAGATCCGGCTCCGCGGCCGGTTGCTGAACCTCAGCGCCCTTGCAGGATATCGCCAGCAGGCAGCCCATAGCCAGCAGCGCAGCGCGAAGCTTCCCGGCCTGCGATGGCGATTTGATCTTCGTCAGGGACATGACCGGCAATTCTTTTTCTTTTCCGCACTATGCAATCTATAATGATAATCATTCTCATAATCGCTTTGGTTGTCACGGGCAACAATCGTCGCAGGCGCTTTGCAGCTGCAGGGCCCTTGCCGCACACGAAATGCAGCCCACCGCGACGGAATCCGGCCCCTCTGCCGTTAAATGGAAAAACTGGCTCATTGATTGTGTGAATTTAGATGGCACGAAAAAAATCGTCCTCGCGGTGGGGCCTCCTCGCCTTTGTTGCAGCAGCTGCCGCCATCGGCGTGTACGTCTTCGTCTCCGCGTCATCGAACGGCGAAGAACAGACGCTCCAGACCGAAAAGGTCACGCGGGGCGATATCGAAGTCACGATCTCGGCTGCGGGCAAGATCGCACCGAAGGAAAAAGTCGCCGTCGGCGCGCAGGTGTCCGGACAATTGGAGAAGCTGTACGTCGATGTCGGCGATACGGTAGAGGCTGGTGACCTGCTCGCCCAGATTGACGCCACGATCGCCACGACAAGCGTCGAAGCCAACCGCGCCCAGCTGAAAGAGCTGCGCGCCAGTCGCAAGCAGCAGCAGGCGACGCTTGAACTCGTGAAGTCCCAGTCCGAGCGCGCCACCATGCTGTACGAGGCCGACGCCATGGCCAAGGCGGATTATGAGGCGGCGATAGCGGACTATCAGATCGCTCAGGGCAGACTTGAAGCGATCGACGCGCAGATCGAACGGCAGAGCTCCAGCCTTCAGGCCGATCTCGCCTCGCTCGCGTTCACGAAAATCTACGCCCCGATCTCGGGTACAGTTGTGTCTCTCGAGGCCGTCGAGGGCCAGACGCTGAACGCCAACCAGACGGCGCCGACCATCCTTACCATCGCGGACCTCACCACGATGACGGTCGAGACCGACGTGTCGGAAGCCGATGTGTTGCGGATCACCAAGGACCAGCCCGCCTGGTTCACGACACTCGGCGATTCCGAATACCGTTGGGAGACCAAGGTCCGCCAGGTCCTACCAACGCCTGAAGTGCTCAACGATGTGGTGCTCTACAAGGCGCTGCTGGATGTAGACAATCCGGAAGGGCGGCTGCGCACGGAAATGACGGCTCAGGTCTTCTTCGTTCTCGGATCGGCAAAGGATGCCACTCTCGTCCCGATCACGGCACTTCAATCAGCTCCGGCGCGCCGGGCCAGTTCGGATGCAGACGCGACCGCAGGGCCGGCGCCAATGCCGGCGGCTTTCAAAGCGGCACTGGAAGCCAATCCCGAAGCGGACAAGGCACTGGTCATGGTACTGGGGAGCGACGGAAACGCTCAACCTCGCCCGATCCTCACCGGGCTACGCACCCGCACGCAGGCTGAAGTGATCTACGGTCTCGAACCCGGCGACACGGTTGTGTCCGGCAACGTTTTCCCGAAGCAGGTTACCGGCAATCAAACCCGCAGGATGGGACCGCCCCCCATGATGGGCCGCTAGGAGCCGCCCGATGGACTCCCCTCTCATCAGCCTCGAGCATGTGAAGCGCTATTTCGGATCTGGCGATACCGAAGTGCGCGCCCTGGATGGCGTCACGCTCGATATTCATACCGGCGAGTTCGTCGCCATTATCGGTCAGTCGGGATCCGGCAAATCGACCCTGATGAACATCCTTGGCTGCCTCGACCGGCCGACAGACGGCACCTATCGGGTGCGTGGGCAGGATGTCGCCGATCTGGATGCTGACGAACTCGCAGGCATGCGGCGTGAAACTTTCGGCTTCATCTTCCAGCGCTACAATCTTCTTGCATCCGTTTCGGCGTCGGAAAACGTCGAGATCCCGGCGGTCTACGCTGGCCTCAGCCATTCGGAGCGCCAGGAAAAAGCAGACACGCTTCTGTCCCGGCTGGGGCTGGGCGACCGCCTCGACCACAAACCGAACCAGCTTTCCGGTGGCCAGCAACAACGTGTCGCTGTGGCTCGCGCTTTGATCAACGACGCGGAAGTCATCCTCGCAGATGAACCGACCGGCGCCCTGGACTCCGGATCGAGCGACGAACTGCTCGGCCTGCTTGAGGAGCTGCACGAAGCCGGACGTACGATCATCCTGATCACGCACGACCCGAAAGTCGCTGAACGCGCAAAGCGAGTGATCGAATTGAAGGACGGACGCGTGGTTTCCGATATCGGATCCGCCGACATCGTCACGCCGGCGGCGGAGTCCTACCGCCATACCGGCAAGGGCCCGTCTCCTGTGTCGCAGGTGGTCGAGTCCGTAAAAATGGCCTTCCGGTCCCTGCGGGCGAACCTCTTCAGGACGGCACTGACCCTGCTGGGCGTCGTCATCGGCGTGGCGGCTGTCGTCGCCATGCTGGCAATCGGACAAGGCAGCCAACGCCAGGTCATGGCCCGGTTTGAATCCATGGGATCGAACCTTTTGTTCGTCCGGCCCGGCGCCCCAGGCACACGCATGCGGGGCGACGCTATCGCAACGCTGACACTGGCGGATGCAGATGCATTGAACGAGTTGGACAATGTGCGCGCCGCCGTCCCTTCGCGTACCGGGTCAGCAACCCTGCGCGTCGGCAACAACGACTACAGCACTTCCATTGAAGGCGTTTCAGCCGGATGGCCCATCGCTCAGAACCGCGGCATGCTCTATGGCAGCTTCTTCACCGAGGAAGACGTGGACAGACGTATCGGTGTGGTCGTTCTCGGCACGACAAGCGCGGGGAATCTTTTCGACAATGTTCAGGACGCTGTCGGACAGTACATTTTCCTTGGCGGCGCTCCGTTTGAGGTTGCCGGCGTCCTCGAAGAAAAAGGGGCATCATCCTGGGGACAGGATCAGGATGATGTGGCGCTCGTCCCGATCACCACCGGGATGATGCGACTGTTCGGACAGAACTATTTGTCTTCCATCACCATTGCGGTCGACGACACAGATCGGATCAGCGAGACGGAGACCGAAGCCACCGATCTCATTCTGGCCCGTCACGGGACGGAGGACTTCCAGCTTCGCAACACCGCGTCCATCCTCGAGTCTGTCCAGCAGACACAGAATTCCTTCTCCATCCTGCTCGGCTCCGTCGCATCCATCTCCCTGCTGGTCGGCGGGATTGGTGTCATGAACATCATGCTGGTCAGCGTCTCTGAACGAACGCGGGAGATCGGCGTGCGCATGGCCACAGGTGCCCGTCGGTCTGACATCATGAGCCAGTTCCTGATCGAATCCCTCGTTGTCGGCGGACTCGGCGGTGTGGCAGGCGTATTGATCGGCTTCGGTGTTTGCTTCCTGTTGGGCGCAAACGGCATGCCTATCGCGGTCACGCTCACGCCCGCTGCACTCGCTTTCACATCCGCCATGGTCACCGGTCTCGTCTTCGGTTTGCTGCCCGCCCGCAAGGCGGCCCACCTTGACCCGGTCACAGCGCTCGCTTCGGAGTAAACCATGATCAGAAAGATCACCCTGTCCGCCTTTATGCTCGCGCTGCCTGCCTGCGCCTCCCTTGCTCCGCAGACGGATGCGAGCACGCATGGCATGGCCCTCCCCGGCGCTTATGACAACGCCGCCGAACTAACGGGCGCCCGATCTGTGGAAATGGACTGGTGGGCTGCCTTCGGATCAGAAAATCTCAACGCCCTGGTGGCCGAAGCCCTGACTGCCAACCAGACACTGGCCGCCGGTATCGAAAATGTTGCAGCGGCCCGTGCCGCATTGAAAGTATCCAATGCTTCCCTGCTGCCGCAAGCCAGTGCCAGTCTGTCCGCTTCCAGCGACACGGAGCGCGGGCTTGAAGATGTCAGTTCATCCGGTCGCCTGTCCGCCTCTTACGAGGTGGACCTGTTCGGCGCCAACGCAGCAAGTCGAGCTGCCTCCCAGGCGAACCTCGACGCCACGATTTATTCTCAACGCGCGCTGGAACTGACTGTACAATCGGATGTCGCTTCCACCTATTTCAACCTGCTCGCCACGCGGGAGCAGCTGGAAGTCGCGCGCCGGAATCTCGAAATATCCGAGCGTATCTTCGAGATCGTGGAAGTGCGCTACAAGGCCGGCGCCATCTCCGGCTTTGATGTTTCCAGCCAACGCGCACAGCTGGCCAATGCACGCGCACGCATACCGCAACTCAAAGCCCAGATCGTCAGCCTGGAAACCTCTCTCGCAATCCTGCTTGGACAGAAACCGCAGGGATATGTGGCGCCGGACGAACCCATCCTCGACCTTGACCTCCCCCTCGCGGATCCAAGCTTGCCGTCAGATCTCCTGCTGCGGCGGCCCGATCTTTTGCAGGAGGAAGCCAGCCTTCGTGGCGCCGACGCAAATGTGACGGTTGCCCGCGCCGCCTTCCTGCCGGGTATCGATGTCGGCGCCGCACTGTCCAGCATCCTCAGCGGAGGCGCTGACCTGACGGGTTCAATTTCTGCGTCTCTTGCTCAGACGATCTTTTCCGGCGGCCGTCTTGAAGGACAGCTGGAAAGCGCACAGGCTCGCCAGAAAGCTCAGCTCGCGAGCTATCGCGGGGCAATCCTCAGCGCTCTGCGTGATGTCGACGTCAGCCTGAATTCGATCGAGGCCAACGCGCAAAGAGAAGCGCAACTGCTGGTCGCGCGCGACGCCTCTCAGGATGCGCTGGAGGCCGCGGAACTGCGTTACCGCGCGGGGACGGACGACCTGACCAGCCTGCTGACGGCGCAGCAGTCTTATTTCACCGCGTCCGACACTTATGTTCAGGGCCATCTGATTCGGCTGACCTCCGCTTTGAACCTGTATGTGGCCCTCGGCGGAGGATACTGACCGCCCGGAATATTATTGACAGTCATAGTGTCAATTAACTAGGCTTTTCGATAGAACTTATCGGAGGCAACAGCCATGGATGTCAGGAACGAAGTCTTCCCATCCGATCCCACCCGGATGGCCCAGATGATGGAGAAAGGCCCGGATGGCCCGATCTTCATGGTCAATTTGCTGAAATTCAAGGACAAGGCCGAGTATGACGATGGCCGTGAGACGGATCTGTCCGGTCGCGACGCCTATATGATCTATGGCCGTGCGGTTGCCGATATCCTGCCGAAATTCGGTGGCCGGGCCGTTTTCGCCGCAGATGTCACCTTCCTGGCGCTTGGAGACGTCGAAGAGCTATGGGACGAAGTCGCGATCGCCATGTATCCGAGCCGGGCCGACATGGTGCGCATGTCACTCTCCGAAGAATGGCGTGACGCCGCAGTTCACCGTTCGGCGGGCCTGAAAGGGCAATTGAATATCGAGACGGTCCTTCCAGCGGCTCAGCAGGCCTCCCCTTGGGCGAAAAACCTGCTCCAGGAATAGAAAAAGACAATTCACGCAGCCGCCTCAGCAGCAGGAACCTTTCCTCACGGCCCATCGTGCTTATTCTGACAAACTGTTGATAGCGACATCTGACGGGATTCGGCTTGCATTCAGAGCCCGACAATATTGGCAGGAATTTGAAATGGCGACAGACGAGACCACGCAGGACGAAACCCATACCCCGGATGGCCGCAGGCTCAGATCTGAACGCAACAAGCAGAAGATCGTCACCGCGATGATGGAACTGGTGCGCGAGGGAGATTACGACCCGAGTGTAGCCAGCATTGCAGAACGGGCCGGCGTGGGCCTGCGGACCGTGTTCCGCCATTTCGACGATGTCGACACGCTCTACCGCGAGATGTCCGGCCAGATGGAAGCCCGCATCCTGCCCGAGATCGCGAAGCCGCTGACCGAGGAAACCTGGCAAGCCCAGGTCAAGGAGATGATGGGGCGCCGCATCCGCATCTTCGAAGACATCATGCCCCTCCGGATCTGCGCGCGGGTCAGACGCTTCCGGTCAGACTTCCTCATGGCGAACCACAAGAGGTTTGTCGCGCATGAGACGGCCGCCCTTTCCCTCGCGCTTCCCAAGGAAGTGCTGGACAACGAACCGCTGAAACTGGCGTTCGACGTGGCGCTGAGCTTCGACACCTGGCGCCGCCTTCGACAGGATCAGGAATTCTCCCGGACCAAAGCCACCGCTACGCTCGAAGCCATGCTGGATGCCCTTATCGCTGCAGCGGAATGAGCCTGACGCGCCTTCTCTTCTTGTCGGCTTTGCTGGCCACGGCCTGCGGTGGCCCGGCTGAGCAGACCAGCCTGTCGGAATCCTGCGGGCTCGCCGCCGACGCTCTCGATCAGTTCATTCCATTTGCGTCCGGGTCCTACGAAAAAGGGAAAGACCCGGTCTACCGCGAAGAATCCCCGACCCTGACGCTGCACATCGATGCATTCGAGCTGCTCTCCCATGAGGTGACCAATACGGAATTTTCCCGCTTCGTCGACGAGACCGGCTATGTCACAGACGCAGAAAAAAGTGCTGAAGCTGGTGGAGAAGCCGCGGGATCCGCCGTGTTCCAATCCGCAGAAGGCTCCATAGGCAAATATCCGTGGAAGCTGGTTCCAGGCGCCACGTGGTCATCACCGGAAGGACCAGGATCGGACATCGCAGGCCGCGCACTGCATCCCGTCGTTCATGTGTCTCTGGCCGACGCCCAGGCTTACGCGGCTTGGGCCGGGGGCCGGCTGCCAACGGAGGCGGAATGGGAATACGCCGCGTCCCGCGGCTTGCCCGACCCGGACCGCTCCAGGTCTGGCGCCTATGACGAGACCGGCCAGCCTGTCGCAAATGCCTGGCAGGGCATTTTCCCGGTCAGCAATACGTCCGCCGACGGTTTCACGGGCACATCACCTGTTGGCTGCTTCGGGCCGGACAAGTCCGGTGCCTTCGACATGATCGGCAATGTCTGGGAATGGACCGACACGCCCTACGGTCCCGGCACAAACACAATCAAGGGCGGGTCCTATCTGTGTGCCGAAAATTTCTGCCGGCGTTACCGCCCTGCCGCGCGGCAGCCTGAAGAGACAGACTTCTCATCGAACCATATCGGTTTCCGAATTGTCCGGGATGTAGAGCGCTGACCGGTCAGTTCGGCCAGTAAATATACTCATCTCCCGGCTCAAAAGTGTCGGCCGCCGTTTTGTCGACCATGATGGGGCTTTCTATTGTGTACGGATAAAGCGGCGCACGGGCATCCGCCCAATGAGCATCGATCAGAGACTGAAGCTCCGCCACCTTGTCCGGTAATTCACCCGCGAGATTTTCCTGCTCCGTCGGGTCTTCAGCCAAATTGAACAGCCATGATTTCTGCTGCCGGCCATTCACCTGCAGCTTCCAGTCACCGGTGCGCACGACACGGTAATACCCGCTGGACCAGAAGATCGCATCATCTACCCGAGCGATATGTCCGGTGCCGGTCGCTTCGGGCAGAATATTCTCTCCATCGATCTCCAGACTGGCTGGCAGCAAGGCGCCTGCAATGGCCGCGAGGGTCGGCATCACATCGACATGCGCCACCGGCGTGTCGATGATTGCGCCAGAAGGAATATTACCGGGCCACGAAACGAACATCGGCACCCGGATTCCACCCTCGAACAAAGTGATCTTCCAGCCGCGATATGGGGCGTTGACCTCCGGCAGGCCGATATATCCTGCGCCACCATTGTCCGAGGTGAAAACGATCACCGTGTTATCTGCCAGCCCTTCTTCTTCGAGTTTGTCCATGATGCGCCCGACACTTCGGTCAAGCGCCCGGACCATTGCTGCATAAACGCGCAAACGCTCCGGCTGGATGTCTCCGACAGCTTCGTAGTCCTCCCGCGTCGCCTGCAGCGGTGTATGGACGCCCCAATGGGCCAAGTAGAGAAAGAACGGCCGGTTGCGGTTGGCCTCAATGACCTTGCTGGCTTCGTCTGTCCAATAGTCAGTCAGATACCCGCCAGGCTCAAACCAGTCGCTGTTGTTGAACGATGCAGCATATTGCATCCGTGCCCACAGGAATTTGTCGATCGGGTCGAAGTCGAGTTTGGCATTCACGACATCCGGATCATCGCCGGGAAGATACAAGCCGCTGGCCATGAGCAGACTCTCGTCAAACCCCTGCGCCGTTGGGCGGGACTCTTCGCTGCGTCCCAGGTGCCATTTGCCGATGTGCACCGTATGATAGCCAGCCTGTTTCAACAGTTCCGCGACCGTCACCTCTTCACCGGGCAATCCCTGCTGATCGAACGGCACGCCGCCCTCATCCGCCTGCTTGTTCCAGAGGATTGGAGGCAATCCTGTGTGCATGTCGTTGCCGATCATGGAGACGATACCGCCCATGCCTCCCGGCGTGGGGGTAAATTCAAACCCTGTGCGCGTTGGATAGCGCCCGGTCATCAACATCGCCCGGGAAGGCGCGCACGTCCCCGTTCCGGCATAAGCCTGATTGAAGATTGCGCCCCGCGCGGCCAGCCTGTCGATGTTGGGGGTCGGCACGAGGCCGCCCGCCACACCGCCTCCGAAGGTAGAGATATCGTTGATGCCAAGATCGTCGGCAACGATGAAGATGATATTCGGCGGCCCGTCAGCCCTTTTCGTCTGCGGATCTTCCGGACCCTGGCTCCAGGCAATCTCCTGGTTGGGCGCGACATCAGTCCCACCCGAGTGCGCCACCAGGAACAGGATTATGGACGGCTTGTTAAACCAGGCCAATGTTCCAAGAACGACGAGCAACGCCGCCAGTCCAATGAGAATTTTCTTCAGCATCTTCCGCCGCCTAGTTCAGGAGTTCTTCGCAGCCAGTGCCGGACAAGACCTGCCTGACTTCTGTGCGGACACCATCGGGAAGCGCGCTTGCCGCGTCCCGCAGATACTGCAGGCATTTTGCCTGATAAGGAAAAGTGGGCTGTTTCCAGACCTGTCCGTCAATCTCGGTCTCGAAGTCCGGCTTGCCCGCCACGACCGCCGCAGCATTTGCTTTTAGGAAAGGCAAGTAGACACGGCCGATTTCGGTCAGCAGCGGTTTCAAGCTCTCGGTCGCCTGCTCATATGTGAACCAGTCACCATTTGCCGGCTCCACGCCGGACAGGTCCTCCATACGATCCAGCCATGCCCGCACCCGGGCGGAGCGCGCGCGGGTCAAAGCGGCAGATGTGGGCTCGACGATGGCCAATTGGGTCAATTGCCCGAAAATGGCGAAATCCGCGGACGACGGCCGCGCACCGAGCACATAGCCCGCGCGTTGCAGTAGCTTGTCCAGAAGGTCGATGAAGCGGAGATAGCTCGATTCAATCGTCGACGCGGTGACATCGTTTGACCCCACGACATAGAGTCGCTCCGTCTGCCGTTTACTGAACATGTCAGCCATCTTTTGCGCATCCGGCGCAGCCAGCGTGGGCAAAGACCAATAAACCAGGAGCGGCCCGGCATTGTCGCGGTCCGCTTCGAAATACCAGCGATAGTGGAACATGGCCTTGGTCAGCCATTCATCCGCATAATCTTCGATCAACTCGTTCAGGAACGACAATGCCGGGGTTTCCGGAATGACGCTGCGGCCCGCATATTCTCGTTCCAGACGACGTGTAATCGGCGTGGAATCGACAACAGCCTCAACCTCTCCGTCCGCATCGGAGAAATAGAAAGTCGGCAGCAATTTCACCTTTGGCTGTGGGAGGCCCGGCGGCGGGTTCTGGTGCCCGCCCCAGAGGATCGCATAAGGAATTCGGCGATACCGCAGCAGTGCCAGCATTTTGCGCGTGTACGGCGAACCAGGCGCGCCCATCAGCTTCAGGCGGTTTTCATCCGCAACGTTCATGGTTCCTCCCTACCCATGACCTGGGCCTTATCATTTATTTTTTGGCACTCTCGCTGTCATTTTATTTTTGGTCAATAGCAGAACGCCCGGTCAACGCCGAATGATGCGCCTGACAAGGTGCAGGATGAACCAGAAGATCAGAAGCAAACCGGCCAGCAGGACGACCAGCTGCGGCCAGTAGGCCTTCAACTGGCGCGCCATCGTGTTGCGTGTGATCTCTTTCAGGGAGCTGTAGCCATCCGGCACTTCCAGCACCCCGACACGGTCACTGTAAGCCTGATACTCTTCAAGCATATCTGCAAAGACATCCGGCTTGTCTGTGCTGAGGTCCGTCGTCTCCCCCGGATCCTGTTCGATATCGTACAGCCGCCATTTGCCGTCTCCGTGCGGCTTCTGGTTGCGGGTAATTTTCCAGCGGCCTTTCAGGATCGCCGAGTTGCCGGAAACTTCCATCCCGATCACATCACCGGGCTGGTAGACCGCCGCCTGTGCGCCGGTCAGGAGTGGGTCGAGGCTCCGCCCGGTCATGGCGGTGTCTGGTGTGTCGATGCCCGCATATTTCAGCAAAGTTGGAGCAATATCCGTCACGACGGTCCGGGCATCGTATGTCTCGCCCTGCGGCACGCCAGGGCCCGCCATGACCAACGGCACACGAATTCCGCCCTCAGACCCCAGGAACTTGAACATGTTGTTTGGAGACGCCGCTGCGATCGCCCATTCCGGGCCGATGAAGCCCCAACTCCCCTGTTCGCCAATGCCCTCGATCCCGATGTGATAGCCGTGCATTTTCATCCAGATCGTGAGCCGGAAATCCTCATCGCCGCGCGATGGTTCCGGCCCGTTGTCTGATGTGACAACGAAAATGGTATTCTCGAACTTGCCAGCCTGCTTGAGATGTTCGACGAGCCGGCCAATCTCTATGTCCATTGCCTCCATCATCGCCGCATTCACCTGCATTCGGGCCGCATAAAGCGCCTGATCGTCCGGGGAGAGATCACTCCATGGGCGCATTTCTTCCGGCATGGGGGCGAGCGGCGCGCTCTCCGGGATCAGCCCGATGTCTCTGGCTTTGTGCCAGCGCGCTTCCCTCAGCGCGTCCCACCCCTGGTCATAAATACCGTCGTATCCAGCCGTCAGTTCCGACGGCGCCTGCACGGGAATGTGGATCGCCTGGAATGCGACATAGGCGAAGAAGGGCTGTGTCTGATCGCCTTCGTCCAGATAGTCGATCATGTGGTCGACGATCATGGTGGAGGAATAGAATGAGTCCGGCAGCTGGGCAGGTTTACCATCCTCATACCACGGCGCCTTTTGATAGTACGGCATGTAAGGTTTGTCCGACCAGTTGTCGGCGCCAGACGCATCAAGGGCCAGCGACCGGTCGAACCCATGCGCGTTGGGCAGATCCCCCGCCCCGCTCCCAAGGTGCCACTTGCCTGACATCAGCGTTCGATAGCCTGCCGACTTCAAGCGGTCTGCAAGCGTCAGGACGCCTGGCTCAAGATGCATTGTGTAGCCCGGCTTGCCGACATGCTCTTTCGGCAGCACTTCCGGAATGGTGGCAATCCCGGTCATGTGGTTGTCCATACCCGTCAGGAGCATGGCCCGCGACGGCGAACACAGCGGAGAGGAATAGTGCTTCCGGAACATGGCTCCGCGGGCAGCAAGGGCATCAATATTGGGTGTGCGTGCCTCGCCGCCATAAACGCCGAAATCCATCAATGCCGCATCATCGACAAGGATAAGCACGATATTCGGCCGGGTTCCGTCTGACTGTGCTATGGCGACCGGGCCGGTCAGCATGAACGCCATGGCTGCGGCGGTCCCCCCACCCAGCCATGCGAAAATTTTACGAACAAGACGGCCCGTTTTCCAATCTGGCATATCTACCCCTGATTCAAATATAATGACACTCGGAATGTCACCAGATGGGGCGTTTGTCAAAGTCGGGCCTGTAAACCCTGCACCGGATAGGGTGGATCGGCTGAGCTTCAGAAACTCAAAAGCGTTAGGCGGCAGGTCCGCGTGAGCGCGTCCATTTTCGCGAGCCGGATGCGGCGTGCCCGAGACTTGTGCCCGCAGTCTCGCTTTTCGGGCCATGCCGATGATACCGGGCCCCTTTCAAAACCAGCTTCAGCGCTTCCCAGTGAATTCCGGCAATCACGCCAAGGGTCATGAAGGGAAATTTTGCGAGCAATGCCAAAATTGCTCTTGCAGTGACGGGGCGGGCCTTCCCGGCGAGGTAGGCCGTCATTCGTTCGGTCTCTCCATCGCGATAGGATATGGATAGCGTCACGTTGTCAGAAGGCGGCCTGACGGTAAATTCGTAATGTCCGCGCTGGTCGAAGAATGGGGAGACATAAAACGCCTTGTCGCATTCATGCCGGCAGACCCCATCAATTAAATCGGCAGCACACAAATAATAGTGCCGTTCCCCGAACGTATTGCCGACTTCATAGAGCACATGGTGAAGGTCGCCCGCCTCATTGCGGAGAAAGTAGACCGAGACCGGATTAAACACATATCCGAACATGCGAGGCAAAGTGAGGAGTTCAATCGTTGCCACATCTTCCTGAACGCCCTGCCGAACGGCAAACGCCCGCACCCACGCGGCAAGGTCTTTTGTCTGGCCGTCTCCATGGTCCAGCGGATCAAAGCTGATCAGGCCACGTTTTCCAATGTTCAGGAACCGGGTGATCCGGCCGGCTTCATCCAGGCGGTCCAGGTCCAGCAACAAATAGGCAATCCGGTAGCGCAGAGCATGCGATACGCGGCCAAATCGTTTATGGCTTACCTGACCGATATAGAAGCGTGCCGGTTGGTTCATGCATGAACCTTTCCTGACTCAGTGCGCGCCAGGCGCTCCTGACTGAAATCGAACGCCCAGGGGCGCTTCCAGTCGCTCAACAGCTCCGCGACGGCCAGACCGGATTGGAGCCCGTCTTCATGGAATCCATATCCCTGCCACGCCCCGCAAAACCACGTGCCGCGGCGCCCCTGAATGGACCAAATTTTTCGCTGGGCTTCCATCGCCCGGGCATCGAACACAGGATGATTGTACACGAATTCACGTTCCACTTTGTCCTCAGCGGGCTCCTGTTCCGGATTCAACGTCACGAAATAGTTGGTCTTCGTATCCAGCCGCTGGAGCGCATTCATCCAGTATGTCACGGACAGCTTGAGCGAGTCATTGCGTTTCGCGCGGTAGTTCCATGCGGCCCAGGCCCTGCGCCGCTCTGGCATCAGGCTCTCATCCCTGTGAAGGATCACACGGTTCGGCTGTGTACGGAAGCGGGACAGGATTCCGGCCTCCACGTCGTCAGCGTCTTCGAGCAGCGCAAACGCTTCTGGTGCATGGCATGCGAAGATGACCTCATCGAAATCCTGATGCGCTCCCGACATAAAATGGATTCGGACGCCTTCCCCGTTTCGTGTGACAGACCGGATGCCAGCATTGCAGCGGATCCGATCCGAAAACCCCTTCGTCAGGGGGCCGAGATATGACGCGCTGCCGCCATCAACCGATTGCCATGGAAATTGAGGGCGAACGCTCACCAGGCCATGATTGACAAAGAACCTGGCGAGACTCGCCGCCGGGAAATCCATGATCATCGAGACCGGACAGGACCAGATTGCCGCCGCCATCGGCAATAGGTGATAGTCCACGAAAGCCCGCCCGTAGCCTTCTTCGGCCACATACTCTCCGATCGAACGGCCGCGCTGACAGGTCGCCAATTCGTGGGAAGCGGCATGGAAGCGCAATATGTCCTTCAACATCAGGTAAAAGCGCGGGCTGGCCATATTCCGGCGCCAGGCGAACAGGCCCTCCATACCATGGCTGGCATATTCCATTCTCGCATCGGGGATCGAGACAGAAAAGTTCATCTGGGTGGGATTGGCTGCCACGCCGAGATGTTCGAACAGCGCCGTCAGGTTTGGATAATTCGGCTCATTGAAGACAATAAACCCTGTATCCACCGGCACAGGCCCTTCCGGGGCCTCCACAATCATGGTGGCCGTATGTCCGCCAATCCGGTCTGCTTTTTCAAACACAGTGATATCGCACGCGTCCTGCAGCGCCCAAGCAGCGGAAAGACCGGAAATGCCGGTTCCGATGACCGCCACTTTCGGACGGCGCCCATCAGAGGTGGCCACAGATCGGCGGATTACAGGTGCGGCGACATCAAATGGCATAGGTGTTCTCCGGTTTGTTCATAGAGATACGCAGCAGCCTGCCTGCCGGATTGGATGATCCAATCCGGCTTTATTTGCGTAAGAGCAGAAAAGGAGGCGATAATGCGATCCGTGACGTCCGCTCAGTCAGGAGCCATTCATGGCATCAAATCGAAAAGCCTGGCCAAAGTGAGCGCCCTTCCCGGCCGCTCTGCTCTGGACGGCGAGTTGATGTCTCGGGTGGTCAGCTCTGCTGACCGCGAAGCATTCAACACGCTGGCTTTACATTATGCCCCGCGCCTCAAGGCGTGGCTGGTACATCGTGGCGAGGGCGACTCGACGTCAGAGGACATTGTCCAGGATGTGCTGACAGCCGTCTGGCAAAAGGCCGCCAGTTTTGACAGTTCAAAAGCGAGCTTCTCAACCTGGGTCTACCGGATGACCCGCAATCGCTGGATCGACCACAAGCGAAAGCATGACCGGCTGCAACCGACGGCCCCGCAAGACATGATGGAGCTTTCTGACGAACTGGAGGAGTCCCCCCACGCTGGTCTGGAAGAAGCCCAGGCCGCACAAGCTGTAAGGGACGCGCTCGCAACCCTGCCGCCTGAACAAAAGCAAATGCTCTATCTCGCCTTTTTCGAGGGCCTCTCCCACAGCGCCATCGCCGAACGGACAGGGATCGCCATCGGCACGGTCAAAAGCCGTATCCGCGCGCCCCTGAAGAAACTTAGAACGACACTTGAAGCCTATCGAAAGGATGCGCCATGAATTCGGCAAATTCCCTGCCGGTCACGGTTGATGACGACTGGCTGGCCATGCAGTCAGCGGGTTCGCTCTCGCCGTTCAAACAACTTCTGTTGACCTGCCAGGCAGACATCAATCCGCGCCTGCGGGAGGCAATCACCTCAAACGACCATGTTGCGGGCGCCATGCTCGAAAGCGCAAAACCTGCAGCACTGTCGGACGATTTCCTCACTCGCCTGAGCGCCCGTCTTGATGCGGACCTTCCCGCTCAGCCAGAGGCCGATGACGATACCCATGATGAAGATGGTCGTCCGGAGTGGATGCCAGCGCCGCTGGCAGACTATATCCGCCGCTCAGGCAGCCGCCTCAAATGGCGCAGTGCCGGCCTCGGTGTGCAGCGGGCGCGGCTCGGCCGCAACAGGCGTGGCGAACGACTTTACCTATTGCGGGCGAAACCCGGACTTCCGGTCCCGCGTCATTCTCACAGCGGACAGGAATGGACGCTCGTTCTGGCAGGTGGCTACAAATCCGGCTCGCAGCAATTCGTTGCCGGCGACCTTCATCAGGAAGACGAGGGCTGTATGCATGAATTGCGGATCGATGATGACGGCCCGTGCATTTCCCTCATTGTCGACGAGGGAAAGCTGAAGTTTGCCAACCCCCTGCTGAAGCTGTTCCAGCCGGTGCTCGGCATCTGACCAACGACGGCCACCTGATTGACGCGGGATAGAGCTCCCTGCGGGAGTTCACTCTCGCGTCCAGGGGGCGCGTCTAGGGAGTGTCTCCGGCGCGGGCAGCCTCATTGGCCCTCCAGACACGCTGGAAGTTGCCGCCCAGGAAGGCCGCCAGTTCCGGCTCGCTCATGCCCTTCCGGCGTAGCAATGCCACCAGATCCGGCAGATGCCGGTAATTGTCGAATACCGGCTTGTAGTTCGCGTCCATATCGGATCCGAGGCAGACATGATCGATGCCGACCAGGTCCACCAATTGGAAAATGCGGTCCCCAAAACCCGCCAGATCACTGATCTCAATACCGCTGGGCCACGCCCCGATAATCCCTCCTGCATCGGCCGCCGCCTTGGCAAGTTCGAGCGATATGAAGCGTGGATGATAGGAGTGGGCCGAACTGATATGGGTATGTGTGAACATCACCGGCAGGGTGCTGAGCTCCAGCGCACGGAACGCCCCGGCCTCGGCCATGTGGGACAGGTCGATCATCATCCCCAGACGGTTCATTTCGCGAATGATCGCGTCGCCTTCTGAGGTCAGCCCGTCATGGACCGGCTCATTGGTCATCGCATCGGCGAGACCATTGGTGCGATAGTGGACGAGTGTGATGGACCGGACGCCATCCTGATAAGCCTCATTCACGCGCTCGATTGATCCTTCCAGGAAGTCTCCCCCCTCGACAGTCCAGATGGCCCCCGGCCGCCCGGACGCGCGCGCAGCATCCAGCGATTCCGGGGTCAGCATTTCAGTGACGAGATTCTGCTTTGCCAGCCGTTTGAGATTGCCGATCTGAACCTTGTAGCTCTCCCACGCCTCTCCTTCCCTGAAGGGGCGTTGTGCCTCCAGGCCTTTGCCTTTCGCCAGGTTCAACACGTTGAAATCCGACACGGCCGCAAAGCAGGCTGCCGCGAGGTGGCCTTCGCGCATGTCAGCTATGGTGCGGCGCTCAAAACCGGACTGCGCCTTGTACACTTTCAGGAGCGGCGCGAGACCGGAAGCATCGCGCGCGAATGTCCGCCCGGGATGGGCGTGGCTGTCGATCGCCGGATACTTGTCCAGCAGCGCAATGGCCGCCGCGCGCTCATCTTCCACCACCTCAAAACCAAGCGGCGCCGGAGCTGGCCGCTTGCGCAGCCAGTAAGCGCCGTAGGCAACGCCGGCACCGGCAACGAGCCCGCCGCCTATCAAGGCGCGCCGTGTCAGTTTCCCCATGTTTCTCTCCTCCTCCCGGCACCGCCTGCCTTTAGGCTTGTTCTGCCATGGCTTTCATTTCCGCGATGGCCTCATCTGCCGTCAGCGTGAAGCCATAGGATGCAAGCTTTCCGATGGTCGATTGATAAGATTCAAGGTGATAGGTCGTCGTCGCATCACTCACGACGCGGGAAATATATCCGTAATCGAGCGCGACGCGCGTTGTGGTCTCCACGCATTCGTCCGTCATGAAGCCAACGACGATCAGGTGCTCGATCCCCATATTGCGCAGCGTTGTATCAAGGCTCGTCCCCGTAAACGCGCCGCTGGCGGTCTTGGTAATGACGATTTCGTCTGCTTTGGGCCGGGTTGGTTCCAGGAATTCTGTCGCCGGGCTTCCGGGAGGGAAGTTCCAGCCGAGGCGGCTATGCAGCTGGCTGGTGTCGCGGCCCTGACAGGACAAAGCCTGAATTTTCACGTGAATCGGGGGGATCCCTGCAGACCTTGCCGCGTCCAGGACACGTGCAGCCTGGACTACGGCAGCATTAAACCGGACTTCATAGTCACTAAGCGCTGCCTGCACAGCATCTTCCGGCAGACCGGCCGAGACGGCGTTCTTCACATGGTAGGACGGCTCCGCCAGGTGCTGGATGTCGATCAGCAGCAGCGCCGTATTGTCCAGCGTGGCTGCCGGGGGGGCTTTTGGATTCACAAAGGAAGTCGCCAGAACGTCATTGATCCCGATGGCCGGCTGGGTGGGTGTGGTCATGCTGTGTCTCACTCAGGTTTGTTTGGAATGTCTTGGAATGGATCGCCGGCCACTGTCTCAACGGCGCGCATGCCCGCCTCGCTGAGAACGGCGCGCAGGCTGATCTTGAAAAGCCGCGCGACCACGTCCTCCTGCCCGATCAGGCCCGGGGCGACATAGCGAAGCTGGTCAGCAGTGTAGAGGTTTGCGATTCCAAATGCGGCCGCCTGCAAGACAGCGAGCACCAGATCCTTTTCGACATCGGTGAAGTAACCCTCGCTGGAACATTCGGTCACCAGCTCGTCCATCAGCCGAATCGTTTTGTATCTTTGCGCCTGGTAGGTCTCCGACGACAGGATTTCCTCGGTTTCCATGCTCTTCATCAGCAGGAAGTAGCCGGGATGCGACCGCGCGAAATGGACGTATGCGTATCCCACGGCCAACAGGCGCGACAGCACCATGTCGCCCGCCTGATCGAGCGCATAGGAACGATAGTTTTCCTGCAACACATAACCGGCGATCGCGGTCTCGACCAACAGGTCCTGCTTGCTCTCGAAGTGCCGGTAGATCGCCGGGACGGAGGTGCCGACCATCTTGCCGACCTCCTTGAGCTGGAAGTCCAGCGAGTGGCTTTTCGCAATCAGCTTCGCAACCGCTTCAATGATCGCATTCCGCAGGTCGCCATGGTGATATCCGGTCTTTTTACGTACCCGTCCGGAAGAGGTTTTCAGGACATCTGCCATTTGCCGCCTCCCCATATCGTCACCATCATGACGCGTTGACACAATAATGTTAATTCAATTAACTTGCGCGGGCAAGGCTTGGGACGTGCGCCTGCGCAAGCAGGCGCCAGGGTCACCCCAAGGCTGACATCCGAATTCAAAGGGAAGATCAACATGAAGACGTCTAAGCTACTGATGGGCGCAAGCTGCCTGATTCTGGCGGCCGCGCCGTGGGCCGCTGCCTCCGCACAAACCCAGACCGGAGACGAAACCGCAGATACGGTTGAAGCGGCAAGTGCCGGTCAGGAAGACGAAGTCAAAGTCTATGAGGGCATCGTCGTCACCGCGACACGCCGTACCGAGAAACTGTCTGAAGTGCCGATCGCGATGTCCGTCTTCGGAGACGACAGCATCGAGCAGACAAGCGTTCGCGAGCTGTCGGAAATCTCCGGCTACATCCCCAACGTGTCGATCTCGGGTCACAACGACTTCCGCTCTGTCATCACGATCCGTGGTGTCGGCTCCGCCTCCCGCAATATCGGTTTCGACAGCCGCGTCGGCGTCTATGTGGATGGCGTCTATATGGGCCAATCACCGGCTGTGAACCAGGAACTGCTGGATCTGGAACGCGTCGAGGTGCTTCGTGGCCCGCAGGGCATGCTGTTCGGCAAGAACACCGTGGCTGGCGCCGTCAGCCTTGTCACCAAAAGCCGGAAGACCGCTTCTTCGGCAAGGTCAGCGCGAATGTCGGCAACTACAATCTCCGCGAATTCCAGGGCATGCTGAATGTGCCAATCTCCGAGAAAGTCGCTGCCAAGGTTTCGATCTCCAAGACTGACCGCGACGGCTATATCGACAACATCACGACGGGGAACGAGCTCGATACCAAGGATGTGCTGGCCTATCGCGCGCAGCTGCGCATTACGCCGTCCGACCAGTTCGAGATCAATCTCGCCTATGACGGTCTTTCTGCCGACAACAAAATTCTGGTCGGTGAGCCACTGACCGACCCTTATGGCGTGATGGTCACACCGTTTGCTCCGGAACCGCGCAAGGTCGCTTTCGATTTCGACCCGACTGAAGAGCGCGATGTGTCCGGCGCGATGATGGACATGACCTACGAGTTCCAGAACGGCTTCACCGTGAAATCGATCACGGGCTACCGCGATACGGACGCGTCTTACTCCAACGCCACCGACTATGCGCCGATCTCCATCATCTATGTCGACTATGGCGACGAGTTCAAACAGACGACCCAGGAGTTCCAGCTGATCTCCCCGTCTGACAGCGCCTTCACCTATATGGGTGGCCTGTACTACTACAAGCAGGACGCAGACACGGTCCGCGATGTGACCCTTGGGAACGATTTTATTGAAGGCTTCATTCAGCCCGTCGTGGCGCCCCAAGTGGCACCTCTCCTCAATCTTGATCCGGCGACCCTGACGTCGGCACAACTTGCTTTCATCTCTTCGATGGTCGGCTTCGGCCCGGTCGGATCGAAGGTCACGAACAGCGGGAGTGTCGAAACGGAAAGCTTTGCGGCATACGTCAACGGCTCCTACGACTTCAACGAACGCTGGACCCTCGGCTTCGGCGTGCGCTACAGCACGGAAGACAAGAGCGTGAACTGGCTGCTTGATGGCCGGAACTCCGGTGTCTTCAACATTGGCTCGACCAATGTGGCGTCCGGTGACACCACAACGGCCCCGACGCCGTTGATCAATGACCGTAGCGACAGTTTCCTGTCACCCGCCATCAGCCTCAGCTACGCTGTGACCGATCAGAGCAACCTCTACGCCAAATACTCCTCCGGTTATAAGAGCGGGGGCTTCAACCTCGACTATATCAACGAGGATGAACTGGCCGCGAACTCCGGTCTGGAATTCGGCAAGGAAACGGTGGATGCCTACGAACTCGGCCTGAAGAACACCTTCATGAATGGCCGTTTCACGCTGAACCTTGCTGCCTTCTATTCCGAATATACCGACTATCAGGTGAACCAGTTCGTCGATCTCGGACAAGGCCGCACATCGATCCGCATTACCAATGCGGCGAAGGTGATCACGCAAGGTCTCGAAGGTGAGTTCAACCTTCAGGCCACAGACAACCTGTCCCTGCAGGGCTCTGCCGGTTATCTGGATGCGACCTTCGACTCGTTTCCGGGCGGCGGCACAGCCGGCGCAGACGTTTCCGGCAACGATCTGAACAACGCCCCGGAATGGAGCGCTTCACTGGGCGCTGTGTACACGCGCGACATTCCCTCGGTCGACTCGACGCTCCTGACGCGCCTCGACATGACGTATTCGGATGGCTACTTCACCACCGCCGACAATATCAAGACAGCAACACTGCCTTCCACGCAGGTGGTGCCGTTTGGATATATCGACTCCATGACACAACTGAATGGACGCATCGGCCTGATGAGCAATGATGGCCGGTACGAATTTTATCTGTGGGGCCGCAACCTCACCGATGAAGACGGTCTGGTGGACGATTTCCGCGACTTCTTCGGCACATTGGTCAACCACCCGAATATCGGGCGGACCTATGGCGCCGAACTGGTCGTGAACTTCTAGTTCATCCGTATTGCCTCCATACCGGGAAGGATCCGCAGCATGCCCCCTGTCGACGCGGACCTTTCCCGGTATTTTTCTGACTCCTACGAAGAAGGCCGCAGGAAATTCTTGGACGCCTGCCTGCGGCATGACCTGGAAGTTCAGCATCATGTGCACCCTTCCCTGAAAGCCCCCTCCGGCGAAGATCTCTCAATGGATGCGGCATGGTATGGGCCGCAGGATGCTGCGAGGGTTCTGGTGTTCAGCTGCGGGACGCATGGACTGGAAGCCGCCGCTGGGGCCGCCACAATGCTGAGATGGCTCGACAGGGAGGGTCCCGGCCAGTTGCCGGACGATATCAGTGTCCTGCTCATTCACGCGATCAACCCCTATGGCTGGGCCTGGTCGCACCGGATCAACGAAGACGGTATCGACCTCAACCGGAACTTCCCCGACCGGTCGCAGCCGCAACCGTCCAACCCGGACTATTTGGATATCCATCAACTCCTGCTCGCTGCCACACCTGACGAAACGGGCCTCGACAAGTTTGCGAAGGGCTTTCACACCCTGACGGCTAACAAGGGAATGAACGCGGCACTGACCGGTATCACATCCGGCCAGTTCGATTTTCCTGAGGGGCTCAGCTTTGGCGGTCAGGCGCTCAGCTGGTCAGGCAAGACCCTGTTTGCCATCGCGCGCAAACATCTGAGCCGAGCCGAGCGGATCCTTCATATCGACTGGCACACCGGCATCGGAGAATATGGCCAGCCTCATTTCATTCTGGATGAAGGCAAGGGATCGGACACGCACATCCTGCTATCCGACTGGTGGCCGGGTCACGCCATTCATTGCGATGATGTCGTCGAGGGTGTCTCCATTTTCTATAATGGACTTCTGCTGGAAGGCATGCGCGACGAGATCCGAAAATTCAATCCGGCCGAAGTCGTCAACCTGACGATCGAGTGGGGCACCTACGATGTCGAAAAAATGTTGCAGGCCCTGATGATGGACAATTGGCTGATGCATCGCGCGGGCGATGCAGATCCGGCACTTGTGGATACGGTACGGGCCGACCTCATCGAACGCTTCTACCCTCAGGCCACAGAGTGGCGCCGCAATGTCATCCTTGCGTCAGAGAAAATCTATGATCAGGCAGTCGCCGGGCTTGAAAGCTGGGGACGCAGTTAAGACACCAAACGGAACAGAAAAAAGGGCGAGGCAGTCTGACCGCCTCGCCCTTCTTTATTCCCGGGACATTCCGGAAAACTGTGGAGGCGCCCCGAATCCGGGGCGCCTGAGATCATGCGCCGACGATTTCCGGCAGCGCCTTGCAGAAGCGTTCCACGTCTTCGATCTTGCCTGTCGAGACGCGGGACCAATCGACATAGTCCATGTATTGTCCGCGGATAGAGATTTTCTTTTCCGCAAAAGCCTTCTGGACATCATTGGCGGGCTTGCCCGACTTGAAGTAGACGAAGTTCGTCTGCGACGGCAGGTATTCAAGGCCGAGCGTGTCCAGCGTCGTGGTGATCATCTGGCGGGCTTCAACAACCTTGCCTTTGGAGAAGTTGAGGAACTTCTCATCATTGTAGCAGCCGATGGCCGCAGCATACGAGGTGCACGGCGACCAGGACATTGCGGTTGCCTGGATCTTCTGGGCCGTTTCCGGCGAAGAGATCGTGTAGCCCATGCGGATGCCGGCCATGCCATAGATCTTGGAGAAGGTACGGGACACGATGACATTGTGCCCTTCATTGATCAGAGGAATACAGGTGTTCCCTGCCGGATCGTCGGCAAGTTCCATGTAAGCTTCGTCAACGAGAACCGTTGTCTTGGCAGCCATGCGCTTCACGGCCGCTTTCAACGTGGCCGGGTCGGAGACGAGACCGGTCGGGTTGTTCGGGTTGCAAAGCTGAACAAGGCCGGTGCCTTCAGTGACTTTCGCCTCGATGGCTGGCAGATCGATTTCCATGCCTTCGGTCAGCGGCACACGGTCAATCGTAGCCATGCCGAGACGCGCGGCATAAAGCGCGGTCGTATCCCAGAAAAGCCGCGGCGCAACAATCGGGCCATTCGGACCATAGATCATTGCGATAGCAGACAAGGCCTCACCTGAGCCTGTCGTCAGGGCAATTTGCTCAGGCGCCACACCGTTCTTCTCGGCGATCATTTCGAGCAATTGTTTCACAGCAACCTGAGACGCATAATATGCACCCTTGGAGCCCGCATATTCGATCATCTTGAGAGCGGACGGCGCCGGACCATAGGGATTCTCGTTCCGGGAAAGAAGCGCGACACCTTCCGGCGGACCGAGGAGGTAAGGGTTCTCAACAGCAACCTTCTCAGGCGGGAAAGCTGCCTCCGTGGTTTCAGCGATCGCGGATGCGCCCGATGCGCAGGCCGTTGCGCCCGCGACACCGATACCGGTCGCGCCAGCCAGAAGAAAACGTCTGGAAATATCGTAAGCCATATTCTGATTTACCTGTTGCCTTAGAGTTGAGAAGAAACTGAATCTTTTGAGCTTCGCGGGAATGCGAACAGCAGCGTCATCCTGTCGAAGCAGTGTACAGGACAATTGCAGATGTTGCGAAGAGACAGGAGCCCAGGACTCGCTTCCGGGGGGATGGCGGTGAGACTGTGAGCAGCTTTGGTGCCCAGTGAAGCGATCAGAAGCGGCAATGTCACAATGGCCACAACGGCAAACAAGTTGACATACCCTGCAGCCAAACCTGCCATCATCGTCCAGCTTCCGATTATCTCGGCGACGTACAGGTAGTCCACTTCGTTGCCTGACATACTTCTCTGAGTTTCCTGTTCAAGGCTTGTTGAACCGCCTTTTCCCAATGGAGCAAGGAGGGATAGCCATATCCCTCCTCACAGATTATCGCCTGCCCCCAAAAGGGGCAGGCGAGCTCTATATTCGATCAGAAATTGGCCATCAGTTTGACGTAGTAGTAACCACCCTGCCAGTCGATGACGTCACCGGAGCGGTAGATACGGCCACAGCAGCTGTCGCCGAGTTCCGCTTTGTCCGGATATTGGTCAAAGGCGTTACGGGCACCGATAGAGATCTTCACAGCTTCCGAAGCCTGGAAGGATCCCTCAAGGTCAACCTGAACCTTCGCACCATAGTCCTGATAACGCAGCGGCGCATTCGAGCCGTCAGAGTTTGTGGACTCACCGTAGTAGTTGGCGCGGGCCAGGAAGCCGAACGGACCTGTTTGGTGGCTGACCGAGAAGACACCGCGTACTTTTGGATCGTAGTTGATGAAGTCATACTGGTCTTCGTCGTTGAGCAGAGAACCGACATCACTGTCGAACTCGGTCTCGTTGTAGTTCACAGAAGCCGTGAACTTGGTCGAGGAACCATTCGCCCAGTCCTTGGAGTAGGTACCGACAACATCCACACCCTTCGTGCTCGTATCGAAGGCGTTGGTGAAGTAGAACACACCACCAATCGATTCAGCACCAACAACACCTGCATTCAACAGGTTCAGGTAGTTTTGATAGGCATCCGCGTCACCAGAAGCATCCGTCGAAACGTCCAGGGTCGAGATGGCATAGACGCGATCTTCCAGGTCGATCTGGTAGAAGTCGACCGTCAGCGAGAAGGCATCATAGGACGACGTGAAGCCCAACGTATAGTTGGTGGACTTCTCAGGCTTGAGCGGTTCTGCGCCAAGCGCGCCCGCAACCGGACCACCTGCCGGGAACAGACCGGTTGCAACCGGGAAGCCGTTCGGGAGGCGGGTCGACACATTGGTCGTGCCTTGCTGACCCGGTGTCGGGGCCCGGAAGCCCGTACCGACAGAACCACGGACCGCAAAGTTCGGCGCGAACTCATAACGGCCAGCCACTTTCCAGACCAGCTCGGAGTCGAAGTCTGAGTAGTCTTCGAAGCGCAGAGCACCTTGCAGGAACAGGGCATCCGTTACGTCAGCACTCAGATCACCGTAGATGGCGTATGAATCACGGGTGTATTCGCCGGAGAATTCCGGTGAGTAGCCCGGGAAACCGTTCGAACCGACGCCAAGCGCCTGATACACCGGGTCGTCATCGTCGGCGCAGTCCAATGTGGAGCCATTGGCGATAACCGCTGCACCGGCTGCCGTCGGCGCACCAGCGGCACAAAAGCCATATGGGTCCGGAAGCGCGTAAGGCCCATCGGTGTAGGACTCGAAGTTACCACCAACCAGCTCATAGGATTCATCCATATAGCTGGCACCGAAAGCAAAGAGCAGCGGGCTGGCCAGACCGGTCTCGAACTCTTTCGAGAAGTCTGCCTGAAGCTGCATTTCTTCGTTGATCAGATCACCCGGGTGGAAGCTGGTTGGCGACATATCGCCCAGCGACGGGTTGACCGTATTCTTCAGCGTATACTTGATCTCGTTGTGACCGAGACGTCCGCTGAAGTCATAGCTGATGCCGTTGTCCCATTCGCCACGCGCACCGACAACACCAGAGTAGTCGATCACGTTGCCGAAGAAGCGCGGGGTAAAGCCGCCCGGGAACAGATTGAGCGAAGACCAGAGCGAACCGTCCTCAAGGCGAATGTTTTCGATCGTGCCGTTGCCTGGATAGCGATAGAAGAAGCCGCCGTCCGCTTCGGAGTTCGAATAGTTGCCGAAACCGTACAACTCAACATCGCCAATCGTGTAGCCGGCGTTCACGAAACTCCGGAAAGCTTTGGCGTTTGGCTGCCCCCAAGGCTGAACCACACCAGATCCGGAATAGTCAGCGCTATCGAGGCCGGCGATGAAGGAATCCAGATCGAAACCTGCGATGGACGTATCGCCCGGATTGAAGTCAGGGCTGTTCACGTCAACACAAACCCAGCTTTCACAATACTGCTCACCCCGCTGCGTCGCATCGGCCTTCGAGTACTCAGCAGACACGTTGACGAACCCATTGTCGCCGAGACCGAGGCCGAAATTCCCAGCCAGGGTCGTATTGAAACCGTCGCCTTCATAGTACTGGCCGAAGTCGGCGCTGAACGCGCCGCCTTCCGGAGAGTCCTTCAGGATGAAGTTGATGACGCCGGCAATGGCGTCCGAACCGTACTGCGCCGCAGCGCCATCGCGCAGGACTTCAACACTTTTCAGTGCGATCGCCGGAATGGTGGCAATATCCGGCCCCTGAGTACCGGATCCGCCGATCTGAACCAGAGCGGCGCGGTGGCGGCGCTTGGAATTCACAAGAACCAGCGTCTTGTCAGTCGGCATGCCGCGCAGCGTTGCCGGACGAATGAACGTACCGCCATCGGAAATCGGCTGACGCGCCAGTGAGTAAGACGGAACCAGCGTCTTGATGATGTCGTTGGCATCCGTAAACGGCACGTCGGAGATTTCATCCGAGCTCAGAACGTCTACCGGGACAGGCGAATCCATCACAGAACGGGATTTGCCCCGCATACCGGTGATGATGACTTTTTCCTGTACGGAAGTTTCGTCGGCTGCTGGCTCATCATCTGGTTCTGCGTAAGCCACCCCCCCGGTGACCACCATACCTACGACCGCTGATGACACAGCACATTTCAAGAAAGAACTAAATCGCACTTTGTATTCCCTTTCCGCAGCGGAACCATCACTCTTCAAAAAGTTCCGTCTGCCCCCTGTTGTCGAGCACACACCAGCTTCCCCCATTGGACCGAACGCCCAAGGCACTGATATTTCTGAGGTGTTGAATCGGCCCGCCGTTGAGCCACATCCATCAACAGGTTGCTCAAAATGCCGCCTTTGGCATTCAGTCCCTGCTGACGTCTGTACCAAGCTGTCCCGGGTCGTCGCTGGAGCCAATTCGAAACATGTCGCCAATGATGCGGAATCGTTAACCCGTCACGCTTTTGTGCACTGCACACCAAACAACGCACAAAGTCTCAGCACTCAGCAGGTGCCATCCAGGTGACATGAGTTGTGGGGCTTTATGGAAAAATTGCGAAGATCGCGAGAACGTTTTGAGCAATTTCCCGCATCGGCTTTCCCTGAGTCATCGCCATGCGGCGCATGGAATCATAGACGTCCTGCTCCGAAAGGCCGCTCTTGGTCATCAGCAAGCCTTTTGCCCGCTCAACCGTCTTGCGTGCGGCGAGATCTTCCCGCGATTTTTGCAATTCGTCTCTTAGCGCCAGTGTCAATGAATGGCGTTCTTCTGCCACGTTCAGGATCGCCGGAATGCGATCCGGCTCCAGACCGTCCACGATAAAGGCACTGACGCCAAGTTTCAGCGCGCGGCTCATCTCCTCTCGGGACCCTTGGTCAACGAACACAAGAATCGGCACTGACCTGAAGCGGCGCATGGCGAGCAATTCTGTCAGCAGATCCAGATCCACCTCTGGCGACGCAAGAATGATTGCGCTCGCGCCAATCAGCTTGAGACGCCGCGCTTGCCAGTCTGCATGTCCGGTGATTTCCGTTTGATGGGGCTGGTCGCCCAACGCACCCGCAATGCGCCCGGCCCGAACACGATCGCTGGCGAGAATCAGAATCTGGCGATCCCAGCTCGTCGTTTCGGACGCGCTTTCGGATTGCTTTTCCTCTGACAGCAACACCGTACAGCGGGTATTCTCAGCAGCCATGTCGTTCGGAACTCTCTATAAATCGTTCAAACCGTTGAAGCTGTTTGAATTTTGCGGACAACCGTGCCGAGTCCAAACAGTCGAATCGTAGATGCCGCATCAGTTTGCCTGCATCTGATCATTCCTGTTCCGCGATTGACCAAATACCCGGCAGGAAGCGTCCGCAAACCCGTCTACCCAAAGGCGCAGGCCGTCCAAATTCCGGGCGCATTCGACGCCACGCCGCTAAAAAACGCCGTATCGGCAGGCAGACCGTTCGGGGAGACGAGGCCCTGCCGCTCTCGCCTTGACCGGTCCATTCGGGCCTTCAACAGTCGCGTCCGGGAACGCATTCGCATCGAGGAAACCATGAAACGTAGAGATTTTCTGGCAACCGGCACTGGCCTGGGCGTTGCCGCCCTCACTGGCTGCACGACGACAGCCACGGGATTTGCACCTGCTCCAACGACCGGTGACGCACTTGTGCAATCGATTGGCGCGCCGATGCGCCCTATCAAATCCTCCATGAGCCGTGTCACCCGTACGATTGTCGGGCTCCGCCCGTTTCGCAAACCCGGCCCCCGGCTCGAAGCCGTCAAAGTCGGGTCCAAGCATGTTGTGCACAATTATGGACACGGCGGCGGCGGGGTATCGCTGTCATGGGGTGTCGCTGAACTGGCAGCAACTCTCACCAAGGAGACCCATGCGGACAAGGTGGCCGTGCTGGGATCGGGCGCAATCGGCCTCTCAACCGCAATTCTTCTCCAGCGTGCCGGAATGCAGGTGACGATCTACGCCAGGGATTTCCCGCCCTACACCACATCCAATGTCGCTGGCGCGATGTGGCACCCGGTAACCCTGTTCGAAAATGATCAAGTCTCGCAGGAAACCCTGGCCATGCTCGACCTGGCCTCTCGCATCGCTTTCAACCGGTTCATCCGTTTCGCAAACGACCCCAAATATGGCGTCTACTGGATCCGCCAGTATTCGCTGAGCAACCGCCCCATGAGCACGCTCCGTCCTTATGTGGGGGGCGACACGCTTTATCCCGGCCTCAAGCGCAACCAGACCGGCGGGCCGTTCGGCTTCCCTTACTATGACGGCTACTACACGCTGATGATCGATCCCGACATATACCTGCGTGCGCTGGTGAATGACTTCCTCGCAGCTGGCGGCCGCATGAAGGAAATGACGTTCGAGACCGAAGGCGACCTTGAGACGCTGGGTGAATCCAGCATCGTCAATTGCATGGGGCTCGGATCCGGCAAGGTGTTCGGAGACGAAAGCATCATTCCGGCACGCGGCCAGCTGAGCTTCCTGTTGCCTCAGAACGACATTGACTATGGCTATGCCGGATCTACCGATGACTATGGCCTGCTTTATTCGTTCCCCAGGAAGACGGGGATTCTCCTGGGCGGATCGGTCGCTAAAGGCGACTGGAGCCTGGAGCCGAGAGCGGACGAAATCAGGCGCATGGTCGATGGCCATGCCTACCTGGCCTCCAAGCTGGCCTGATCCAGCCCCTCACTCCCAATTGAACGCGGTGACCTGACTGGATCTTCCCACTGAAGATCCATCCCCTGCCCGTGCGGACAGACTCGCCTGCGGGGCAATAGCCACTGCGACGACTGCCTCCTTCAGGGATCCGATACCGCGGCACGCATCGTCTGGCGTGACTGCTCCGGCTCGCATCCGGGCGCTTTGACGCGACCGGTCAAAACTGTGTCGTCCGCCGTCAATACCGCCAACGCGCCGACGCGTAGTCAGAACACAGCTCAAGTCCGAAGGATCAAGGCAGCACCGCCCCGGTGCCACCCTCACCCCACTGGAACGGCGGCGGACACTAAATTGACTCTCAAGGAGACCCACATGTCTATTTCGCGCTTCCCCCTGAAACTTGCCCTGGCGTCGGCCGGTCTTGCCGGACTGCTTGTCGCCCAGCAGACCGCCACCGCTGAGACGGCCCGCGCCGCTACCGCGACAATGCCGCCTGTAAATGATGGCCTGCCGATGCCGGGTTTTAAGATCGATCCGGAAACAACCGCAATTGTCATCACCGACCCGCAAAATGACTTCCTGTCACCGGACGGCGTCACCTGGGGCGTTGTCGGCCAGAGCATCACTGAGAACGGCACCGTGGAAAACCTAGAAGCCCTTTTCAAAGTTGCCGACCAAACCGGCATGCCCGTCTTCGTGTCGCCGCACTTCTATTTCGAGCACGACCACAAATGGGAATTCGAAGGCACGCTCGAAACACTGATGCACAGCATCGGCATGTTCGACCGCCCGCATTCCCTGACCCTGGAAGGGTTCGAAGGGTCCGGCGCCGACTGGCTGGAGCGGTACAAGCCCTACATCAACAACGGCAAGACGGTCGTTACCAGCCCGCACAAGGTCTACGGCCCCGAAACCAACGATCTCGTCCTCCAGCTTCGCAAGGCTGGCATCTCCAAGGTGATCCTGGGCGGCATGTCGTCAAACCTCTGCACCGAATCCCACATGCGTGAACTGATCGAACAGGGCTTCGAAGTGATGGTTGTCACCGATGCCACCGCAGGCGCCATCACCCCGCTTTACAACGGCTACGACGCGTCGCTCACCAATTTCCGGATGATCGCCAGTGCGGTCGACAACACCGATAACACGGTGAAAGCGATCAAGGCCGCTCACGGCAAATAGGTCCCTCCCCATCCACGCCTCACCCAGCGCGGATGACCTGCAGCCCGGCTGGCGGCTTCCCCCCTCTCTCCCCCGCCAGCCGGGCCCTTCCGGGCCGCCCGAGAAGCTTGCCCCCTCCCAATCGAACTCAGGACCGATGACATGCCCGAACAAGAACTCCTCCCGCCCCTTGAGGCAGATTTCAGCCCGGCCCCCGTTGTCTGCACCCTGATCTTCCATGTCCGTCTGGAACTTAAAGCCCAAGACATCCCAGACGTTCAACTCCTGCCGGCCACCGCCCCCGTCCGGCAGGAGCCCTCCCAACCGAGCCTGTGGCTCCAACCTCCCATAAAGGAAATCGAAATGTCCCGTACAATCACACTCTCCGCCATGGTAATGGCTGCTGCCATCGCAACGGCCCTGCCGGCCGCCGCTGAAGACGAGCACAATGTTTCGACCGGCATCACGACCGCCGGCGCGCCGCTTGGCCTGCATGGCGTCGATGCCGTCGCGCTGACAACGCTGAATGCTGTCTCTGAAGGCAATGCAGAGTACACGGTCGTTGAAGACGGCGTTGCCTACTACTTTGCGTCCGCTGACTCGGCCAAGACATTCAAAGCCGACCCGGCAAAATACGCGCCTCAGTATGGCGGCTTCTGCGCCTACGCCGTCGCACTTGGCAAGAAGTTCGACGGAGACCCGCGGTATGCCGACATCGTCGACGGCAAGCTGTATCTGTTCGTGAACGAAGAGATCTTTAAAAAATACAAGAAGGACTCCAAGCGCATCCTGGCCAAAGCTGAACGCACCTGGCCACGCATCGAGCACAAGGCTGTGGGCGACCTCTAGGTCTCCTGTAGCCGGGCGGCCGGAAACGAATTCGGCCGCCCACGCTTTCTTTCCTGATCAACAAGGGACAATCGAAATGAGACCGCCCCTCCCGCCCTTTACGAATGAAACCGCCATCGAAAAGGTCCGCCTGGCCGAAGACGGCTGGAACAGCCGAAACCCCGAAAAGGTTTCTCTCGCCTACACCGAAGACAGTGCGTGGAGGAACCGCGACACATTCATTACCGGCCGCGCCGAAATCGTCCGGTTCCTGACGGAAAAGTGGCAAAAAGAGCAGGCATACCGGTTGATCAAGGAATTGTTCGCATTCACAGACAACCGTATCGCCGTCCGCTACGCCTATGAGTTCCACGACGCAAACGGCCAATGGCACCGTGCCTACGGCAACGAGAACTGGGTATTCAATGCCCAGGGCCTGATGCAAAACCGCTATGCCAGCATCAACAACCTGCAGATCCGCGAAACAGACCGCCTGTTTCATTGGTCCCAGGGCCGACGCCCGGATGATCATCCAGGCCTCAGCGACCTCGGCCTCTGATCAGCCTCAGGCGTCTTCCAGGACCGGCGCTTCGGCCGGCGCCAGACGGATCAGGTAGTCGAATGCGGAGAGGGCCGCTTTGGCCCCTTCGCCCATAGAGATCACGATCTGCTTGTAGGGTGTCGTCGTGGCATCACCGGCCGCAAACACACCCGGAAGCGAAGTCTGGCCCCGCATGTCGGTCACGATCTCACCACGCTCGGTCAGTTCAATGCTGCCACGCAGCCATTCGGTGTTCGGCACGAGTCCGATCTGTACGAAGATGCCTTCCAGCGCAACTTCGTGCACGTCATCCGTGTTCTGGTTCTTGTAGGTCAGGCCCTTTACTTTGGCACCATCGCCAAGCACTTCGGTGGTCATGGCAGACGTGATGATGTCGACATTGGACAAGCTGCGAAGCTTGTTCTGAAGCACCGCATCGGCGCGAAGCTGCGTATCAAACTCGATCAGCGTGACATGAGCGACGAGGCCTGCGAGATCGATCGCCGCTTCGACACCCGAATTCCCCCCGCCGATTACAGCAACGCGCTTGCCCTTGAACAGCGGCCCATCGCAATGCGGACAGTAAGCCACGCCCTTGTTCCGGTATTCCTCTTCGCCCGGCACGCCCATCTGACGCCAGCGGGCGCCGGGGGCGAGGATCAGGCTACGGGTCTTCAGACCCGCGCCATTCTCCAGGACGACTTCGTGAAGGCCGCCTTCTTCTTTGGCCGGGACCAGTTTCGCGGCGGTCTGGAGGTTCATCACATCTATGTCGTATTCCTTGATGTGTGTTTCCATTGCGGTCGCGAGCTTGGGGCCTTCTGTGTACGGTACAGAGATCAGGTTTTCGATGCCCATCGTGTCCAGCACCTGTCCGCCGAGCCTTTCGGCCGCGATACCAGTGCGGATACCTTTACGCGCCGCATAGATCGCGCCTGCCACACCCGCCGGGCCGCCACCGATGACCAGCACGTCAAAAGGCTCTTTCTCCGAAATCTTCGCCGCCATTTTTTCCTGCGCGCCGGTATCCAGCTTCGCGAGGATCTGTTCGACTTCCATGCGTCCGGATCCGAAGACCTCTCCATTGAGGTAAACCGTCGGCACGGCCATCACCTGGCGTTCATCGACTTCGCCCTGGAACAAGGCACCGTCGATCGCCGTGTGCCGTATGTTCGGGTTCAGCACCGCCATCATGTTCAGGGCCTGAACAACGTCCGGACAGTTCTGGCAGGACAGGGAGAAATAAGTTTCGAACTCGAACGTCCCGTCGAGCGATTTGATTTGCTCGATCACCTCAGGCGCCACTTTCGGCGGATGTCCGCCGACCTGGAGAAGCGCGAGGACGAGAGACGTAAATTCATGCCCGAGCGGCAGGCCAGCAAAGCGCAGGCTGATATCGGCCTCGGGAGTTGTGATCGCAAAGGAGGGTGTGCGCGCATCGTTTCCGCGCGACCAGCTGACCTTGTCGGAGAGGTCGGAAATTTCGCCCAGCAGCTCTTCGAGTTCCCGGCCGCCTTTGGAATCATCCAAGGCCGCCACGAGTTCGACCGGGCGGCGGATTTTTTCCATATAGGCCTTGAGCTGGGTTTTCAGGTTGGCATCCAACATGAGTCGTCTCCTGCGAAGATCGCGTTCGCACCGTCAGACAGCGCGTATTCCTGCGGGGTAAGGGAAGATATGCACCGGCCGGCTGCGATCGTCGCAGCCAGCCGGGCACCAATATTGCCGAGAATCAGATCTTGCCGACCAGTTCCAGCGACGGAGCGAGGGTCTCTTCACCCTCTTCCCATTTCGCCGGGCAGACCTGGCCTGGGTTTGCGCGCACATATTGTGCCGCTTTCACCTTGCGGACCAGTTCAGCCGCATTGCGGCCGACGCCTTCGCAAGTCACTTCGATCACCTGGATCACACCGTCCGGATCGACAACGAACGTGCCCCGGTCAGCCAGGCCCATGTCTTCGCGCATATTGTCGAAGTTGCGGGTGATGGCGCCCGTCGGGTCGCCGAGCATGTAGTATTCGATCTTGCCGATGGCCGGCGACGTCTCGTGCCACGCCTTGTGGCTGAAGTGCGTATCGGTCGACACGGCAAAGACTTCAACGCCCATGCTCTGCAGCGCAGCGTATTCGGACTGCAGGTCTTCCAGTTCGGTCGGGCAGACGAACGTGAAGTCTGCCGGATAGAAGAAGAAGATCGCCCATTTGCCTTTCACATCGGCTTCGCTGACTGACTCGAACTTGCCTTGTTTGAATGCTTCGGCCTTGAAGGGCTTAATTTCAGTATTGATCAGGGACATTGTGGCTCCGTCTGTTGTTGCTTGCCGGGACAAATCCAATACCTGTCCGATGTGGCTTGCCAATAAAATATGGTGGGACAAATCGCGCGCTTGTCTTTGATTATTGCGCTTTGGAGTCCCGCGATTGACGTTTCCTTCGCCCTACTTCCTTTTCTATAATTATTCTAAATTGGGAAACAAGGGCAGAGCCGCGAGCGCGTGTGGACTTTCCACAATCTCCTGCATTTTCTGGAATAATTGCGGGCCAAACAGCGCGCCGCCCCACGCCGCCATCACCGAATCGACGCCGTGGCACATCCCGCTCGCTGGCCAGATCTGCACGATTGTCATGCCACCTTCATGGCATGCGATGACTTGATGATCGAATTTTGGTCCCCGGTATCCAAAGCGGCGATCTGGACCAGATTTCCCTTTACCTCACCACTGCGAGGCCTACCACCGATACATAAAGAGGAGGGTGTGATGGAGGGAGCGACCAGGCGGTACGCATTGGCGATGATTGGCGCGACAGCTGGCAGCGCCGCGCTTTACTCCGCGATGAAGGCAATTCATCACGTCCAGCCCTCGTCTTACAAGGGGCCAATCAAACTCGACGGAGACCCGAAAGGCGCGAAAGTCCTCGTCCTCGGCGCCGGTCTTGCGGGCATGGTCGCCGCACTGGAACTCAGATCAGCTGGCTACAACGTCGAAGTCCTGGAATACCGGGAAAAAGCGGGGGGCCGCTGTTGGACATTGCGCGGCGGCGACACCTACACCGAGATGGGGGGCGCAACCCAACAGGTCGCCTTCGAAGGTGACAACTACATCAATCCCGGTCCATGGCGCATTCCGTATGACCATTATGGTGTGCTGGACTATTGCCAACGTCTCGGCGTCCAGCTGGAACCGTTCATCCAGCAGAACCACAATGCCTACCTCCACAACAGCAAAGCCTTCGGCGGCAAGCCTCAGCGCTTCAAGCATATCGCAACGGACTATCGCGGCCAGACCTCAGAACTGCTTGCCAAGGCCGTCGACCAGAACCGGTTGGACGACATGCTCACGCCGGATGACCGCGAAGCCCTGATCGAATCCCTCCGGGCAACCGGCGCCCTGGACGACACCAACTCCTACAAGGCCGGAGACCTGACCAGCCGGTATCGCGGATTCGGCAAACCGCCCGGTGCCGGCTTCGGCGGCGCACCATCCGCATCCGATCCGATCAGTCTTTCTGAGATCCTGAAATCCGGGATGTGGAACCGTCTCGCAGATGCCGACCTGCTGGATCACCAGATGCCGATGTTCCAGCCCGTCGGCGGCATGGACATGATTGCGCAGGCGTTTGCCCGCGAAGTTGGCGATCTCATACGCTACAACTCCAAAGTGGTTTCCCTGCAGCAGGACGATAATGGTGTCCAGGTTGCCTATGAGGACACCCGTACGGGCGAAAAGCGTACAAAGAAGGCCGACTGGTGCGTCTGCACCGTCCCCTTCTCCATCCTTGGCCAGATGGATCACGATCTCTCGCCGGAACTGACGGCAGCGGTCAACGATGTTTACTATCGCGGTTCTGCGAAGTGGGGCCTGGAATTCAAGCGGCGGTTCTGGGAAGAGGACGACAGGATCTACGGCGGGATCAGCTACACCGACCTGCCCATCGAAATGATCTCCTACCCCTCCGGCGGCCTGTTCACCAAAGGCCCGGCTGTCTTGCTTGGCGGCTATACATGGGACGACGCACAAGCGTTTGAGTTCAATGCCATGCAGCCGGAAGACCGTATCAAATGGGCCCTTGAGTTCGGGTCTCACATTCACCCGCAATACCTGGAAGAGTACAAGACCGGTGTCAGCGTCGTCTGGCACAAGGTTCCCTGGGTGCTGGGATGTTTCGGTATATGGCGGAACAAGGAAACCCATTACGCAAACGCGGTGAAGATCGACAATCGCGTTGTCTGCGCCGGCGAGCATGTCTCCTATCTCGGAGCCTGGATGGAAGGCGCCATCGAGTCTTCCCTCGACGCGATTGGCCGCCTGCATGACAAGGTGATCAACGGATGAGATTTCAAACCCGCACCACCCGAACCGTCCTGACTGCCATAGCGTTTGTGGCCACAGCGCTGACCATGCACGCCGATGATGGCATTCCGGAAATTACGACCTTCGAGCCGACACCTCTGGAAGAAAAAATCTTCGATGGCCCTGGCGTGACCGTGACAAGCGGACAAGAGATTTATTCGACGCTCTGCGCCGGCTGCCACATGCCGGAAGGCGAAGGCGCCGTCGGTGGCGGCATGTACCCCGCCCTCGCCGGAAACGAAAAGCTTGAGTATCCCGATTATGCTGTCTTTATCGTCCTGAACGGTTACAAAGCGATGCCATCCTTCGCCCACACGCTGTCGGATGAGCAAGTGGCGGCAGTCGTCAACTACTTGCAGTCCGGACTGGGCGGAAACTCATTCGAACCGGCCGCAACGGCCGAACAGGTCGAACTCAGCCGGCCCCAATAATCAGATTACGGAGTCAAAACCATGCGCCTGACCGCCCCTCTTCTTTCTATCGCCGCCATCGCACTCGGCGCCTGCGGCGCAGCCGACAGCGAAGTCATCCGTCACAAGATTCCCGGATCGGACTTTCCGATCCTTCTCGCTGTCGAAGTCCCGGCCGATGCGACATTGGTTTATCTGAGTGGGGCTGGCCCTGCCGTTACGGATGAGACAGCCGAACCGAGAACACCTGCAGCCTATGGCGACATCACAACCCAGACCGAAACAACGCTGGCCGCGATTGAAACCCGCCTCGAAGGCCTTGGCCTGACCATGAGCGACGTCATCAAGATGCAGGTCTACATTGTCGCGGCACCGGGTGAAGACTCGCTCGATTTCGGCGGCTTCATGGAAGGCTATGTAAAGTATTTCGGCACCGAAGAGCAGCCCAATCTGCCGACCCGTTCGGTGTTCGAGGTCGCTGGTCTTGCCAATCCGGGCTGGCTGATCGAAATCGAGGCCGTCGCCGTCCGCGATTGAGCCTTTGCATTCCGGCGCCTGCAAGCGCCGGAACATGCCTTCCGTGCGGCTGCTTGCCCCTACGCAAGTCATTTCCTTGAACGTGAAGGCATGTATGATCCCCGAAAATAAAATTGGGGAGAAACATGCACTACGCAGAACTTCTGAAAGCGCGCGAAGAACTGACCGGACCAGGCGGTGACTTCGAGATCGTTGAAGCCGAAGTGCTCGGCAACAAGCTTCGCGTGTACAAGAATGCCCCGCCAAGCATTCGTGAATTCTGGGCGTCCACCAAACAATTCGCAGACCGGACCTATCTGATCTATGAGGGCGAACGCCTCACCTACGCCGAAGCCCATGAACAGGTAAACGCAATTGCCGCCTGGCTATTTGACCAAGGCGTCCAGCCGGGCGACCGGGTCGCCATCGCGATGCGCAATTACCCGGAATGGCTCCTCATCTATTGGGCCTGTACGTCTGTCGGGATCACGGTCGTCGGCATGAACGCCTGGTGGACCGCCGAGGAAATGGTCTACGCGCTGAAAGACTCCGAACCCAAAGCCCTGTTCCTCGATGCCGAACGGCTCGAACGGGTCCGGGACCGGCCGGATCTCACCGGTTCGATGAAAATGGTTGGTGTCAGAATCCCTGACCTGCCGGCCAACGTGACGCCCTGGAGCGAAGTCATCGCTCATGGCGGTGACATGCCGGACGTCACGGTCGATCCGGACTCCGATGCCTGCATCTTCTATACATCTGGCACGACCGGCTTCCCCAAGGGCGCACAGCTCACTCAGCGGGGTTGCGTCGCCAATCTCATGAACATGATGTACGCTTCGGCATCCACAGCGCTCGCCACACAGAACGCGACGGGTGTCGCTCCTCCGGAAGATCCACCGCCGCCTGTGTCCTTGCTGACAACGCCTCTTTTCCACGTAACCGCCAACAATTGCGGTGCGTACGCCACCACCGCGGCCGGCGGCGCCATCGTTCTGATGTATCGTTGGGACGCAGGCGAAGCACTCAAGATCATCGAACGCGAAAAAGTCAGCAGCCTGGGCGGCGTGCCAGTCATGGCAAGGGAGTTGATCAACCATCCCGATTTCGAAAAGACCGACACATCGAGCCTCGCGCAACTGTCGGGCGGCGGCGCTCAGGTGCCACCCGACCTCGTCCACAAGATCGAATCGGCTATCTCAACGGCCCGTCCCGCCACCGGTTACGGCATGACGGAGACATGCGGGATCATCACGTCCGTGTCCGCTGACTTCTTCGTCGACAAGCCGGACAGTGCCGGCCCGGCGATGCCGAACTTCGAAGTCAAATGCGTGGATGAGCTTGGCGACACGGTCGCACCCGGCGAACTCGGTGAACTCTGGGTCAAAGGGTCTTCCGTCATCAAGGGCTATATCAACCGCCCGGAAGCCACGGCTGAATCGATCACCGATGGCTGGCTGCACACCGGCGATATTGCGCGTATCGACAAGGATGGCTTCATCTTTATCGTGGACCGCAAGAAAGACATGGTCCTGCGTGGTGGCGAGAACGTCTACTGCGCCGAAGTCGAATCTGTCGCCTACCGCCACCCCGCCATCGCCGAGTGCAGCGTCTTCGGCGTACCGGATGACCGACTGGGTGAAGAAGTCGGTATCGCCATTGTGTTGAAGCCGGGCGAGAAGCTGACCGCAGACGAGTTCCGCGAACACTGCGCCAGCATCATGGCGAAACACAAAGTGCCTCGTTACGTCTGGTTTCTCGCGGATGCCCTGCCCCGCAATGCCAGCGGCAAATTCGTCAAACGTGACCTGCGTGACCGCCTCAGCGCAGAACTCCAGAGCGCGGGCCATTAGTCCCGGCACCATGATCTAGGGGCGGCGAAGGCTTCGCCGCCCTAGATCAACTTGCGCCGCAATTTCGCAGCCAACGCATCCAGCGCCAAGACCGACAGGAAGATGATCAACAGGATCGTCGCGACATGATCATACTGGAACATGTCGTACCGGCCCTTCAGCTCCTGTCCGATGCCGCCTGCCCCGACCAGACCAATCACCGTACCCATACGGATATTACGGTCCAGGATATAAAACGTCAGCGCCGTATAGCTCGGCAACACCTGAGGCAGCACAGCCAGACGAAGAACGGCGAAGTCCCCCGCTCCGGTCGCCCGCACGGCGTCCTGAGGCACCTTGTCTGCCGCCTCTATTTCCTCGGCAAAGAACTTGGCCAGAAAGCCGACGCTGTGCAGCGCCAATGCCAGGATGCCCGCGATCGCCCCAAACCCGAAGGCCAGCACCAGGAATAGCGCACTGATCAATTCAGGCACCGCGCGCAGGAAGGAAATAAAGCTGCGGGCTAATGCGTACAAAGCCGGATGCGGCGTAAAGTTCCGCGCGGCAACCCATGCCATCGGCAGGCTCATCAAAACAGCAAACAGGCTGGCCCAGATGGCCATCTCTACCGTTTCCAGCATCTTTCCGAGGGTAAAGACCAGGTAGCCCACAGGCTCAACGAGGAACGTTTTTTCCACCGTCTTTGTGGTCATCTGCATGGTTTCAGGATTCAGTACTGACTCGTCCACCCGTTCCGTTTCGAGATGTGAGAACATTGGCAGGTGCGCGGGGTCGAAGCCGTCGATCATCGAGACAGGCGTCCGCTCAGCGATTGCGATCGGATACATTTTCTGGGTCACGCTTCCGATGCCGCGACCGATCTGAGAAGACTCCTTCAAACCGACACTTGCCTGCAGGAACTCCCCCAACTGGCTGGACAATCTGTGCAGTTCCATGCGGTGGGCAGAAACCGACAGAAGCAAAAAGGCAACGACGACGGCAAGGACAGTTTTCCAGTCAAAGGCGGGCTTCACCTGCCAGTGCGCGGCACCCGAGGGCCGGGTTGATGCGGACTCCGACATGTCAGGCGACCGCCATGGACGGCGCGAAGGTTTCACGTCCGGTGCCGAAGATACGGGCGAGCACATCCGGGCCGAGTTGGCCGGGTGTCCCGTCAAATACGATCTTCCCCTTGCGCAATCCGATGATGCGATCCGCATAGGTGCGCGAGAGGCTGATCTGGTGCAAGGAGCAGAGCACCGCGACACCTTGTTCTTTCGCGGTGCGACGAAGAAGGTCCATGACATCCTGTGCAGTCTGGGGGTCCAGACTGGCGACCGGTTCGTCTGCCAGAATCAGCTTCGGCCCATTAATCAGCGCACGCGCGATTCCGACGCGCTGCTTCTGTCCTCCGGAGAGGCCACTGGCAGGACGGTTCACATGTCCTTCTTCAAGACCGACCCGCGATAGCAGCTCGCATGCCTTGTCCTGAACATCCTTCGGATATGCCTGAAACAGCAATCGCCAGACCGGCAGGCCGGGCGCCGTGCCAGCCATGACGTTCTGTGCGGCTGTCAGACGTGAAGACAGGCCGAAATCCTGATGCACCATGCCGATTTCGCGACGCGAACGGCGTATCGATCTTGGCGTGAGAATTGTGCCACTTATGTCGATCGTTCCTGCGTCCAAAGGAACTAATCCGATGATAGAACGTAGCAGTGTCGTCTTCCCCGACCCCGAAGCCCCGAGCAGAACGCAGAAGCTGCCCGGCTCAATCCTGAGCGATACACCATCAAGAACAGTCGGCCCGGCCGGATAGGCTTTGCGTGCAGCGTCGATTGTCAGCACCGCATGAGGCGCTTGCGAATGAGAAGGCGTGCTGGTCATCTCGGTCTGCTCCACCTTCGGGTCAGGAACCAGACTTACGTAAGACGGCCGTTTGGTAGTCTGTATCGATAAAGCCGATTGTACCGGCCATCGCTTCGAACAACGCGTCGGTAGCGTCCGTATTGTAGCGGTCCACCTGTTTGCCGCCATAGCCGCGGATCGATTCCGGGCGAATGCCAGGTGTGCGGTGAACGTTACCAAGGGACGATTTCAGCGACTCCTTCACTGTCTCCGGCAGCCCTGGATGCATGGCGATGGGCGGGTTCGGAATGGGATCCGATTTGATCAGCAACCGGAACTCGGATGCGTTCAAGCCGCCTTGATTCACCGCCCGCTCAAACGAAATGAAAGATGCTCCGGCCGCATCAACCAAACCATTCTGCAAAGCCAGCAGGCTGTTCGCATGGCTGCCCGTAATCCGGATCGCGCCAAGATCGCGCAGCGGATCGATACCGGCCTTCGACAACATCGCCAGCGGATAGGAAAAGCTGCTGGCCGAGTGCTGAGATCCGAGCGCGATGGACTTGCCGCTCAATTCATCCGGCGTATCGATGCCGGACGCCTGAGACACGAAGATGCCAGCATAGTAAGTCGAACTTCCGTCCCGCTCCTCAATCGCGAGCAGATCGGCACAACCACGCCGGTGCGCTTCGACATATGACACCGGCCCAAGCCAGGCAATCTCCGCCTGACCAGCGCACATCCCCTCAATGACCGCGGCATAGCTTTGCCCGGTCTGGACATCGAAATGAATACCGCTGGTGCGGGTAATGGCGTTAAACAGGGGAACGAAATCCGCCTTGGTGCCATCTTCCGTGCCGCCGTCAGCAGGTATCAACAGCACACGGAGCGGGCTGGCAGCTGTGCCGCTACGTTCGGCTTTTGCCGGAAGGCCGGTAAGACACAAGCCTGCCAGGACAACCAGAAGCACTACCAGACGCATGTCGGACCCTTCTCCACAGCCGGGCAGCACCACCTTGTGCGCCGCAACAAAACTCAACGCTGTCGATACCAGCAGCTTGTGACATTGGTATAACGGAGCGCGTGGGTTCTTGACGTTTCTTGAACTTAATTCAATTAGTGTGAAACCTAGCTTAGGAAGCATTCAATGTCTGAGAGCAAGCCCAAACGCAAAAGCGCAACCAAAAAGCGCGGCGACGTTCCGATCGTGGACAATGTCATGACCCGCATCCGGATCCGCCACCCTTCGCTGGGCCCCAGCACGCGCTCGATTGCCGACTACATTCTGGAAAACCCGCGCCAGGTGGTCGGCATGTCCGTTACCGAACTCGCCGAGGCCACAGGCGCGAGCGATGGCAGCGTCATCAACCTCTGCCGCCAGCTGGATCTGTCCGGTTTCCAGCAGCTGAAGCTCAGCCTCGCGCAGGAAGTCGTTCAGCCCGTCCAGTTCATCCATGAAGACCTGCAGCAGACCGACACGACCCCAACCGTTTGCCGGAAAACCTTCCATGCCGGCATACAGGCCCTGCGCGACACGCTCTCCATTCTGGATGCGGACGCCGTCGATGAAGCCGTCAAAATTATCCGCGCCGCGGACCGTGTCGAAATCTACGGCATCGGATCCTCCGCCCCAATAGCGGAAGATGCACAGTACCGCATGCTACGGATCGGGATTGATGCCAAAGTCGTTGTCGATAGTCATATTCAGGCAATCAGTGCCTCACGCACAGGTCCGAAAGTGGCGGTACTGACCATTTCTCACTCGGGGGCGACACACGAAACGCTGGCGGCAACCCGCCTCGCCAAAGAGGCTGGCGCGAAGACGATTATCGTCACAAACTTTTCCAGCTCGCCTCTCCAGGCCTATGCCGATGTGAAACTGTTCACGATGGCCCGCGAAACCAAGTTCCGGACCGAGGCCATGACCAGCCGTATCGCGCAGCTTTGCGTCCTCGACGCGCTGATCGCCGCGCTTGCGCTCGCCGACTATGACCGCGCCACCGATACACTGAAGAAAACATTTGATGTTTTGTCTCTCAAACGTTTCTAGAAGCTGAAATCCCGCGCCAGGGCCCCCAGGACACCCGGCTCATCCGCGCGGACCAACAAGGAATGCATTCCCAATGCCTGGGCGCCGGCCAGGTCTGTCGCTGGATTGTCCCCCAACATGACGACCTCTTCCGGCGCAAGATCGAGCGCGCGGCACGCCTTGAGATAGAGGCCAGGCTTTGGCTTGCCGACAACCTCCATATCGACCGCATCAAGGTTTACGCATGACCCGAGTGCGGAGAGAAGCGCACCGGTTTCCGGCTTGATCCGGCCCTCGGCGCCGGGGTGGGTCAGGTCCGGATTGGCAACGATCAGGCGCGCACCTTTCCGAAGCGCATTCGCCGCTCTCTCCAGGCGGCTATAGCTAAAGCGCGTATCCCGCAGCAGGACAACGATTTCAGCCTCGTCCCGATTCAGGCGGATGCCGGTATTCCGCGCGACAGCCCGCATACGTGGATGCGCAAGGACCATTACGTCGACCTGTCCGGCCATTGCCGCCCGATCAATGGCCTCGACGCCCGCAAGCACGACCTGTTCCCGCCGCATGACAATCCCACCCCGAGAAAGAATTTCTAGAAAGTCGTCTACGGTGTTGGAGGAATTGTTAGACACGATCACCGTGCGGGCGTGATGCGCCGTCAGGAAAGCCGCTGCCGCCTCGGTCAGCTGATTGTCGATGGCACAGCAGCCATCCCAGTCCACAAGGAAGCCTCTCGCCACTTGCATTGCACTCGTAATCTCGGCCGACGAGGCGGGCAAAAAGCCATGCGCCATGTATCTCACTCCAGAGCTCATCCTGTTGTTTGAATTTTTCTCAATTACAAACCGTGTTTGAAGTAAATACTATTCATACTAATTTTATTCAAAGTTCACAGAAGTGTTGCGATGGCTGTCTAAATCGGCGGCGTGGCGAGCACGGCCTGCCCGGCCGTCTGCGCCCGGCTCGCCGATGTCCGGCGGGTGATGGGGTTATATGGAGACACCAGCCATGAAACAGAAATTGAAAAGCAGTGTAAAATTCTGCTTTAGCGCACTGATGGCGTCGACCGTCATTCAGGCTGCGATTGCCGAACCGGAGCCGGATGGCGGGGATACACGCCGGCTTGAAACCATTCGCGTTGAAGGCCAAGCTGTCGATGCTCTGACGTCTGACATTGCTGTCGACTTTGCCGAATTCGGCACACAGGTCCAGCTGATCAGCTCTGAAGAAATTGAAACCGGCGGCTTCACCAATTTCGGCGAGCTCGCCTCAGGCCTGATCCGCGGTGCCAACATCGGCTACTCGCCGGATGAAGGCGAATTCACCATCCGTATCGATGGCGGCACCGACCGGGACACGCTGCTCCTCGTCGATGGCGTTCCCTACTTTGACCGCTCATCTCCGCTGGAAGACCTCTGGCCTGCAACAGCCATTGATCCGCGCATGATCGATAGCGTCGAAGTCTATCGCGGGGGTAACAGCCTCTATTTCGGTTCCAATGGCGGCCTCGGCGTCGTAAGCGTTCGCACCAAGGAACCAGACGGCACGACCAAAGGCCAGTTCGGCGTATATGCCGGTGCTTTCAAAACCCGTGAAATCTACGGCAACATGTCCTTCCCGCTCGACAAGGCAGGCAAGCACTCAATTCTCGTGTTTGGCCGCTCCTATGAGACAGACGCTCACGAGCTGTTCAGCAAGGAAGCCTATGGCGACAACGTGCTGGCACTCGGCGGACGCCACGAGTTCCCGTACAGTTACAACAGCCTCGGCGCAAAATATCTGTGGCAGATCGGACCCGATACGGAGTTCCGCGCCGGCGCAACCTACTCGACCATCGACTTCCGCGATTCCTTCCCGCAGAGCACGGTGTTCCAGCCGAACTTCACCGAATTCCCGATCTACAACGCCTCCTTCAAGCACCGCTTCAGCGACAAGCTGAAGATCGACCTTGAAGCGCACTACCAGGACCCGCAGCTCAAGAACAACGAGATCGACGCCCGTATCTGCCAGATCCCGCGTCTCGGCGACCTGCCGGCTGACATCCAGGCGATCGCGGCAAATCAGGGTATCACTGATTTCTCCACCGCGGCTGCGTATGAGGCGTTCGCCGCTTCGGTGCCGGGCCTTCCGGCCGGCTGTGTCACCAACCCATACGGTAGCGCAGGCAGTGCCGGCGATGACAACTGGAACGGCGGCAGCAGCTTCTACATCAACCAGGACCCGGACAGCCCGTTCTACGGCCAGCCCTACGGCACCGTAGACAACCCATTCCCGATCGGTGCACCGATTGGGTACGTCGTCCAGTCCACTGCCTCATTCGGCGACGGCGGTCTCACCAAGGGCTTCGGCACGACCGACCAGCGGGAGTCCGGCTATGTCGACTATGGCTTCAATGCCCGGGCGACCTATACGCTGAACGACTACGTCGAAATCGTCGCCGGTGTTCAGAACACCAGCTACAAAGACAATTCTGACGACTCCTTCGGCGTGCGGGATGTGAAACTGACCAGTACGGGCGTCTATGGTGACTTGCGCTTGTCCCTGCCAGTTCTGGAAGGCTTCAGCGGTTCGTTCGCGGCCCGTCAGGACTTCAACGACAATTTCGACGACCAGTCTGTCTGGAAAGTCGGCCTGCGTCAGAACTTCGGCCGCGGCCTGTATGCGCGCGGCTCGGGCGGTACATCCTACAGCCTTCCAAAGATTGATGAAATCGGTGCCTTCGGTGCAGGCGCGAACATCAATCCGGGGCTGCAGCCGCAGGAAGTCGATGCGTTTAACGTTGGGGCGGGGATCGATGGTGACATCTTCGGCGGCACGTATAACGTCGAACTCGGCTACTTCGAGACAGACATCAAGAACCTGTTCTCCAGCCGCGCTGTCGGTGCTGTTTGTCTGGAATACGCAAACGATATCGCCAATCCGCTGTTCAGCAATCTGACGAACGACACGGCTGCGATTGAACAGAACCGCCGAAACATTATTGCACCGGACGATTTCTGCGGCACCGCGGCAAGCGGCCTCGCCGATCCGGGTGAATCTGTTGCCGTCAACGCACTGGCTAACCAGGATATCAAGGGCTTCACCATCGACGTCGCGTTCGACTTCGACAAATGGCAGGCAGACTTCAGCTACACCGACATGGAATCGCTGGAACCGAACCCGGTTTACGGAACGCTGGCACGCCTGGATGGCACATCGACCAATCTCGATTTTGTCATCCCCGGAAAGGCCGGAAGCTCCGAACACCGTCAGTCTGCCGAACGTCCGGAGTGGACACTGTCGGGCCTCGTCACCTACACGCCTAACGACAATTGGGTGTTCTCGCTGAACCCACGCTGGCAGGGCCCGGAATGGGCCTATGCCGGGACCAGCCTGGCTCGCCTCGTCGACGCAGACGGTAACCGCGTCGTAGACGACATGAACTTCGGCGACTATTTCGTTCTCAACGGGTCGGTTCAGTACTTCATGGGAGATCAGAAGCAACACCGCTTCCTGATCCGCGGCGTCAACCTGCTTGGCGAAGACTATTTCGAGCGCGCTTCCGGCGGGTCAACCTACACGCGTGACCGGGCCGTTGTCCGGGGCGAGATCGGCCCGAACGACAGCGCTTACTACAGGCAGTATGGCTGGAACGGGAAACCGAGATCCTTCTGGATCCAATACGAATACTCGTTCTAACCACACTCAGGACCCGGCCAGTCATTCCCCGCTGGCCGGGTCTCCCTTGTTCTCTGGGGCTGGCAGGTATCGTTGACACTTCCGCCAGTGCGGTCTCTTTCACCAATTATAAGTCCCGCGCACAAACCAGGTTCCGCCAGTGAAACCAAATGGCGCAAACGTGTTGTACATGTTCGAACCGCTGGTGGGCGACGGCTCCCTGACGCGCTCAGGATATGTATTGAAAAGATTGTTTGCCCCGGCATAGACCGTAAAATTTTCGGAAAGTGCATAGCCGAGTTCGAGGTCTGCAATCCATTCCGGATCGACATCATAATCCGTATCCGGATTTATCGCGTTTCTCACAACATATCCGCCAAACCGCGTCGCACGGACGTTGGTCCTGAACCGGCCGTGATCCCAATCCAGACCAAGCGCAATCTTCGAATCCGGTATTGTGTCCGTCAGAGCCCCCCGCTTGCCCCGGTCAAACAGCTCGATATTCCCTAGAGATTCCAGCTCCGGTGGATTGTCGACAATGCCACGAATGTCCGTTTCGTTTCTGTTGACGCCGCCTATAAATCTGAAATCTCCATACGCTGTTCTGGCCCGGTACGTTGCCACAATATCGAGTCCCCGGGTGCGCGTGTCGATGGCATTCGTATAGTATTGGCCGCTTATACCGGATGAGAGACCGCTGGCACCAAGCAGCGCCTGCACCTGATCGCCTATCGTTGTGACACCATCCGCCGACAGATGGGGATCCAAAGGTGAAAATGTGGATGTCACGACAATCCGGTCATCCAGTTCGATCTGATAGGCATCCACCGTTACGGAGAGATTTGAATAAGGCGTCAGCACAAAGCCAATGCTCGAATTCCTGGACGTCTCTGGCTGAAGCGGAGATGCCCCCAGTGCCTGTGCGGCAACAGAATCCACAGCAAGATTCTTGAGAAGCAGAAGCTCGGCAACCCCATCGCCATCCAGATCGCGGAACTGGCTCGTCGTCGAGGAATAGGCCTGCTGCGCCAGAGACGGCGCCCGGAAGCCCGTATTGTATGACGCGCGAAGCGCCAGCCAGTCGCTGATGGCGTAGCGGCCTCCCACCTTGTAGATCAATTCGTCACCCGCCGCGTCGTCAAAATCCTCATATCTGAGGGCCGCATTGAGGAACAGGCTTTCCGACGGGCTCCACCCCAGTTCGGCGTAGGTGCTGAGGTTTGACCGCTCCACGCTGCCCGCATCATCCGGCCGAAAACCCGGCGTGGCTTGCGCGCCCGGAGCCAGACGTTCACCTGCGTGAGGCTGTCCGGCCGGCCGCACATAGTCTCCCGCAATCCAGCTGGCCTCGTCTCCTGCTTCCACTTCGTACGTCTCAAACCGGTGCTGCAGGCCGAACGACGCCTGCAGCGTGCTCTGGCTGCCAAGCTCGTAAAGTTTCGTCACGTCGAGCGCGCTGATCCATTCCGACGAGATCAGGCGGCCGATCTCAAATCGTGTCGGGCTGGACGGACCAAGACTGGCATTGAGGCTGTTGGAATTTTCCCAGTCGGTATTGTTCGATCCGAAACTGAAAGAAAGGTCCCAGGCCCAATCATTGGCTGCTTCGCCTCGCAGACCGGCGGCCAATTCAAAATCGTCTTCCTCAATCGTCAGGCGTGGCCGGAAACCATCCGGATAGACCTCCGGCAATGACACGTCCCGGTTGGGTGCCCGAAACGACCAGTTCAGCTCAGACGTTCGCATTCCGTAGGTTCCAAAAGCATAGACTTCGGCACCCGCGGTCTCATATGAGAAATTCCCACCGAAGATGTGCGACGTCTGAGGGAATGCCCCATAGTTCTGCGTAATCATACGCTCAATGGTCGCTTCTCGTGGGTCCCGCTCTCCGCCAGGCAGCAAAGGATAAAGATTGATCCTGTCAGAGATCGGGACGGCCCGGTTGGATTCCTCCCGGCTCATGAAATTGTAGAACAGGTTCAAGCGGCCTGACCGCCCGACGGACGTACCGCTACTAACCGAAGCGGTAAAGAACTCGCCATCGTTGCGATCAAAATTCTGTCCGGCACTGGTCGTGATTTCATCCGCATCCGGGTCATCTTTCAGAATGACATTGATCACGCCGGCGATCGCATCTGAGCCGTATTGCGCCGCTGCGCCGTCTCTTAAAACTTCGATCCGGGCGATTGCAGACGAAGGAAACATGTTCAGGTCGACACCCGCCGCTCCGTTGTAAAGCGAGGACACAGAATTGATTAGTGCGGTTTTGTGCCGGCGCTTTCCATTCACCAGAATAAGTGTGTGATCGGGGTTCAGGCCACGCATGCCGCCACTTGCGATAATGGCTGCCGTCCCACCTCCCCCACGGGTCGGCATATTGAAGGACGGGATCAGGAAACGGACGGATTCATAAATGCCTGTCGGGCTACCCTGCTGAAGGTCCTGATAGGTGAAGACATCGACAGGTGTTGGACTGTCGATGACGGACCGCGGGGCGCCTCGGACACCGGTCACGATAACCGTATCCTGAGTGCTCTCCCTGTCGTCGGTGTCCGTCACCTGGACAAAGGGTGCCTTTGGCGGTGACTGTTCCGGAGCCCGCACCTGAATGGGAGTCTTGGGCGGTGGGGGCTCAACATCGTCCGGCACGGCCTGTTGCAAGGTCAGTGCGCCATTCTCCAGTCGCTCTGCTTCAAGTCCCGTTCCCTTGAGAAGCACATTTAGCGCCACTTCGTGATCCAGATGACCAAGAACTGTGTGGGATTTTTTCCCTTCAAGCATGCCCGAGGGCACCACAATCACGACCTTGGACTGCTTCGAGTACTCCATCAGAGCGTGCGCAAGCGGCTGAGCCTCGATCCGGTAAAATGGCGCGTCGGTATCTGCGGGATCAGAAAATGCGTAAGGGGCCTGCAGGAAAAGCAGAGACACCACGCCAGCAAGGCCTGCTCGACTGAGCGGACTTCTGACCTTTGGCATCCCTTACTCACCCCTCATATTTCGAAAAGGTTTCGAACTGCCCGGTCGACATGCCTGCAGCGCCGCTGCACCGAAGGCGTTTGGAAAAGGCACGACGACAAGAAGCTGCGAACCATCCCTCATTTGAAAATATGTCAGTCAGGCTGAAGGAACGCACCACTCCCAAGCCGGCATCACACCAAACGCCAGCATCACGCGCGGAAAACGCGCGCCTTTGTCCATGTTTTTGTCAGAGCGTTCTAGGCGGACTCAACTGGCCGGAAGGAAGATCACTTTTGACGGATCGCTGCGGTCTACCGACAGTGGATAGGACGCTTCCAGTGCGTATAGAAACTGGTCGACATCTTCAGCACCGAACGCGGCTGTCACACGCACATGGCGCAGCTCTGCGTCCGAGAAGACGAAATTCCGGTCATCATAGCGATGGAGGTCCGCAATGATGTCGTCGAGGCTGACATCCTCGTACGCCAGCCAGCCGGTACGCCAGCTGGCGGCCTTTTCAGGATCGATCGTCTCAATCAGGCGTTGGGTCTCACCGATCGTCGCGGTGACCTTGTCACCCGCCGTGAGAACATCTTTGGCAACAGTGTCGTGTCGCTTCTCGGTCGCTTCCGGGTCCTGCGCCTTCATCACTTCGACGACGCCTTCAACGACCGCCACCATGACCGACGCAGAAGACTGCCGTACATCGAACTGCGTTCCCACGACGCGGATGAGACGATCACCCGCCTGAACGTAGAATGGGTGCGCCTTGTCCGGCGCCACATCGAAGTATGCTTCCCCCTCCTCCAGCACGACCGTTCTCAGGCCGTCTTCGAACTTGTAATCGATCCGGGATTTCGCCCCGAGCGTCACGACCGTTCCGTCTGGCAGTTCCACATCGCGGATCTCGGCGATCCGGGTTTCGATGGCTGGCAAATCGACCGTCTGAAATCCGGCGTCCGGCACGGGTCTCTCATAAAGCGACACCCCGACAGTCGCGGCCAGGGCGAATGCGGCGGCCATGACGCCGCCGGTCAGGGACCGGAAAGTGAACGACGACCGCTTAGGTGCGGAGTCCGTCAAGAAGGCCGGTTCGGATGGTCCGCTCTGCGCGCCTTCCGGTGCACCGCAAGGCATGCCCAAGTCCATCATGATCTGCTCATAGTCATGATAGGCAATGGCATGATCGGCGTCCGCGGCGAGCCATGCCTCGAACTCCGCGAGCTTGTCAGCCGTAGCGTCCCCCGAATGGAGGTACACGGCCCAGGACCGTGCCTGCGCCTCCACACGTTCGGTGTGGCCTTTGTTTTTATTGGAATCTGGCCGGACCAAACTCAAATTTTCCTCCCGAACCGCTAGCGCTTCAACGCTTGCGACAGACTGGCGAGCGCCTTGTCCATTTGCCTATAAACATCGCCATAGGACCATCCCGTTTCGTTCGAAATCTGCTGGTAAGTGTAATTGTACCGCCGCCGCAAAGTCAGGATAACCTGTTGCTTGTGCGGCAATGTCTGGAACACTTCATTGATGACTTCAAAACGCTCTTTCTCAATAAGGACGCGCTCGGGGGACAAATCATCCAACTGAGGACCAGAATTTTCAGCGAGCACTGCCTTTGCGTAGTCCAGATGGCGGCCTGACCGGCGTTTCTGGTCCAGAATAATGTTGCGGGCCGTTACCAGAAGAAAAGCCCGCGGGTTCCGCACCCGATGCGGTTCTTCCAATGCAGCGAAGCGAATGAACGCTGCCTGCACAGCATCTTCCGGCTCCGGAGGCCCAGCCCCGAACATACGCCGCAGGTGTCCACACAGGTCCTGCCAATAAACGCGGTAGAGCTGCTCAAAGTCTCCTGAGCTGTTTACAGCCAGCGGTGTCCCGGCGCTCATCGCGTCAGGCTTCGATGCCAGGGACTTCGTATTGGACTTGCTCAAAACCCTGCTCGCACTTCAACACCCACCCTGCGCAGCCATCCTGAGGATACGGAAAGAGACAAGCGAGATGGAGGCGAGCTACGGCCAAATGACTGAATTTGCGCAGATGTAGAGCAAGAAGTCTGTCCGAATGCGAAAAAAGCATTCCCTCTCGATCTCTACACCAAATTGCATTCGACTGATGCCCCCAAAGAAAAGCGGCCCATTCCCGCAATCTTGCGAAGAACGGGCCGCTCCCAATGATTGATTGCCTGGTTCTGCTTCAACCTTTAATCGGGCGTGACGTAGACGATTTCTCCGTTTTTCATCACTTCGCTGACGCTCAGAGTATTGGCAATATCGGCGAGCGGGTCTGCATCCAGGATCGTGATGTCGGCAAGGTAACCTGGTGCGATTTGCCCAAGCTGATCACCGACACCGATCGCTTCGGCGGCCTGGCTCGTGGCCAGTTTCAACACGGTGGCATTGGAAACGCCTGCGCCGGAATAGACAGCAAGTTCGTCGTGCAGGGATGCCCCGTAGGGTACAAAGGGTGAGTCCGTACCCGCAACAAGCTTACCGCCATTATCGATGATTTTCACGAGCGCGTCCTGTCCAGCCTGGACGAACTCAGGCCCTGCCCGCTTGCCCATGGCCAGTGTAGGCGTGACATACATTCCCGACCGGGAAATCAAGGCAATCACATCCTGATAGGAATATCCGTTCAGAGAGCTCTTAAGGGAGTATCCACGCCGGCTGGTCGCGCCGAAATGTTCCATCTGGTCCACACCGTTCGCGACAGCAGGATACAATTCATGTCCGGTCACCGGAATGCCGGATTCATGTGCAAGTTCGATCACCGTTTTCTGAACTGTATAGTCCTGACGGACATAACTTTTGTAGAGATCGAGTTTGAGCTCTGTTGAGAGACGAACGGATTCCTTCGCCTCCTCAACCGTCCCGACAGTTTCAGAGACACCGTAAGAAACACGCGCGCCTTCGTTCAGCGGGCCCGCGGTGAACACCCGCGGCGCAGACCGGCGGCCGGCCTCAGCTGACTCCCTGCGTTCAACAGCGTGATAGGGGTCATCACCGGTTTCGCGTACTGTGGTAATTCCATACTTGAACCAGATATCGCCAAGTGCCTTGCCTTGAGTAATCGATTGGTGGGTATGGCTTTCGATGAGTCCCGGAATGACATATTGGTCCGACGCGTCAACAAGCGTTCCGACAATGTCGGCAGTACCCGAAGGCTCGATCGATCTGATCACGCCATCTTCCACAACGATATCGACGTTCTCCAGATATTCGCCAGCCGCAACGTCCAGCATGTGCCCAGCTCGAATGGTATAGTCCTCTTCCGGCATATCGCGATGCCACTCCGGCTTGATATCAAGCGTGCTCGTCTCGCCTGTGCTCCGATCGAACAGCATGATGTCGGCCCCATCGATATAGATCAGCTTACTGCCGTCTGCCGACCAATTGGGATTTTCCCCTGCCTTAGCAACCAGAGTTGCTTCGCCCAGGACTCCGTCCGCTGTCAGAGGCGCCATGTAGAGTGCCCCCTTGAATCGGTAGACAATCATGCCATCTGACGACCAGGCTGGACGGTTCCACTGCCGGCGTCCGAGAGACGCATCCATACCTTGCGGTGCCACCCACTTTGTTTCTCCGTCACCGGAAGCAGGCATCAGGAACAGGGCATTGTATCCCTCGCGGAACCTGTTGGTTTGCGGCAGTCGGCTGACAACAAGAACGGTTTCTCCATCGTCCGACCATGCGGGCGGGCTCGGGCCGAAGATCGGTTCTGAAATCGTGGTCTCGTCACCCGTCGAAACATCGATGACGTTCACTGTTGCGCCGAGGAAAATGGTGATGAGTGCATCAGACAAGTAGGCAATACTTGAACCGTCGGGAGACCAGACAGGCGAATTGGTCGGACGCGGGCTATCTGTCAGCTGGGTAAGTTCACCCGAAGCGACATCCATCAACCAGATATCGGCTTTTCCGCCACGGTCACTTACAAACGCAATGGTAGAGCCATCAGGCGACCAGCTGGGCGACATGTCGATAAAGTCGTCATCTGTCAGCTGCGTTGTTTCACCGCTCGCAAGGTCCGAGATCCACAGGTCACCAACTGCCGTGAGGACTGCGCGCGTGCCATCCGGAGAGAGCGTTGGATCGATTACGCCGAGAGCAGGCTGGGTATCCGTCGCAGTAAGATCGTAGGCGCGGCGTTTGTAGGGGGTCCGGTCCAGCTCTACGCTGGCAGAGAATGCAATATTTGTCGGCTCCGTCGCTCCCGGAGCAAGGACGTTCACTTTGCCATCAGCCGTGTAGAGGACCGACCCATCTGAAAGGACCGATGGACGGAAGGGGAAAACATCCCCGCCTTCCACCAGGACATTCGCATCCGAACCGTCCGGGAATGCCTGTGCAACCCGGCCCTCGCGGCCGACCAGGCCGGCGATGTAGAGAGACTTACCATCAGGGGCCCAGACCGGTGCCCCCAGCGTATTCGCGGTATACGCGACAGAAAATGTCTCTTCCGCGCTGACATCCCGGACGACAAGTGCGTCCATCTGGCCGTCAATCACAAAAGCGAGCTTTGAACCGTCTGGCGACATGACCGGGTAAACAGCATTGCCGAAGCCCCTGAAATAAGGCGTCAATGGCGCCTCATAGCCGGTCTCGTCCGCAACGGTCAGCTGGGTCGGTTCCGCTCCGCCCTCCAGCGGCAGAGACCATACCTGGTAACCCCCTTCAGTATCCGCTGAATAAAGCAGGCTTTTGCCATCGGGCGTGAAGGTTGGATACCGGGCATCGGAAGGCCCAAAGGTCCGTTGGGTAAGGTCCGAACCATCTGGCTTCATCGTCCAGATCGTGAATCCATTCTCTGCATAAGTATAGAATGCGATCAGGGACCCGTCCGGAGACCAGACCGGCTCGTGGGAATCCATTTCCGCAGGCGTCAGAGCCGTTGCTTCGCCACCGGCAGCCGGTACCGACCAAAGAACACCCTGAAGGGCAAGGATGAGCGTGCTGCCGTCCGGCGACATCGCCGCCGACATGTTCGTCCCTTCCGTCATGACGACATCAATGAGCACAGGCTCGGTGACTGCGGCCTCCACCTTACTTTTAGCCTCAGGGGGCTCACCCGGACTACTGCAGCCGACAACAAGTGCAGAGGCAAATGCAAGCACTGCTCCCGCTGACTTCAATCGCATTTTGTAATTCACGTGGATCGCTCCCTATCCAAAATTTCAAACCCGTTGTTTTCGTAAGTTCACAGACATATTCATATCTCACCAGCCCGCCGCCATCGCCATTCGGCGCGGATCGGCCCCAGCCATGACGGCGCCGTTGTCATAGCTCCGCACACCCTGGATGCTCCCAATGGCATATGGTCCGACATAGTCCGCTGTGTGCCCCATCGCCCGCAGACCTGAGAGGCACTGTTGCGAGAATCTGGATTCAAGTTGCAGACGACATTTTGCACCCGGTAGGTAAAAATTCGGGTCTGCTTTTACGGCGAAACGAGGCGCTTCAATCGCTTCCTGGATTCCCAAGCCATAGTCGACCAGGCTCATCAGGACCTGAAACTCGCTCTGCCCGATCGTTTCTCCGCCAGGCGTTCCAAATGCCGCCCAAAGGCGCGCATTATTCATGACCACCACGGGAGAATTGTTGAGAATAGGGATTTGCCCCGGCGCAACAAAATTGACGTTGTTCTCATAAGGTGAGGTCGAGCCAAGCCGCATGCCATTGTTCAGAAGGAAGCCGGTATTGCCAGCAACGACACCGGCGCCAAACCCGCCGCCCAGCGTGGTTGTCACGACGATGGTATTCCCCTCTTCGTCCACGACCGTGAGGCTGGTGGTGTCGCTGAAACGGGCTTCGTCGTCGGGTGTCCGCTTCGCAGATGCCGGAGGCGCGGGGGCAGATGGATCGTAGCGCCGGAAGTCAGTGACATTGGGAAACGGCAAAGCCAGCGAAGGGTCGATCATGGCGCTGCGGTCTTTAGCGTACGCTTTAGACAACATTGCCGAGACCGGAACCTCTGTATACTTCGGATCCGCCGCATAAGCATATATGTCTGCCTTGGCGTGTTTGATTGCCTCCGCCTGCAGGTGCAGAAGCTGGGCGCTTCCAGGCTTCAGACCTGATACATCAAAGCGCTCGACAAGATTTGCCTGCATGCAGACCTCGAGCCCCCCACGAGATGTGGGCGGCGTCGAATAAACCTCATACCCCCGGTATGTTGTTTTAACAGGATCGGCCCACTCAGCCTTGTAAGCAGCGAGATCGGCCTTCCTCAACCACCCCCCGACCGAGCGGAAGAATCGATCAAGTTCGTCTGCGATTGGCCCGTTGTAGAAATATTCCCGCGCGGCGAGCAATGCCGTATCGCGGTCACCGCCGCCCGCCAGGACTTTCTGTTCTTCCGCAACGAGCGATTCAAATGTTTTGGCCAGGTTCTCATTTGTCAGCATCTGACGTGGTGCGGGGACCCGCCCGCCCGGCAGGAAAACCTCTGCCGTTGTTGGATGCATTTGCAGGCGCCCCTGCATGTATTCGATAATCCTGGCGATAGACGGGTCGATCGGATGGCCGTTTCTCGCAAGATCGATTGCTGGTGCAAACACATTAGCGAGCGAAAGGCGTCCGTGCTGACGAAGCAATTCAATCCATCCATCGAACGCACCAGGCGTCGTCGCAGCTTTCACACCCCAGTCAAACGCGGTCGGGTCGCTCTTTGGATCAAGGGCGAGCGGCGCAGCCCCGCCGAACTTCAGTGCCTTCACCTGTCCGTTTGGTTTATCGTAAACGGTAGCGAACCCGTTGCCTGCGATACTGGAAGCCCATGGCTCAACGAGATTGAGAACCGCCATCGTGGCAACCGCAGCATCACCTGCAGCGCCTCCTTGCATGAACATGCGCAGTCCCGCCGAAGCAGCGAGCGGGTGTCCGGCGCTGACAACGCCGTGGGGCCCCGGTGTCTCCACACGATGTGAGGCAACGTCGAGATCTCCGCTTTCCGGGGCATCTGGTGGCGTGGGCGGCTCTGACGCTGAAGCCGTTGAACTGACTGGCTCTACGGGCGAGACACATGCAGCCGCGACGCCACTTGCGACAAGCGCCCCAGCAGTCAGGAAATGGCGTCGGTCCAGACCGGCGGCAGCTGCCTCAACGGGCTCGTCGCGCTCGACGCCCTCTCGCTCATCTTGCTTTTTCATAACTTCTGAAACCCTCCCTCAACAGTCCAACCTCAACTTCTACAGCCTGTTGTTGCAATTAAGCCAAATGAAATCGGAGACGGCCTGATTGCAAGAGCCCAGCCTCCCGGGTTGGAATTCCGGGGTGACGCGGTTGCGCCACCCCGAATTCCATTCTGAGGCTAATCCTTGTTAGAAGGATTTTTTCACGTTCACGTACCAATAGCGCGGAAGCGGCTGGTACAAGGACGAGAGATAGCCGTAGGTATCAGCCAGCGGCGGGTCTTCATTAAACGCGTTCCGCACACCAACTCGAATAGCAGTCCCATCGGTCCAGGCATCATTCTCGACAGTGTACTGGCCGTAGAAATTCCACGTCGTGTGGTCTTCAATCGGCCACGGACCGTAGCTCGTGCTGCTCACTGACGTCTGGAACACTTCGCTCGTGTACTGAGAGAACACTCCAAACTTCCAGTTCGCGATGTCGTACGACATTGACATGGAGTACTTCCATTCCGGACGCCCGTTTTCCCGGATCAGGCTGCCACCACCAGTGACGGTGACGTACGGATTCACCGTTCCATCATCCAGCCCTGCGAGAATTGCCGCCGCTTCGTCTGTCGGGCTCTGGTAGTAGGTGTTCAGATAAGTCGCGTTGACGTTCACGGAGAGGTCACCCGAACCCACTGGAACATCCCAATAAGCACCGTAGTCGATACCTTCGACCTTGAGTGCGGAGAGGTTGGTAAACCGGGCCACCACGTTGACCACGTCTCCCACAGGATCGTAGCCCGTGCCTGCAAAGTCAGCAATTTGCTGAGGCGTTGGGTCAGCGCGAATTACATTCGGGTTCGAGCTACCCTGCAGACGCAGGAGGTAGTCATACGACAGTGCGACCGAGTCATTCAGCAGGCCGATCGGGTTCTTTTGCTCAATGCTCCAGAAATCCGTCGTCAGCGTCACAGTCCCGAACTTTTCCGGGATGAATTGAGGTTCGAACACCACGCCATAGGACGAGCTTTCCGACTCTTCCGGTTCCAGATCGGAGTTACCAGAGCGAAGGCTGGCGACCGTCACACTCAGTGTTGCACACTGGCTGAAGTCGGTAATCCGGCCTTGGCTGAGAGCTGCCTGGCACTGGATGTAGTCCGGATACCCATTGACGCGTTCCAGAAGTGGCGTGTTGACCACTTCGAGGTTCGGCGCCTTGAAGCCTTCCGACCAGGAACCGCGGAACCGCAGACCATCAATAACGTCCCAGGATGCCGACACTTTCGGTTTCGAGACTGAGCCCACGTCCGAATAGTCTTCATAACGGGCCGCTGCCTGGAGATCGAGCGCCTGGACGAATGGAATGTTCATCTCAGGAGAAACCAGCGGCACCGCGACTTCAAAGTAAGCCGAAGACACGTTCCGGCTACCTTTGACATCAGGTGACGGGCTGTGCGTCATCAGGCTGGATGCCGACACGAGATTGCCAGTGATTTGATCATAGTAAGGCAGTGAGCCGTCCTGGTGCGGGTCGCGATCGTCATGGTACGTCTCGCGACGGAATTCGATGCCGCCCGCAACGCCGATGTCACCAGCCCAGATCGAGAACAAGTCGGGCTTCGAGACCTTGAAGTCAGCAAGCGCCAGCGTGGTCTTGTTTTCCCGAACCTGAGTGATGCGGAAACTGTCGATGGTTTCCTGGGAGTTACAGCTTGGCCCGCCAACCGATGGCGTTCCCGGAATACCACCACAGAACGGATTGTAAGCCGAGGCATCCGTTCGGTTGATGGCTTGCTGATAAAGTCGGGAATCGTAACCGTCGGCCGAGTCGGTGACGATCGCTTCGTTGTACAGGATGGCAGAGTCCCAATCCCATCCGAAGGCATCGCCTTTGGCGCCGACCAACAGTCTCGTCTGTTCATTGTCGACATTAACTGTACGCGTGCCGGCGTCCACAGCGCTGTAGGAGTTGATCACCAGGGCCAGGCCTTCATCTGGCACATTGGCGCTCAGGCCATCAATACGGTTGGCGGACCCAACGGGTCCCAGCGGGTTCCAGTAAGCATCCGCCGCAATGTAAATCGGTCCGGATCCCAGCGAGCCCGTGGAACCGACCACGGCTTCTGATTCTGCCGTGTAGTATCCGACTTCACCGTAAAGCCGAAGGCTGTCGGACACGTCATAGTTGGCGAAGCTGAACATGTTCAGTCGGTCAACCGCCGGCAGCATGGTCAGCGTATCAAAAGTCGCCATCTGATCGTTGCGTATATCTCTGTATCCGGACGTGAAGATACTGCCAGCGCCATAACAGATGCTGTCGCCAACATCGTAAGGACAGCCAGCCCCGAATCCTTCTGGCTGGACATGGAAGGTGCCGGCAGCATCCGTAAACGATGTACCGTCAGCACTGATCTGGCCGATGGAGGTGTCGACCGGCGTAAACTGGCCCCACGGACTGGTGAACGTAGACCGATTGTCCCACGCGACACCTGCCCAGTTTGTACCGTTCGTGAGTGGCCGCATATCGGCAATGTTGGTGTAATCCTGATCCGAGCGCAGCAGGGAATCCCGGGTCGTGCCACCAAGATAGATCGAGATATTGCCCTTACCATTGGCAAAATCTGTCCCGTAGAGCATGTCTGCGGTAAATTCCTTCAGGTTCGTCCCTTCCGCCATACCGTATTGAAGGTTCACGTCGAAACCTTCGAAATCCGACCGAAGAACATTGTTCACAACGCCTGCGACAGCATCCGAACCATAGAGAGCGGCCGCACCGTCTTTCAGAACCTCAACCCGCGCCAGTCCCTGAACCGGAATGGCGTTGATGTTGTATCCGAAGACAGGCGTCTGATTGTCGGTCTGCGAGGTCGGGTGAACGACCGTACGGCGGCCATTGAGCAGGACCAGAGTGTTGCCTTGCGCGAGCCCCCTCAAACTGACTGTAGAAACGTCCCCCCGTGCGGCGTTGGAGTTCGCACCACCGAGATACGTTCCATTAAAGGTAATATCGCCGGCCGATGGAATGGTACGGAAAAGTTCTTCTGCGGATACAGCACCGGTCGCGTCGATTTCATCTGGCGACACAACCGAAACCGGGAGGGCACCTGATACTTTGGCACCAGCAATCTGGGAACCAAGGATCAGAACCTTCTCCATCTGGGCCGTGTCGTCTTCGGTTTGTTCCTGGGCCAATGCTTCCAGCGAAAGCACGCTGAATAATAGTGCACTGGTTGACACCGTCATGGCACATCGCCGCATGAACCGTCCCGGCTTCGCAACGCGCGCGGTGCCGTTCCCGTACATCGACCCGTCTTTTTCTCTGGATTTCATTTCTCGCTGACTCCTGAGCTTTTGTTTTCCCGCAAGTCCCCGCATTGCCGACAGACCCCCTGCCGGACATTCGCGCATCTCTTGCCCCACTGGCGCGCCGGAACGCGACCAGAACTAAGTTAATCTGTGTTTGGATCTTTTTATGAGGTCGCCGTTGACCTGACGCGTTGCTCTGCTTTGAGCACTTCCAGGTTACTGACGGAGTGATTTCTGCACACGTAAAAACGTAAATTTTTGTTCGTTTGTAATTCACCTGCCCACAAATGTTGCACCTGCGCAGACAAAGTTGTCACACAGCTGAAGCATAGTTGAGCGATTAAAAAAACGGCCGCCAAAAACTGGCGGCCGTTTTGCTTTGCTTCTTTTTTAATTCGTATACGTCTAACACTCAGCAAAACGGCGCGCGAATGCCAGACCGAACCTACCGCTCAGAAAAATTTGACGTTATCGAGCTCAAACCACACGGTGTCGCCACCAGGACGTTTGACGAGGAGGCGCACATCTACGATATTGTCGCCCGTCCATTCAGCACCATCTGCAGGTGCGATAAGGTCTTTAAACGGAACACTTACCGTCTCCCAGTCCTCACCCACTTCGAACTCGCAGCTCCAGCGTCCTTCCGTTGTTGCCACGACCAGTGTGTACGGCTTGTCGTCTCCGCGCGCATCAAAAGTCACGCCTTTATAAGCAGAACCATCCGCAGGCTGAACTGACCCGACATTCATGGGGACGACAATTCCGGCCCGAGCGTCTTCCCGCAGCGCAAGGTCTGCAGACAAGTGCAGGACACCGCCCCGATCGCCGTCATCGATCACTTCAAAAACCTGCCAGCTGCGCTCCATTCCTCCATCGGGGTCACCTACGACCAGCGTATCGCGCGAGGAACGCCCGTCTTCCCGGTCGAAATCAGCGATCAGCGTGTCCGTGATATCGGAGGACGCCATGACGGTCGCCTCAATCGGCGCTGGCGCCCCTTCGCCATAGACTTTTTCCCCACCAACGAAGGTGTACTTCGTCTTGTGCAGATCGGAGATATTCTCCCACGGCTTGCCCGCGATCAGTACGACATCCGCGTCCTTGCCAACTTCGATTGAGCCGCGCTGATCATAGACACCGACGGCACGCGCACTGTTGGATGTACCAGCCATCAGGGCAGCCGTCTGCGGGAGCCCGGCGCGCACCATCAACTCCATTTCCGAAAGCGTCGAATAGCCATGCGGAGTGCGTGGCATCCCGGCATCGGTCCCAAGCGCAATCAGAACGCCGCCTTCGTACAGCGCTTTCATATTGTCCAACCCGACCTGAAACCGTGCCTGGCGTGACTTGAAAGAAGGATGCTCCCGCTCGAATGGGGTCGTTTCCAGTTTGTCTGGATTGTAGACAGCAAGCGTGCCAGCATAGGCCGTGCTGCCGTTCTTGAGCGCATCAATGGTGACCTGATCCACATGTTTGTCGAGCACTGAGTGCGCGATAACATCTACGCCGGAACGTCCAGCAATCTCGGCTCGGTCTTTCGTTACCGTGTGAGTCAGCACCTTGAGGCCGTTGGCATGCGCTTCCTCGACCAGAGCGGTCAGGGTCGGCTCATTCATGCTCGTATTATCTACTCCGGACCCATAACGCCAACCGTCTGTGAAGACCTTGATGACATCGGGCTGATACGGCAGCAACTCCTTGACCGCTTCGGTGGCGGCGTAGGGGGTGTTCACCCATTTGGTGGTGCTTGTGTCGGACCAGTCAGCACCATGTCCATTGGTGGTACTCATACGCGCGGCAAAATTCACGCGCGGACCCGGAAGCGATTGCAGCCACTCGCGCCGCGGGGCGAAGGCTTCCGGCGCCTGGGCAAAATCATACACTGATGTCACGCCAGCCTTGGCGTATTCCTGCGAAATCTGGGGTGTTGTCGCCGGCTGTCCGATCGGTGTGTAGTGAACGTGCAGGTCGAAGAATCCGGGCAAAAGCGACAGGTCGCTCCCATCAATTGCCGGCACGCCTGCCGGCGCCGGTCCCGCGGCCTTGTCGATAGCTGAGATGAGGCCGTCGTCGAACATGACGGTCGCCCTGTATGGCTCCGCGCCCGTTCCATCGAACACGGTCACATTGGTGATCGCCAGGTCTTGAGCCAGCGATGAACCCGTCACACACACCGCCACCAAGCACGAACTCAAAAACCTTCTGATCATACTAATCCTTCACCCGTCTAATACGCGTCTATGAAACAAGACGCTTCGATGTCTGCTTCTATCCAAATCCTGAAGCATTTTTTTGCCTGTATATTCTTTCAGAGCAAATTCCGCTCATCCGGAAACCTGACAAACGCAATCAAAATATTTCAAAAAAAGGACCTTTACGCCTGCAGCCCGCAAAAGAATGCCGCCGCACCCCAGTGATTCATTGTATATCTTGCCGAGAAACTGAGCATGGTTGTCTCGCAACGCTTGAATCGATCAGATGGACTTGCCAGCTCAGCTGCGCTTATCTGTCACAAATCTTCAAAAATACGCCTCACGCTCGGCGTTAACGGGGCACAACCCAAAACTGAGGGGAATGCGTATGCCCGGATCGGGGCAGAAAACGGGCCTGACCAAGCGAACACCGGCGAATGATCTTCGGCAGGCGCCAGAAGGCGTGGAATTGGAAACAAAAGTTTCTCCGTCTCAGGACCGCGCGCGCAACACCTTCGAATCCATCCTTTCAGTCACGGGTGACCTGCTTTCCGAAGTCGGCTTTGAGCGCTTGTCGACCAATATGATTTGCAAAAGAGCGGGCCTGACCCCTCCCGCACTGTACCGCTACTTCCCCAACAAATATGCGATCCTCCACGAACTGGGCCGCCGCCTTATGGAGGCTCAGGACCAGGCCGTATTCGGGTGGCTGCAAGAAGGCGGGATCGACACACAGTCATTCGAGGCATCCACAAAAAGCATTCTGCGGATCCAAAGACATGTAAATGAGATCACCAAATCATTCCCGGGAGGCGCCTGGGTTGTGCGGGTCATGCGCGTCATACCGGTGCTCAAGGAGGTTCGCCTCGAGTCCCGCGACCTCGTCAGCGACAAGATACTGGAAGACCTTCGAACAAAGCTGCCAGATGTTCCCGAAGACCGACTCGCCATGGCGACGAAGTTGACCATCGAACTGATGTTTTCCGCAACCGAGATGGCTATCGAGACTCCAGAACAGGAAGACGAAATCACCCAGGAAGTTTCCTTCCTCGTTGCAAGCTACCATTGGCGCTTGAAAAACGATTCCTGACTTCCCGTCCCATCAGGGCAGCAAGACTGACCTGCTTACTTGCTGCCTTCTTCCATCGCTTTTTCCATTTCACCAAACCGGTGAAGCACATGCGGAAGCACATCCCGGCCGACGATGCTGACGACAATCGCAGCCACACCACTCAACACGAAGCCAGGCACGATCTCGTACAGGATATCGGACAAGGACTTCCCGTCGATCTCAATCGGTGCGTATAGCCAGAACAGGACGGTGACCGCGCCAACGACCATGCCGGCCAATGCGCCATCGCGCGTAAGGCCCCGCCAATACAGGCTGAGCAGAATGATCGGGCCGAAGGCCGCTCCGAAACCAGCCCAGGCATTTCCGACGAGCGACAGAATATTGCTCGACCGGTCGAAGGCCAGTCCAATCGCGACAAGTGAAACCACAAGCACCGATATCCTTCCAACCGCAACCAGTTCCGTCTGACTTGCCTCCTTGCGCAGGAAAGTCTTGTAGAAATCTTCTGTCAGCGAGCTGGAAGACACCAGCAACTGGGATGAAATCGTACTCATGATCGCCGCCAGAATGGCCGCCAGCAGGAAGCCTGAGACAAGCGGATGGAACAGGACCTGCGAGAACAGGATAAAGATGGTTTCCGGATCGGTGAGTTCGCTGTTGAGATTGTGCTCGTTGACATAGGCCACGCCTGTAACACCGACCGCGACCGCGCCGATCACGGTCACGATCATCCAGCTCATCCCGATGTATCGGGCCGTGGCAATGTCTTTAAGCGTCCGGATCGCCATGAAGCGCACGATGATGTGGGGTTGGCCGAAATAGCCGAGGCCCCAGCTCGCTGCGGAAATAATCCCAATGACAGACAGCCCCTGGAACCAGTTAAAGAAATTTGCGCGGCTGGGCGCATCGGGCACGCTGGCAGCTGGCGACGCCAGGACTTCGGCTTGCGTGGCGTCAAAACCGCCGACTGCACTGATCGCCACGACAGGCACCAGCACAAGCGCCACAAACATGATGCAGCCCTGAACAAAGTCAGTCAGACTGACCGCAAGGAAGCCACCGAACAGCGTGTAGGCAACGACCACACCCGCGGTGAGGAAAAGACCCAGCTGGTAATCGAGTCCGAAAGACGCCTCGAACAATTTGCCGCCAGCAACCACGCCTGCCGATGTATACAGAGTAAAGAAAATAACGATCACAACGGAGGACAGCACACGTAGTGCGCGTGATTTGTCGTGAAAACGTTTTTCGAAGAAATCCGGAATGGTGATCGCATCGTCCGCCATCTCCGTATAGACGCGCAGACGCGGCGCGACGAACAGGTAGTTGAGATAGGCGCCGATAACGAGCCCCACAGCAATCCATGCTGCACTGAAGCCCGATACGAAGACAGCGCCCGGCAATCCCATGAGCATCCACCCGCTCATATCGGATGCGCCCGCAGAAAGTGCACCCACCGCGGGGTGCAGTTGGCGACCGCCCAACATGTATTCGGAAACGTCACTTGTGGACTTCCGATATGCGTACAGGCCGATGCCCAGCATCAAAACAAAATATACCGCAAGAGAAATCAGAGCTTCGTGGTTCATGGGCTCACTTTTTCAGTGTTCGAATTTCGTTTGGCCGGCTCATCCGGCAAGATCGTTCGGAATATTCTACTCCGGAGAATTCCGGTCGGAGACCTAGAAAACGTCCCTCGGTGGCTCACCGTCAGGCGGCGGGATCACATGTATCCGATGCATATGACTTGCTTTTGTCAGACCCAGCCCCTGCTTCATCAATAAGTGCCCCTATCGCAACTCAACGGCGCGCTTGTACGCCGCCTGCGTTGCTTCGAGCAACAGGCGCGAGAGATCGCCATTCCCATTCAAGGCCTTCAGTCCAGCCTCGGTCGTGCCGGCCTTGCTGGTCACGGCGTTGCGCATGTCTGCCAGATCATCCGATGAGCTGGCCGCCAGCTCGATCGTTCCTGCAATTGTGTCCAGCACCAGCTTGCGCGCCTGGCTTTCTTCAAAACCCAGCTCTTTGGCGGCTTCCATGTAGGTCCGCGCAATCTCAAACACGTATCCCGGACCGCTGCCCGCAATCGCCGTTACCTTGTCGAGGTCATCTTCCTTGTCGACTTCAACAACAGAACCGGCCGCCTGCATCATCTGCCGGGCCAGAGTCTTTGCATCATCGGGCGTCTTGTCGTTGAAATATACGCCACTTACGCCCTTGCCGATGCTGGCAGGCAGATTTGGCATCACGCGGATGATCGGCCGCGAGCCGACAACCGTCTCCAGTCTTTCGCAGGCAACACCGGCCGCAATGGACAGGGCTGGCGCGTCAGGCCTGACATATTTCAGGTAATCCGGAATGACATCGGCAATCATCTGAGGCTTCACGGCAATCACCAGGAGATCATACGGTCCGCCTTGCACGTCTGCCGCAGATTTGAAGGTCTTCACACGTGAATCCGGAAACGTCGCAACAGGGTCGACGGCCGCGTAGGTCATCCCCGGAACGTCCACCCAACGGGCGAGCAGTGAAGCGCCCATATTTCCACAACCAACCATCAATGCGTGCATAAGTCCTCCGAATCTCGTTGCCCCGCACATAGGCCGATCTTACTTTGAATTCAAATTTTCTGCTGTGGTTTCCCGCCGATTGGCCGGTTTCCGAGGAACCATCAGGGAAAACAGGTTGTTAAGATTGAGCGTTTTTCGACTTTTTCGCCGCTATATGAGCGGTCGGACTGTTACTTTGTGCTCTAATCGTGTTGCGAACGCCCCCAACGCAGCCTAGGTCGGGGCCTAAGGAACCAAGGGAGCCCTGTGTGCCTAAATCAAAGCGTATCGTTATCAAGATCGGATCGAGCCTGCTGGCCAATGCAGAATTGCTGACCCCACGGTGGGCGTTCATCCAACAATTGCTGAACGATGTGAAAACGCTCCGTGACGAAGGTTATGAAGTCCTCATCTGCTCATCCGGCGCCGTGGCCCTAGGATTGAGCGCGATCGGCGAGTCACCGGAGACGGCCGGCCTTCGGGACAAGCAGGCCGCTGCTGCCTGCGGCATGCCCATCCTGCTGAACGCCTACAAGCAGGTTGCGCACGAGTACAGCTTCGACATTGCGCAGGTTCTGGTCACGTTGAAAGACCTGGAAGACCGCCGCCGTTTCCTGAACACGAAGAATACTGTGCACAGGCTGATACAGGCTGGCATCACGCCAATCGTCAACGAAAACGACTCCATCACGACGGAAGAAATCCGCGTCGGCGACAATGACAGGCTCGCAGCCAAGGTCGCGCAGATGGTTCAAGCCGAAACGCTTGTGATCCTCACCTGCGTGGATGGCCTTTATGACCGCAATCCGGAAGAACCTGGTGCCAAGCTGGTGGAAACCGTCAACGATGTGAACGAGTTCCTGGAAGTCACCAAAGGTGTAAGCAGCCTCGGCAGTGGGGGCATGCTGACCAAGATGCAGGCCGCCAATATGGCCCAGAATTCCGGCTGCACGACAATCATCGGAAACGGCGAAGCCGAGCGTCCTGTTACATCCCTGCTCGACGGAACGCGCAAGCACACCAAATGCATCGCGCACGACAAACCGGCCACCGACTGGACAACCTGGCTGACGGACCGCCTTCAGATGGCCGGCAGCATCGTCGTCCCCGAAACCGCAATCGATGCGCTTTGCCGAGGAGAGCGCGGTCTGCTGCGTCAAGACATTCAATCGATCCAAGGCACATTTGTCCGCGGTGATGTGCTCCACATCTATGACGAACAAGGCAATGAACGAGCCCGTGGGCTGGCAAACTTCACAGCCGAGGAAACGCTCATTCTCGCGCGGAACAAGGAAATTCCCGCCAAGCAATTGCTGGGCTTCCAGACGAATGCGACCATCGTCAGCCGCGACAACATCGTCGTGCTTGATGACAGGCATATCCAATGGGACACCCCATCGGACGACGAGCTAGAGCAAATCCAGGAGAGCTAGGCTCCGGAGTCGTTGATATCCCCGACCTCGAGGATCGGCGCGGCATCAAGATTGTCGGCATGCATCATGAAGGCAATTTTCTGCATGCTGGAAACCAGAAGCGACTTTTCCCAATCGGCCAGATTGTCAAATGCCGAAAGAAAGCCTTCCTGAAGCAGTTCCGGCGCATCGACTAGCCGTCTCTTGCCTTCGTCGGTGATCACGACTTCCAGGCTTCGCCGGTCGTGTTCATTTCGCTCCCGGACGACCAGTCCTGCCCGCACCAGTCTGTCGACAATTGACGTGATCGTCGCCTGGGACAGATGAACCTGACGCGCGATATCACTCGGCTTGGCGCGCTTGTCCCCGGCGACGCATTGCAGGACCAACAGTTGCGGCGCCGTCAATCCGGTATCCTTCGCCAATTTCTTGGAATGCATATCAATCGCGCGGGTGATTTTCCGCAGCGCGACAAGTAGGTCGTGATACTGGCTCATGCGGCGATGCAATAACCAGACACAAGCGCTTGTCCAGTTTTCGGCGCTGCACACGGCTTTCGATCTGCAGTCGCGGAGACGTCAGGCCGTTGCCGGTGCTGGCCTTTGACCGCAAGCCCCGCCCTGAAAGGTCTCACTCACAACCCACCTGACACGGCTCCCAAAATCTCCGGCACCGGTCTTGCAAAATATTCGCAATTGAACCAGCAACTGGAGTGAGCGGTGGGCAGTCCTCCACTGATGGAAAAGCCCGCAAGGCGCGATGGGGAACACAATGGCGGAATCTGACAGGATCCCCACGGACCGCACACAAAACACCACAGCCGTCTCCAACGCTCTATCACTGAAGCCGCAATCGGCCGACCGGATCAGCGTTCGCGCCGAGACCATAGTGAGCGCTTGATCCAATGCCACGCATCAGCAGACAGCATCTCTTTTGGTTCTCCGGTGCGTTCGCGCTCTCCCTGGTTTTCCTCGTGCGCGGTGAGCGGCACTTGTTCTACTGGTTCGGCCCACATGAATACTGGGCGACACATTGGGCCCGCGATTATAGCGACGGGTTCGCCCGGCGAGGCCTGTTGGGCGAAATCATCGCGCTGCTGGGCGGAGACAATACAAGCTATGCGCTGATCACAATTGGCAGCTGGGTTGCGGCGCTAGGTCTTGCCGCGGTGGCGATCGATGCGATGTGGCGGCTGACACGCAGGATGGGGCAATGGGACGCCACGCTGTTGACCATGGCTGTTCTGATTTCCCCGGCCACCTTCGGAATCCTTCTGGAGACTCTGGGCGATCCGCTGCAGCTGATCCTGCTGGTCTATATTCTTGCTGCGCGTTTCATTCTGCCGAGACGAAACCTTCTCATCATTGTACCGGTCTTTGCCCTTCTGGGCCTCTTCATGTCTCTGACCCATGAAGCCAGCGTCTTCTTTGTCCTGCCAGCACTGGGCATTCAGGCGCTCGTCCTGCGCCGGAACCTCGCATCGTGGGCTGCGTTTGGCGCCTGTCTGGCAACCAGCGCCGTTATCGTCGCCATTCTGATGCTCACGAACATGGCGGAACCGCCAACGTCAAACCCAGTCCTGCATCTCGGCAACGCGACCTTCATCTACGAAGGAAAGTTCGACAGTTTCGACAACCTTCTGAGCGAGGAACTCGTCCGAATGTTCGGCAGCGGTTTCTCCGGCCTGTTCGAAACGGCGGCACGCGTCAGCGGCGCAATCATGGTGCCGCTGTTCCTTGGACTAATGGTGATCGGCTGCCGGTATGGCGCGTCGGTCCCGCCAACCTCAAGGCAGGCACGTATCCTGATCTCGTTCGCGCTGGTGATGCTCGCCGTTTTCCCGCTCATGCTCATCGCGCACGATTGGGCACGGTTTTTCGGTTACATCCTGCTCGTTTTCCTCGCGACAATTGCTGACACGACACCGGCCGACGACACGCCTTCGCCGATGCCCGGTGCTGTTGGCCTGATGACGGGTGGCTTGCTGCTGGCCGGGCTGACCACCACGGACAAGCTCGACCAATACCGGATGGATGGATTGTGGTGGCAGCCGCGCATCATGCTGACCTGCCTTTTGGTGTTCGGACTGACTGCTTTGTTCATCGTGCTGGCACGCGCCGATCAGTCTCAGTCCGAAGCCTCCTCCCGGAAACGGTGAATCGGGCAAGTTGCCTGCGAAACCGCCGGACAGCCTAAAATTCCTCCCGCCGGAAGAGAAAGAACTGTCACTCACTTCTCCCGGTGTGTATCTTGCATTCTACGCAAGCAAGAACTCTTGCAGGGGACGCTAAAATGAAGACCAGGCTCGAAAGCCAGAACTTTCTGACGCTGGATGGTGCGCGTGGAGTAGGCGCAATGCTCGTTGTTCTCGGGCACAGCGCAATGTTCTGGCCCGGCTTTCCAACCCTTCCCCTGGTCCCGCTCGTGGACATCTTCTTCATTCTCAGCGGCTTCGTTCTCGCCTTTGCCTATGAGCCCCGTTTCGACCGGGGCATGTCAGCCCGCCAGTTCTTGCTTGCCCGGGTCGTCCGGCTTTATCCCCTGTATATTCTGGGTATTTTGATGGGCACAATCGTCCATCTCTACGCCTATTATGGCGACAGCCCGGATACATCCCTGTCCGACCTGCTGCTGAACTCGGCTCCGGCCTTTTTCATGGTTCCGTGGATGGATCCGAATTCGGAGTACATCTACGCGGCGAACGTACCGGCCTGGACCCTGTTTTTTGAGCTGGTGATCAACCTCGTCTACATCCTGATCTATCCCTACATCCGGCGGACATCCGGGCTGCTCGTGGTGCTGGCCATCAGCATTGCGATGTTCCTGGCCATGGCCTTCCATTATGACACAACCGATCTTGGCTCACGCTCGACTGAGTTCTGGGGCGGCTTTGGCCGTGTGTCCTGCACCTTCTTTGCCGGCGTTTTGATCTATCGACTGATGGGCAAGCCGAAAGAGACATCTTCCCGGCGCAGCCTCATTTCAATCCCGCTGATTCTGCTTCTCGTGCTCTATGGCTTCGATGTGCCGGAACCCTTGTTCCTTATCCGCAGCATCATCCTGGTGACGCTGGTCGGCCCGATTCTGCTCTGGTTGTACCTGATCGTACAACCCCCTCGCTGGCTGTCCTCCACGTTCGCGACCCTCGGCGGCATGTCCTACGCACTCTACATCCTGCACTACCCGGTTTACGAGACGGTCAAACGGATCGCCTGGAAATATCCGGTCATCATTGAAACCCCAGCGCTGGGAAGCTTCATCGTTCTTGCCGTATCGATGGCAATCTCGTTTGTTGCCTGGCAATGGTACGATGAACCCGTCCGGGCGAAGGTCAATAAATGGCTGAAAGAGCGCCGCAAGCGCTCTGCCGCCACAAACATGACCAAGGCTGCTGAAGGCGCCACGGTGAGCAGGTCCCGATAGCTGCAGCGCGGCAGTCTTTCTGAAGCTGGACATCCCTCCTAGAGGCAACGGCCCGTCCCGGACCCGATGGCGGTACGGACATCTGGCGTGGACAGCCTGAACCGCCATTGCTTTAAACGATTGCCAGATCGTTTGAGCGTCCTCACCGACCTCGAGATTTCAGCAATACCAGCCCCCGAGCGGCTGCGCCTTGATTCCTGATGCCGTCTGGAGGGAACCGGATGAAGTACCTGACGCCAATTCTGATGTCTGTCTCAGCGCTTGCACTCCTGACCGGATGCGGAGGCGGCGGAGGCAGTGGCAGCTCGACAGACACACCCGTCTCGCCACCGCCTGCCCCCCCGCCCCCGTCGCCTCCTCCTCCCTCTCCACCGCCACCACCACCGCCGGCTGTCCCAACCAGCCAAACCGATGTGGTTTATGGGAGCGGCCTCCTGGCAAGCGGGTCGAAGTCTCTTCTTCTTGACGTTTATCAGTCCGGCGATGCGTGTACCGCGGCCCGGCCGCTCGTCCTCCTTGTCCATGGCGGCGGATTTGAGGATGGAACGAAACAAACGGCACCATGGCCTTCGATTGCCTCCGACCTGAGTGGCCAGGGCTATGTCGCCATTTCCATCGACTACAGGCTGGCGGGCGATAATCCCGTTCCGTCAGCAGAATTCTATCCAGTCCGGGACGCCATCCTGAATGCCGGCGTCAGCCCCATCATTTCGAACAATCAGACGGACCAGGCGAACATCATCACCAGTTCGATCGAGGACACGACGAAGGCGCTGCGCTGGATCGAGGACAACAGCGCGGACTTGTGCGTGGACATGTCCCGTTTCGCCATTTGGGGGGGATCTGCGGGATCGGTCATCGGCCTCCACATCAGCTACGGCCTGGACGAATATTCGATCTACGCGCCCAAGCCGGATGTGATGATCGATTACTGGGGACGCTTCATCTATAGTGGCCTGATGGATGCTGGCGAACCGCCCCTGCTGATCCTGCATGGCGACCAGGATGATGTTGTGGATTATTCCTTCGCTCAGGCCATTCAGGCCGAAGCCGACTCCAGCAGTATATCCTACGCTTTTTATACCGTATCCGGAGCGCGCCACAGCTTCGGCGAAATTCCGATCAACAGTCTCACCATAGATGGCAAGACGCTGCTGCAGATCACTTATGATTTTATCGATGCACACCTGCAGGCGGGGACACCGGTATATGAAACGAGGACTGTGCCGCTAAACAACTGACGCAACCGGTCAGGACGGCGTCAGCTTTTGCTGATAGGATCCGAGAAAATCCCGGACTCCACGAACACATGCGAACGCTGATCATCGAAGACAATCACGAACTGGCCAGCCTGCTGGCGGAGCGGCTCGGCGCGCGCGGTATCGACAGTGATATCGCCGGCGGCATTACCGAAGCTGATGATCATATGGCTGTTGGGCAGTTCGACGTGATCATGCTGGACCTTGGCCTGCCCGATGGCGATGGCATTGACTGGCTGCGCAGCCTGCCCGCCGATCGCCCGCCCGTCCTGATCCTGTCGGCGCGCAGTACGCTGGATGATCGCGTCACAGGGCTGGACACAGGCGCGGACGATTATCTGGTCAAACCCGCCGAAATCGATGAAATCGCCGCTCGCCTGCGCGCCCTGATCCGCCGTCCCGGCCGCCGCGACCCGGTCGTCCTGACGGTGGGCGACGTCACGTTCGACACGACGACCCGGCAGGCAGAGCTTTCCGGCCGCCCGCTCGCGATCGGCCGGAAGGAAGCAGACTTCCTTGAAATCCTTTTGCGGAATGCGGGCAAGGTCGTCCCTCGCGAGCGGATTGAAGGTGCGCTGTACAGCGCCGCAGATCCGGTGACGCCAAATGCGCTGGAGGCCGTGGCGTCCCGCCTGCGCCGCCGGTTCGCGGAAGTAGGGGAAGACGACATCCTCCACACCGTCCGCGGCGTGGGCTATCTGTTCGGAAACCGGAGAGTGTCATGAACTCCATCGCTGGCAGATTGCTTCGTGGCCTGTTGATCTCAAGCCTGGTTGGCGGCGCCGTGCTGACCATCATGGTCATCTATGAATACGGCCTTCTCAGCGCGAACCCGCCCCCGCTCTGGAAAACGGTCCGCGAGATCACCGAACACGTGCTTGTACCCTTCGGTGTCTTCCTCCTGCTCTTCGGCACCGGCGCGCTGCTGGTAGTGCGCCGCGTAGAGGGGCAATTGAAAGGAATCGCCGGCGATGTCCGGCAAGCCGCTCAGGAACTCCGCAGTTATCAGACGCCTCCCGACGCGCTGCCCAGAGAACTGACCCCCTTTACGGAAGCGGTGAATGAACTCACCAGCCGGTTGGCAGCCCATGCGCGGCGGCAGGAGGCCTTCGCGGCCGATGCGGCACATGAGCTCAGGACCCCGCTCTCGATCCTCGCGCTGTCCCTCGACAAACTGCCCGCTGAAGACGCCGCACCTTTGCGGGCCCAGATCCGTGCTCTGTCAGACATGGTCGACCAGCTTCTGCTGCTTGCCCGCAGCAACGCGCCCGACACGGCACAGCGCCGGAGCCTGATTGAGCCTGATGCCCTCGCGCGCCGCATTGTGGCTGAACTCGCCCCTGCCGCGATCCAGGCCGGACGTGAATTGTCAGTGGAATCCGATAATCCGGCCCCTTTCCGGGGATTGGAGGAGGCGGTCGCCGCATCCCTCCGGACTTTGATCGTCAACGCCCTGCGCGCCGCGCCGGAAGGCAGTGAAGTGATTGTGCGCGCGGGCCCCGGTGCGAACCTCGCCGTGATCGACGGCGGACAGGGCCTGACACCGGACGAGCTGGACAAACTGAAAGCGCGCGGCATCCGGGCAGACCGCGCGCCGGGCGGAGAAGCCGGCCTCGGCCTCGCAATTGCGGACCGGATTGCCGATTCCCATGGCGGTGAACTGGTCACTTGCCAGCCAGCATATTCCGGACTTGCCCTTCGCTTCCCCGCCGCACGCCCTGCCTGATCTTTCAGCAAACTGTCACTGACATTATCGCATGCCACGCATGCAGATGCTCAATTCCTTGTCAGGATGGCGTCAGTGAGACCTGTCAGAACGTCGTCATGGACAGAAACCACGACACGGCGAGAAGACGATGGTGAATTGGGTATTGCGCACAGCGCTGGCGATAACTTCTCTGGCAATTTTAGGCGAACCGGCACTTTCCCAGACGGTTGAAGTGTCCGCCGCAAGCCGGAAAGCGCTTGGCATATCTACGGCCCCCGTTCGCGCAGAAAGCGCGATCGAAGGCACAAGGACTTTCGGAACGGTCATTACGCCGCCCGGCAATTCAACGCCGGTCGCCAGCCCGTTTGAGGCCGTTATTCTCGAGACGCTGGTTATCCCCGGCATGCAGGTGAAAGCTGGAGACCCGGTCGCCCTGCTCTACAGCCCCGACTACGAAACGGCCCGCGCGGAACTCGAATCCCAGCGCATCATGGCCGAACATATGGACCACCTGCTCGAACGGGCCCTGGAGCTTCGCGAGCTCGGCCTGCGCTCGGCGCAGGAAGCAGATGAAGCCGAGCATGACTCGAAAACAGCCCACCTCAACCTCGCTGCGTATCAGCGGCGCCTGAGCGCCGTTCGCAGCACTGGAGAGGCTGGCCGGTTCAAACTCGTTGCCCCCGCCTCCGGCACGGTCGCCAGCGTGTCCGTCGACGCCGGGGAAGCGGTCGGCATGTCCGAACCTTTCCTCTCAATTTTTGACGGCAAACGGTACTGGCTGGACGTCGCCTTGCCTGAGCGTGTGGCAAACACCTTCTCCATCGGTTCGACGGTGTCGCTGGCAGGCTCTGCCGGAAAAGGCACCGTTGTGGCGATCGACCCGACAGTCGATGCCCGTCTGCAGTCGGTCCGGATAAAGATTGAACTTCCGTCCTCGACCTCTTGGCGCCTCGGCCAGCTGGTCAATCTCTCACTCGATGCGGCCGGCCAGGAAAACAATCTCATCATTCCCGCGCAGGCAATCGTCCGTATCAACGGCGTTGACTGTGTCTTTATTGATACCGGCAGCGGCTTCCGCCGCGCGGAAGTCAGCGTGCTGACCCGCAGCCGGGAAGATGCCGTATTGAGTGGTGGCGTCTCATCCGGCGACCAGGTTGCGGTCTCCGGCCTCGCCGCCCTCAAAAACCTTGCTGAAGGAGTCTGAGGACCGTGTTGGATCGCCTTGTCTCTTTCTCGCTGACACAGCGGATCTTCATCCTCGGTGCAGCCCTCCTTCTGGCAGTCTCCGGCCTGTATGCGTCGGCAAAGCTGCCGATCGACGCCTTTCCCGAAATTGCTCCGACCCAGGTCAAGATCATTCTCAAAGCGCCCGGCATGACGCCGGAAGAGGTCGAATCCCGTGTGGTCCGGCCGCTGGAAATGGAACTGCTGGGCATTCCCGACCAGACCATGATGCGCGCCAAGGCGAAGTATGCGATCGCTGACGTGACCATCGACTTCAAGGAAGGCACGGACATCTATTGGGCCCGCCAGCAGGTATCCGAACGCCTGACCGCGGTGAGCGGCGACTTCCCTGAAACCGTTTCCGGAGGTCTCGCACCGATTTCCACTGCCTTGTCGGAAGTCTTCATGTTCACCATCGAGAGCGATGACCTCTCGCTGGAAGAACGCCGGTCCCTGCTCGACTGGGTGATCCGCCCGGCCCTGCGTACCTTGCCCGGCGTTGCTGACGTCAATGCGCTTGGCGGCCGGGTACGGACATTCAACATCGCACCGGATGAAGCCGCTATGGCGATGGCCGGGATCAGTCTGGACGACATCCGCACTGTACTCCAAAACAACAATCGCAATGACGGCGCTGGCCGGATGTCCGAAGGAGAGGAGGCGCTCGTCGTCCGCTCCATCGGTGCAACCGAAAACGAGGACGACATCGGCGCACTCGTCGTTCGTGAAATGGACGGGCAAGTGCTTCGCCTCCGCGACATCGCAACGGTCCAGCTGGACAGCCTGACGCGCTATGGATCCGTTACCCGCGATGGCAAGAGCGAAGCCGTTGAAGGGATCGTCGTCGCCCTCAGAGGCGCGGATGCCCGGACGGTCGTCAAAGGCGTTGAAGACAAGCTCGCCGAACTCCAGAGCAGCCTGCCGGAAGGCGTCTCGATCGAAGTCTTCTACAACCGGTCCGACCTGATTGAAAAAGCCGTCTGGACCGTCACCGAAGCCTTGCTGATCGCTGTGGCTCTTGTGATCGCCCTCCTGATTGTTTTCCTCGGAGACTGGCGCGCGGCCCTGGTCGTGACGCTGATCCTGCCTGCCTCCGCGCTCGCGACATTCCTCCTGATGAAACTGTTCGGCCTGTCGGCCAATCTGATGAGCCTTGGGGGTCTCGCGATCGCCATCGGGATGATTGTCGACGGCGCGATTGTCGTCACGGAAAATGCGGTCGAGCGCCTGAATGAAAATCCTCAGGCAAGCAAGCTGCACGTGATCTACCGCGCAGCTTCCGAGGTCGCGCTTCCAACAGCCGCGGGCATCTTTATCATCTGCCTGGTCTTCGTCCCGCTACTCACTTTGCAGGGACTGGAAGGCAAGCTGTTTGCCCCGGTGGCGCTGGCGATCGTGTTCGCCCTCGGATCAGCCCTTCTGCTGGCCTGCACGCTGATCCCCGTCCTCGCATCTTTCCTGCTCAAATCCTCGGGCGCACATGAAACCTTCCTGATGCGGGTCCTCACCCCGGCCTATCGCAGCATGCTGAACCGCGTCCTGAACATGCCGGTGATCGTTTATGCGGTGGCCGCCATCAGCGTGGTGTTTGCCGCCTTCGCCTACACCGCAACGGGCAAAACCTTCATGCCCACGATGAATGAAGGCTCGGTGGTTATGCAGCTGGCCGCGCTTCCTTCCATCAACCTCAACCAGAGCGAAGCCGACGCCATGCGCGCCCAGGCAGCGATCATTGAGAACGTCCCGGAAGTTGAGCACATCATCGGCCGCATCGGCTCTGACGAACTTGGACTCGACCCGATGGGCCTAAATGAATCCGACATGTTCCTGGAACTGGCCCCGCGCGAAGAATGGCGTGGTCCGGATACGGAATGGCTTGTGGGTGAAGTCCGCAGTGTCATGGAGAGCTTTGTCGGTATCGAATCTTCCTTCACCCAGCCAATCGAAATGCGTGTCTCCGAGATGCTGACCGGTTCGCGGGGCGATCTGGCCGTGAAGATCTTCGGCCCGGACTCCAACGAATTGGCCGATCTGGCTGGCCGTGTGGAGCAAGCCATCGCAACCGTCCCCGGGGCTTCGGATGTCTTTACCGCCTCCAATGATGTGTCCGAATACCTCCAGGTGGAGATCGACCCGGTCCGGGCGGGCCGGCTGGGGCTGGACGTCATCACCATCCAGGACGAACTCCGTTCGCGGCTGGAAGGCGTCGTGGCCGGTGAAGTGATCGAGCCTGGCCGGCGTACGCCCATTGTCATCCGCAAGGATCAGACGAAAGGCACCGCCGCCTATGACTTTGGAAACCTGTTGATCGTGAACCCGGCAGGGGAAATGGTGCGCCTCTCCGATGTCGCCACTGTATCCCGCGTGGCCGGGCTGGCGTCGGTTGCCCGGGAGAATGGCTCTCGCTACGCCGTGGTGCAGGCCTTCGTTTCGGGACGCGACCTGGTTGGCTTTGTGGCCGATGCGCAGGCCGCCGTCGATACCATGGGCCCGCTCCCGGCTGGCTACACGCTTGAGTTCGGCGGCGAGTTCGAAAACCAGCGCCGCGCGTCTGCCCGGCTGTCCCTGATGGTCCCGCTGTCGCTTGCCCTGATCTTCGTCGTCCTGTTCGGCACGCTAAGGTCCACGCGGCAGGCAATCCTGATCCTCGTGAACATACCGTTTGCGCTGGTCGGCGGAATCATCGCGCTCAGCCTGTCCGGCGAATATCTTTCGGTTCCGGCATCGGTTGGCTTCATCGCGCTCCTCGGCATCGCGGTTCTCAACGGACTGGTTCTGGTCACCTGCTTCAACGACCTCCGGGCGCTTGGGCTCGATACGGAGCAGGCTGTCCGGCAGGGATCGGAACGCCGCCTGCGCCCCGTCCTGATGACTGCTGCGACAGCGGCTCTCGGGCTCGTCCCGCTCTTGTTCGCCCACGGCCCCGGTTCTGAACTCCAGCGTCCGCTGGCGATCGTCGTGGTCGGAGGTCTCGTCTCATCTACCATTCTGACACTGTTCCTTATGCCGGTGCTTTACCGCCGCTTCGGTGTCGACCGCACGCCTTCCGGTGTGCCGCAAGGAGAGGTCCAATGGATACGCCCCTACGCAAACTGACCCTCGTCTGCCCGAAAAGTATCGAGCCGACCCTGCTCGATACGCTGGACGGACTGGATCCGCCCCTGCCGGGCTATACCAGCCAGGACGGCCTCGGCCGCGGCAGCTCGATGGATCTCGCCTCGACGGCGGAAAAGGTGAAAGGCGCAATGAAAATTTTCACTGTGCTGATGGTTCTGCCGGAAAACGCCATCCCGCTCGTGCTGGAAGCCGTTCGCCAGGCCTGCCCACGCCGCCAGATCTCATACTGGATCGAACCCGTACTCGATTTTGGACGCCTCCAATGAAACTTCCTCTTCTCGCTGCCGCACTTCTTGGTTCTCTTTTCCTGGCCCTGCCCGCTGCCGGCCAGACCGATCCGGTCGTCGATCTGATGGAGCAGTCCATCCGAACGAGCCCGTCTTTCCGGTCTGCCCGGGCGGATGTCGACAGGGCGAGCGCCTCGGCCAACCGGATCGCGTCGGGCCCTTATGAGTTCGAGGTGAATGCCAGCGGTGGCCAGCGCAAGATCGACGATCCGCTCGCTGCTGAAAACCGGTACACGGAATGGTCTGCCGGCATCTCCCGCACCGTGCGCCTTCCGGGCAAGCGACAGGTGGACACCAATCTCGCCCGGCTGGAGATTGATCTCGCCGGCACCGGGCTCGATCAGTCCCTGTTTAACGAGCGCCAGAAGTTCGCGACCCTGTGGAGCACATGGCGGCGGGCTGACCTGCTGTCGGAATCCTCTGCATCCCAGGCGGCCGAAGCGTTGCGGATTGCAGAACTGCAGCAGATCGCCGTGGACAAGGGCGCCGAGCGCCAGATCCGCGCGGATCAGCTGGCTGCGGAGGCCGGGCTGCTGCAGCTGCAGGCCGAGCAGGACCGGACGGCCACTCAGGTTGCCCGCGCGGCCCTTGTTGCCCGCTATCCCGACATCGTGTTTCCGGAGCGGACAGCGCCGCTCGATGTGTCGGACGAGATGATCAGCCCGCTGTTCGAAGCCAGTATCGATAACACACCGGCCTATCGCCGCGCCGGCCTGGTTGCCGAACAGGCGCGGCTGAAAGCCCAGCGGGCCAGAATGGAAAAACGTCCGGATCCGACCTTTGGCCTCGACTTCGGCAATGAGTTCGGCGGATCCGAAACCAGCGTCATGGCGCGGGTCAGCATTCCCATCGGCGGGTCGGCCCGCCGGGCCTATGCGCGGGAAATGTCGGCGAGCGCCACGGTCGCGGAACTCGACCGCGTGACCGCCCAGCGGGAAGCCTTTCAGGCCGTCCAGTCGGCGCGGCAATCCATCGGCGCGGCCATGACGCTTTACGAAAAATCGCTCGAAACGGCCGAGTCCTCCCGGAAGATCCTTGAGACGATCCAGAAGGGCTATGAGTATGGTGAGATCACCATCACCGAGTTCCTCAACGGCCGCCGGGCCTATATCTCGGCTCAGCGCATGGTGGCGGAACAACGCGCAAGGCTGGAAGGCGATGTGCTGCACCTGCTGGCGCTGACGGGTGGTCCGAAGGCGGAGTAGGCATATCGCCCAGCACGTCCGCCCGGACACGCGGGGCGCGCTCCGGCAATATCCTGATTGTGGGCAAACTCAGCTCGTGTCGGCGGTGGGCCAGCCTTTCAGGGCGTCGATCAGCTGCACGGTCAGCCCGCCGGAAACGATGCCAAGCGCCGCCGGCATGGCGTGCGTCCTGGGGATGGGCATGATGTAAGGCCGGGCTTCGCCGTCTGCTTTCCAGCGCTGGATCGTGCGCGCGAGACACTTCGCCCGGCGCTTGCAGAATTTCAGCGTCTCCAGCATGGCCTCCCAGCGGGCGATCAGCGGCGCAGCAGGCACGGGGCCACGCATCGGCACGGTGATCGGCCCCTGCAGGAAATCAGGTACTTCGCCTGCGGGCACGGGCAGGACGGAAAAGACCGCCTTGCGCGCTTTCGGTTCGCCTTCGGTTTTCTCGAAATAATTGCTTCCCGGACGCGGTTTGACTGGCGCCAGCTCGACCTGCAGCGCCATCAGGAAGATCAGATGGCGGAGCAGTACCGCGAGCCGCTTCAGCTCTGCCGAGACGCGGCGCTTCAGCGTTTTCGGAATCAGTTCCGGATGTTTAAACAGGTCCGCATTTACGCCGGCTTCGGCCACGGCGCGGGCAATCGTGTAATAGGCGTGGGAGAAGAAATCGGTGGGATGTGTCATGCCGGGAAGCCTGGCATGAGGGATTATCGGGTGGATAAGGTGTGGCCCTCCCCTCCTACATCCTTTGGAACCGCATAGCGAAGCTGTGTCAGAGGTGAGGGATAAGCCCCGATCTATCCCTGCTCAATCGCCCTCTTCGGACCGGCGGGCGGCTTCGCGGAGGCGGGCGAACAGGACAGCGGGGTCTTCTTCGGAGACTTCCGCTTCATCCGGGGAGACGTATTGCTCGTCATCCTCGTCCTCTTCCGCAATCACGGGTTCGAACGGGTCTTCCTCCGCAACACCGGCGGCGGCTTCACGCTGGACTTCGAACGCCTCTTCGATCTCGTCGTCATCCGCTTCCCCTGCATCGGAGCGCAGGCGGCCGATGACGGTCTCGCCGCCGACAAGCGTCTGGCCGGGCCAGATGAGCTGTCCGGAACTGACCGGGATGTAGAGGTCGCACCAGCCGCCAAGACGGCGTGTCCCGCAGGGCTTGCCGAGGCGGGCAATGTCGCCCGCATTCACGTCGATCTCGATCCGCGGTCCGAACCCGCCGGACGCAAGGCGGATGCCCACCTGCTGGCCATGGCTTTCAAAGCACATCCACGCCCGGGCGAGCCCCTCATCATCCGCGCGCATGGCGATGGGAATGGAGGAATCGCCTTCTTCGAGCGTGACGTGTTCCAGGCTGCCGGAGATCGGCGTGTAGACCTTGTTGGTGGAAACAGGTGCCGACGAAATGCGCACGCGCGTGACCACCGGGCTGTGCAGCCGCAGTTCGGGCGGCGCTTCGACCTGATTGACCGACACGACGATGCCGTCGCACGGCGCGACGATCCCGCTGGCAAGCTCTGGCGGCGTCCGCTGCGACCAGCGGGTGGCCAGCAAGGTAGCGATGAAAGCAATGAAGCCCAGCCAGAACAGTGGCGCCCAGAGCCAGCCAAGCAGCAAGGCGCCCAGGAATACGGCGAAGGCCACGACGATGCCTTCAATGTCGAAGCCGCCATTCAGCCAGGGCGTGGACTTGTGGTCCAGGTCATCCATGATTCAGCACGCTTTCTGTTTCGATCCCGACTTTTCAGGGCCCTTATTCGGCCGCGAGTTTGAGATTCGCACTACGGGCCTGTCTTTCCCACATATCAGCATATTTCCCGTGTTTTGACAGCAGGGTTGCGTGATCTCCGCGCTCAATCACCTGCCCGGCTTCCAGCACGAGGATTTCGTCTGCTGACTTCACCGTGGACAGCCGGTGGGCCACCATCAGCGTGGTGCGGCCCTGAGAGGCCTCGTCGAGGGCTTCCTGAACGGCCTGTTCGGTCGCGCTGTCGAGGGCTGACGTCGCCTCATCCAGCACGAGAATGGCCGGGTCGGAGAGAATGACGCGGGCGATGCCGACGCGCTGCTTCTCCCCGCCAGAGAGTTTGAGGCCCCGCTCGCCGACGCGGGTTTCCCAGCCTTCGGGCAGGCTTTCGATGAATTCCAGCAGCTGCGCCCGGCGGGCGGCGTCGCGGACTTCCTCATCGGTCGCATCGGGGCGCGCATAGGCGATGTTGTGGCGGATCGTGTCGTTGAAGAGGACCACGTCCTGAGGCACGAGGCCGAGGGCACGGCGCAGGGATTCCTGCGTGAGATCGCGAACGTCATGGCCATCGACCAGAACGCGGCCGGACTCCACGTCATAGAAACGGAACAGGAGCTTCAGCAGCGTCGACTTGCCGGCGCCGGACGTGCCGACAAAGGCGACCTTCTTGCCAGGCGCCAGCTCGAAACTGACATCCTGCACGCCGACGGCGCGGCCTTCATGGCTGAACGACACGTTCTCGAAGGCAACGCTGCCGACCGGATGGGCAAGCTCCAGCGCGTCTGGCGCGTCGGTGATCTCGGGCTTCATGCCGAGCAGGCCGTAGAGCTTTTCGAGGTCCACCGCGCCCTGCTTGATCTCCCGCCAGGCCCAGCCGAGGATGTTCAGCGGGGCGTAGAGCGACAGCATCATCAGCATCACCGCCGTCAGGTCGCCGATCTCCATCTTGCCGTGGATGACATTCCAGGCCGACAGGACCAGCACGGCGGCCAGGCCGCCATTCATCACCAATGCCTGCGTGGCATTCAGGATGTACATGGACCGCACGGTCTCGACATAGTGGTGGTTGTAATTGGCCATTGCCTTGCCGAAGCGGGACGTCTCGCGGCGCTCTGCAGCGAAGGATTTCACCGTCTCGAAATTGGTGAGGATATCAACCGACGTGGCGCGGAAATGCGTGTCCGCCTCGTTCATCTTCCGGCGCTGGCGTACGCGCCACTCGGTGATGATGACCGTGACCACGACATAGATGGCGATGGTGCCAACCGCGATCAGCGACAGCTTGTAGTCATAGGCGACGCCGAGGGCGGCGGACGCGAGGATCAGGCGCACAAAGGTGGGCCCGATATTGAAGGCGAGGAAGCGGATCAGATAGTCGATGGCGCTGGCGCCGCGCTCGATCACGCGGTTGAGGGCGCCGGTGCGCCGGGTCTGGTGGAAGTTCAGCGACAACAGCTGTGCATGGCCGAACGCGTCGACACTGGCGACGCGCTGGGCGTCCTGGCTGACCGGCGAGAACAGCCAGTCGCGCAGCTGTGGCATCGCCCCGGCCGCAAAGCGTACACCGATCCCGAAGGCGAGCCAGATGGCCGCCGTGCCGAAGGCAGCCGGGGCGCCGCCTGCCGGAGCAACCTGGTTGATGGCATGGCCAACGACCAGCGGAGAGACCACCTCCAGCACGGACGCGCCGAGCGTCAGCAGGACCGCGATCGCAATGACAGGGCGCCATTTCGACAGTTCCGGCCGCCAGAGCAGCTTCAGAATGCGCACAATGGACGGGCCGAGGCCGCCATCGGCGCTTTCGATCGTGTCGTGGTTCGGGCTGGTGTGTGGAGGACTCATTCCCCGGGATATGGGGCCGTTTGAGCCCACAGGGAACCCGGAAGCGCCGCTTTGGGCCTGAAATGGCCTGAATTTCGCGCTGGCGCGGGCTGATGGCGCCCCATATGAGGGGAAGAATGAGAAAAACCGATGAGGGTCAGGGGATGTCGAATTTGCGGTCAGTCTGCGTGTATTGCGGCGCGTCGGGCGAGGTACGTCCGGACTATATCGCGCTGGCCGAACAGCTGGGCCGGGAACTCGCCAAGCGGGATATCCGGCTGGTCTATGGCGGCGGTGGCGTCGGCCTGATGGGCGCCTGCGCCCGGGCCGCGCATGAATCGGCCGGCGACGTGCTGGGCATCATGCCCCGCTTCCTGCTGGAGAAGGAACGCATGTACCAGGATGTGGAGCACCGCATCGTCGAAGACATGCACACCCGCAAGCAGATGATGTTCGACGAGGCCGATGCGTTCATCGTGCTGCCCGGCGGGATCGGGACGCTGGAAGAGGCGGTGGAGATCCTCTCCTGGGCCCGTCTCGGCCTGCACGCCAAGCCGATGGCCTTCCTGGACGAGGACGGCTTCTGGGCACCCTTCTTCGAGCTGATGAGCCACATCATCGACGGCAAGTTCACGCCGGAAAGCTTCCGCGCCGCACTCGTCCACAGCGACACGCCGGAAAAGGCGATCGACGCCCTGTGCGAACGGATCGTGATGCTGGGCCAGTAAGGCCCGGCGGCCTGCGTCAGACGCCGGTGAAGCCCTGTACTTCCTCGACCGTCTTCTTGGTGAAGTCCATGCCGAGCGACAGGACGAGCGCCGAAGCGATGAAGATGGACGAATAGGTCCCGATAAAGATACCGAAGATCAGCGCGAAGCTCATGCCCTGCAGCACGGGGCCACCGAGGAAATAGATCGCAAACAGCGAGATCAGCGTTGTGCCTGAGGTCAGCAAGGTCCGCGACAGCGTGACGTTCAGCGACAGGTCGATGACTTCGCGGTCGGGCATCTTCTTGTATTTACGGCGGTCTTCCCGGATGCGGTCGAACACAACGACCGTGTCGTTCATGGAATAACCGATGATCGTCAGCAGCGCCGCGATGGAGGTCAGGTTGAACTCGATCTTCAGCAAGGCAAACATGCCGAGCGTGATGATCACATCGTGCGCCAGCGCCGCGATGGCACCGACCGAGAACTGCCACTGGAAGCGGAACCAGATATAGACGAGCATCATGGCCAGCGCGACGACCAGCGCGGTGATCCCGTCCGTAAACAGCTCCTGCGAGACTTTCGGGCCGACCGAGTCGTTGCGCAGGAAATCCCCGTTCTCGACGCTCAGATTGAACTCTTTCGACAGGGTCTCGACGATCAGCTCGTTTGTGGCGCCGGAGGCGCGCTCCGCCTTCTGGTCTTCTGACAATGACTTGAAGTCTTCGCCCAGCAAGTCCGGCGGAGCTTCCCCGAATTTGACCACCACGATCTCGCGCCCATCCGTGCCGCGGGCACTGTTGACCTCGGCATTGATCGGCATCGCGGCGCGAACCGCCGGCACGGTGACCGTGTCGGTCTTCGCCAGTTCCATGACGGTGCCGCCGGCAAAATCGACGCCGAAATTGAGGCCGCGCGTTCCGAGCAGGAACGCCGAAGCGGCAATCAGGACCATGGAAAAGAGCGCCCCTGCGACCCGCAGGCTCATGAAGGGGATTTTTGTCCGGTCGGGCCAGTATCTGATCAGCATTGCGTCTCTCCTGCCCCTAGATTCCGAACCGCTTGGGTTTCATCAGTTTCATGTATCCGACCGTGATCATCCGGGTGACGACATAGGCCGTGAACACCGAGGTCACGATACCGATCGACAGGGTTACGGCGAACCCTTTCACCGGGCCTGAGCCCAGCAGGTACAGGATGGAAGCCGCGATCAGCGTGGTGATGTTGGCATCCATGATCGTCGAAAGGGCGCGTTCATATCCGGCCTGCGTCGCCGTCCATGGCGACCGGCCTTCCCCCTGTTCTTCCCGGATCCGTTCGAACACCAGCACGTTGGCATCCACCGCCATACCGATGGTCAGGATGATACCGGCGATACCCGGCAGGGTCAGCGTGGCCCCGACGCCGGACAAGCCTGCAAAGATCAGGACGATGTTACAGGACAGCGACAGCACGGCGAAGAAGCCGAGCGTGCCGTAGATCAGCACCATGAAGACAGCAACCGCCGCAAGGCCGATCAGCGCGGCGGTGTAACCGGCATTGATTGAATCCTGCCCGAGGGTCGGGCTGACCGTCCGTTGATCGAGGAACTGAAGCTTGGCCGGCATCTCGCCTGCCTCGATGATCGCGGCAAGGTCGATCGCTTCCTGCTGGGTGAAGTTACCCGTGATGCGGACGTTACCGCCGGGAATCGGCTCGTTGATGTTCGGCGCCGACATGACATGGTCGTCCAGCACGATAGCAAACCGTTTGCCGGTGTTCTTGCTGGTCGTTTCATAGAACTTCCGTGCCCCGTTGCCGTTCAGGCGGAACGTGATCTGCGGGCGGTTCTGCTCGTCAAAGCCTTGCGCGGCATTGGCGATGTCGGAGCCAACAATTTCAGGAATATTCTTGACCAGAAGCGGCCCCGTCTCGTCACCCGTCAACAGGCGGTAGCCGGGCTTCACAGCACCCGCCTGCGCTGCCTGGACGGCCGCCGGGCTGGCATCGACCAGGTTGAAGGTCATCCGGCCATCGCGGTTCAGCAGGTCCTTGATGCGCTGCGGGTCCGGCTCACCCGGTGCTTCCAGGATGATGCGGCTGTTGCCCTGCGGCGTGATCGAGATTTCAGACACGCCTTCCGGGTCGATGCGGCGGCGCACGATGGTCATCGTCTTGCTCAGCGCATCCTTCAGCAGCGATTCCTCGGCGGCCTGCGGCACGGTGATGGTGATCGTGTCCTTGCCGGAAATCCGCATGTCGTACATCTGCGCGCCGCCGATAACGCCGCCAACGGGGCCGTTCAGCTTCTCCAGGCGCTTCAGCGCGTCCCCCGTGCGGAAATTCCCATCGGCATCCGGGCGGGTCAGCCGTACGACCAGTTGCGTGCCCTTCACTTCCGGCAGGTTGAAGATCCGGTCGGATTGCGGCGTGGTCAGCGTGGAGGAGACATCGCGGGACAGAACGTCCAGCCGGTTGGCCACCACCTCATCCGCCTGGATTTCCATCATCAGGTAGACGCCGCCCTGCAGGTCCAGCCCCAGATTGACGCCTTTCTTCGGCATCCAGCCCGGCGCGCCGGACATGTTCACCACATTCGGAAGCGCCAGGATGACGCCCCACACAAGAACCAGGAAAATCAGGCCTAACTTCCAGGGTGGAAACTGAAGCATGTGGGAATCCTTGAATGGCCGCGCCGGTGGGCGCCGGGCTCAGTCGTTGGGCCTAGTCGTTTGCGGCAACCGGCTCGGCTTTGCCGCGCACCTCGATCACCATGGTCTTGATCACGCGAACCTTCACGTTTTCACCCAGGTCGAGGGAGACTTCGTCATCGAACACCTTGTTCACCTTGCCGACGAGGCCGCCGGAGGTGACGACCGTGTCGCCCCGCTTGAGCGCGGTCAGCATGGACGAATGCTTCTTGGCGCGCTGCTGCTGCGGCCGGATCAGCAGGAAGTAGAAGATGGCAACCAGACCGATCGGCATGATCAGCAATTCGAACATGCCGCCGCCCGGACGGCCGCCTGCTTCCTGGGCAGCTGCCGGAAGCGCTGACAGGACAGCCCCGATAAGCATCGCAACGTGCTTGTTCGTCATGATTTTCCTCTCTAAAGGCCCCAAAAAAGATACGCCCCTATAGCTGTGGCCGCGGGGATTGGCAAACAAGGGCTGCAGGCGCGAAGTCGCAGTCAAAGCGCCTGTGTGGGACCTTCGCGCAACAGGGGCAGCGCATGCCGGAAGCCCAGCCGCTCGCGTTCGCCATTCTCGTGCAGGCGCATCAGCACCTGCCCGTCCGGCGCCGCCACAGGCGCGACAAGCAGGCCGCCCTTTCCCAACTGGCCGAGCAGCGCATCCGGAATGTCTTCCACGGCCCCGGCGAGCAGAATCCGGTCGTACGGTCCCCGTTCCGGCCAGCCCAGCAAGCCGTCGCCGCAGCGCACCGCCAGGTTGGACAGTTCCAGGTCCAGGATCCGGCGCCGGATCGCCCCGGTCAGCGTGTTGAATCGCTCAACCGCGAACACGTCAGCGGCCAGCTGAGCCAGCAGCGCCGCCGTGTAGCCGGAGCCCGCCCCGATCAACAGGACACGGGATTCATTGCCTTTTTCCAGGTCGAGCGCCTGAATGAGCTGGCCCGTGGTCACCGGGCGCGGAATGATCTGCCCGCACGGGATCGGCACCATGGCATTCTCGAAAGCGAGATTTGTCAGCTCCGGATCGTCGATGAAGGCGGCGCGGTCGATGGTTTCCATAGCCCGCAGCACACCATCATCGGTCACGCCCTCCTGCCGCAGGTGGAGGACGAGCCGGGCGGCTCGGAAAGGATCGGCGATCAGGCCTGCCATGACTCCCGGAGCTTTTGGAGGAACGCCTCGTGCGTCAAGTCCACATGTAGCGGAGACACCGAAACATAGCCCTCATAGATCGCTCTCAGGTCAGTTCCTTCGTCCGGCTTTGACAATTTTCCCTTGTAGCCGATCCAGTAATAGTCGTTGCCGCGCAGGTCTTCCCGCCGGTCGGTGTGGATGATCGACTCGTCACGGAAGCCCTGGCGGGTGATCTGGATGCCGCGGACATCTTCCGGCTCAACGTCCGGGAAGTTCACGTTCATCACCACATCGTCCGGCCAGCCCATGTCGATCAGCGGGCGCAGCGTTTTGGCGCCCCAGGTCCGCGCCGTGTCCCATGGCAGCGATCCGCGCTCGCGGAAATTCTGTGACTGGCTGACCGCGATGGATGGTATGCCCAGCTGCATGCCGAACATGGCCGCGGCGATGGTGCCGGAAAAGCTCGTATCTTCGGCGATGTTCTGACCGCGATTGACGCCGGACAGGACGAGGTCCGGCTTGTCGGGCATCAGGTCATGCGTTGCCAGCAGCACACAGTCAGACGGCGTGCCGGTGATCGCGAAGGCGCGGGCGCCGACCTTGCGGGTGCGTACCGGATGCGTCAGCGATATGGCGCGGCCCTTGCCGGACTGCTCCTCCTCCGGCGCGGCGATCCAGATATCGTCCGACAGCTCCCTGGCGATCTCCTCCAGCACCGACAGGCCGGGGGCGTTGATGCCGTCATCATTCGTGAGGAGGATTCTCACGCGATCACCTCAAGCCCGCCCATATAGGGCCGCAGGGCTTCGGGCACGGTGATGGAGCCGTCTTCGTTCTGGTAGTTCTCGATCACGGCGACCAGCGTGCGGCCGACGGCGAGGCCGGAGCCGTTCAGCGTGTGCACGAATTCCGGCTTGGCGCCGGCTTCCGGGCGGTAACGCGCATCCATGCGGCGGGCCTGGAAGTCCCCGCAATAGGAGCACGAGCTGATCTCGCGATAGGTGTTCTGCGACGGCAGCCAGACTTCGAGGTCATAGGTCTTGCGCGCCCCGGCGCCCATGTCGCCCGTGCAGAGCAGCATGCGGCGGAACGGCAGGTCGAGCCGTTTCAGCACGGCCTCGGCGCAGGTCGTCATGCGCTCCAGCTCGGCGAGCCCCTCTTCCTCATTCGCGACCACAGAAACCAGTTCCACCTTGTTGAACTGGTGCAGCCGGATCATGCCCTTCGTGTCGCGCCCGGCACTGCCCGCTTCCGACCGGAAGCACGGCGTGTGCGCGGTGAAGCGACCCGGCAGGTAGGAGGCTTCGATGATCGTCTCACGGACGATGTTTGTGAGGGGAACTTCGGCAGTGGGGATGAGCCAATGATCGGCCGTCGTCTTGAAAAGGTCTTCAGAGAACTTCGGCAACTGCCCGGTGCCGACCAGCGCCTGGTCTTTCACCAGGAATGGTGGTGAGCATTCCGTGTACCCATGTTCGAGGGTCTGCAGGTCCAGCATGAATGAGGCGAGTGCCCGTTCCATGCGGGCAAGCTTGCCGGAGAGCAGCACGAAGCGCGCGCCGCTCATCTTTGCCGCCGTCTCAAAATCCATCATGCCGAGCGCTTCGCCGAGGTCGGCATGGTCTTTCGGCGCGTTCAGCCGCTTCGGATCGCCCCAGCTGTGCTGTTCGACATTCGCATGCTCGTCCTCGCCTTCCGGCACATCGTCCAGCGGCAGGTTCGGCAGGCCGTAGAGCAGCTCGTTCAGCTCCTTGCGGGCGGCTTCTTCCTGCTCGGCGCAGGCCTCGATGGTTTCCTTCGCATCGGCCACCACTTTGCGCAGGCGCTCGAACTCCGCCTCGTCGCCAGAGGCCTTGGCCTTGCCGATCAGCTTGGACGTTTCATTGCGCAGCTTCTCGGCTTCCTGCTTGTCGGTCAGCGCCGTACGCAGGGCCGCATCGTGGCGGTGAATATCGTCCACCGCATCGCCAAGCCCCGGCTTGCGCCGGTTCCAGGCCTTGCGGAAGGCTTCGGGATTCTCGCGGATCGCGCGGAGGTCAAACATCGGATCGGGCCTTTGATGACTTTAGGGTCTTCTACAGCCCCTGCCTCTAATCCGCTGCGGCGGATGCGTCCACTCGCGTTTCCGCCGCAGACGGCTTTTCGTCCTGTTTGTTGGCGGGTTTGTCGGCAGAGCCGTCGATCACTTTTTCCGGCGCTTTGCCATTGGTTTTCCCGTCAGCCGGTTGCGGGGCCGCCTCTGATGCCTCGTCCGGGGCACTCCTGGACGGTTTCTTCGGCGGCGGGCCAAGCGGCGACGGCACACCGACCATGCGCCCGCGCCGTCCACGCGGCCCGCGGACGCGGCACACGATCCGCACCGTCTTGTCGGCCAGTTCGGTGACTTCGATGTCCGGGTTTTCCTGCGACAGCTTGCGCATCAGGGTTTTGAAATTCTTCTGCCCCAGCCAGGGTTTGATCCGGTTGCCATACTTGGTCTGGAAGCCTTCGACGCCTTCCAGCGCGCGGATCACCTTGTTCCGCGGCAGCGGCTGGTCCGGCGTCCGGGCACCGAGCTGCATCACGATGTCCGCGGCGAGGCGAATTTGCTGCACCGCGCCCGGCGTGCCGTTTGCCTTTTCCACACGCACGGCGTCGCGCACCTTCTTCATCAGGGGCGAGCGCCGTTCCGCCTGTTGGCGCAGCGGGGCGATGACCGGTGGATCGGAGCGCAGCCTGTACCATTTGCGGGGCGCGCGCTCGTAGTCGAAGGCCGCCTTCAGCGCACCGATATGGATCACGCCATCGGCATGTTCGGAATAGAGCTGGTAGGTCGGGTCCGTCTCCTTGCCGGCGGTCACGACACGCAAGCCGGCCAGCTGCAACCGGTTCACCACGGGCACGAAATCGGAATCGGTGGTCAGGATGACCATCTCGTCGATGCCGCGCATCGTGTGGCGCAGCTCGATCGCATCCATCGTGATGACAATATCGGCCGAGGACTTGCCCGAGGCGATCTTTGTCTTGGCATGGGCCCGGCAGTCAAAAGTGTCGAATCCTGCGGCCTTGAAGGCTTCCCGGTGAACATCATACTGGCTGTTCCAGTAGACGCGCTTGGAAACAAACTTCCGGCGTTGCCCCTTCTCCGACAAGGCACCATCGGCCAGCCACAGAAGCCAATTCGGCAACGTGTCGACCATGGCCATGCCCGTGGCAGCGAAAATATTGTCGAAATCCACGAGCAGTACGCTCTTCAGGCGCGCCACGGTCTACTCCTTGCTTCTCAAGGCCAGGCTCGAATGCAGGGTTCTACATCCGGGCGGTCATTTCAACAGCGGCCGACAGCGCAGCGGTCATTCCGCGGCGGAAGTCGCCTCCCGCTCGGCTTCTTTCTTCTCAATCATCTTCACGCTCAAGATGCCGATCTCATAGAGAAGCAACACGGGCGCCGCCAGAAGGATCTGCGAGATCATGTCCGGCGGGGTAAACAGGGCGGAAAACCCGAGAATGCCGACAACTGCGAATTTACGGCCTTTGGACAGTCCTTCGGAGCTGACCACGCCAATCTTGCCCAGCAAGGTGAGGACGAGCGGCAGCTGGAAGGAAATGCCGAAAGCCAGCATCAGCGCCATCACAAGGGACAGATAGTCCGCCACCCTGGGCAGCATCGTGATGTTGGCGACTTCGCTGTCCGTCAGCTCCATTCCCACGGTGAAGCGGGCCAGCATGGGCAGCATGACATAGTAGACAAAGGCCGCCCCGGTCGAAAACAGGATCGGCGCCAGAACCAGGTACGGCCAGAACGCGCCGCGCTCATTCTTGTAGAGGCCGGGCGCGACGAACGCATAAACCTGCCAGGCGATAAAAGGGAATGCCACGAAGATGCCCGCAAAAACGGCCAGCTTCAGCTTGGCGAAGAAGAACTCCATCGGCGCGGTGTAGATGAAGTCCAGCTTCGTACCGCGGATCTCCTGCGCCATGCGGGCGAAGGGGTTCAGAAGAAATTCGTAGATGTCCTGGGCAAAGAAGAAACAGCCGATCGTCGCGACAGACAGGGCCAGCAGGCTCCAGATCAGGCGGGAACGCAGCTCTGTCAGGTGTTCCAGCAGCGGCGCGCGGGAGGTCTCAACCTCGTCCACGATTTCCGGCTGTTCGTCTTCCGGGGGCGTATGGGTCATGCCGTATCCCCCTTCGGTTCAGCCGCGGGGCCTGTGTCTGGCTCTGAGTCTGGCCCGGATTTCGGCCCAGATTCCAGCTTGGTGCCCGTCCCGGATTCCAGTTCGGACTTCGCCTCAGGTGTTTCCGGCGAGGTCTGCTGTGCCAGCTTGTCTGCCGCTTCCGAGCGGGACTCTGCCATGACGGCAGAGTTCACGTCCTTCTCATAGTCGGACAGCTCGCCTGTCGCCTTTTTCAGAGAATTGGACAGTTTCAGGTCCTCGATTTCCTTGCGCAGGTCGTCGAGTTCGCTTTGCCGGGCGATATCATCGAAGGCAGCCTGAAATTCGCGCGCCATGGCGCGGCCCTTGCCCACAAACTGGCCAAGGCGGCGCATCATCATCGGCAGGTCCTTGGGCCCGACAATAATCAGGGCCGCAACGGCCAGCACCATTAATTCGGTAAAACCGATTCCGGGCAGCATGGGGTGCGCCCTCCGTCAGGGTTCAGGACGAAGCCTTGGTCTCGTCCTTCTGGGGCGTGACATCGACCATGTCTTCCTTGTCGACGGCCTTCGGATCGTCTTCATCCTTGAGGCCTTTGCGGAAGGCGCCGATGCCTTTGGCCATGTCGGTCATGATACCGGAAATCCGGCCCCGTCCGCCAAACAGCAGTAGCGCGACGATCACAACGATCAGCATTTGAATCCAGCTGGGGGCCATGCCGGGTGTCTCCTTGAAGTTTCTGCAAGTATAAGCGCCGTGACTGTCTGGAACAATGGGGCGAAGCTGCTTAAAGGTCAGCTCATGCGTATTGCCACTTGGAACGTCAATTCGATCAAAGCGCGCTTCCCCACTGTGCAGGAAGTGCTGCAGAACATCGATTGTGATGTCGTCTGCCTTCAGGAACTGAAGTGCGAGACAGATGCCTTCCCATACATGGAACTGGAAGAAGCGGGCTGGAACTGCGCCGTTCTGGGCCAGAAAACCTATAATGGCGTCGCCATTCTCTCGAAATATCCGCTCGAGGATGTGACGAAAGGCCTCCCCACCATGGAGGACGACCAGGCCCGCTTCATCGAAGCGCTGGTCATGGCCGACCGGCCGGTGCGCGTCGGCGGGCTCTATCTGCCCAACGGCAACCCGGCGCCGGGCCCGAAATTCGACTACAAGCTCGAATGGATGGCGTGCTTGCTGGACCACGCCCGCGAGCAGCTGAAGGCCGAAGAGGCTTATGCGCTGTGCGGCGACTACAATACGATCCCGACCGCCATGGACTGCTGGGACGAGACAAAATGGGCCGATGACGCCCTCGCCCTGCCCGAAACGCGCGAAGCCTTCCGCCGGATCACGAACCTCGGCATGGCCGATGCCTTCGAGATCACCGACGGCCGCGCCCACCAGTACACATTCTGGGACTATCAGGGCGGCGCTTTCCAGAAGGATCACGGCATCCGGATCGACCATTTGCTGGTCTCCCCGCAGGCCGCCGATCGGCTCCAGTCCGTGGAAATCTACCGCAAGGCCCGCAGCCTGGAGAAACCCTCAGACCATGTGCCGGTGATTGGCGTCTTCGAGGACTAGTTCACCGAGCCGTAGGTTGCACCGGCGTCCTGGAAGTAGGCGCGCCAGAAGCCTTTTACGTCTGCGACCGGCAGGTCGTAGATCTGGCGTGGCACGACGCGGGCGACGACGTCGACGCCTTCCAGCTTGGGCGTCGTCTTGGCCAGCTCCGATTCCAGATAGGCGTCATAGTCGGCGCCCATCTTGTAGAAGGAGAAGCCGCCGGAATGCTGCATCAGGTCTGACACCATTACGACGCGGCGCCCGGCCTGTTGCGGCTGGAAGTCTGCCCGGTCGGAAATCGAATAGATCGCCTCGCTGAGCGGAGAGCTTGGCTGCTCCTTGTCCATCAGCGCTTCTTCCACCGTGCCGACCAGCGGCTGGTAGAATTTGTTCTGCCAGGCCTGTTCGATCATCTTCGGATTCTGCGTGATCGGATTGGCGGCCGCCGCACTGCCCGGAGAGCAGGACGTGTACAGAACTTTCGGATTATACGGCTCAGCCGCGTTCGGCACCATGACACTCAGCTTGCCGTATTTCGGCAGGGCACGGGCTTCATCATTCACCAGCTCGCGCACCCAGTCCATATCATTCGGATTGAACGGATCCGACTGGTCGATCAGGAGGATCGTGTGCGCCGGATCCTTGCGGTCCACCCGGCAGTTGTTCTCCGGCATCACGGCAGGCGGCTGGCTGAAAGCGACCAGCGCGAACAGGCCGAACACGCCGGCCAGCATGGCACCAATGGTGCCACGCCAGAACCAGGGACCTCGAGTACTCCTGCGTCTTGCCATGACCAGTTATCTCCTCAGGCGCGGCGGGCCTGATCAACAGGGACATGGGTGGAACCCTTGACCTGCTTGACCTCACGGACCTTGCCGATTTCTTCAGCAACTTTTTTCTCAATAGACGACAGGCCCTGCTGAACCTGCTGGATATGCTGTTCCAGCCACTCACGGCAGATGTTCAGGGCCGTGATGTTGTTGTCGATCGTCTGCATCGCAGCTTGCGCCTGCTCTCGCTCCTTGGCCATCTCGTAAGACGGCAGCTGGGGCGTGACGATTTCGTCAAAATAGGCCGGGCATGGTGCCTGGTCGCCCAGACGGTCACGATTGGCGTTGCGAGCGCGGCGGTGCGCCTGCCGGTACGCGACTTTCAGGCTGCGTTCCTGATCCGCAGCGCGCGAAGCAATCGCGATGGCAAAGTCACGGCGGGCATCGAGCAGGTTCATCGCCTTCTCGATTTCACGCTTGGCCGCAACATGGCGTGACTGCTGAGTCTCGAACCACTGGCGGCAGCTGGTGAAGTAGTCCGACAGGTCGTCCCGCACGGCGTTACGCACGGCCTGACGGCGCTCATAAGCCTTGCGTTCCTTGCGCCAGACACGGCCATAGCCGGGGTAGCGATCCGAAATCCGGTCATAGCCTTCATAGACGGCCAGTCCGAAAACGGTCAGCCCCATGAACAGCAGGCCGAGGGCGACGAAGCTGTCGAGGGCGAAGATGTTCGGGAACATCGAGATGAACACTTCCGTCGGCGAAATCGAGAAGAGTGAGAACACCCCCACCTCTCCGGCCGCGTCGGCTGTATGCAGCCCCGTTTCCACGGCGTCGCGGAAGTGCGCCACGAAGAAGTTCAGCAAAAGACCGGCCAAAATGCCGACCGTCGCGATTGTCCCGCCAAAGATCCGCCAGCCGATGTTGGCATGGTTGAAGGCATACCGCAGGCCGAAGAAGCCGGCGACGACACCGATGCACACATTCACAGCACTCACGCCGAAGGCGATCATCATGCCACCGATCAGGCCATTCGCCTGGGCGTCCTTGAACAGGAGCGCATTGAAGCCGCCCTCAAGGATCATGATGAAGACAAGAATCGCGATCGCCTGCTCGACATTCTTCTTGATGTCGGGGGTCCGGTCACCAATGCGGTCACCATGGCGGGCACGGAACTGCTGAAGTTCCACGATCGCTGCGGAATGCGATTCCTTGGCTTCCGTCGTGTCATCCGTCTCGTAGTGACGATATTCGTTTTCTTCCGATTTGATCGCTTCACGCAATTGATCAGGATGAATATCGATGGGCGTGTAGTCGGCCACATAATTACGAACCGTCGCAGACGCCGAAGACATCCAGGTCCCCAGACCGCGCCGCACTTCCTCGGCACGCTCGGCAACCATCTGCTCGCGTTCGCTCCACTGGTCCTGCGTCAGGGCTTCCGACACAGGCAATCCATCCTGAGCATCAGCTCTGGCTTCCTTGCGTGTCATGTGGCGGCTGATTCCCAGCTCACCCTTCGCACGCTTTCCTTTCAGGCCATGTTCGGCCAGGTCGTTGCGAAGCTCCAGCGGCTTCACCTTGGTCTGACAACCGACATCTGCGCCCCAGCGCACAGTGTTCTTCGCCATAACGCATCCTCATTAACAATACGGGCAAGAAAATTAACTGTCCGCAGAATGCGCAGGCTTGGTTACCAACTAGCTAAAGGCACCGTGTTATGTGCAATTCGTAATGTTGATCAGAGCGCGTCGGCCACAATCTCGAAGAACTCGCTGGCAGATTGGTAGATCACCGCCATATCGCCCGAAGACAGATACGCGACAGGCGGCAGGCCAAGCCGCTTCGCTTCCTTCTCAATGCCATTCTTCCAGCTACCTGTCGTCTCAGTGCCCGAAACAGTCATCGCCGGAACGCCCCTGAAACAGCCGTCAGACAGAATCGGATCGTCATTCAGGGCATTCCCGAGTTCGAACGTGAACGTCGGCACATCAAGCCGCGCCTGCAGCATTGATATAGCTTCATACATAAGCTCGGGATTGTTTCGAAGAAAGGCAATGTCGCCGAGGCTCTTGCGCCACAAATTCTCGAAAACCCATGTCTGACCGAAGATGCCCCAGGAACTCTTGAGAGCCATCAGGGACAGCCGCCCGCCAGCCGGGCTGGAAAGGGCCTGCTGAAGGGCCTTCGAGATCCATTCCGGCTGGAACTCGTTTGCCTGGTCGTAATTAAAGCCGCAGTTCGCGAAGACGGTGAACCCAATCCGCGAGTCCCCGGAAAGCATCACACGCTCGCAAATCGGGTTCGAACTGCCGAGTCCGACCAGAATTACGTCTTGAAGGTCCTTTTCCTCGAGAAAATTCCGGACCAGACCCGCCTGTGACTCCCGATCCGTCAGCGGAGAATTGGCACCGAATCCCGGACGGCGGACAGAGATGACACAAAAGCCTGCCGCATTTGCCGCCTGGCAGAAGCTCTCTGCCGGCCAGCAGCAGATATCCAGCGACTGCAGGATGACAAGGGGACGCAATTGCCGAGCCCCAACCACCATGAATTCAAGAGACGCCTGGTCGTTTTGAAAACGCTGCACCTCCCGCCCGAACGGATCGACCGACGCCGGCCAGGTCGGAACGACACGTTGATCCATCCCCAAGATGCGCCTGTAATCCAGCATCGCCACCATCCGTTACAAAAAAGGCAGATTGAGCATGGGCAGAATACCCGGCTGCGAATCGTTGCCATTTTACGACACATTGCCCTCGGCTGAAGGCCTCCGGCTCAAAATTGTCCCATTCTTTCGCGCAAACCAGCGCATGCTTGCCTGTCACGTCAGGCAAGGCGCCACGAAGCAGAACCTAATCCGGATTGCCGGTCTCTGTCGACCGCGCTGATTTTTTGGCTGCTCGGCAAGGGACGCGGATAGCCGGAGGAGTCACGGGCGGGTGAGTTTCAACGCGCCGCCGGGGTGATCTGGCCATTCGGCCGTTTTACGAGGGGCGTAGTCGATACCGGGAACGCTTTTGAAGTACGGCGCGCCCGTTTGCGGCAGGACAAGGGCGGTCAGACTCCCGCCATGAACCGCTGCCGTATCGAGACCTGTGGCATGCGCGAAGCAGGCCGGGCCGTCCAGCCAGGGCTGATGGCCGAAGATGACATGGCCGAACCGCCCGTCGTAGACCTCCGCCCAGAAAGGGTCGTCCGGCTGGTTCGCACCCAGCGCGAGATATTCGCCCGTCTCTGCCGAGACGTAGCGCGTGCGCAGGATTTTCCGGAACGCCTTGGCCCGTCGGCCATGCCACAGGCTGGCCTGCTCCACGGTTTCGGGAAAACTGCGATGCGTGCCGGGAATGCCGCCATGTACGACCAGTGCGCCCCATTCCGGCAGGTGGAGAAACGGAACGGCCGTGGCGAGAAAAGCGCGGTCACCTGCTGACAATTCAGCATCCAGCGCAGGCAGTTCCGGCGCGTCGGCCGCCATGGTGCGTGCCACCTTCGGGCGCTCGGCCGTATTGATATGATACCGCCGGTGCCGGTCTTCGTGATTGCCTTCGATGAGGATCACCTCATAGGGGGCCGTTTCGCTCAGCTTGCGGACGAATTTGACCACGCCAGCGGAGTCCGGGCCTTTGTCGACCAGATCGCCGACGAACACCAGCCGGTCACCCGCGCAAAGGTCTAGCGCTGCCACCAACGCCTGAAGCGGTCCGAGCGCGCCGTGCACATCTCCGATGATCGCGGTTTTCATGTGCTGGCCCTTTCCTGCCACAGGCGACATCTCCAGCCATGTGGCGCTCATGGAGCCAGGCATCAAGGCCTGAGCCAGCGCCAGTCAGCGCCCCTGGAACACAGGCTCCCGCTTTTCAACGAACGCCTTGGTCGCGTTGCGGTGATCCTCGGTCTGGGCACAGTGGACGTGATGGGTGGCTTCCAGATCCATACAGTCGAAGACATCGCCGGATGACATGGCCCGGTTCAGGTTTTCCTTCATGTACCGATAGGCAACCGACGGGCCGGAGGCGAGGCGTCTCGCGATCTCCATTGTCTTGTCCACCAGCTCTTCCGGCTCGCATACCCAATTGGCGAGGCCGAGGGCCTGCGCCTCGTCCGCCGAGACGCGCTCCGACAGGAAGTAAAGCTGGCGCGCTTTCGCCTGGCCCACCAGCTGGCTGAGAAAGAATGTACCGCCATAATCGCCAGAGAAACCGACGCGGGCGAACGCGGTGGTCATGATGGCGTTGCGCGACATGATCCGCATGTCACAGGCGAGTGCGAGGGACAGGCCCGCCCCGGCCGCCGCGCCCGGCAAAGCCGCAAGGGTCGGTTTCGGGATCGTGTAGAGCTTGCCCGCGGTGGCGCGCTGGTTGAGGCGCTGAGTGTGGATCGCCTCGTCGATCGTGGTCTGGCGCTCTTCCCCCGTGTTGCGCGCGTTCATGCCTTTGACGTCACCGCCCGCGCAGAAGCCCTTGCCGGCACCGGTCAACACGATGCAGCGCACCTCGGGGTCCAGCTCCGCTTTCGCCAGCGCCGCGCCCAGCGCCGCATTCATCTCGCCCGACATCGCATTGCGCGCCTCGGGCCGGTTCATCGTCAGCGTCAGCACGCCGCCATCCAGCGCGGCGAGCAGGTGATCGGTTCCGGTGTTCGTGATGGTCATGCGCGTTCCTCCTGATTTTGGAGGAATGTGTAGGACATGAGGCGGGTTTGTATAGAGCGGGCGGTCCCTTACAATCGCAGCTGTTCGGGCCTATGTATGTACCACGCCATTGCGCCCGATTCGGCACAGGCATGCGGCGTGGTTCTCCCCGACAAAATACCAGACGGACCTGATGTCCGCACACCGGGCGCCCGGTTCCCCGCCCCGACTCTCTCCCCAAAGGATCAAGACCATGGCCAAAGGCCAGAAGAAATCGAACAAGGAAATCCGCAAACCCAAGGCCGACAAGCCGAAGACCAATGCCTCAAGCCCGACGCTGAAGACGGATTCGATGCTGGGCGTGGAGAAGAAGCGCCGCTGAGGCGCCTGAGAAAGCCCGCGCCCCTGCTTCGACTTCGCTCAGCATTAGCGCTGTGGGGATGCAGCAAAAAACGGACTCATCCTGAGTATCCGTGTTGGTCAATGAGGTTTCGGGGTCCAATTTCGATTGTCGCGGATGAGGGCATTTGCGAGGACGATGAGCTTTCGCATG
>MDTD01001970.1_pt1 | contig 102640 bp, 109 predicted proteins | sample 811221 | NCBI WGS metagenome assembly MDTD01 (sample SAMN05326646, study PRJNA326480) | marine metagenome | isolation source: seawater | place: Pacific Ocean: South West | collected 2011
GCGGCGCGCCGCGCGCTCGGCCTGCGCGCCTTCGACGTGCAGCTCATGGGCGGCATCTTCCTGCACCAGGGCAACATTTCAGAGATGAAGACGGGTGAGGGCAAGACGCTCGTCGCCACCTTTCCGGCCTATCTCAACGCGCTCACCGGCAGGGGCGTGCATATCGTGACGGTCAACGACTACCTCGCAAAGCGCGATGCCGACTGGATGGGCAAGGTCTATGCCGCGCTCGGGCTCACGACCGGCGTGGTCTATCCCCAGCAGCCCGAGGCCGAGAAGAAGGCCGCCTATGGTGCCGACGTGACCTATGCCACCAACAACGAGCTGGGCTTCGACTATCTGCGCGACAACATGAAATCCTCGCTCGAGGAGATGAGCCAGCGCGGGCACTATTTCGCCATCGTGGACGAGGTGGACAGCATCCTGATCGACGAGGCGCGCACGCCGCTCATCATCTCGGGCCCCAGTCAGGACCGCAGCGATCTCTATCGAACGATCGATTCGGTGATCCCCGAATTGCAGGACGAGCATTTCAAGCTCGACGAAAAGACCCGCAATGTCACCTATACCGAGGAGGGCAACGAGTTTCTCGAACAGCTCCTGCACGAGCGTGGCCTGCTGCCCGAGGGACAATCGCTCTACGACCCCGAGAGCACGACGATCGTGCACCATGTCAACCAGGGCCTGCGCGCGCACAAGCTCTTCCACAAGGACAAGGAATATATCGTCCGCGGCGGCGAGGTGGTGCTGATCGACGAGTTCACCGGGCGGATGATGGCCGGGCGGCGGCTCTCGGACGGGCTGCACCAGGCGATCGAGGCCAAGGAGGGCTGCGCGATCCAGCCGGAGAACGTGACGCTCGCCAGCGTGACCTTCCAGAACTATTTCCGTCTTTACGAGAAGCTTGCCGGGATGACCGGCACGGCCGTGACCGAGGCCGAGGAATTCATGGAGATCTACGGGCTCGGCGTGGTGGAGGTGCCCACCAACCGCCCCATCGCCCGGATCGACAAGGACGATGCCGTCTATCGCACCGCGCGCGAGAAATACGAGGCCATCGTCGAGGAAATCCGCAAGGCCCATGAAAAGGGCCAGCCGATCCTCGTCGGCACCACCTCGATCGAGAAATCCGAGATGCTGAGCGGGCTTCTGAGCAAGGCGGGGATCCCGCACAACGTGCTCAACGCCCGTCAGCACGAGCAGGAGGCCAAGATCGTCGCCGATGCGGGCAAGCTGGGGGCGGTGACGATCGCCACCAACATGGCCGGTCGCGGCACCGACATCAAGCTTGGCGGCAATGTCGAATTCAAGATCATGGAGGCCATCGCCGCCGATCCCGAGGGCGACCCCGAGGCGATCCGGGCCCGGATCGAGGAGGAGCACGCCGCCGACGAGGAGGCCGTGAAGCAGGCGGGGGGCCTCTTCGTGCTCGCCACCGAGCGCCACGAGAGCCGCCGCATCGACAACCAGCTGCGCGGGCGCTCGGGCCGTCAGGGCGATCCGGGCAAGTCTGCCTTCTTCCTCAGCCTCGAGGACGACCTGATGCGCATCTTCGGCTCGGAGCGGCTGGAAAAGGTGCTCTCGACACTCGGCATGAAAGAGGGTGAGGCGATCATCCACCCCTGGGTCAACAAGTCCCTCGAGCGCGCGCAGGCCAAGGTCGAGGCGCGCAATTTCGACATCCGCAAGCAGCTCCTGAAGTTCGACGACGTGATGAACGAGCAGCGCAAGGTGATCTTCAAGCAGCGCCTCGACATCATGAAGGCCGAGGATCTGAGCGAGATCGTCGGCGACATGCGGGCCGAGGTGATCGCCGACATGGTCGATGAGTTCATGCCGCCCAGGACCTATGCGGACCAATGGGATACCGAGGGTCTGCGCGATGCGGTGCGCGAGCGGCTCAACATGGACCTGCCGGTGATCGACTGGGCCGCCGAAGAAGGCGTGGATGACGAGCAGATCATCGAGCGCCTCGAGCGGGCGGCCAACGAGATGATGGCGGCCAAGGCGGCGCAGTTCGGCCCCGGGACCATGCGCATGATCGAAAAGCAGATCCTGCTCCAGACCATCGACGCCAAGTGGCGCGAGCATCTGCTCACGCTTGAACACCTGCGCTCGGTGGTCGGCTTTCGCGGCTATGCGCAACGCGACCCGCTCAACGAATACAAGACCGAGGCCTTCCAGCTCTTCGAGACGATGCTCGACAGCCTGCGCGCCGACGTGACGCAGAAGCTGGCGCAGATCCGCCCGATGACCGAAGAGGAACAGGCCGCGCTCATGCAGGATCTCGCGCGCCAGCGCGCGGCGATGGAGGCGGCGGCGGCCCCGGCGGGCGAGGATTTCCCCGACGCGAGTCCCGGCTTTGTCGAGGCCGATCCCGCCACCTGGGGCAATCCGGGGCGCAATGATCCCTGTCCCTGCGGTTCCGGCAAGAAGTTCAAGCATTGCCACGGACGCTTTGCCTGAACGCCCGAATGACTCCGTGATCGCGCCACGGTGGGGCCTTCTTTGACGCCTACCCTCATGCTGTCTCGCAAGCGGCAAGGAGGGTGCGATGGCCCGGATCAAACGGTATCTCATGGCGGGGGCAACCCTCGCCTGCGCGCTCGGCACCGCCTATTTCATGCAGGCAGGTGCCGCGCCGGTCGCGGTGCAGCGGGCGGCACCCGTGAGTGCGGCACCGGTGCGCATCACCGCGATCGAACTGACCTCGGCGCCTGCCTTGCCGGCCATGCCCGCGCCCGAGGGGCTGCCGCCCGCGCCGGTGACGCGCGTGGTGGCGCGCGACATGCCCCTGCCCGAAGCGCTTCCCGGCGACGAGCCCGCGCCGGGCTTTGCCTGCGAGGCGGCGATGCAGGCCACCGTGCTCGACGGTGCCATGGTGCGCCTCGATGTCTCGGCCCCCTGCAAGCCCGATGCCGGCTTTACCCTGCATCATACCGGGATGATGGTCTCGGCCCGCACCGATGCGCAGGGACAGGCCGCGATCACGCTGCCCGCGCTTTCGCAGGCGGCGGTGTTCATCGCCGCCTTCGAGGGCGTCGCCGGGGGCGAGGGGGCGGTCGCCACCGCCGAGGTGCCCGATCTGGCGGGCCATGACCGCTTCGTGGTGCAATGGCGCGGCGACGCCGAGAGCCTGAGGTTGCACGCGCTCGAATACGGGGCCGATTTCGGCGAGCCCGGCCATGTCTGGAGCGGGGCAGAGGCCCCCGAAGGGGCCGGACGGCTCGTGCGTCTGGGCTTCGACATGCCCTCGCCCGCGTTTCGCGCCGAGGTCTATACCTTCCCCACGCAATCGGCGGCGCGCGACGGATCGGTCGCGCTGCGGCTCGAGGCGGAGGTCACGGACGGGAATTGCGGCCGCGACCTCGAGGCGCAGAGCCTGCGCATCGGGCCGTCCACGGGCACGGTGGTTCGGGATGTCGTCCTGCCCATGCCGGACTGCGCCGCGCTGGGCGAGTTTCTCGTGTTGCAAAACCTCTTCGATGACCTGAAGATCGCGCAAAAGTAACCGCACGACTTCGGGGGGCAGACCATGGCAGGATGGCGGGCGGCTGGTCTTGCCGCGGCGCTCTCATGTGCCCTGGCCGGTCCGGTCGGGGCACAGGACGTGACCCTGCGCTCGCATGACGGCAGCGTCGAGATCGACGGCGACCTGCTGGGTTTCGACGGCGAGTTCTACCGGGTCGGCACCGCCTATGGCGAGCTGACCGTCGACAGTTCCGGCGTGACCTGCGAAGGTCCGGGCTGCCCCGATCTCGAAGACTTCGTCGCCCGGCTCGTGGCCTCGGGGGCCCCGGCCATCGGGCGCGTGCTCATGCCCGCGCTGCTCGAGGCCTTCGCCATCCGCGAGGGCTATCTGCTCGAACGCCACGACGACGGCGGCGTGCTTGGATTCACCCTGCACCCGGCGCGGGACCCGGCGACGGTGCTCGGGGATTTCCGCTTTCGCCTGACCAATTCCGAAGAGGGCTTTGCCGATCTCGTCGCCAACGAGGCGGATATGGCCATGACCCTGCGCGAGGCACGGCCCGACGAGCGCGCCCTGGCGCGCGAGGCGGGGCTTGGCGATCTTGCCGCGCCCGGCCGGATGCGCGTGCTCGCGCTGGACGCGCTCATTCCGGTGGTCGCGCCCGCCAATCCCTTGCAAGGGATCAGCCTGCGCGATCTTGCCGATATCCTGACCGGCCGAATCGTCAACTGGACCGATCTCGGCGGGGCCGATGCGCCGATCGACCTGCATCTCTGGGCCGCCGATACCGGTGTCGGCCAGGCCGGCCTGGACCAGGTGCTGGCAGCCGGCACCGCCGATCTGCGGGCGCGCATCGTCTGGCACCGGGACGGCCGGTCCCTGGCCGCGGCGGTCGCCGACAATCCCTTCGCGCTGGGCCTCACCACCCGCTCGGAACAGGGCGCGACCTGGGAGCTTTCGCTCACCGGTGCCTGTGGCTTTGCGCTGCGCGCGCATCGACGCACCGTCAAGACAGAGGACTATCCGCTGACCGCGCCGCTCTTTCTCTACCTGCCGGAGCGTCGCCTGCCCAAGCTCGGGCGCGATTTCCTCGCCTATCTGCGCGACCCCTCGGCGCAGCTGGTGATCCGGCGGGCGGGCTTTGTCGATCAATCCCCAGAGGAGATCGAGATCAACGCCCAGGGCGACCGCTTCGCCAACGCGATCGCGCAGGCGGGGGCCGAGATCGGGCTTGGGGAGTTGCAGCGCATGGTCGGGCGTCTCGCCCCGCTCAAGCGGCTGACCACGACGTTTCGCTTCGAGACCGGCTCGGCCCGGCTCGACGCGCAGTCGCGTTCCAACGTGGCACAGCTCGCCGCCGCGCTGGAACTGGGCCTTTACGACAACCGCCGCCTGGTCTTCGTCGGCTTTTCCGACGGGCAGGGCCCGGCGGAGGCCAACCGGCGGATTGCGCTGCGCCGGGCCGAGGCGGTGCGCGACGCCGTGACCCGCGCCGCCGAGACGGCCCGGCTCGACCGGATAAACCTGTCGGTGGATACCTTCGGCGAGGCGATGCCGATGGCCTGCGACGATACCCCCTGGGGGCGGCAGGTGAACCGGCGGGTCGAGGTCTGGGTGCGCTGAGATCAGAGATAGCCATCGGCGCGAAAGCTCACCTCGCCGGATTTGCCGATGACAACGTGATCGTGCAGCACGAGGCCGAGCGCCTCCGCCGCGCGCCGCACCTCCGCCGTCATGGCGATATCGGCCTGCGAGGGGGTGGGATCGCCCGACGGGTGGTTATGAACGAGGATGAGCGCGCTGGCATCGAGCAGCAGCGCGCGCTTGACCACCTCGCGCGGATAGACCGGAACGTGATCGACCGTGCCGCGCGCCTGTTCCTCGTCGGCGATGAGCAGGTTCTTGCGGTCCAGGTAGAAGACGCGGAACTGTTCGGTGCCGCGATGCGCCATGCTGGCGCGGCAATAGGCGATGAGCGCCTCCCAGGAGGAAATCACCGGGCGCCCGATCACCCGCGCCTGCGCCAGCCGGTGCGCCGCAGCCTCGACCAGCTTGAGCTCGGTCACCACGGCGGGGCCGATCCCGGCCACCTCGCCCAGCCGTTCGGGAGGGGCGGAGATCACGCCGCTGAAATCGCCGAACCGGTCGAGCAGCGAACGCGCAAGCGGCTTCACGTCACGGCGCGGGATGGCGCGGAAAAGCACGAGTTCGAGCAGTTCGTAATCCGGCATGGCCGCGGGGCCGCCCGCAAGGAACCGCGCGCGCAACCGGCTGCGATGGTCGCGGATATAGGAGGGCAGCCGCTCCGTCCCCGCCCCCGGCGGCGGGGTGTCGAAGAGCGGCAGGGACAGATCGTGAAAGGCCGGATCGCTGCGCATGCCCCGGGTATCGCACCGGGGCGTTAGCAAAGCGTTAACGCGCGCCTCAGCTCTTCATCGAATCCCAGAAGCTGCGGACCGAGGAGAAGAAGCTGTGGCTCTTCGGGTTGTTGTCCTCGCTCAGCGCCTCGAATTCGCGCAGAAGCTCCTTTTGCCGCGCGGTGAGGTTGACCGGCGTTTCCACCGCAAGCTCGATCATCATGTCGCCGCGCCCGCCGCCGCGCAGTGCGGGCATCCCCTTGCCGCGCAACCGCATCTGGCGGCCCGATTGCGAGCCCGCCGGGATCGAGACGCGCGCCCGCCCGCCATCGATCGTCGGCACCTCGATATCGCCGCCAAGCGCGGCCTTGGTCATCGAGACCGGCACGCGGCAATAGAGGCTGGTGTCCTCGCGCTCGAAGATGTCGTGCGGGGCGACCTCGATGAAGATGTAGAGATCGCCCGGCGGCCCGCCGCGCATCCCGGCCTCGCCCTCGCCGGACAGGCGGATGCGTGTGCCGGTCTCCACGCCCGCGGGAATGTTGACGCTGAGCGCGCGCTCCTTCTGCACACGGCCCTGGCCCTGGCAGGTCTTGCACGGGTTCTTGACGATCTGGCCGAGCCCGCCGCAGGTTGGGCAGGTGCGCTCGACGGTGAAGAAGCCCTGCTGTGCGCGCACCTTGCCCATGCCCGAGCAGGTCGGGCAGGTGCTGGGCTGCGCGCCGCCCTCGGCCCCGGTGCCGTCGCAGGACTCGCAGGTGGCCGCGCTGGTGACCTTGATGGTCTTCTGCAGGCCGGCATAGGCCTCCTCCAGCGTCACGCGCAGGTTGTAGCGCAGATCGGCCCCGCGCGCCGCGCGCTGCCGCCCGCCGCCGCGGCCGCCGCCCATGAAATCGCCGAAGAGATCGTCGAACACGTCGGAAAAGGCCGAGGCGAAATCGCCATGCCCGGGGCCGAAGCCGCCCGCGCCGGGGCGCGGCCCGCCGCCGCCCATGCCTGCCTCGAAGGCGGCATGGCCGAAGCGGTCATAGGCGGCCTTCTTCTCGGGGTCCTTGAGCACGTCATAGGCTTCGCCCGCCTCCTTGAAGAGACGTTCGGCCTCGGGGTTGTCCTTGTTGCGGTCGGGGTGCAGATCCTTGGCCTTCTGACGGTAGGCCTTCTTGATCTCGTCCGCCGAGGCACCCCGCTTAAGCCCGAGCACCTCGTAATAGTCGCGTTTGGCCATCGGGGATCTCCTTCAGACGAAGACCGGGGCCGCGCGGACCCCGGCTTCTGGCTCTGGCCTCAGCGGCGCTTGTCGTCGTCGAGATCCTCGAAATCGGCATCCACGATATCGTCCTCCGCGGGACCGGTATCGGTCGCCTTGATCTCGTCCTCGTCGCTGTCCTGGCTGGCCTTGTAGATCGCCTCGCCCAGTTTCATCGACGCCTCGGCGACGTTCTGGATGCCGGACTTGATCTTGTCCGCCGTCACGTCCTCCTTCTCGAGATCGTCCTTGAGCGCCGCGATGGCCAGTTCGATCGCCTCGATGGTCGCCGGATCGACCTTGTCGCCATGCTCCTCGATCGATTTCTCGGTCGAGTTGATGAGGCTTTCGGCCTGGTTGCGCGCCTCGACAAGCTCGCGCCGCGCCTTGTCGGCCTCGGCATTCTCCTCGGCCTCCTTGACCATGCGCTCGATCTCCTCCTCGGAGAGACCGCCGGAGGCCTGGATGGTGATCTTCTGCTCCTTGCCGGTGCCCTTGTCCTTGGCCGAGACCGAGACGATCCCGTTGGCGTCGATGTCGAAGGTCACCTCGATCTGCGGCACGCCGCGCGGCGCGGGCGGGATGTTCTCGAGGTTGAACTGGCCGAGCATCTTGTTGTCGGCGGCCATTTCACGCTCGCCCTGGAAGACGCGGATCGTCACGGCCGACTGGTTGTCCTCGGCCGTCGAGAAGATCTGGCTCTTGTTCGTGGGGATCGTGGTGTTGCGGTCGATAAGCCGCGTGAAGACGCCGCCCAGGGTCTCGATGCCGAGGCTGAGCGGGGTCACGTCGAGCAGCACCACATCCTTCACGTCGCCCTGGAGCACGCCCGCCTGAATGGCGGCCCCCATGGCCACCACCTCGTCGGGGTTGACGCCCTTGTGCGGCTCCTTGCCGAAGAACTTGGTCACTTCCTCGATCACCTTGGGCATCCGCGTCATGCCGCCGACGAGCACCACCTCGTCCACCTCCGCGGCGGTGATCCCGGCATCCTTGAGCGCGGCCTTGCACGGCTTGAGCGAGGCGGCGATCAGGTCGCTCACCAGGCTTTCGAGCTTGGCGCGGGTCAGCTTGACCACCATGTGCAGCGGCTGGCCGTTGGCCCCCATCGAGATGAAGGGCTGGTTGATCTCGGTCTGGCTGGCGCTCGACAGTTCGATCTTGGCCTTTTCGGCGGCTTCCTTGAGCCGCTGGAGGGCCATCTTGTCCTGCGTCAGGTCAACGCCGTGCTCCTTCTTGAACTCGTCCGCGAGGTAGTTGACGATGCGCATGTCGAAATCCTCACCGCCAAGGAACGTGTCCCCGTTGGTGGATTTCACCTCGAACAGGCCGTCGTCGATCTCGAGGATGGTCACGTCGAAGGTGCCGCCGCCAAGGTCATAGACCGCGATCGTGTGGGCCTTGGTCTTGTCGAGACCGTAGGCGAGCGCGGCGGCCGTCGGCTCGTTGATGATGCGCAGCACCTCGAGCCCGGCGATCTTGCCCGCGTCCTTGGTGGCCTGGCGCTGGGCGTCGTTGAAATAGGCGGGCACGGTGATGACGGCCTGCGTCACCTCCTCGCCAAGATAGTTCTCGGCCGTCTCCTTCATCTTGCCAAGGATGAAGGCGGAAATCTGGGCGGGGCTGTATTTCTCGCCGCGCGCCTCCACCCAGGCATCGCCGTTGCCGCCGTCGATCACCTTGAACGGCATGTTCTTCTTGTCCTTGGCGAGATCGACATCGTCCACCCGGCGGCCGATCAGGCGCTTGACGCCGAAGATGGTGTTTTCCGGGTTGGTCACGGCCTGCCGCTTGGCGGGCTGGCCCACGAGCCGCTCGTTCTCGGTGAAGGCGACGATGGAGGGGGTGGTGCGGGCCCCTTCGGAATTCTCGATCACGCGGGGCTGGCTGCCGTCCATGATCGCGACGCAGCTGTTGGTGGTTCCGAGGTCAATACCGATGACTTTGGCCATGTTTTCGATCCCTTCTCATTCAGGCGATTTGGCGGAGACCCGACCCGTTGCGGCATCCGGCCCCCGGTTTGTAAGCGGGGACGATATGGCCTCGGCCCCGCATGTCCCGGCGTATATAGGCGGGGGCTTGCGGCCCTGCAAGCACCGCAACTCGCGCTTTTCCCTCAATTTTGCTCAAGGACCGGCGCGGCACGGGACAGCGGGCGCGCGTGCCGTCCCGCGCGACCTCCCCGCGGCTTGCCGGATTCCGCGCAGCTTTGTTAGTGACTCGCGCGCCCATGCAAGTATGCTGCGGCTGATTTGACAGCCCCGGGAGGCAGCATTGCGCAGGTCGGTTTTGCTCGGATTGATAGTTGCCCTCGCAGCGGCGGGCGGGCTGGCGCAGGAGGCCCCGCCGCGGCCTGCGGTCGTGGCCGTCGCCGCGCAGCTGCGCGATCTTGCCGAAACCGCGACGTTCAACGGCAGGCTCGACGCCAACCGTCGCGTCGCGCTCGTGGCGCGCGTGGGCGGCATGCTCGAGGAGATCGGGTTCGAGCCGGGGGCCCGCGTCGAGGAGGGCCAGAGGCTCTTTGTCATCGAGCGCGCGCTCTTCGAGGCGGCGCTGCGCGAGGCAGAGGGCGCGCTGCGCGCCGCCGAAGCGCAGCGAGACCTTGCCCGGATCGAACGCGAACGACAGGCCGCGCTCGTCGAACGCGAGGCCGGTGCGCAGGCCAGGCTCGATCAGGCCGAGGCGGCGCTGGCCACCGCCGAGGCGGATGTGCTGCGGCTGACCGCCGCGCGAGACCGCGCGCGCATCAACCTGTCCTATACCGAGATCGCCGCCCCCTTCGCCGGCCGGATCGGCAACACCCCGGTCAGCGAGGGCGCGCTTGTCGGGCCCGAGACCGGGACCCTGGCGACACTGGTGGCGCTTGACCCCATCCATGCGGAGTTCGCCATCCCGACCGCCGTGCTGCGCACCTTCCTCGAACGGGCCGAGCGGGGCGAGGTCTCGAAGACGGCCGCCGTGACGCTGACGCTGGCCAACGGCACGGTCCATGACCGGCCGGGCGACGTGGATTTCATCGACAGTCGCGTGACCGCAGGCACCGACAGCGTGACGCTGCGCGCGCGCTTCGACAACCCGCAGGGGCGGCTTCTGGATGGCGAGCTGGTGCGCGTGACGCTGACCACCCAGGCCCCCGCGGGCGAGCTGGCGATCCCGGCGCAGGCAGTGCAGCGCGACGTGCAGGGCGCTTTCGTCCTCGTGGTGGCCGAGGGGGATGTGGCCGAGATGCGCCGCATCACCGTGCTGCGCCAGGCCGAGGGCTATGCCGTGATCGGCGAGGGGCTCTCGGAGGGTGAGCGGGTGATCACCGAGGGCGTGAACAAGGTGCGCCCCGGCGCGCCCGTCGATGCCGCGTCCGGGGGCTGATCCATGATCGCGGACATCTTCATCAAGCGCCCCCGCTTTGCCGGGGTGATTTCCATCGTGCTCTTTCTCGCCGGGCTGCTGGCGCTCGGCCGGATGCCGGTGGAGCAGTTCCCCGACATCGTGCCGCCGCAGGTCTCGGTCACGGCCTCCTATCCCGGTGCCGGACCCGAGGTGGTGGAGCAGACCGTCGCGCAGGTGATCGAGGATCAGGTGGTGGGCGTCGATGACATGATCTACATGTCCTCCACCGCGGGCGCGGACGGCTCCTACAGCCTCAACATCAGCTTCGCGGTGGGCACCGACCCGGACATGGCCACGGTCAACGTGCAGAACCGCGTCGCGCTGGCCGAGCCGCTCCTGCCGCCCGAGGTCACGCAGACCGGTGTGAGGGTGGCCAAGAAATCCTCGTCGCTGCTCATGGGCATCGCGCTTCATGCGACAAGCGAGGCGGTCGCCGGCGCGGATCTCACCAACTATGCGCGCCTCACGCTTCTGGACCGGATCAAGCGCGTGCCGGACGTTGGCGATGCCTCGGTTTTCGGGGCGAACGAATTCGCCATGCAGGTCAGTCTCGACGTGGACCGCCTCGCCGCGCTCGGCCTCACACCGAATGACGTGATCGCCGCGCTGCGCAGCCAGAACCTCCAGGCCGCGATCGGGCGTGTCGGCGGCCCGCCGATGACCGAGGATCCGGGGCTGCAGCTCAACATCTCCACCCGCGGGCGGCTCTCGGACCCGGCGGAATTCGGCGCGATCATCCTGCGGGCCGGGAGCGACGGCAGCGTGCTGCGCATCCGCGACGTGGCCGAAGTGACGCTTGGCCAGAAGAGCTCTGACGTGGTGACGAGCTTTGACGGCGCGCCCGCCACGCTGATCGGCGTCTATCTCGCGCCGGGCGGCAATGCCGTGGCCGCCGCCGACGCGGTCAAGGCCACGATGGAAGCGGCCAGCGCGGATTTCCCGACAGGGATGAGCTATGCGCTGGTGGCCGACAGTTCCACCTTCGTCAAGGAAAGCATCCACGAGGTGCAGAAGACGCTGATCGAGGCTTTCGTCCTCGTGGTGATCGTGGTCTTCGTCTTTCTCGGCTCGCTGCGGGCCACGCTGGTGCCGCTCGTCGCCGTGCCGGTGGCGCTGGTGGGCACCTTCGCGGTGATGCAGATGATGGGCTTCTCGCTCAACACCGTCTCGCTTCTGGCGATGGTTCTGGCCATCGGCATCGTCGTGGACGATCCCATCGTGGTGGTCGAGGCGGTCGAGGCCAAGATGGAGGAGAACCCGGGGCTTTCGCCCGCCGAGGCGGCCTCACAGGCCATGTCGGAGATCACCGGCGCGATCATCGCAACCACGCTGGTGCTTCTGTCGGTCTTCGTGCCGGTGGCTTTCATCCCGGGCATCTCCGGGCAGCTTTTCCAGCAATTCGCCGTGGCCATCTCCGTCTCGATGGTGATCTCGGCGATCAACGCGCTGACGCTCTCGCCCGCGCTCTGCGCGATCCTGCTCAAGGCGCATCACGGCCCGAAACGGGGGATCATGGGCCGCATCTCGCGCGTGATCGACACGGCGCGCGACGGCTATGCGCGGGTGGCGGGCGCGATCGCGCGGCGGGCCATTCTCGGGCTTGTCCTGCTCGGCGGTGCCATCGCGCTGACCGGCGGGCTGATGAAGGCGGTGCCCTCTGGCTTCCTGCCGTCGGAGGATCAGGGCTCGTTCATCGTCGAGACGCGCCTGCCGGAGGCGGCTTCGGTCACGCGCACCGTCGCCGCGCAGCGCGAGGTCGAGGCGATCCTGGGTGCCCTGCCGGGGGTGGAGTCGGTGGTGTCGGTCATGGGCTATTCGATGCTCGACGGCATCGTGAAATCGAACGTGGCCTTCTCGCTCGTCTCGATGCAGGACTTCGCCGAACGCAGGACCGAGGAGACAAGCGTCTTTCATGCCATCGCCCGGGCCATGCGGCAGGGGGCGGCGATCCGCTCGGCACAGGTCATCGCCTTCAACCTGCCGCCCATTGCGGGGCTCGGCACCGGCTCGGGCTTCGAGCTGCAACTGCTCGATACCCAGGGCCGCACGCCGCAGGAACTGGCCGAGGTGGCGCGGGGCCTTGCCTTTGCCGCCAACGGCGATGCGCGGCTTGCAGGAGTCTATACCACCTTCTCGGCCAACAGCCCGCAGCTCTTCCTCGAGATCGACCGAGAACGGCTCTATGCGCTGGGCCTCATGCTCTCGGATGTGTTCGCCGCGCTGCAACCGACGCTCGGCTCGGCCTATGTCAACGATTTCAATCTCTTCGGTCGGTCCTGGCAGGTGCGGATGACCGCCGCGCCCGAGTTCCGGGACACGGTGGATGACATCGCGCGCATCCATGTGCGCTCGGCCTCGGGCGAGATGGTGCCGGTGGGTGCCTTCGCCCGCGCCGAGTTCATCACCGGGCCGATGTCGCTGATGCGCTACAACAACCAGCGCGCGGCCAAGGTGAGCGGCAACCCCGCGCCGGGCGTGGCCTCGGGGGCGGCGCTCGACGCGATGGAGGAAGTGGCGGCCGCGAGCCTGCCGCGCGGCTTCGCCACCGAGTGGACCGGCACCGCGCTTCAGGAGAAACAGGCGGCGGGGCAGACCATGGCCATACTCGCCATGGCAATGCTCTTTGCCTATCTCTTCCTCGTGGCGCTTTACGAAAGCTGGACCATTCCCGTGCCGGTGATGCTCTCGGTCACTTTCGGGGTGGCAGGCGCGATGGTGGCGCTGATGGTGGCCGGGCTGCCCTTCAACATCTACGCGCAGATCGGGCTTGTCGTGCTGCTGGCGCTGGCGGCCAAGAACGCCATCCTGATCGTCGAGTTCGCCAAGGCCCGGCGCGAGGAGGGGGTGCCCATCCTCGATGCCGCCGTGCAGGGCGCGGGCGCGCGGTTCCGGGCGGTCATGATGACCTCCTTCGCCTTCGTCGCCGGACTCGTTCCGCTGGTGACCGCCGAGGGTGCCTCGATGCTGTCGCGCCGGGCGGTCGGCACGGGCGTGGCGGGCGGCATGCTGGCGGCGGCGCTCATCGGCATCTTCGTGATCCCCGCGCTTTATGTGGTGTTCCAGAGCCTGCGCGAACGGGTCAAGGGGCAGCGGCAGGCAGAAGGCTGAACGGGGACGGCGCGCGTTTTCATACACGGGCTTCGCCGGGCCCGAATCACAGGGAAGGAGATCGAGGTGAAACACTGGGTTTGGATGCTGCTCGCGGGCGCGCTCTCGCTTCTCGGCGGGGTTGTGGCGCTGCTCAATCCGCTGGCGGCGACGCTGACCGCGGCCTTGCTGACGGGATATGTCTTCATCGGCGTGGGGGTGCTTCTCCTGCTGTCGGTCTTCGGCGATGACCGATGGAACTCACGCCTCCTCTCGCTGGTGCTGGGCTTGGTGGTTCTGGCCCTGGGCATCAGCGTTGTCGGCAACCCCCTGGAAGGTGTGCTGAGCCTGACCGTGGCGGTCGCGGTGCTGATGCTGGTCATCGGCGTGCTGCGGATCGTGCTGGCATTCGGAATGCCCACCACCGGCCTGCGGCTGTTTCTGATCCTAGCGGGGATCGTGTCGCTGGTGCTTGGCGTCATGATCCTGTCGAACTTTCCCTATTCCGCGGCGGTGGTTCTGGGGATTCTGCTGGCGATCGAACTTCTCTCCAATGGTGCGTCCCTGATCGCGCTCGCGCTCGCGGCGCGTGACCGCAGCAGCTGAGGACGATGCGATGAAGAACTGGATCTTCTGGCTTCTCGCTGGACTCGTGGCGCTGGCCGGGGGGGGTCTGGGGCTTCTCAACCCGGCGGCGGCGCAGGTCGCCTCCACCACCATCGCGGGCTGGGCCCTGTTGCTGATGGCCCTGCTTCAGGGGCGCGCGGCCTGGCGCTCGACGGCGCTTGCGTCGCGGGCCGGGGCCGCCCTTTTCGCCGCGGCGGGGCTCTGTCTGGGGCTGTCGCTCCTCCTCGGGCCGTTCGGCGAGGGCAACTTGCTGCGCTGGCTCCTGGGCGGTCTGCTGCTCGTTTCCGGCGCGGCCAAGCTCTGGATCGGGCGACGGGCACGCGCCGACCGGCTTTTTGTCGCGGTGCTTGCCGCGGGCGGGCTGTCTGGCCTGCTGGGCGCGCTGGTGCTTCTGGGCAGCGGCCTGCAACTGGGCACGCTCCTGTCGCTGGAACTCATGGGCAGCGGCGTGGCGCTCGTGGTCATGGCGCTGCGGCTCGAGCCGCGCGGGGCGCATTGAAATGCGGGGTCGTGGCGCAGGATGGATGCTTCCGGGAACGGGCTGTGACATGCGGGCCACTTGTCCGGCTGTGGTCCGCGCACCTATGAACTTCCAGTGTTCTGTTCGTCGGGAATCCTGCTAAGGCCAAGCCATGGGGTGGATGTTGCGCACGATCTTGACGGGATTGCCGCTGGCCGTGCTGGGTGCCGCGAGTGGCGTCGCGGCCGATGAGAAACCCGTCAGGATCGAGACCGGCTACAACAGCTATGGCTATCCCGGCATGATCGACATGCCCGTTGCCCACAGCCGTCCCGATGGCGAGCTTGCCTTTTCCGTCAGCGATTTCGCCGGGCAGACACGCAACACCCTGACCTTCCAGATCACGCCGCGCCTCTCGGGCAGCTTCCGCTACAGCCGGCTCGAGGATTTTCCCGTGACCGGCGGCACGACAACCAATTTCGACCGCAGTTTCTCGCTGCACTTCCGCTTCGCCGACGAGACCGCCATTCGACCGGCTTTTGCCATCGGGCTCAACGACGTCTTCGGCACCGGGATCTACGCCTCCGAATACATCGTGGCGACCAAGACCTTCGGAGAGCGCGTCCGCGTGACCGGCGGGCTTGGCTGGGGCCGGTTCGCCGGATCGGGCGGGTTCAAGAACCCCCTGTCGATCTTTGGCGACCGCTTCGAGACCCGCCCGCCGCGCGATGTCGGCACCGGCGGCAATGTCGAATCACAGCAGTTCTTTCGCGGCGATGCGGCCTTCTTCGGCGGGGTCGAATGGCAGGTCACCGACAGGCTCAGGCTGACGGCCGAGTATTCGTCCGATTCCTATCCGAGGGAGGACCCCTCCGCCTTCGAACGCGAGAACCAGTTCAATTTCGGCGCGACCTACCGGATCCGGCCGATGACCCATGTCTCGCTGCGCTGGCTTTACGGCAGCGAGATCGGCGTGCAGCTCTCGACCGCGGTAAACCCGAAGAACCGCCCGAATGGCAGTGGGCGCGAGCCGGCACCGCCGCCGGTTCTGCCGCGGACCGCGCCTTCGGTTGCGGCGCTCTCGTGGGGCGGCAGCATTGACGAAAGCGCGGCCTATTCCGATCGTATCGCCTCGGCGCTGGAGGCACAGGGCCTGCGCCTGCACGGCTTCTCGATGACGGGCGGGCGCGCCCGCGCGGAGGTGGAAAACCCGACCTATCCGCAGGAGGCCCAGGCCGTCGGACGCACGGCGCGCGTCCTCTCGCGCCTGTTGCCCGCCGGGATCGGGCAGTTCGACATCGTTCTCGTGACCAACGGCATGCCGGTGACCTCGGTCGCAATCGCGCGCGGCGACATGGAAAGCCTCGAGCACGAGCTTGACGGTGCCTGGAAGAGCTTTGCCCGTGCGCAGCTTTCTTCGCCGACGGAGCCGGTCACACCGCGCGACGACCGTTATCCGCACCTCGACTGGAGCCTCAAGCCCTATCTCAGCACCAGCCTCTTCGATCCCGATGACCCGTTTCGCGCCGATCTCGGGGCGGAGCTGCGCGCCCTTTTCGAGGTTGCACCGGGGCTCGAGTTCGGCGGCGCGCTGCGCAAGAAGATCGTCGGCAATCTCGACGAGTCGACCCGTCCGTCCAATTCCGTGCTGCCGCATGTCCGCAGCGATTTCAACATCTACGACCGCGAAGGCGATCCGACGATCCCCGACCTCACGCTTGCCTATTACTTCAAGCCGGGCCGCGATCTCTACGGCCGGGTGACGGGCGGCTATCTCGAACGCATGTATGGCGGCATCTCGGGCGAGCTTCTGTGGAAGCGCAATGACAGCCCCTTCGCGCTGGGGGCCGAGGTGAACTATGTGAAGCAGCGGGATTTCGACCAGCTTTTCGGGTTTCAGGACTACGATGTCGTGACCGGGCATGTCTCGGCCTATGTGGAACTGGGCGGCGGGTTCCATGCCCAGGTCGATGCCGGCCGCTATCTTGCCAAGGACTGGGGCGCGACCTTCACGCTTGACCGGGAATTCAACAATGGCTGGAAGGTCGGGGCATTCGCCACCTTCACCGACGTCTCCTTCGACGATTTCGGCGAAGGCTCCTTCGACAAGGGCATTCGCCTGACCATTCCGCTCAACTGGGTCACCGGAGAGCCCAACAAGACCGATTTCAGCACGACCATCCGCCCGGTTCTGCGCGATGGGGGGGCGCGGCTCGATGTCGGCGGTCGTCTTTACGAGCGTGTGCGCCCGCTGCACAAGCCCGCCCTGCAAAACGGCTGGGGGAGGTTCTGGCGATGATGACGCGCCTCTTCCTGCTGGCGCGCGCGGGCGGTGTCGCGCTGCTCGCGGCCCTCGCGCTCGGCGGCTGCGAGCGGGCGCTCACGTCCTTCGACCTGGTCGGGAACGTCGCCGCGACGGCACCCGATCTCATCGGTCCCGAACGGCTTGACGTCGTGATCCCCGCGACCGGTGCCCAGGCCCGGCTCGGCCCGGTCGCGCGCAACGGCGATGTCACGGTCTGGCAGACGCTCGACGGGATCACCCTGTCGCTGCGGCAGGGTGTGCTTGTCGGGACGCGCGGCCTTGGCGACGATCTGATGAGCGCGGATGCGGAGGGGATTCTGCGGCTGCTGCGCGGCACGGCGGGCGATGGTCCGCTTCCGCATATCCGCTCGCGGCTCGACGGCGAGGACCGCACCGTGTTCCGCAGCTATCAATGCCGCCGCAGCGCGGTCTCGACGGATGCCGGCTTGCGGCGCGTCGATATCCTGTGCATCTCGCCGAGCGATCGGCACACGAACATATACTGGCTCGATTCCCGCGGGGTTATCGTCCGGTCGCGCCAATGGATCGGCCCGACGCTCGGCCATATGGACGCGGTCCGCACGCAGTAACGGCGGGAACGGCCGACCGGCCGGGCGCTCAAAATCCCGTGACCTTCGGATTTCCCCTGTTCAGGCGCGGGGCAATCATTATATTCATCTTCCGAGATATGTATGACGCGCGCAGCGTGACCGACTCGAAGGGAGAAACGAGATGACCGGGATGGAAACGGCTTTCACGCCTCTGGAATCGCTTCTGGGCGGTGTGCTCATCGGGCTTTCGGCGGTGATGCTGATGTTCCTTCAAGGGCGCATCATGGGCGCGACAGGGATCCTTGCCGGTCTTGTCGCAGGCACCGCGCCGGGTGAGCGTAGCTGGCGCGCGGCGATGGTCGCCGGCATGATCGCCGGCCCGCTTCTGGTTCTGGGCGTGACCGGACAGATGCCTGCCGTTGAGGTGCCGATCAGCCTGCCGATGATCCTTGTCGGCGGCTTCATCGTCGGGATCGGCGTGACCTACGGCTCGGGTTGCACCTCGGGGCACGGGGTCTGCGGCGTGGCGCGGCTCTCGCCACGCTCGATCGTGGCGACCATCACCTTCATGATTGTCGCGCTCGCCACCGTCTATGTCATCCGTCACGTTCTGGGGGTCTGAACCATGCGACTTCTCTCTGCCTTTCTCGTCGGCCTCGTCTTCGGTGTCGGGATCGCCATCTCGGGCATGATGAACCCGGCCAAGGTGCTCAACTTCTTCGACATTGCCGGGACATGGGATCCCAGCCTGCTCTTCGTCATGGGCGGCGCGCTTGTCACCACCTTCCTGGGCTACCGGATCGTCCTGCGCCGCCCCGCCCCGCTGATCGAGGCGAAATTCCACCTTCCCGCCGCGCGCGACATCGACCTGCGGCTTGTCGGCGGCTCGGCGGTCTTCGGGCTTGGCTGGGGCATTGCCGGGTTCTGCCCCGGTGCGGCGCTGCCCGCGCTGGGCACCGGCAAATGGGAGGTGGTGGCCTTCATCGCCGCGCTTGTCGCGGGGATATGGGTGGCACGGCTGGCGCAGGCGCGCAGCGAGGCGCGGGTGACGGCATGACGGCCCGTCCCGTCGCCATGACCGCCCGTCCGGTACGCTGTCCGCAGCAGCCCGGACCCCGGCGTGTCGCGGCGGCGGGACAGGTCTTCCTCCCGCAATAACCGCGTAGGAAAATCCCGGGCCGGATCGTCCCCGCGCGGCCTCGGCGCCGCGCGGCGCGGCATATCCGCGCTTGTCTTCGCGCCGGGTTTGCGCAATCGTATTCGCATACACGAATATGGAGATCACCGATGCCGCTGACCCGCCGCAGACTGCTCGAACTTGCCGCAGCCCTTCCGCTCGCGCAGATGGCCGGGGGCGCTCGGGCGCAATCGCTGAGCCTCGGCGCAGGCAGGCTCGACACGCTGAGCGACGGCCATCTCGTGCTGCCGCGGGATTTCATCCTCGGCACGGTCCCCGAGGCCGAGGCGGCACCGATCCTCGCCGCGCACGGGATCACCGGCGATACGGTGTCCCCGCCCTGCAACCTGACGCTCTGGCAGGAGGGCGGGCGCAAGGTGCTCTTCGATGCAGGTTCCGGCGCGGGCTTCATGCCGAGCGCGGGCAAGCTCGCCGAGGCGCTTGACGCCGTTGGCGTGGGAGCGGCGGAGATCACCCATGTCATCTTTACCCATGCCCATCCCGATCACCTCTGGGGCGTGCTCGACGAGTTCGACGATCCGGTCTTCGCCAATGCCAGCTACATGATCGGGCAGGCGGAATGGAACTACTGGACCGATCCCGCCACCGTCGAGAGCATCGGCGAGGCGCGCGCCGCCTTCGCGGTGGGGGCCGCGCGGCGGCTGGCGGAGATCGAGGACAGGCTTGAATTCATCACCGGCGGACAGGAGGTGCTGCCCGGCATCCTCGCCCATGACAGCACCGGCCACACGCCGGGGCACATGGCCTTCGAGATCCGGCAGGGATCCGAGGCGGTGATGGTGGTGGGCGATGCCATCGGCAACGGTCATCTGGCGCTGGCGCGGCCCGACTGGCCCTCGGGTGCGGACCAGGACCCCGAGACCGGCATCGCCACGCGCACCCGGCTTCTGGACATGCTGGCCACGGATCGCATGGCGATGGTGGGCTTCCACCTGCCGGAGGGCGGGCTCGGCCATGTCGAGCGCCATGACGGTGCCTATCGCTTCGTGCCGGAGGTCTGAGCCGATGCGCGCGCTTCTCGTCCTGCTCTGCCTTGCCGCCCCCGCCCTCGCCAGCCAGGAGATCGCCGACAAGTATCCCGGCTCGCCCCTCTATGACGAGCCGGTCGAGGTCATCCCCGGCGTCTGGTCCGCCATCGGGGCCACCGCGCCCCCGACCTACGAGAACGCGGGGCACAACAACAACCTCAGCTTCATCGTCACCGGCGAAGGGGTCGTGGTGATGAATTCGGGTGCCTCCTATGCCCTGGCCGAGGCGCTGCACGCCGAGATCCGCCGCATCACCGATCAGCCGGTCCGGCTCGTCTTCAACGAGAACGGACAGGGCCATGCCATGCTCGGCAACGGCTACTGGGTGGACCAGGGCGTGCCGGTCATCGCGCATGTCGATGCGGCGGCGGAGTTCGCCGACCAGGGGGGCGGCGATCTGGCCGCGGCGCGGCGCATCACCGGCGAACAGGCCGCGCGCACGCGGGTGGAGCCGCCGACCGAGACCTTCGAGCAGGAATACATCGTCGAGATGGGCGATTTCCGTATCGAGGCGCGTCATCTCGGCCCCGCGCACAGCCCCGGCGATATCGTGCTCTGGATGCCCCGGCAAAGCCTTGTCATCTCCGGCGACATGGCCTTTCACGAGCGCATGTTGCCGATTTTCGAGAACACCATCACGCGCGACTGGCTGGAAACCTGGGATACGGCCTTCGAGCCGCTCGGCGCGACCTATGTGATCCCCGGTCACGGGCATCCGACGAACATGGACCAGGTGCGGCGCTACACCAAGGGCTATCTCGAATACCTGCGCGCGCGGATCGGCGAGCATATCGAGGCGGGCGGCGATCTGGCGGATGCCTATTATGTCGATCAGTCGCCCTATGCCCATCTCGACACGTTTGAGGAACTGGCGACCAGGAATGCCGGTCGTGTCTACGAGCAGATGGAATGGGAATGACGTTCAGGCCAGCGCCGGGCGCGTGACCGCATGGCGCAGGGCAAGATGCGTTGCCATCGCGCCCAGCCACATCGCACCGACGGCGATCCAGGCGGTCAAGGCAAAGATCGCGCCGCCCGACATCCCCGCGCCGACCGCGCAGCCGCCCGCCAGCATCGCGCCGAAGCCCATCAGCGCGGCACCCAGAAGATATCTTTCGGTCGGGGTGTCGGGGCCGAAGCGTTCGAGCCGCCATTCCCGCGTGATCAGCGCCGTGGTCCCCGCGCCCACGAACACCCCCGGCACCAGCCCCACGCCGAAGCCGAGCGGCAGGGCGGTCTCGTTGACGAGTCCCATGAGCGTATCGGTCGAGGGACCGGTGAAGGTCACGGAAGAGAGGGGCACCACCTCGAAGGAGGTCTGTGCGATCAGGTAGGTGACGAGCCAGCCAAACCCCACCGCCACCCCGACAAGCGCAGCGGCCAGCGCGTGGGAGGGGCGCACCTGGCGGGCATGGGCAAGCGCGAAGGATCCGAGCAGCACCAGCGCCGCGATGCCCGCCGCCGCCTCCGACGACAGGCCGACCACGGTGAGCATGTTGCGCGCCGCGCCGCCGGGCACCGTCCAGAGCCCGGCGACCGCTTCGCGGGCGGGGGCGAGGATACCCCGCAGCGACGCCTGCGCCACCAGCGTCAGCACCAGCCCCGCCACGAGCGCCCGCAGGTTGCCGGTGGCCGAGAGCACCAGCAGGCGGCTCGCGCAGCCCCGGGCAAGGATCATGCCCGCCCCGAACATGAGCCCGCCCACGATCGCGCCCGAAAGGCTTCCGGTGGCGGCGAGCGGGCGCGCGGCGCTCACGTCGAGCCAGCCGAGCGCGATCGCGCCTTGCACCGAGAGCACCCCGGCGGAGAAGGCGATGAGCCAGATGGCAAGGCGCGGCCCGATGCAGCGTTCGGCAAGTTCCACCGTCGCCGCGCGCAGGCAGAAACGCGAATGCTGTGCCGCCGCACCGAAGAGCAGGCCCACAAGCGCACCCGCCATGGCCAGCACGGCACCGTCGCCCCAGGTGTCGATGAGTGTTTCAAGCATGGCATGGGCCGATCATGAAAGAATGACGATACCATACACATTCGCGGGCGCGCATGTCTTGACTTGTGTCAACCGGACCACGGCGAGCGTGGCCCGGTTGACCGTGTTACTCGAGCGCGTCCTGCACGATCTCGTCGAGGAAGGCCTGCACCTTCTGCATCTCGCCCTCGGGCATGTTGCGATAGCCCACCATCACCTTGCCCTCGCGCTCGGCCACGAAGATGCCATAGGGGCAATGGGCAATGTTCATCGGGTCGGCCTCCATCACCTCACGCGAGAGGGTGGCCGAGCAAAAGAGGAAGATATCCGCCGCCTCGAAGATGGTCGCGTTGCTGCCCACATCGGCACCCGTGCGGTTGAGCATGTCGCCCACATGGCTGCGCAGGTCGATGACGAGGCCCCTGTCGATGATCGCGCTCTCGACCGCGAAAGTGGCATCCTCGAAGCTGCCTTCGAACGGATAGGTGGTGGCCTCTTCCGCCAGGGCGGGCAGGGCGGCGAGGCTCACGAGCCCTGCAAGAATGGTCTGTCTCATGAGGTTTTCTCCTTTGGCAATGATGTGCATCTTCATCCGAACATGTCCGCCGTGATCCCGGCATACCAGCCCACGGATTCCTCGAAGGTGGCCTTGCGGGTGGCCGTATCCTCGCCGGTCTGCGAGATGAAACCGTCCACCTTGGCGATCTTCTCCTCGGTGGCCTCATAGGTCGCGCCGACCTTGACGCCATCGTTCTCGGCGATGAGCGACCAGCAGGTATTGGTGAACTTGGCCGGGAACACCTTGGATCCGGTCAACGCACCGCGCACCGCCATGGCACAGACCTTGGCCTGGGAATTGGCGGCGAAGCCGGATTTCGGCATGTCGCCCTGCGCGGCGGCATCGCCCAGCACATGCACGTCCGGGTCCGTCCTCGAGGACATGTCGGCGGCATTGACGGGGGCCCAGCGGCCATCGGTGACACCCGCAAGATGGGCGATGCGGCCCGCCTGCTGCGCCGGGATGACGTTGCAGACATCGACCTTCTCCACGGTGCCGTCGATATCGACGGTCATGGCTTCGGGATCGACACGCACGTTCGTGCCGCCGAAATCGGGACCGATTCGTTCTACCATGCCTCCATAATGCCTTTGCCAGCCCTCCTCGAACAGCGCCTGTTTGGAGAACTTCTCCTTGGGGTCGATCACCAGGATCTTGGCGGTGGGATTGGTCTGTTTCAGCACATGCGCCACCATCGAGACCCGCTCGTAGGGTCCGGGCGGGCAGCGGTAGGGGTTCGGCGGCGCAACCATGGCGAAAAGCCCGCCCTCGGGCATGGCCATGATCTGCGCCTTCAGGAGCTCGCTCTGCGATCCGGCCTTGTAGGCGTGCGGCATCCGGTTCTGCGCGGCGACCGACCAGCCGGGCACGGCGTCCTCGACGAAGTCGATGCCGGGGCTGAGGATAAGCTTGTCATAGGAGAGCAGCGCGCCGCCTCCCAGCGATACCGTCTTCGCGTCCCGGTCAATCGCGATGGCCCGGTCATGGATGACGTTGATCCCGTATGTCACGGCCAGCGCGCCATAGGTATGCGCGATTTCCTCGAGTCCGGTAAACCCGCCGATATAGAGGTTCGAGAAGAAGCAGGTGAAATAGCTGCGCGTGGGCTCGACCAGCGTGACATCGATCGCCCCCTTGCTGTCCTTGGCGATGTAGCGCGCCGCTGTCGCTCCGCCCGCGCCGCCGCCGATCACGACAACGCGCGGCCTGCCCGCACCCTCTGCCAGCACTGCGGGGACCGAAAGCGTGGCAGCCGCAGCCGTTCCAACGGCAATGAAATGGCGTCGGTTCAAGGTCATGGTCACTCCTCCCTCTTGCGGACCGCGTCTATTCGAGGTCCTTGAAATAGGCCGCCAGCGCCGCGATCTCCTCGTTCGACAGGCGCCCGGCCATCATCTGCATCACCGGATGGGGACGCAGCTTGTCCTTGTAGGCATGCATGGCGATCACGAAATCCTCCACCGGCCAGCGGGTGATCGAGGGGATGCCCGCGTTCGAGCCGTCGGCCTGGTGGCAGCTCACGCATTCGCTGCTGAGGTATTCGCCATAGGCCGGATCGCCCTGGATGGCGAGGATCTCGGGGTCCACCGAATGATCCGTGCCCCGCGCCGTCGGCGGGGCCTCGGGAATATTGGCCGGATTGTCGGAAAAGCGCCGCAGATAGGCGAGCAGATCGGCGCGCCTTTGGGGATCGTCCATCCCGGGATAGCTCATCCGGGTCCGGGACACGAGCGCGCGCGGATTGGCGATATAGGCGTCGAGCGTGCGGAAATTCCAGACAAGCCCGTCCGCGCCCGCCCGCCGCATCGCGGCAGAGTAGGCAAACCCTTCCCTTGCGGCTGCGCGGCGTCCGAAGATGCCGTTGAGATGCGGGCCGATCCCGTCCGTGGCCCCTTGCCCGATCTCGTGACAGCCGGAGCAGTCCTCGAACACCTCCGCGCCGCGCTCGGCATCGCCCAGGGGTTCGGCACGGGTAAGCCCCGCCGCGAGGATCGCGGCAAGGCCGAGGGTCAGGGATGACCCGCGTGCCATGGCTAGTTGCCAAAGCTCGCAAGATAGGCGGCGATGGCGGCCCGATCTTCGGCGGACTTGAGGCCCGCGAAGCTCATCTTCGTGCCCTTCATGAACCCGCGCGGGTTTTCGAGAAAGGCCGAAAGGGTCTCTTCGGTCCAGACAAGGCCATCGTCGGCCATGGCCTGAAGCGCGCCGGAATATTTGAACCCCTCGGCGCGGCCGGCCGGATGGCCCATGACGCCGTTCAGCGCCGGTCCGGTGCGGTGCTTGGCCCCCTCGCCGATCTGGTGGCAGGCCTTGCATTTCTTGAACACCTTCTCGCCCGCCTCGATCAGCGCGGGATCGGCGGCGGCCACCGCGGCGGGCGCGGGCTCTGCCGGGGCTTCGGCCTTCTGCTCGGGGGCAGGTTCGGTCACGGCGGCAGGTTCCGCCGCCGGGGCCGCCTCCGTGCCCGCCTCTTCGGGGGTGACGTCGAGCACGGCCGCGCGCATGGTGATCTCGACCTTGTCCTTGCAGTTTTCCATGCAGGGCTCGCCATGCCAGATCGCATATTCCGTCTCGGCGCGGTCGTCGATGATGAAGCCGTCGGCATTGGGCATTTCCACGTCGAGGAAGTTCTCGTTGCTGAGCACGAAATCCTCGTCCACGATGTTGTTGGAATAGAGGATATAGGCCGTGATCGCATAGACATCGTCTGCCGAGAGGCTTTGCGCATTGCCGAAGGGCATGGAGCGGTGGACGTAATCCCAGACCGTCGAGAGATAGGGCCAGTAGGAGCCGACGGTCTTGAGCGGGTCGTCGTGATCGAGCGTGCCCCATCCGCCCGCGAGCTTGGGCCAGTTGCCGACGCCCTCGGCAAAGTCGCCATGGCACACGGCACAGTTCTCCGAGAACACCTCGTCGCCGGTCCAGACATCGCCGCTCCCCTCGGGCAGGCCGCGTCCGTCGGGCATCACCTTGACGTCCCAGGCGGCAATCTCTTCGGGCAGGGCCGGGCGGCCCAGACCCAGGGGACCGGCCCAGACGGCGGTTGCCGTCGCGCTCACGGCGAGGCCCGCAACGAGGGTGAATTTAAGAAACTTCGACATTCTCGGCCTCCCCGTTCGGACGAACCCACCAGGTCTGGATGCAGTTGTTGTGATAGATCGAGTTGAGACCGCGCACCTCGCGCAGCTGCGCCTTGGTGGGCTGGATATAGCCGGTCTCGTCCATGGCGCGGCTCTGGAGCAGCATCTCCTCGCCGTCCCAGGTGGTATCGAGATAGAACCGCGTCAGCGCCTTGCTCTCGCCCGGCTTGGCAAGACGCGCCGTCTCCCAGGTCTTGCCGCCGTCCTTGGAGACATCGACGCGGGTGATCGCGCCGTGGCCGGACCAGGCCAGCCCGGTAATGACCAGCGGCCCCTTGCCATGGCTGATCGGCGATTGCGGGCTGGGGGAGGTGATGACCGATTTGGCGTCCATCACCCAGGTCCACTTGCGGCTGATGCCATTGGCCAGGGTGTCGGTGTATTTGCTGGTCTCCTCGCGGCTTTCCACCGCGCCATCCGTCACCTCGATGCGGCGCAGCCACTTGACCCACATGTTGCCTTCCCAGCCCGGCACGACAAGGCGGACAGGATAGCCATGCTCCTTGCGCAGCGCCTCGCCATTGGCCTTGAACGCCACCAGGCAATCGCCAAGCGCCTTGCCCATCGGGATCGAGCGGCCGTTGGAGGAGGCGTCGGCCCCCTCGACATAGACCCATTTGTCATCCAGATCACCCGCGGCCCCGAGCCCGGCCTCTTCCAGCAGGGTCCTGAGCGGCACGCCGGTATATTCCATGTTGTGGATCATGCCATGGGTGAACTGCGCGCCGTTGAGCTGCGCGCCGGCCCATTCCATGCCGGTATTGGCCGCGCATTCGCAGAAATAGACGTGGTTCTCGCGCGGGAAGCGTTCGAGATCGGCATAGGTGAAGACCAGCGGCGTATCGACGAGGCCGTTGATCATCAGCCGGTAATCGTCCTTGGAAAGCTCGATCGCGCCGGAATGGTGCCGCTCGAAGGCGCAGCCCTGCGGGGTGATCGTGCCGTCAAGGGCATGGATCGGCGTGAAGTTGATCGACGAGATCGTGTCGGCGGTGAGCCATTCCACGTTGCGGCGGATCACGTCGGATTCGAACCGGATCGGCAGGCCGTAGGGCGTGGCGTCCACACCTTCGCCGAGCCCCGAGGCCCAGGGCTGCACCTCTGTGATGAGCGGATCGGGCGTGCCCGCCCGTGCCGTTCCGGCGGCCACGGCCCCGGCCGCCGCCGCCGCGCCGCCGCGCAGGAAGGCGCGGCGCGAGGTTGCCTTGCCCTTCAGATCGTCAGACATTGCGAATGCCTCCTTTCAACTCGTCCTGTTCTTACGCGCCGATGACCTTGACGCTCTTGTTGGGGGTGACACGCACGGTGCCCTGCTTGCGGATGTGACTTTCCACCACGTCCCAGATCTGCGGACCCTCGGTGCCCTCGTTGACGCTGGCCCAGCCGGCGACAACGTAAGTCTTCGAGGGATCGATCGCCTCGCCGGTCCTCAGCAGCACCATCTCGCTGATCCGGCTGCCCTGCGGCTGGTTGATGTCGATGCGGTAGCCCATGCCACCGATCCGCACCATGTCGCCGCCCTGCTGGTAATAGGGATCGGGGTTGAAGATGTTGTCGGCCACGTCCTCGAGGATCACCTTGATGAATTCGCCGGTCATCCCGGTCCGATAGGCCTTGCCGTAGGTCATCGAGGTGACGTTGAAGATATCCTCGCGGGTGATGTCCTGGCCGGGGATCAGGCTCGGCCCCCAGCGCACGCCGGGCGACATGGCGATATCGGCCTCGCGCTCCGAGATCAGCGCCTCGCAGATCAGATCGTCCCAGGTGCCGTTGAAATTGCCGCGCCGGTAGAGCAGGCCGTCGGTCTGGCCGATCACCTCGGTCAGCTGGTCGAGATAGGGTGCGCGCTGTTCGTCGATGAGCGCGGCCACTTCCCTGTCCGGTTCGATCACGTCCGAGAAGATCGGGATCAGCTTGTGACGAAAGCCCATCATCCGCCCATTGCGCACATCGAGATCGACGCGGCTGACGAACTTGCCATTCGAGCCGCTGGCGACAAGGATCGTGTCGCCCACCAGCACCGGCTCGGGCAGGGCGTCATGGGTGTGGCCTGTCAGGATCACGTCGATCCCCTTGACGATGCCCGCCATCTTCTTGTCCACGTCAAAGCCGTTATGGCTCAGGCAGACGACCAGTCCGGCCCCCTGCGCGCGCACCTCGTCCACCATGGCCTGCATGTGCGCGTCGCGGATGCCGAAGGAGTATTCGGGAAACATCCAGCCCGGATTGGCGATCGGCATGTAGGGGAAGGCCTGGCCGATCACGGCGATCTTCACCCCGCCGCGCTCGAAGAAGGCATAGGGCGGGAAAAGCTCGGCCGGTTCGTCCCATTCGGCATCGAAAATGTTCTGGCCGAGCGCGGCGAAGGGCAGTCCCTCGACGATCTCATGCACGCGGTCGCTGCCAAGGGTGAACTCCCAGTGGAAGGTCATCGCGTCCGGCTTGAGCGCGTTCATCACGTTGACCATGTCCTGGCCTGCCGTGTGGTAGCAGGTATAGGAGCCGTGCCAGGTGTCGCCGCCATCGAGCAGGATCGCATCGGGCCGGTCGGCGCGGATGGCGTTGATCACCGTGGCAACGCGGTCAAGCCCGCCAACCCGGCCATAGGTCTTTGCCAGCGCGGAAAAATCGTCATAGGTCAGCGCATAGGCCGAGGGCGAGCCATCCTCGATCCCGTAGAGCTTGCGAAAGGCCGCCCCGGTGACATGCGGGACGACCCCCCGGTTTTCGCCGACCCCGATGTTGATTTCCGGCTCGCGGAAATAGATCGGCTTGAGCTGGGCATGAATGTCGGTGATGTGGATGAGGCTCACATTGCCGAAGGTGTCGAATTGCAGGAGTTGATCCTGGGTCAGCGCCTGCTGCGCGGCGAGCCGCGCCCAGTTGCCAAAGGAGGATGCGCCCAGGATGGCCGAGGCTGCCATGCTCGTCTGAAGGAAATCGCGCCGCGAGATCATGTCGGACCTTTCACGCCCCCGCATGTAACCCATGCGGGTTTTTGAATATTTCAGGTTGAGGAAAACCCCGCGCGGGCCAGGCCCGGCGGGGTTTCCGGCATCAGTTGCGGACCGAGGGCCCCTCGACCGAAAGCCCGTTGCCGCGGCTCGCCACATAAAGCTCGAGCGCGATGAACTCGGGGCTGCCCTCGGCAAAGGTCTCGGCGCGGGTGTCGCGCACGCAGCCCTTGAAGCGGTTGTGCACCCCGTTGAGCTTGGTGTTCTTGAGCCGGTAGGTCGGGAAGCCGTTGATCTGGCCCTGGCTGAGGTGATCGGCCCGGATCATCCGCCCGTAATTGTCCTCGTGACAATTGGCGCAGCTCAGTTCGAGCTGGCCGAAACGGGTATAGTAGAGCTCCTTGCCCTTTTCCCAGGTCTCGCGCACCGGGCCGTCGATGGCGACGTTGACCGGCATGCCGCGAGAGACCGAGGCAATCAGCGCCGTCATGTTGACCATGTCGCCACCGGAGTATTTCCAGGGCTCGGCCTTCATGTTTTCGGTGCGGCAGGCGTTGATCTGCATCTCGAGGGTGCGCACCTCGCCGGCCTTCTCGTTCCACTTGGGATAGACCGCGCGGATGCCCTTCATCGATTCGTCCGCATCTCCGTGACAGCTCGCGCAGGACTTGCCCGCCGCGCCCTCGACCGTCTCCCAGCTCTCGCGCGCCTTCTCGACGAAGATCATGCCGGGATTGTCGAAATCGTCGGATTGCATGGCGCGGGTCTCGGTGCCGCGGAAATGCCAGCCCGAGATCACCTCGGGCAGCACCCCCTCGACCGCTTCCGGCGCGTCGGTCCAGGTGACGAGCTCGATCTCGCCGTTGAGATTGAGCGTGTCCTCGACCGGCTCCGAAATCGCCGGGCCGCTCAGAAGCGCGGTGGCCCCGAACAGCGCGGCGATCATCTTGGTTCGTGTCATTCTCGTCCCTCCCTTGACGATGACCGCTCAGGCGAGCGCGATCTTCTTGGTTTCCTCGTAGATCGAGCCGTCGTCGTCGTGCCAGGTGAACTTGAACTCACCGGCTTCGGGCACCACGGCCTCGAATTCGAAATAGGGATTGGTCGAGATCGCGGGCTCCATCTTCACGTCGAGCACGAGCTGGCCGTTGAACTCGGTGGTGAAGCGGTTGATGATCGAGCGCGGGATCACGTTGCCGTCGTCATCCTTGCGCTGGCCGGACTCCATCGTGTGGTTGATCAGCGTCTTGATCGTGACCGTTTCACCCGCCGCTGCCGATTTCGGAAGCTTGATGCGCGGTTTCACACCTTGTGCCATGGGGTATCTCCTTGAAATTCCTCAGCCGCCGCAGCCGCCGATGGTGACCTTGACGTTGCGCGAGGCGCGCGCGAAGCTGCCGTCCTTCATCTTGGCGATCGCAACAACGTCCTGCGTGCCGGCAAGACGGATGCGGGTCGAGGCGAATTGCGACGCGGCCAGCGGGCCGAAGTTGAACTGCGCGACACCCGGCGTCGGGTTGCCCATGGCGAGCACCAGGATCGCCTCGGCACCGGGGGCCGAGACCTCGATCGGCACGGTATTGCCGTTCTCGGCGATCTCGGGTGCCGTGAGGGTGATGCCGGTATCGGCCATCGCCGCACCGCCGGTGAATTCGGCGATGCGATCCTCGGCGGCGGCGCTGGCGCGCATCGGCAGTCCGAAGGCCACGAAGGCCCCCGCGCCCATGATCATCACGTTGCGTCGTGAAAGCTGCATCTGTCGTTTCTCCTGTCTCTTGCGCCCGCTGCGGGGCGCGCGGTCATTCCTTGAGGGTCATCAGATAGGCGACCACATCCTCGATCTGCTGCGCGCTCAGGATCGGCGGCAGGTTCTCGGGCGCGGCGTCGCCGGTATAGGCGTCTCCGGGGCGGGTGAAGCCGGCCACCTTGTAGAAGGACGGCATCATCGAACCGGGAAACATCATCTTGGCATTGGTGACGATCCCGCGCAGTTCGGCCTCGGTCCAGCGATCGGCGACACCGTCAAGAGCCGGGCCGATCTCGCCCTGGAACGGGACATCCGCCATTTCGGAATTCGCATGGCAGGCCACGCAATTGCCGAGCGATTTGGAGCCCACGATCTCGCGTCCCCGGACCGGATCGCCCGGCTGTCCGGTGAGCGAGACGGCAACCGCCCCGTCCTCGAACACGACATCGCCCGGGGCGATCTCGGCGGCCGGGGCCCCCGTTGCCAGCCCGGCAAGCGCCAGAGCAAGAATCTTGCGTTTCATGCGTCCTCCCTAACACATTCGAATTTCAGTATATCATAGGACACAATACGGCAGCCACACAACATTAAATTCTGATTTTTGAATTTAATGTAAGGCAACCCTCACCTTTGCCGCGATCACTGACCCCCGGCGGCGGCGCGTTCCTCGATCATGCGGGCGTGATAGCGCTGAAAATCCTCTTCGCCCTCAAGCTCGTATCGCTTTTCCCGGACCCAGGTCAACAGATCGAGCGTGGTGCCCGGACCGAACGCGCCGGGCATGAGCGCAACCGCCGCCTCGGCCGCAGTCTGTCCTTCGTCAACCGATTCGGGCAGGAAGAGAATCGAGGGCGTGAACAGCAGGCCCCATTTGCGCGTGGCCTGTTTCTCTGAGAGCGATTCGCCGTCGAAATCCGTCACCTCGGTATCGCCGTGCAGGTTGATCTGCACCACGAAATAGTTCTCTCGGATGTAGTCGGCGATCTCGGGGCGGGGGAACACCTCCTTGTGCATCTTCTCGCAATAGATGCAGCCGCGCTGCTCGACCAGCAGCATCAGGCGCTTGCCCTCGGCATTGGCCTCGGCCAGATCGTCGCGCAGGTCCTTGAAGGTCTCGCGCATCCAGTCGGTCTTGTGCAGGCCGTCATCGCCAAGCTCCGCCGCGGCGACCGGCAGGGCCAGCGCGAGAGCGGCCAGAAGGCTCAAGAATCGTGTCATGGTTTGTCCTCCCTAAATGTTCTGGAAGACCGGGAAGGTCTCCAGCATCCATTGCGCGATGTAGTTGACGCTGTCGGTGGCGATCAGCGCGGCAAAGACGATGAGCAGCACCCCCATCGCCTTTTCCACCATCGGCAGATACTGACGGAAGCGGGCGACGAAGCGCAGGAACGGCCCGATGAACAGCGCCGCGATCATGAAGGGCGTGGTCATGGCGAGCCCGAAGACCAGCATCAGGACAAGGCCCCGCATCGCCGTCTCCTCGGTGCTGGCGGTAAACACCACCGCCGTCAGCACGCCGCCCACGCAGGGCGTCCAGCCGGCGGCGAAGGCAAAGCCCACGAGATAGGCCCCCAGCACCGACATGCCCCTGGTCTCGCCCGCCTCGATCTGGAACGCCCGGTTGAGAAAGCCGATCCGCAGCACGCCCAGGAAATGCAGCCCCAGCACCAGCACGATGAGCGCCGCCACGAGGCGAAACTCGGTCTGATGGGCGCGGAACGCCTGGCTGAGCCCGAAGGCCGCGGCTCCGAGCAGCACGAAGACGGTGATGATGCCCGCCGAGAACATCACCGAGGCGGCAAAGGCCCGCGCCCGCACCCCCGGTGCCAGCTCGCCGCCCGCGCCCACCGCCGAGACCGACGCCCCGGCCATGTAACTGAGATAGAAGGGCACGATCGGCAGCACGCAGGGCGAGAAGAACACGATAAGGCCGCCCAGAAAGGCGCTCAGCAACGAGACATCGAACATCGGCACACCCGGGCTTGATTCAGTTTCATATTCAAACTATTATATGTTTCTGATCTCCCGTCAACCGGAGCGCCCATGCGCCTCGCCCTTCTTCTTTCCCTTGCGGTCACGAGCGCGTGTGTGACCGGACTGGCGCACGCGGCGGAACTGCTCATGGTCGAGCGGCACGGCTGCCACTGGTGCGAACGCTGGAACGCCGAGATCGGCCCGATCTACCCCAAGACAGAGGAAAGCCAACGCGCGCCGCTGCGCCGGGTGCAGATCAGGGACCTGCCCGACGATGTGGCCTTTGTCTCGCGGCCCGTCTTCACGCCCACCTTCGTGCTGGTGGACGAGGGCCGCGAACTGGGCCGGATCGAGGGCTATGCGGGCGACGAGTTCTTCTGGTTCCTGCTGACAAAGCTGCTCGACGCGCATCCCGACGCGACGGCATTGCCCTGAGAACCCGCCAAGGAGCCCGGTCACACCCTATGGAGATGTCCCGACAGAGCCTCGACGCCATGCACGGCCATGCCTGCGATGCGGCGGAATTCCTCAAGGCCATCAGCCACGAGGGACGGCTGATGATCCTGTGTCACCTGACGACCGGCGAGAAATCCGTCTCGGAACTGGAGGAACTGCTCTCGGCGCGGCAGGCGGCCGTGTCGCAACAGCTTTCGCGGCTGCGGATGGAGGGGCTGGTGTCGCCAAGACGTGAAGGCAAGGCCATCTATTACAGTTTGACAGACGAACGCGCGATGCGGATCCTGACCCTGGTCTACGAGATGTTCTGCCGCCCGTCCTGAGCGTCGCGGCAGACGCGCGGACCAAGGGAGGACGGCATGGTATCGGAGATCCCCGATCCGGTTCTGATCGCGCTTGCGGCCTTTGGCGGCGGCATCCTGCTGGGGCTGGCCGCGCGCGTGGGCCGGTTCTGCACGCTCGGGGCGATCGAGGATCTGCTCTATCAGGACAGCGACACGCGCCTGCGCATGTGGGGGGTGGCCATCGGCTCTGCCGGGCTGGCGGTCTTCGGCATGGCGGCGATCGGCCGTTTCGAGATCGCGGAAAATGTCTACTGGCTCACCCCCTGGTCGCCGGCGGCAAGCGTGCTGGGCGGGCTGCTCTTCGGCTATGGCATGTCGATCGCCGGCAATTGCGGGCATGGCGCGCTGGCGCGTTTCGGCGGCGGCGATCTGCGGGCCTTCGTGATCGTGCTGGTCATGGGGATATCGGCCTATGTGATGATGTCCGGACCGCTTGCGGCGCTGCGCGTCACGCTGACCGAGGCGACGAGCGTGGACTGGCAGATCCGCAGCTATGCCGAGATACTGGCGCGGCTGACCGGCCTGCCGATGGTCGGGGCGGGGGCGCTCCTTTCGGCGGGGATCCTTGCGCTGGCGCTCGGCTCGCGCGGGTTTCTCACGCGGCCCGGGGCCGTGTTCTGGGGGGCCATGGTGGGGCTTGCCATCGCCTCGGGCTGGGCGGCCACCTCGCATGTGGCCAGGCATGGGTTCATGGCGCAGCCGGTGATCTCGCATACCTTCTCGGCCCCGCTGGGCGACACGATCCTCTACCTGATGACGGCCAGCGGCGGCACGGCCTTCGGCTTCGGCGTGGCCTCCGTGCTTGGCGTGCTCGCGGGGGCCTTCGCGGGCAGCCTGATCAAGGGACATTTCCGCTGGGAAGCCTGCGACGACCCGCGCGAGTTGCGCCGCCAGATCCTCGGCGGCATCTGCATGGGGTTCGGCGGGGTGATCGCGGTCGGCTGTTCGGTCGGCCAGGGCATGTCGGCCTTCTCGGTGATGGCGCTGAGCGCGCCAGTCACGCTCGCCGCTATCTTCGCCGGGGCGGCGCTCGGTCTGCGTCAGCTCATCACCGGCTTCGCCCGAGGATAACGGCGGCGAGGGCGCTGGCGTCGTCCAGGATCGCGTGGAAGAGCCCCGGCTTCTCCAGATGCGCGGCATGGGCCGTGCCGGGGATCACCGCAAGCCCGGCCTGCGGCAGACCCTGCCAGAGCGCCTCGACCTGCGCTACATGGATACGCTCGCCGAGGCGCCGAAGCGGCGCGCGCTTGCCGGGCCGGGCGCGACCGGACGGCCACCATGACGATCTCGCTTTTCCGTTCGCCCGAGCGGCTCGTCGATCCGGGCCGCCGGATTCGGGATGAATTCTGCCGCGACTCACCGGATCCTGCCACGGGCGCTCGGAACCGTTCCGGGCGCGTACGCAAACCGCGGACATTGTGGACACGGTGTACGCGGCCGGGCGGGGCGGTCAGGGCAACCTGTCCGCACCGCCATCTCCGCGAAGCGAATGAGCGATCTTGCGACATGGGTCTGGCGGTCGCAGGAGCCAAAGAAAAACGCCGCCCCGAAAGGAGCGGCGTTGCGTCGGACGGCCGGGCGGCGATCAGAAACCGAGACCGGCGTACTTGTTCTTGAACTTCGACACGCGACCGCCGGCATCGGTAAGGCGCGTGCCGCCCCCGGTCCAGGCCGGATGCACCGAGGGGTCGATATCGAGCGAGAGCGTGTCGCCCTCCTTGCCCCAGGTCGAGCGCATCTGCACGATGGTGCCGTCGGTCATCTTGACGTCGATGACGTGGTAATCGGGATGGATGTCCTTTTTCATCGTGCCGGTCCTTATGCGGATTTGCCCGGGAGGGCCTTGTAATTGGCGTCTTCGGCGATGCGGGCGGATTTGCCGCGACGCGAGCGGAGGTAGTAGAGCTTGGCGCGGCGCACGCGGCCCCGGCGCACCACCTCGATCGAATCGATATTGGTCGAGTAGAGCGGGAACATGCGTTCCACGCCTTCGCCGAAGGAAATCTTGCGGACGGTGAACGACCCGGCGATGCCCTTGCCGTTCTTGCGGCTGATGCAGACCCCTTCGAAGGCCTGCACGCGCGAGCGCGTGCCTTCGGTCACCTTGTAGCCGACGCGGATCGTGTCGCCGGCCTTGAAATCGGGAATGGTCTTCCCGAGGGCGGCGATCTGTTCCGCCTCGATCTGAGCGATAATGTCCATCGCTTCTCTCCTGGTTTGCTTGCGGTTTGGCCCGCAAATATGTCTCGCGCCCTCAGAGCTCTTGGTCTTCTTCCGGGTCCGCACATGCGCCCGCCAGAGATCAGGCCGTCCTTTGTCCGTCACGCCGTTTTCCGGGCCTGCCATCCGGGGCCGAAGAAAGCCGGGCAGGATGCCACAGAAAACTTACCCGGAGCCGCCGAAGCGATTCCAGACGGACGGGGTATAGGCGGGAACGACGCGCCGATCAAGCCTTGGCGTCAGAATTCCACGCCCGGCTGCGCCTTGATGTTCTGCTCGCGGAAGGGGTGCCTGATTTCCTTCATCTCGCTCACGAGGTCGGCGATGTCGATCAGCTCCGGCCTGGCATTGCGCCCGGTCAGGACGACATGGGTCATGGGCGGCTTTTCCTCGGTCAGAAAGGCCACCACGTCGTTGATGTCAAGATAGTCATAGCGCAGCGCGATGTTGATCTCGTCCAGAAGCACCATGCGGTTTGTCTCGTCGCGGATGAGTTCCTTGGCCTTCTGCCAGGCCGCCTGCGCCATTTCCGTGTCGCGCTCGCGGTCCTGCGTCTCCCAGGTAAACCCCTCTCCCATGACGTGAAAGGCGCAGATATCGGCGAACCGCTCCTTGAGCAGGTCGCGCTCGCCGCTTGGCATGGAGCCCTTGATGAACTGCACGACCGCGCAGGGCATCCCGTGGCCGATGCAGCGCAGGATCATCCCGAAGCCCGAGCTGCTCTTGCCCTTGCCGTTTCCGGTATGGACGATGACAAGACCCTTCTCGCCGGTCTTGTGTGCCATCATCCTGTCGCGCGCGGCCTTGATCCGCTTCATCTTCTCGGTATGGGCTTGGGGATCGGTGGTCATGGGCGGCTCCTGCATCGCGGTGGATTCCGCGCACAGCTTTGGCAGGGATGGCCGGGCGTGCAAGCGGTATTGCGCGGCCCTCGGTGGCGGGCCGCCGCCCTGGTCTCAGGCGGTGACGGGATCGCGCGTGGTATCGGCATGCCGCCCGAAGTGCCGCCGGTTGAGATGGAGCATGAGCCAGATCATCAGCGCCTGCGCCGCTAGCGCCACGGCTGTCGCAAGCCAGTAGGCGGTGCCGAACCTGTCGATCACTCCGGCCCCGACAAGCCCCTTGTTGACGAAGAAATGCGTGAGCACCGCGAAGGCAACACCGGGACAGATCAGCGCATAGGCCCCGGCCGAGGGCGTCTTGCCAAAGACGAATTCGGCGAAATAGCCCTGCCGGTTGAGAACCACAAGCCCGAGCATGAGAAACAGGATCTCGATCGACATGAGCCGGGTAAGGAAGACAAGCATCTCTCCGGGATTGCCATGCGCGCCAAAGCCCGCATGCAGCCCATGCGCCTGCCGCATGAGCATGATGCCAAGAACCGTGACGATCGGCACGACGATCATCAGCGTTGGCCCGGATTCGCGCGCCGTGCCATGGCGCAGCATGGCGTTGATCCCGGTGATGGCGGCGATGACGGCATAGATGATGGCCGCCGTGCCGAAGAACGTGCTCAGGATCATGCTGGCCCCGACGGTGGCCTTGACCGTGCTCAGCGCCGCGGGGGCCGAAAGCCCGACGGCGATCATCGACAGGGCGAAGGCCGGCAGGAGCTGGGCAAAGGAATTGTGCTGGCCAAGATCGAAGGCCCCGCCGGTGCTGAGCACGCGCCCGAGGAAATCGCCGATCAGCCGGAACGCCCAGATGCCCAGCCCGACAAAGGCCGCAAGCGCCACGGGCATGAGATATTCGACCACCTGCCAGAGCCCCGGCACGAAGACGAGGCCCAGGATGAACAGCACGTTGATCGTCATGGCCGAGGCCAGCGGAGCCGCGAGAAGCTGCGTTTCGCCGTTCGAGGCGCGCAGTTCCCGATACTCTTCGGTATGCGCAAAGGCCCGCAGCGCCGAAAAGTTCCAGATCAGCAGCTTGAGATTGAGAAAGGCCATCGCCGCGATCCCCGCCCAGGCGATCACGATGGCCGCCTGCCTGAGGGGGCTGCCCGCCTTGAGCGCACGCAGGATGTCCTCAAGGATCGGGACGGCCTGACCGGGATGCGGCACCCAGAACATCAGATACATGAAGAAGGTGACAACCAGCCCCCCCGCGCCGAGCGCGGCAAGGAAGTAGAGCGGCGAGTAGCGTTGCGCCGCGTATGAGGTGGACATGGACATCGGTGACACTCCTGTTGCGGTGCTCGCGCAGGGAAAACATATTCAATTTAATGAATGCAATCGGTGACAAAGTCACAGGGAGTGTCCGGCTCGGGGCGGCGGGCGGGCCGGACCGCTGCGCTATTCGGGCCGCCGCTGCCTTGCCGCGCGCCACAGATCCGGGCGGCGTTCCCGGGTGAGGCGCTCGGACATCTCGCGCCGCCATTGCGCCACCTTGCCGTGATCGCCCGAGCTCAGCACCGCGGGGATGCCCAGCCCGCGCCACTCGGCCGGGCGGGTATAGTGGGGATGCTCCAGCAGCCCCCCGGCAAAGCTTTCTTCCTCGGTCGAGGTCTCGTTGCCCAGCACGCCGGGCAGAAGCCGCACGGCGGCGTCGATCACCGCCTGCGCGGCGATCTCGCCACCGGTCATGACGAAATCGCCAAGGCTGATCTCCTCGATCCGGTAATGGTCGATCACCCGTTGATCCAGCCCCTCGAAGCGGCCGCAGATCAGCGTGACGCCGGGACCGTCGGCAAGGGTCCGCGCGCGGGTCTGCGTGAAGGGGGCACCGCGCGGGCTGAGATAGACAAGCGGCCAGCGGGGCGGGGTGGCGGCCATGGCCGTGTCGATGGCGCGGCCCATCACGTCTGCGCGCAGCACCATCCCCGCGCCGCCGCCCGCAGGCGTGTCATCGACATTGCGATGCCGCCCCTCGCCGAAGCGGCGCAGGTCGATCGTCTCGAGCGCCCAGAGGCCATCGCGCAGCGCGCGGCCCGTCAGGCTCTCGCCCAGCACGCCGGGAAAGGCCTGCGGCAAGAGCGTGATGACCCGCGCGGTCCAGGTGCCGGGGCGCGGGGCCGCCTCTGCCATCAGCTCGCGCGGCTCGGGCGAGGGGCGGGCGCTCTTGCTGCCATGGGAGCGGGGCGTGTCGGACATGGCCTAGAACAGCCCTTCGGGCGGATCGGCGACGATGCGGCCCGCGGCCAGATCGACGGTCGGCACCACCTCGCGGGTGAAGGGCAGAAGAACGGTGGAGCTGAGCCCCGGCCCGTGGATTTCCAGAAGATCCGAGGCCCCGTGATTGAGCACCGCCCTGACGCGGCCGAGCGGCGCGCCGCCTGTGTCGAAGACTTCGAGCCCGATGAGATCGGCATGGTAGAACTCGTCTTCGGGCAGGGCGGGCAGGCGCGCGCGCGGCACATGAAGCCGCACCCCGCGCAGCCCGTCGGCCTGTTCCTTCGTGGCGATCCCCGACAGCCGCGCGGTGAGCGCCCCGGAGGTCTGCCCGGTCAGCGTCACCTCGAAACTGTGCCGGCCATCCTCGGAGACGAGCGGACCATAGGCCGCGATGTCCTCGGGCCGCGCCGTGAAGCTCTTGAGCCGCACCTCGCCGCGGACGCCGAAGGCCCCGGCAATGGCCCCCAGACAGACCGTCTCGCTCATCGTCCTGTCCTTTCGTGGCGGCGCATCAGCGGGTCTCCAGCGGGATATCTGGCCGGCGGTGTTCCCACCCGGCAAGCTCGAGCTCGGGGGTGGTGCTGTCTTCTTCGGGCCAGCCGATGCAGAGATAGGCGACGAGCGTCCAGTCGGCCGGAATATCGAGATCCCGGCACAAGCGGCCCGCATCGAGGATCGACACCCAGCCAAGACCGAGGCCGCGCGCGCGGGCATAGAGCCAGAATTGCGTGATCGCGGCCACCACGGAATAGCGCCGCGTCTCCGGCATGGTCGCGGCCCCGAGGCCCGCGCCCTTGTCCGTTCCATCGTCACAGAATACCGCAAGCTGCACAGGGGCCTCTCGCATCCCCGACAGCTTCAGCCTGCTGTAAAGCCGGGCCTTGTCCCCGGCATAGCCGTTCAGCGCGGCGGCATTGGCTGCTTCGAAATTGGCCAGCGCCGCTGCACGGGCGGCAGGGCTTTCGACCCGCACGAGGCGCCAGGGCTCGCTCAGCCCCACCGAAGGGGCAAGCGCGAAGGAGGCAAGGCATTCGTGCAAGAGCGCCTCCGCCACCGGATCGGTGCGAAAGCGGCGCACGTCGCGCCGCCAGCGCATGAGATCGCGCAGGCGGGTCTGGAAGTCCTGGGAAAATTTCGACATTCCAGCGCCTTGCCCAAGGATCACTCGGCGGCTGCCTCTTCGGCGGCGGCGGCCTTCTCGGCCCTGGCGGCGGCGCGCTCCTGCGCCTTCTTGCCCGGCTCGGCCTTCTTGAGATTGGCGCGCTGCTTCTTCTCGATGACACCTGCGGCCTCGAGCATGCGGCTGATGCGGTCGGTGGGCTGGGCCCCCTGCGCCAGCCAGTGACGGACGCGCTCGAGATCCATCTTCACGCGGTCCTCGCTGTCCTTGGGCAGGAGCGGGTTGTAGGTGCCCAGCTTCTCGATGAAGCGGCCGTCGCGCGGCATGCGCGAATCGGCCGCGACGATGCGGTAGAACGGGCGTTTCTTGGAGCCACCACGGGCAAGGCGGATTTTCATGGCCATTTGACATTCTCCTTCAATGGCGGGGTTTGGCGGGGTTTCAGCCCACGCTACGATTGGTGCTTCCGGTGATGCCGGATCACCTCGGCGATGATGAAGTTGAGGAATTCACGGGCGAATTCCGGGTCGAGGTCGGCGGATTTCGCCAGGTCTTCGAGCCGTGCGATCTGTTGCTCCTCGCGCGCGGGATCGGACGGGGGAAGGTCGTGTTCGGCCTTGAGCTTGCCCACGGCCTGGGTGTGCTTGAACCGCTCGGCCAGGGTAAAGACGAGGATCGCGTCGAGCCGGTCGATGCTCTCGCGGTGCTCCTTGAGAAGCTGCGCGGCAAGGGTGGTTGCGTCAGTCAACGGGCATCCCCTTCGCACGAAAAAGCGGGTCGCAGTAATGGCCGATCTCGAGTTCGATCCCGTCGCGCAACTGCCCCGAGGCCAGTGCCGCGGGCGCGGGGTGTCGATAGACCGCGTCGGAGCCGTCGATGGAGGGGGCCTCGTGATCCTTCACGCAGCCCAGCCGTTCGGCAAGGCGGATCGAATCGAGGTTCTTGGGGTCGATATAGCTCACCGCCCCGTCCCAGCCCTGCACCTCGTAGAAATACCGCCGCACGGCATGGGTGGCCTCGAGCGCGAAGCCCTTGCCTCCGCGGTCGGGCCAGATGATCCAGGCGATCTCGCGCTCGGGCCATCTGGCGGGGAACCAGCCGCCCGCCATGCCGCAGGTCTCGTCGCTGTCGCGCAGGTGGATCATCCACATGCCGAAGCCGCGAATCGCCCAGTGCCCGATCTCGGCGGCGTAGAGCATCCACGCCTCGTAGGCGTTGAGCGGCCCGCCCATGAAGCGCGAGCGGTAAGAGGCGAAGGTTGCCTTGAAATCGGGATAGTCCTGCGCCTCGGGGCCGCGCAGCACAAGCCGCCGGGTCTCCAGCACCGGGATGTCGGGATAGAGGGTCACGCGTATGCCTCCACCGCGCCGTCTTCGTCCGGGCCGGGGTGGCGATAGAGGAAATCGCGGCCCATGTGGATGTTGTCATATTCGCGCTCGAACCGGGCACCCAGTCGTTCGGCCAGGGCGATGGAGCGGGCATTGCCCGGCACGATGTTGGAGGTGAGCGTGGTAAAGCCAAGCGCCTCATAGGCCCATTGGCGGGCGCGCAGCGCGGCCTCGAAGGCAAGGCCCCTGCCCTCGAACCCCGCAAAGAGCGCCCAGCCCAGTTCCGGCTCGGGCCAGCCTTCGGGGTTCCAGATGCCGGTGATGCCTGCGGTCTCGCCGGTGTCCCTCATCTCGACGGTGAAATAGCCGTAGCCGTGGATATGCCAGTGACCCACGTTGAGAGCGAACCAGCGCCAGGCCTCGCCCCGGTTGGGGGCAGATCCAAAGCCTTCGGCCCGCTCCTGATCGAGCAGGAAGGCGATGGTGGGGGCGATGTCGCGCGGCTCGGGCCCGCGCAGGATCAGGCGGGGCGTCTCGAGCCGGGGGGCGTTGGTGAGGGTCATGCGTGCACCTCTGCCAGATCATGGCGGATTACCACATCGCCGGGGTCTTCGCCCGGGAGGTTCGTGTCGATCACGCCGCCAAGGCGCAGCCCGAGCGCGATGGAGCGCTCATTGGCCGGATCGATGTAATTCACCAGCCGGGTGAATCCCAGAATGTCGCGCGCCCAAGACATGACCGCGCGCGCTGCCTCCTGCGCATAGCCCCTGCCCTCTGCCTCTGGCACGACGAACCAGCCCAGTTCCGCCTCCGGGTAGCCCTCGGGCTGATAGATCCCGACCTCGCCCACATAGGCACCCGTGTTGCGGGTCTCGACGCCGAAGGGCCCATAGCCCCGCAGCGTCCAGAGCGCGACATCGGCGGCCCATACCTTCCATGCCTGCGCGCGGGGCATCATCCCGCGCTCGTGGATCGAGCGGGGGGAGGCGAAGAACGCCGCCCAATGCTCGAAATCCGCCAGTCGCGGCTCGCGCAGGATCAGGCGTTCGGTCTCGAGCCGGGGAATGGCGATCGTGGCGTTCATGTGCGCGACCTCCGGCCTCGGGGGGGCTGTGAGGCGTGCAGCGAGTATCTGGAGCAGGAAGAAGGCATCGGCTTATTTCTTCTTGCCGAGGCCCGACAGGCCGGAAGGGAGCGACAGTCCACCGCCACCCAGGCCGCCAAGCCCTCCGGGCAGCTTGCCGCCCATGGCGCGCGCCGCCTCTTCCATTGCCTTGGGATCGTTCATGTCGGGCATGCCGCCCTTGCCGAACATTCCCTTCATGGCCTGCCTGAGCATGCCGCCCTTGCCGCGGCCCAGCTTCTTCATCATGTCGGCCATCTGGCGGTGCATCTTCAGAAGCTTGTTGAGATCGGAAACCTCCTGCCCGGCACCCCTGGCGATGCGCTTCTTGCGGCTGGCCTGGAGGATCTGCGGGTTGGCACGTTCCTTTTTCGTCATCGACTGGATGAGGGCGATCTGGCGGGTGATCACCTTGTCGTCGAAACCAGCCTCCTGCACCTGTTTGGCCATCTTGCCCATGCCGGGCATCATGCCCATGAGCCCTTCCATGCCGCCCATCTTCTGCATCTGTTCGAGCTGGCCCTTGAGGTCGTTCATGTTGAACTGACCCTTCTGCATGCGGCGCATCATGCGCTCGGCCTGTTCGGCCTCGATGGTCTCCTGCGCCTTTTCGACGAGGGCCACGATATCGCCCATGCCGAGGATGCGGCCCGCGATGCGCTCGGGCTCGAAGGTCTCGAGCGCGTCCATCTTCTCGCCCAGGCCGACAAAGCGGATGGGCTTGCCGGTGATCGCGCGCATGGAGAGCGCCGCGCCGCCGCGCCCGTCACCGTCCATCCGGGTAAGGACCACGCCGGTGACGCCGATCTTGTCGTCGAACTCGGTGGCGACGTTGACGGCATCCTGGCCGGTCAGGCCATCGACGACCAGAAGCGTCTCGCGCGGCTGGGTCACGTCGCGCACGGCGGCGGCCTGGGCGATGAGATCGGCGTCTATATGGAGGCGCCCGGCCGTATCGAGCAGGTAGACATCGTAGCCGCCGAGCGCGGCCTGCGTCTTCGCCCGTCTGGCGATGGCGACCGGGTCTTCGCCCTTGACAATGGGCAGGGTATCGACGCCGATCTGGCGGCCCAGGATGGCCAGCTGCTCCATCGCCGCCGGGCGGTTGGTGTCGAGCGAGGCCATGAGCACACGCTTGCCCTCACGCTCCTTCAGCCGCTTGGCGAGCTTGGCGGTGGTGGTGGTCTTGCCCGAGCCCTGCAGGCCCACCATCAGGACCGGCGCGGGCGGGTTGTCGATCCGCAGCGCGCCCGGGTCCCCCTCGCCGCGCAGCGTGGCGACAAGCGCATCGTGGACGATCTTGACGACCTGCTGGCCCGGGGTGACGGATTTCGTCACCGCCTGGCCGGTGGCCTCCTGTTCCACCCGCCTGATGAAATCGCGTGCGACGGGGAGCGAGACATCGGCCTCCAGAAGCGCCACGCGCACCTCGCGCAGGGCGGTTTTCACGTCCTCTTCGGAGAGCGCACCCTGCTTGGTCAGCCGGTCGAGCACGCCGGAGAGGCGATCGGACAGGTTTTCGAACATCGCGGGCCTCCTCGTGCCGGTTGCTGCCATGCCGCCCCGGGAGAGGGGCTGCGTCTCAAAACATGAACGCCCCCACGGGCGCGACGCGCTGGTGGGGGGCGATCCCGGCACGGGGCCGGGACCGGAAGCATATGGCCTCCGGGAGTTGGGCCTGCGTTTAAGCGCCCAGGGCGGTGGTGTCAAGCGCCGGGGGCGGTGTCGCTGCCGCGGTGTTGTACGAGCCAGTCGTTGATCGCGCGCACAACCTTGCCCGAGGCGGGGCTGCTGTCATAGATCTCGGTGATCGGACGGAGCACCTCGCCCCCCGCCCCGTCGGAGAGCACCAGCGAGGGGCGATACATGCGGCGGCGGACGCGAGAGGGATCGCTGCTGGTGTCGCCGCCCGAGAGCGTGCTCTCGCCGGTGGCGCGCAGCACGTCATCAAGCGGCAGCACCTCCTCGCGATGGCGCAGGATGGTGCGGGAGCGCAGCGTCGCGGTGCCCGCCCGTGCGTCAAGGATGATCTGGAGCCGCTCGACGAAGATGCAGATCGCGGCGAAGCACATGCCGCCGCCGACCCCGCCCATGACGAAGGCACCGAGCAGCGTCTGGGAGCCGACCACAAGCCCCACGCCGACAAAGAGCAAGAGGCAAAGCGAGAGCATCACCGCGATGAACCAGGGCATCGCTTCGGCAATGAGAAGATCGGGCGTGTCCTGGATGATCTTCACCGGGCGGTCCTTGCGCTGGCCAGCGGAGCCGAGGCTCCGCCGATCGCGCCCGATTGCAACTCTCTCGTCGCCGTCTCATAGTCGGCCGGTGACAATTGCGGGCAGGACAATGGAAAACTGGGACGAGGTGCGCACCGCCTATCACGTGGCGCGCGTTGGCACGGTGAGCGGCGCGGCAGAGGTGCTGGGCGTGCATCACGCCACGGTCATCCGGCATATCGACGCGCTCGAGGAGCGGCTTGGCGTGCGGCTCTTTCAGCGCCACGCGCGCGGCTACACGCCGACCGAGGCGGGTGAGGACCTGCTGCGCGTCGCGCAAGCCACCGACGACCAGTTTCACCAGCTTGCCGGACGGCTGCGCGGGCAGGGCAACGAGGTGGGCGGCGAGCTGGTCGTCACCTCGATCAGCGGGCTGAGCCATCTGCTCGCCCCGGCGCTGGCGGATTTCCAGACCGAATATCCCGGCCTCATCGTGCGCTACCTGACCGGTGACCGTCTTTTCCGGCTGGAATATGGCGAGGCGCATGTGGCGGTGCGCGCGGGCACCGCGCCCGATCAGCCCGACAACGTGGTGCAGCCCTTCTTTCGTCAGGATTTCGCGCTCTATGCCGCCGAGAGCTATGTCGCGCGTCACGGCCTGCCCGAGACGGAGGAAGACCTGCCGCGGCACCGCTTCGTGGGGGCGGACGATCCCAAGACGCGCGCGCCCTTTCACCGCTGGCTCAACGAGACCGTGCCGCCGGAGGCGATCGTGTTCCGCTCCAGCGACGTGCATTCGCAGCGCAACGCGATCCTGGCCGGGGCGGGGATCGGCTTCGTCGCGGTGACGCAGGCGCGCGACCATCCCGCCCTGCGGCAGGTGATGGTGCCGCGCGGCGAGTGGGCCGCGCCGCTCTGGCTGGTGACGCACATGGATCTGCATCGCACCACCAAGGTGCAGGCCTTCCTGCGCTTTCTCAAGGCGCGGGCGCGCGACTGGCAGGGATGATCAGAGAAAGCCGCCCGCCCGCAGATCGGCGCGCAGCCGGCGCAGTTCGGGCGGCAGCGCGCTTTCGCGCGGGTCGGGCGCGGTGGCGGCAAGGGCGGCGCTCGTCCAGGGCGTGATCCCGGCGAAACCCTCGATCTGGCGGAGGATCGCGTCGAAGACCGGCTGGCGGGTGCGCCGCTGGATGAGGCCGATGCGCGCCTCGGGATGGAGGACGAAGGGGGCCAGATGAAAGGCCGAGCCATCGGGGCCAAGCAGCACGCGCGCGGCGCGGTAGCGGGCGATCTGCTCGGGGATGGAATGACGTTCGGGATGGAAGATGGCGAAGCCCGCGCGCGCGAGCCATTTCTCGATCACGCGCTCATGGGGCACCTGCTGGGCCGGGTTCCTGAGCCGACGGCGCGAGACATAGAGGCGTTCGGGGCCCTCGGGTGCCACGCCCGAAAGGTGGTGTCGCATATAGGCGCGCGCCTCGGGGGTGCCGTGACTCCAATGAAGATGACCGAATCCCTGCGAGGGCAGGATCAGGTGCTCGACCTCGGTCGGTGTCTCCACCAGGTGGACCGGCAGGCCCTGGCCCAGGATCTCGAGCAGCGGGCCGAGGCGGCGGCGCAGCACGGCGGCGATGTCGCGCCCGGCCATGGGGATGAGCAGCAGGCCGTCGGGCCGCGCGCCGAGATGGTCGAGCGCCCAGAGCCGCGGCGTGGCCTCGAGCAGGAAATGGCCGAAATGATGCCGCCCGACCCCGGCAAAGAGCCACCGGCCCGCAAGCAGGGCGGGCGCGCTCTCGGGCGGTGCGGGATCGGGGGTGAACCGGCCGCCCGAGAGCAGCGTGCGCCCCAGAGGATGCGGCGCGCCATCGGGACCGAGCACGCCGCAGGCGTGGCCGCCGGTTTGCATCGGCATGACCACCGCGTGCGCCAGCGTCTCGATCCGGGGCGGGGCAAGGTGGCGCGCGTCAGGCGTCATCCGGCAGTTCCTGCGCCAGAAACCGCTCGAAGGCATCGAGGTTGAGCGCCTCGAACTGACCGAAGCCCTGCATCCAGATAGATGCATCGCGCATCGCGTCGGGTTCCAGCTTGCACCAGACGACACGGCCGCGCCGCTCCTGCGTGATCAGACCCGCGCGAGAGAGGATGCCCAGATGCTTGGAAATCGCGGCAAGGCTCATGGCGAAGGGCTCGGCCACATCGGTCACGGCCATGTCATCCTCGAGCAGCATGGCAAGGATCGCGCGCCGGGTGGGATCGGCGAGGGCCGCAAAGACGGTATCGAGCGATTGTGCCTTGGACATGGAGCCATAAGCCCGAGGCGCGCCGTCCCCGTCAACGCCTTGAGCCGCGGAAATCGCGCGGAATCGCCGCTTTCGCGGGGAAAATCGCCGGGGACGGGTTTGATTCAGGGCAAGGCGCTGGCAGGCTGAGGCTGCCAGGCTCCGCAGACGATCCAAGGAAACAGGAAAGGAAAGAACATGTTCTCGCACATCATGGTTCCCGTCGATCTGGTCCACAAGGACACGCTCTCCAAGGCGCTCGCGGTGGCGGGCGACATGGCCCGACATCACGGTGCGAAGATCACGGTGGTCAGCGTGGGTGGCGAGTTGCCGGGCGAGCTGGGCCATACGCCGGGGGAGTTCGCCGGCATGGTCGAGGGCTTTGCCAAGGAACTGCGCGACCGCCATGGTGTCGAGGTCGAGGCGCGACCGGTGGTCAGCCACGATCCCGCGGTCGAGACCACCGCGGCGCTCATGCAGGCCATCGACGAGACCGGCGCGGATCTGGTCATCATGGCAAGCCATGTGCCGGGCATGCTCGAGCATATCTTCAGCTCGCATGGCGGCTATATCGCGCAGCACGCCAAGGTGTCGGTTTTCGTGGTGCGCTAAGTTCAACCGGTCGGTTGAACATGGACCAGGCACCCAGCCATCCTGCCGCGGCGATCGCAGCGGTGGGGCCGACTTTCGCATCCTGGAATTAAAGTATGCAAAAACAATGGCTTGCGAAGGGTCTGGCGTGCAGATGCGCGTGCTTGACTCGCGCGGCCCGTCGCCATAGCAAGGCGTCAACTTCCCGAGGGGGTTGCGCGTGACCGATCCGCATCGTGACGAGCGTCTCAAGGAGCTTGAAGCGCGGATCGAGAAGCTTCGGGGCAAGGCGGCCCCGCGCCCCCGGCAGGAGGAGCACTACAGCCAGGCGCAGCACGCCTGGCGCATGGTGATCGAGCTTGTGGCCGGTCTGATGATCGGTTTCGGCATGGGATACGGGCTGGATGTGCTCCTTGGCACGATGCCGGTATTTCTTGTCGCGCTCACAATGCTGGGTCTGGCCGCGGGCATCAGGACGATGATGCGCTCTGCGGCCGAGATGCAGAAGGCGCCCCGGGCGGGCGAGGACGAGAGGGCGAAGGATGGCGACTGAAACGCATGGGGCCGAGGAGCCCGGCCTGGTTTTCCACCCGATGGATCAGTTCATCGTCAAGCCGCTTTTCGGCGAGGGTGCTGTCGGGGTCTTCACGCTCACCAACGCGACCCTGTGGATGGCGCTCACCGTGGCGGCGATCTTCGCGCTTCTCGTTCTGGGAACGGCGGGGCGCGCCACGATCCCGAGCCGGACGCAATCCATCGCGGAACTGGTCTATGACTTCATCCGCAAGATGGTCGAGGACGTGGCGGGCAAGGAGGGGCTGGTCTTCTTCCCCTACATCATGACGCTCTTCCTGTTCATCCTCTTCGCCAATTTCCTCGGCCTGCTGCCCATGGCCTTCACCCCGACGAGCCATATTGCCGTGACGGCGGTCCTGGCGGTGATGGTCTTTGTCACCGTGACCGTGGTCGGGTTCGTGCGCCACGGTGCCGGGTTCCTGAGCCTGTTCTGGGTAAGCTCTGCACCGCTCGCGCTGCGCCCGGTCCTGGCGCTGATCGAGGTGATTTCCTACTTCGTGCGCCCCGTCAGCCATTCCATCCGTCTTGCCGGGAACATGATGGCCGGTCACGCGGTGATCAAGGTGTTCGCGGCCTTCGCCCCGATGATCGTGATCTCGACCGGTATCGGCCTGCTGGTCACGCCGCTGTCCGTTGTGGCCATCTCGGCGATCTACGCTCTTGAGGTGCTCGTGGCCTTCATCCAGGCCTATGTGTTCACGATCCTGACCTGTGTCTACCTCAAGGATGCGCTGCATCCCCACCACTGAACACGCGCCGGGGAACGCCCGGGCGCGACGACCAACCGATCACTGCCAATTCCAACGCAAGGAGACATCACTATGGAAGGCGATATCGTTCAAATGGGTGCCTATATCGGCGCGGGTCTTGCCTGCATGGGCATGGGCGGGGCCGCGATGGGGGTGGGCAACGTTGCCGGCAACTTCCTCGCCGGGGCGCTGCGCAACCCGTCGGCCGCCGGCGGCCAGACCGCGACGCTGTTCATCGGCATTGCCTTCGCCGAGGCGCTGGGGATCTTCTCGTTCCTCGTCGCGCTTCTGCTGATGTTCGCCGTCTGAGCCTTACGGGTAGCTGATCCTTACGGTCGGGGGGGCGGCAACGGCCTGCCCTCCGGTGTAACCGGAACATTCCCGAGGGAGAGTGACATGGCGACCGAAACGCAAGGGGCCGAAGCCGCGACGGGCTTGCCTCAGCTCCATTACTGGACATTCTCCAACCAGATCTTCTGGCTGGTGGTGTCGCTGGTGGTGATCTATTTCATCCTGTCGCGCGTGGCGCTGCCGCGCATCGCGGCCGTGCTGGCCGAGCGTCAGGGGACGATCACCAACGATCTTGCCGCCGCCGAGGATCTCAAGGCCAAGGCCGTCGAGGCCGAGGAAGCCTACAAGAAGGCGCTGGCCGATGCCCGGGCCGAGGCGCAGAAGATCATCGCCGAGACCAAGGCAACCATCCAGGCCGATCTCGACCGCGCCAACGAAGAGGCCGATCGGGAAATCGCCGAGCGCATCGCCGAGGGCGAGAAGGCCATCGCCGAGATACGCGCGGGCGCGATGGACGCCGTCAAGGAGGTGGCCAGGGAGGTCGCGGCCGAACTGGTCACGGCCATGGGGGCCAAGGCGGACGGGCGCAGCGTGAATGCTGCGGTCAACGCCCGGATGAAAGGATGAGGCCGATGCGCAAGCTCAGTGTGACGCTCGCCGCGATTCTGACCGCGAGCCCGGCGCTGGCCGGGAGCGGCCCGTTCGTTTCGCTGTCCAACACGAATTTCGTGGTGCTTCTGGCCTTCCTGATCTTCGTCGGCCTGCTTGTCTATCTCAAGGTGCCGGGGCTGATCGGCAAGAAGCTCGACGAGCGGGCCGAGGCGATCCGGGCCGATCTGGACGAGGCGCGCCGCCTGCGCGAGGAGGCGCAGGCGCTTCTGGCGCAATACGAGCGCCAGCAGAAGGATGTCCAGGCACAGGCCGATCGGATCGTGGCGCACGCCAAGGCCGAGGCCGAAGAGGCCGCGGCACAGGCCAAGGAGGACATCAAGGCCTCGATCGCCCGCCGTCTTCAGGCCGCCGAGGAGCAGATCGCCAGCGCCGAGGCACGCGCCGTGCGCGACGTGCGCGATCAGGCGATCGCCGTGGCCACCGCCGCCGCACGCGACGTCATCGCCAAGCAGATGACCGAGGAGGAAGGCGACCGACTGATCGATGCGGGCATCGAAGAGATCGAGGCGCGGCTGAACTGACGCGACGGGCCGCGCCGGAGGGTGCAGGGCCGTGTCCCGAAAGGGGCGCGGCCCGGTTGCATCGACCCGGTCGATTGAGGGTTTCACATTGCCCCCCGGCTGCGATATGTCAGCCAAGGGCAGGCAGGGGAGCCGGACGGCATGGCATTCGACTATGACCTTTTCGTGATCGGCGGCGGCTCGGGCGGCGTGCGTGCGGCGCGCGTCGCGGCGCAGGGCGGCGCGCGCGTGGCGCTGGCCGAGGAGAGCCGCTATGGCGGCACCTGCGTGATCCGCGGCTGCGTGCCGAAGAAGCTCATGGTCTTTGCCTCCGAATTTCCCGATGCCATTGCCGAGGCACAGGCCTATGGCTGGGCCGTGCATGCGGGCGGCTTTGACTGGACGGCGTTCCGCGCCAAGCTCCACGCCGAGCTTGACCGGCTGGAAGGGGTCTATCGCGGCATCCTGCTCAACAACGGCGTCGAGACCTTCGACATGCGCGCGCGGCTCGTCGATCCGCATACTGTGGAACTGGCCGACGGCATGCGCAAGAGCGCGCGGCACATCCTGATCGCTGCCGGCGGCCGGCCTGTGAAACCCGATCTGCCCGGGGCGGAACATGCTCTTGTCAGCGACGATCTTTTCGTCATGGAGCGGCTGCCGAAATCCATCCTGATCGTCGGCGGCGGCTATATCGCCTGCGAGTTTGCCTGTATCCTCAACGGGCTGGGCGTGCAGGTGACGCAGTTCTATCGCGGCGCGCAGGTGCTGCGCGGTTTCGACGATGAGGCGCGCGGCCTTGTCTCGGACGAGATGATCCAGGCGGGGATAGACCTGCATCTCGGCACGAATATCGCAGAGATGGAGACGGTCGCCGAGGGCTACCGGGTCTGCGGCACCAATGGGCAGGAGGCGGTTTTCGAGCAGGTGCTCTTTGCCACGGGCCGCGCGCCCAACACGGCCGACATGGGGCTGGAGGCGGCGGGTGTCACGCTGGGGCGCAGGGGTGAGGTCGCGGTGGATGCCTACAGCCAGACGAGCGTGCCGTCGATCTATGCCATCGGCGACGTGACCGACCGCGTCAACCTTACGCCGGTGGCGATCCGCGAGGGCATGGCCTTTGTCGAGACGGTGTTCGGTGGCAACCCGACCCCGGTGGATCACGCCCTGATTCCCACGGCGATCTTTACCCAGCCCGAAATGGGCACGGTGGGTCTGAGCGAGGAAGAGGCGCGCGAGCGCGGGCCGGTGGAGATCTATGCCACCTCGTTCAAGCCCATGCGCGAGAGCTTTGCCGGGCGCAGCACGCGGGTTCTGATGAAGCTGGTGGTCTGCTCCGAGACGCGCCGCGTTCTGGGGTGTCATATCGTCGCCCCCGGCGCGGGCGAGATGATCCAGCTTGCCGGGATCGCGGTGAAGATGGGCGCGACCAAGGAGGATTTCGATCGCACCGTGGCGGTGCATCCGACCATGGCGGAAGAGATCGTGACGATGAAAACCCCGGTGCGGAGCGCTTGATTTCCCAGGCGCATCGCACAGGTAAGGGACAAGCCCGCCTGGAGGCGGAGACAACAAGGGAAGAGGTTCATGGCTGGAAATAATGGCGGCCCGTGGGGCGGAGGCGGCGGCAATCGCGGTAGCGGTGACGACCGGCGTCCGCCCGGTGGCGGCAGGCGGCCCCCGGAAGGCGGGCCGCAATTGCCGGAGATCGACGAGCTGGTGCGCAAGGGCCAGGACCAGTTGCGCGTGCTCATGGGCGGGCGCGGTGGCGGTGGCCGCGGCGGCGCGGATGGCGGTGGACAGGGACCGCAATTCGGCAAGGGCACGATCGGGCTCGCGGCGCTTGGCGCGGTCGCGCTCTGGGTGTTTTCCAGCCTCTACACCGTCAAGCCGGAAGAGCAGTCCGTGGAACTGTTCCTGGGCAGCTACTACAAGACCGGCAATCCCGGCCTCAACTTCGCGCCCTGGCCGCTGGTGACGAAGGAGATCGTCAACGTCACCTCCGAGCGCACGGAGGATATCGGCCAGCGGCAGGGACGCGGCAATGAGGGGCTGATGCTCACCACGGACGCCAATATCGTGGACATCAACTTCCAGGTGGTGTGGAACATCTCCGATCCCTCGAAGCTGCTGTTCAACATCCGCGATGCGCAGCTGACGGTGCAGGCGGTTTCGGAATCGGTGATGCGCGAGATCATCGCGGCCTCGAACCTCGCTCCCATCCTCAACCGGGACCGGGGCATCATCGCCGACACGGCGATGCAGAACATCCAGGCCACGATGGACGAATACGAAAGCGGTATCCGCATCGTCCGGGTGAACCTCGACAAGGCCGATCCCCCGCGCGAGGTGATCGACGCCTTCCGCGAGGTTCAGGCCGCCGAACAGGAACGCGACCGGCTGCAACGCCAGGCCGATGCCTATGCCAACCGCGTGCTGGCCGAGGCGCGCGGTGAGGCGGCGCAGACGCTGGAAGAGGCCGAAGGCTACCGCGCCCGCGTGGTCAATGAGGCGCTGGGTGACGCGGCGCGCTTCACCTCGGTCCGCGAGGAATATGTCAAGGCACCGGACGTGACGCGCCGACGGCTCTACATCGAGACGATGGAGCGGGTGCTGGGCGATATCGACAAGACCATTCTCGATTCGTCCGTTGTCGGCTCGGAGGGGGGCGGCGGAATCGTGCCCTATCTTCCGCTCAACGAGCTGCGCCGCAGCCCGGATGCAGGGGGGAACTGATCATGACCAAGGGCAAATTCATTCTTCCGTTGCTGGCGGTGGTGATCTTTCTCGGCCTGTCGTCGATCTTCGTGGTGGACGAGCGCGAAAAGGCGCTGGTGCTTCAGTTCGGCCAGATCAAGGCGGTGAAGGAAGAGCCGGGGCTCAACTTCAAGATACCGTTCATCCAGGAAGTGGTGCGCTATGACGACCGCATCCTGTCGCTCGATACCGACACCATCGAGGTGACACCCTCGGATGACCGGCGTCTCGTGGTCGATGCCTTTGCGCGCTACCGCATCCGCGACGTGGTGCAGTTCCGCCAGGCCGTCGGCGTGGGCGGGCTGCGTGTGGCCGAGGACCGGCTCTCGTCGATCCTCAACGCGCAGATCCGGGAGGTGCTGGGTGCCGATCAGGTCACCTCGGACACGATCCTGTCGGCGGATCGCCGCAACCTGATGCTGCGGATCCGCCAGCAGGCGCAGCGCAGCGCCGAGGGGCTCGGGCTCGATGTCGTGGACGTGCGGCTCAAGCAGACCAACCTGCCCGAGCAGAACCTCGACGCCACCTTTGCGCGGATGCGCGCCGAGCGCGAGCGGGAGGCCGCAGACGAGATCGCCCGCGGTAACGAGGCGGCGCAGCGGGTGCGCGCGCTGGCCGACCGGACCGTGACCGAGACGCTCTCTGATGCCGAGCGGCAGGCGCAGGTGATCCGCGGCGAGGCCGATGCCGAGCGCAACGCGATCTTCGCCGAAGCCTTCGGCGCGGACCCGGAGTTCTTTGCCTTCTACCGCTCGCTCGAAGCCTATGAGAAATCGCTGAAGGGCAAGAACTCCATGCTGGTGCTGACACCGGACAGCGAGTTCTTCGACTATTTCCACTCGGGCCGCGGCACCGAATGATCGAAACCGCGTTTCTGGCGCTCGGGCTGGTGCTGATCGTGGAGGGGCTGGTCTATGCGCTGGCCCCTTCGCTTGTCAAACAGATGCTGGTCGCGCTGGCGGCGATCCCACCCGAGGCGCGCAGGCTCCTGGGACTTCTGGCGCTGGTGATCGGACTGGCGCTTGTCGCCGCCGCCAAGGCGCTTGGCGCTTGATTTCCGGCCGGGCCTGCGGTCACATGCCCGGGTCATCGCGCTGCATGGTTGGCATGCGCGCTCAGCGCCCCTACATGCTTGGGCAGAGGCCGGAGGGACCGGCGGCAGCCGACACAACCGAGGGAGTTTCGGAGTGACCCAATCAACGATTTCCATTTCGCGCCCGGCCACGGCACCCTTTCGCGCCGTATGGCTTCTGGGGCTGAGCATCGCGTTCCTGATCGCACAGGCTCTGGTGGCGCAGGCGAAGCCCGAGAGCTTTGCCGAGCTTGCGGACAAGGTCAGCCCTGCGGTGGTGAACATCACCACCTCGACAGTGGTCGAGGGTGAGGCCGCGCCCCTGCCGATGGTGCCCGAGGGCTCGCCCTTCGAGGATTTCTTCGAGCGGTTCCGCGACCAGCTCGACGAGGGCAACCGGCCCCGGCGCTCTTCGGCGCTCGGTTCGGGCTTCGTGATCTCGGAGGATGGCTATGTCGTCACCAACAACCATGTGATCGAGGGCGCGGACGAGATCAGTGTCGAGTTCTTCTCGGGCGAGACCCTGCCGGCCGAGGTGGTGGGCACCGATCCCAAGACCGATATCGCGCTGCTCAAGGTCGAGAGCGACGCGCCGCTGCCCTTCGTCACCTTCGGAGACAGCGACACCGCGCGCGTGGGCGACTGGGTGCTGGCAATGGGCAACCCGCTCGGCCAGGGGTTCTCGCTCTCGGCGGGGATCGTGTCGGCGCGCAACCGGGCACTTTCGGGCACCTATGACGATTTCATCCAGACCGATGCCGCGATCAACCGGGGCAATTCCGGCGGCCCGCTCTTCAACCTCGATGGCGAGGTCGTGGGCGTCAACACCGCGATCCTGAGCCCCACGGGCGGCTCCATCGGGATCGGCTTTTCCATGGCCTCGAACGTGGTCAAGCGGGTGGTGGACCAGTTGCAGCAATACGGCGAGACGCGGCGCGGCTGGCTCGGCGTGCGGATCCAGGACGTGACCGAGGACGTGGCCGAGGCGATGGGGCTTGACAAGGCGGCGGGCGCGCTCGTGACGGACGTTCCGCCGGGTCCGGCAGCGGATGCCGGGATGCTGGCGGGGGATGTGATCCTGTCCTTCGATGGCAGGGATGTGGAGGATACGCGCGGGCTCGTGCAGCAGGTCGGCAATACCGAGGTCGGCAAGACGGTGCGCGTGGTCGTGTTCCGAGACGGCAAGACGGTGACGCTCAAGGTCACGCTCGGGCGGCGCGAGGAGGCCGAGGGCGCGATCCCGGCGGCCCAGCCCGGTGCGCCGTCAGAGCCGCAGGAGATGGATATATTCGGGCTGACGGTGCAGCCGCTCACCGACGATCTGCGCGCGCAGCTCGAGCTCGATGCCGGGGCCACGGGCCTTGTCGTGACCGATGTGGACGAGCTGTCGGAAGCCTTCGAGAAGGGTCTGCGCGCGGGGGACCTGATCACCGAGGCGGGCCAGCAGAAGGTGACGAGCATCGCCGATCTCGAGGCGCGCATCGCCGAGGCGCGCGAGGCGGGGCGCAAGTCTCTCCTGCTTCTCGTGCGGCGCGGCGGCGATCCGCGTTTCGTGGCGCTCGGGATCGAGGAATAGGCGCAAGGGCGCGGCCGGGAGGGGCTTGCCTCTCTTGGCCTGCGGCCAGGCCGTCCCGGCCGGAGGACCAGACATCGGCCGCGGGCAGGGCGGGCCCGCTCAGGGCGCGGGGAAGGCCATGAGCGCGGTGTCCTTGCGCAGGTAAAGCGGGTGTTTGGGCGAGCCGTCCTTGTTCAGACCGAAGCAGCGCAGGGGGCGGCCTGTCGCGGCGAGCGCGGCCGTGGCGCGGGCGACGAGCGCGGCATGGCGCGCGGGCAGCCTGCCATGGGCCATCACGATCATCTCCGCCTCCCGCGCCATGGCGAGGAGGGCGGGGATATTGGCCGGGCTGCACGCCAGATCCGGGCCCGGCAGATCGCGCGGAGAGGTGGCGCGCCAGTCGAGCACGTTGCCCTTGAGATAGCGGGTGAAGCCCCAGGCGCGGGCGAAGCCCAGCTCGCGGTGGCAGGTGGGATCGGAGGCCGCGGCATCGGCGGTCGAGGGGTTCATGCCCACGAAGAGCACGGCGCGGGGCGGGCTGCCTTCGGGCGTCCAGTCGCGGGTGAGCGCCTGGCGATAGCGGCCGCAGGGCGAGAATGTGGCGCCGCCCGTCACCCCCTCGGGCAGGCGCAGCCGCACCTTGCCGCCGGGATCGTGCCGGTCCTCGGGGCCGCTCATCGGTTGAAGACGCGCGCAGGGTGCAGCTCGCCCGCGCGGAAGCGTCCGACGGCAAGCGCGCGGCCCTCGAATTCGGCCCAGCATTCCTCGCCATAGTCCACGCCGCTGGCGATCACCATGCCGGGATTGCCGTTCCTGAGGCGCGCCGCACCCTCGGGCGTGGCCGTGACCCGGGGCAGATCGGCAAGCCCCTCCTCGAGCGGGCGGATATGGGCATCGAGTTCGGGGCTGCGGGCAAGGGCCTCGACGGTCTCCATGCTCACGCCGTCCTCGGCGTCGAACGGCCCGGACCAGAGCCGGCGGAGCGATGTCACATGGCCGTGACAGCCCAGCGCCTCGCCCAGATCGCGGGCGATGGCGCGGACATAGCCGCCCTTGCCGCAGGTCATCTCGAGCACCGCGGTATCGGGATCGGGGCGGTCCGCGAGCAGCAGCTCCTCGACCCAGAGCGGGCGGGGCGCGACCTCGAAATCCTCGCCGTCGCGGGCGCGGCGATAGGCGCGTTCCCCGTCGATCTTGACCGCCGAGAAGCGCGGCGGCACCTGCATGATCTCGCCGATGAAACCGCCAAGCGCGGTCTTGATCGCGTCGTCCGTGGGGCGCAGGTCACTTGTGGCGATGATCCTGCCCTCGGCATCGTCGGTATCGGTGGCCTGCCCGAGCCGAACGGTGAAGCGGTAGGCCTTCAGCGCCTCGGTGATGTAGGGCACGGTCTTGGTCGCCTCGCCGAGGGCGATGGCAAGAACGCCGGTGGCCTCCGGGTCAAGCGTTCCGGCATGGCCCGCCTTCTTCGCATCGAGCGCCCATTTGACCTTGTTGACGACGGCGGTGGACGTGAGGCCCGCGGGCTTGTCCACCACCAGCCATCCCGAGATGTCGCGCCCCTTGGGCTTGCGTGCCATGACCGGCCCCTTGTTCCTGAGGATCAGGCCAGAGCGCCTAGTCGAGCGCGGCCTTGCCGTCAACCACCACCCCCACCATCGGCCCGAGCGGAAAGCCCAGATCTGAGCGGTCGAGATCGGGCGCATGGAGCCTCGATACCTTGCCATCGAGATAGAGCGCCTGCCGCGCGCCGAGATGGTCACGGAAGACGCGGGCAAAGCGGTGGAAATTCACCGGCGCATCGGAGATGAGAAACCACACCCGCCGCCCGTCGGGCGAGGTGCCCACGCCGTTGCGGATGAAGCGGCTGTCGCTGTCGGGCAGGAAGCGGGGATGGAGCGCCCCGTCGATGACGAGCATCGGCCCCGATTGCGTGGCGTGGCGGCAGGCGGGCGATTGCCGGGCGAAGCGGCGGGACTCGATCACCCGGGCGCTGTCCCCGGCCACGCAGAAGACCCCGTTGGGCAGCATCCCGAAATTGCCCGGCCCGGCGGCGGTGACGAGACGCGCGCGCGTCTTGCCTTCCTCGACGAAGAGGCCCACGGGACTGCGGTCTGCGTGATACATACCGGCGTTCATCGCGAAAGCGAGGCGCTTGCCCGCGCGCGCGAGCAGGCGGTCGACATTGGCAAAGCTGCCGAGCGGCGCGCCGCTTTCCGGATCGGCGAGAAAGAGCCGGATGTCGTCGCGTGCGGCATCGGCCTCGCAGAGCGTGTAGCCCGCGCCTTCGACGGTGATGGCGCGGCAGGAGGCCGCTCTGGCGGGCAGGGGGACGAGGAGAAGGGCGAGGAGGGCGAGGAGGGTCGCGCACAAGACGGCGCGCGTCATGCTCCGGCCTGACCGGAGCATCTCTTGCAGAGGGCTTCGACCGGCCGCCGAGATTGCCCGGTCGAGCCGGGCAATGACGGGCTCTCTCGGTCGGATCCGGCCTCTATCCCTCCACATCCCGGCGCACCTTCTCGTCTGCGAAGAGGCGCCGCGTCTCGTCGATCTGATCGAAGGTCTCGTCGAGGCGAAAGCGCAGGTCGGGGGTGAACTTGAGCCCCGCCTTGCGCCCGATGATGCGGCGCAACTCGGCGCGGTTGCGGGCCAGCAGGTCGATCGCGTCTTCGGCACCCTGCCCGCCGAGCGGCATGACGAAGGCGGTGGCGATCTTGAGATCGGGAGAGGTGCGCACCTCGCCCACGGTGATCGACAGGCGGTTGAGATCGGGGTCATGTATCTCACCGCGCATCAGAACCTCTGACAGGGTGCGGCGGATAAGCTCGCCCACCCGCAACTGGCGTTGCGAGGGGCCGGGGCCGTCATGTGTATGATGTCTTGCCATGGCGGGCATGTAATCCTTGGAAGGGGTCGTGCCAAGCAGGCACTACTCAATCGTCGAGATCGGCGAAGAGGTTCTCGCTCTCGACAAAGTCGATCCGGTCGCGGGAGACGGTGCCGTCGTTTATGTCGCGGGTTTCCACCCGGCCATCGCCGAAGCCCAGGATCACCACGTCGCAGATATCGAGGAAGAGCCCGTTCTCGACCACCCCCGGCATCTGGTTGAGCGCCATGGCGAGCTGGTGCGGATTGCCGATGCGGCCAAGGTGCAGATCGACGATGTAATTGCCCTCGTCGGTGACGAATGGGCGGTCGCCGTTCATCCGCAGCGTGGCATCGCGGCCCAGAACGTCCATGTTGATCAGCAGTTCCTCGACCAGCGATTTCGTGGTCTGCCAGCCGAAGGGGATGATCTCGACCGGCAGAGGAAAGGCACCGAGCGTCTCGACCTCCTTGCCCGCATCGGCGATCACGATCATCTGGTCGGAGGCGGTGGCCACGATCTTTTCCTGCAGAAGCGCGCCGCCGCCGCCCTTGATCAGGTTGAGATTGGCGTCGAACTCGTCGGCACCGTCGATGGTCACGTCAAGCCACTTGGCCTCGTCCAGGCTGATGACCTCGATGCCCACCTCGCGCGCCAGTTCGGCGGTGCGGGTGGAGGTGGGCACGCCGCGGATGCGCAGCCCGTCCTCTCGCACGAGTTCCCCGAGGCAGCGGACCATCCAGGCGGCGGTAGAACCCGTGCCGAGACCCACGCGCATCCCGTCCTCGATGTAATCGACAGAGCGTTTGGCGGCGACGAACTTGGCCTTGTCGATGGGAGAGAGCTCTCCGGTCATGGGACACCTCCGCATGGTCCTGTCCGACGGTTATAGGCGCGTTGGCACTCCGGCGCGAGGGGCAATCGCGCTCAGACCGTCATGTGCCGTGCCCGCGCGCCGCGCTCGATCGCCGCGGCGTGCAGCCGGTCGATATCGAGCTCATAGCGCATTTCCTCGAGCAGGCGCAATTCACGGTCGTTGAGCGAGCCGTCGGCGGCGGCCACGTCGCAGGCAAGCGCATAGGCGGTTTCATACAGGCGTTCGGGCAGGTTGGCGCGCACGAGGCCGAAAAGCGCGTCAAGCCCGTCCTCCACTGCGAAGAGATCGAGCACGGTCTGCGACATCACACGCAGCCGGTCGGGATCGTAGCTGGCAAAGACCGGCAGGTTGTTGATCTGGCTCTCGATCTTGACCAGCTCGGCGGTGCGCATGTCCTCGTCAGAGGCCGAGACGGCGATCATCACCGCCACGAGGCAATCCTCGGGGCTGAGCGGATGCGGGACGGGATCGGTCATGGCGGGCCTTTCGCGCGGGGCATGTTGCGGCGCAGAATATTGACTGCGCCGCCCCCCGGCAATAGGAAGCCGCAGACCCGCGCGGCCCCTTGCCTGCGGGCGAACCCGGAGTTTGAGCGATGTCCGATCTGCGCGAAGCCGCGATGCAATCGAAAGCCTGGCCCTTCGAGGAAGCGCGCCGGGTGCTCAAACGCTACGAGAAGGCCCCGCCGGAGAAGGGCCATGTGCTCTTCGAGACGGGCTATGGCCCGAGCGGTCTGCCGCATATCGGCACCTTCGGCGAGGTGCTGCGCACCACGATGATCCGCCGCGCCTTCGAGACGATCAGCGACATCCCGACGCGGCTCATCTGCTTTTCCGACGATCTCGACGGGATGCGCAAGGTGCCCGGCAACGTGCCCAACCAGGAAGAGTTGCGCGAGCATCTGCAGAAGCCGCTCACGTCCGTGCCCGATCCGTTCGGCGAATACGAAAGCTTCGGCCATCACAACAACGCCATGCTGCGGCGGTTCCTCGACACCTTCGGGTTCGACTACGAGTTCTACTCGGCGACAGAGTTCTATCGCTCGGGGCAGTTCGACGAGGTGCTGCTGCGCGCCGCCGAACGCTATGACGCGATCATGGCGATCATGCTCAAGAGCCTGCGCGAGGAGCGGCGCAAGACCTATTCGATCTTCCTGCCGATCCACCCGGAGACGGGGCGCGTGCTCTATGTGCCGATGAAGCATGTGGATGGCGTGCGGGGCGAGATCACCTTCGACGACGAGACCGGGCGGGAATGGACGCTGCCGGTCACGGGCGGCAATGTCAAACTTCAGTGGAAGCCGGATTTCGGTGCCCGTTGGGCCGCGCTCGGTGTCGATTTCGAGATGTATGGCAAGGATCATTCCACCAACACGCCGATCTATGACGGCATCTGCCGTGCCTTGGGCGCGCAGCCGCCCGAGCATTTCACCTACGAGCTGTTCCTCGACGAGAACGGACAGAAGATCTCCAAGTCGAGCGGCAACGGCATCTCGATCGACGAATGGCTGCGCTATGCCGCGACGGAAAGCCTCAGCTATTTCATGTATCAGAAGCCCAAGACGGCGAAGCGGCTCTATTTCGACGTGATCCCCAGGGCGGTGGACGAGTATCATCAGCAGCTTCGCGCCTATGCCGGGCAGGACATCGCGCAGCGGCTGAACAATCCGGTGCATCACATTCACAATGGCCAGGTGCCCGAGAGCCGGATGGTGGTGCCCTTCTCGATGCTCCTGAACCTCGCCTCCGTCGCCTCGGCACATGACAAGGAGGTGCTCTGGGGCTTCATCCGCCGCTATGCGCCCGAGGCAAGCCCAAAGACGCATCCCGATCTGGATGCGGCGGCGGGCGGGGCGGTGCGCTATTACGAGGATTTCGTGGCACCCACCCGGGTCTATCGTGCGCCCTCGGATCTCGAACGCGAGGCGCTGCGCGACCTGCGCGACCGGCTGGCCGCGCATGACGGCGCGCGCGACGACGAGACGCTGCAATCCATCGTCTATGACGTGGGGCGTGACCGGTTCGAGCCGCTGCGCGACTGGTTCAAGGCCCTTTACGAGGTGCTGCTCGGGGCCTCTCAGGGGCCGCGCTTCGGCGGGTTCATCGCCCTTTACGGCGTGGAAGAGACCGTGGCCCTCATCGATCGGGCGCTTGCCGGAGAGCTGTCTTGACCCGGATCATTGCGCGCGGCGCGGGCGCTTGCTAGCCTTGCTGCAAAAGCGTGTGAGGCCCGCGATGCAGTCTGCCCTTCTTCCCCTGATGGCCGCCCTCGGCCTTGCCGCCTGCGTGCAGGCCGTCTCGATGCCCGAGCCGGACGAAGGCGCGGCGCTCTTTGCCGAGAACTGCGCGCAGTGCCACGGCGCGGGCGGCAGGGGGGACGGGCCCTGGGCCGCGGGAATGACCCCGAAGCCCGCCGATCTCACGCGGCTCTCGCAAGGGGGCGAGTTCCCGAAGGCCCGCGTGCTCTCGGTGATCGACGGCTATGACCGCACCGGGCTTCCGGGGCAGGAGATGCCGGAATTCGGCCTGCTTCTGCGCGGCGATACGGTGCCGGTGGATGTGGGCGACGGGGTGCTCACGCCCACGCCCCGCCCGCTCGCGGCGCTTCTGGCCTATCTGGAGAGCATTCAGGACGGGTGACTCAGCCGCCCCGGATCAACTCGTCCTCGTCGTCGAGCGCCGACAGGCCGAGCGCGTCGAGCCCGTTCTCGAGATGGTCCGAAAGATGCGGCGTGCCGATGAGGTAATCGGCGCAGGGCGTCGTTGCCTCCTCATAGGCGGTGCGCTTGGCCTCTTCGATCTCTTCGGCCTCGAAACTCCCGCGTCCGATCCACATGACAGCGACAAGGCTTGCCTGTTCTTCCTCGGTCATGCGGTCGATGAAAGCGCGCAGCTCGGCCTCGGCGCGGTCAAGCTCGCGTGCCATGAGCACGACCTGGGCGATCTTGTGAACGGTGATGTCGAGCATGGCGGGTCTCCCTCGGCCTATGGTGCCACAGGTTTTCCCGGGCCACGAGACCCTTTCCTTGATCTCACGCAAAAAGGCGAAAGTAGGCCCAATCCGGCAGGAACCGCGAGAGGCGGAAGACCCAGGAAAAGAGACGCGGGAAACTGCGCTGAAAACCCGTCTCGTCGCACATCAGCTCGAACATCTGTTGCGCGGCTTCCTCGGGTGTCATCAGAAACGGCATGCGAAAGGTATTCTTGTCGGTCAGCCGTGTCCGGATGAAGCCGGGATTGGCCAGTTGCACGCGCACGCCCGTGCGCCACAGGTCGGCGCGCAGGCTTTCGGCAAGGCTCATCACCCCGGCCTTGGAGGCGGCATAGCCCACGGCCCCCGGCAACCCGCGGAACCCGGCAAGCGAGCCGGTGAGCACGACATGGCCCGCATCGCGCGCCACCATGTCGGGCAGCACCGCGCCGATGACGCGCGCGGCACCGGTGAAATTCACGTCCGCCATGGCGATGAGCTGGTCGGCGTGAAGCTCCTGCGCGGGCATGGGCCAGTAGACCCCGGCCAGAAACACCCCCCCGTCGATCCGTCCGAGGCTGGCCGCCGCCTCTCTCACCGCCGCGCCGTCCTGCACATCGACGGGCAGCCCCCGCGCGCGCCCCGGCAGCCCCTCGGCCACCTCCGCACAGCGCGCGGCGTTGCGGCCCGAGACGATCACCTCGGCCCCGGCGGCGCTGATCTTCTCCGCAAGCGCCGCGCCGAGACCCTCGGTCGCGCCCACCAGCCAGTAGCGCTTGCCCTGCCAGTTGCTCATGCCTCGACCCGGCGCATTGTTGCGACAAGCTCGGCCACCGTGATGCCGAACTTGCGGAACTGGCTGCGGTTCACGATCACCCCGCCGGGGGTGAGATACATCCAGTCCGTCACGGACAGGACATGCCCCCCCGCCTCGCGCGGCAGGCGGATGCGGTAATGGAGCCGCGCGGTGGGGCCGGATTGCCGGCCCGTGCCGGGGCCCACAAGGTCATCCGCCTCGGCCCGGATCGTGCCGTCATTACCCAGAGAGAGCCGCCATTCGCGGTCCTGCCTGCGCCCGCTGTCATAGCGGAAATGCTCGCGCATGATGCCGCGATTTCCCTGCCACTCGGCCTCGAAATCGGCATCGAATCGCGAGGCGACGCGGCCAAGCGGGCCGTAGATCACGCCCTCGCACTTCATGGGGCCACGCAGATGTTCGCGCAGGTCGAGCCGGGGCCCGGTCCCGGCGTAATCCTCGGGCCGTTGTGCGGCGAAGCCGGCCAGCCGACCATGCAGCAGCACCAGCCCCAGCGCGATCAGCGCGCCCGCGAGCATCCAGAGAGTTGCGTCCATTCCGTCACCGCCTCCTTTCGTCCAGATCCATCCGCAGCAGGAGGGCGATCGCCCCCAGTTTGAGCAGGCAGGGAAGCCCGCCATAGAGCAGCGCCAGCAGGCGCAGCGCGGTCGCGTCGTTCTGCGCGCCGGGCTGGAACCCGCCTGCCTGAAGCGCGGGCAGCACCGCGACCGCCGCGAGCGCCAGGGTGAATTTCGACACGAAGGCCCAGAGGCTGAACCCTTCTGCCGCGCCGGGGGCCACCTGCGCCATGCGCCGCGCGAAGAGCGCTGGCAGAAGCGTCATGTCCGCCCCCGTCGCCGCGCCCGAAAGCACGCAGATGAGCGCGAAGGCCCATCTGTCGCCCGCCCCGAGCGTCACCGCCCAGCCGAAGGCGGCGATGGAGAGGACCATCGCGGCAAGCAGCATCGGCCGGGCCCCGTGCCGCTCGGCCAGCGCGCCCCAGAGCGGGGCCGCGAGCGCGGCGCAGAGGAAGAACAGCAGCAGATAGGCCCCTTCCCATCCCGGCGCGTCAAGGCGGCTTTCGACATAGAAGAGAAAGAGAGTGGAGGTGATCGCCACCGGCGCGGCATTGACCAGCGCGATGAGCAGGAGGCCGCGCGCCTGCGCGTCGCGCAGCACGGGGCCGAAGCCCGTGGCGGCGACGCGCCCGCCCTGCCATTCCCCGGCCATGGCAATCCACGCCACCAGCGCCAGCGCCGCGAAGGCCAGCGCGAAGCCAGAGTAGCCGCCGAGCGCCATGGGGGCCACGGCGGCCGCGCAGATGCCCAGAAGCGCGCCGGTCTCGCGCCAGCGCGCAAGGCGCAGATGCCCCGCCTCCGGCAGGCGGCCCGCCGCCGCCACGCCCTCGGCATAGAAACATATGGTCAGGAAGCTGAAGGCGGTGAACACGACCGAGAGCATCAGCGCGAACCACCACAGCGGCGCGATCGGCGGCGTGACGGCGAAAAGCCCGAGCATCCCCCCTGCCAGAAACGCCACCGCCCCGCTGACCGCGAGCCCGCGCACCCCGCTCAGCCGCGCGGCAAGCCAGCCAAGCGCCGGATCCTGCACCACGTCGATCAGGCGCAGCACGAAGAGAGCCGTGCCGAGCGCGGCCAGCGGGACGCCATGCGCATCTGCATAGACCTTGGGCGCGTGGATGTAGAGCGGCAGCCCCGCCGCCGCGAGCAGCCCGGCAAAGAGCGCCCAGGCGGGCAGGCGCGGGGACGATGTTGCGCCCAGGGCGGCGGTGGTCATCGGCTGACCTCCTCATCCGGCGGCGCGGGACGCGGGCGATAGCGCGCGCCCTTCCACCAGAGCTTCAGCGCCTGCCAGTGAATGAGCGCCAGCACCCGGCGCGAGCCGAAGGGGCGGCGCAGCAGCGCCCCCAGCACGCCACGCGCGCGCAGCGGAGCGACGGGGCCGGTCAGCGTGGCCAGTACGCCGCCATTGCCCGCCGTCAGGTCGATCCAGATGCCGATGCGCTCGGGGCGCAGATCAAAGCGAAACTCATAGCGCCCCTCGACCGGCTGGAAGGGCGAGACGTGAAAGCATTTGCGCGCGTGGAGCCGGTCTGAGGCGGTGATCGGCGCGAGATCGTCGCGGTGACACAGGTAGGAATGACGGTCGCCATAGGTATTCGTCACCTCGGCGATGATCGCCCGCACCTCCCCCGCTTCATCGCGGCAGATCCAGAAGGACACCGGGTTGAACACATGGCCCAGCACACGCGGCTGCGCCAGCAGCTCGATGCGCGCGGGCGCGGGCAGGGCATGGGCGGCCAGCACCTCGCGCACCCAGGCGGCGCCCCGCCCGCGGCCCGGCGCACCGCCATGGTCGCTGTCATGTAACGAGATCAGCCCCGCGCGATTGCGCCCGAAAAGGCGCGGCGCGCGGGGGGTCGTGGCCTCGGCATCGAGCAGGATATAGTCGACCGAGTAGCGAAAGGCATTCTCCACCGCACCCTTGCGCCCGTGCCAGGTATGGCCCGCGATATGGGCGACCGTGTTCATTCCGCCGCGACCGGCAGCGCATCGCGCGCAAGGATTGCCTCGGCCACCTCGAGCCCGCTCCACAGCCCGTCTTCGTGGAAGCCGTGGCGCAGCCACGCGCCGCAGAACCAGGTGCGCCGCCGCCCGTTGGCCGCGCGCACCCGCGCCTGTGCGGCCATCGCGGGAAGGTCATAGACCGGGTGGCGCAGCGTCACCTGGTCGTAGATCAGATCTTCGCGGATCGGGCGGGTGGTGTTCAGCGTGACGAAATGCGGGTCATCCTCGGGGATCGGCTGAAGGCTGTTCATCCAGTAGGTGATGTCGATCTGGCCCGCCCGCCTTGCCCGCGCCTCGGCATAGTTCCAGGACGACCAGACCGCGCGGCGGCGCGGCATGAGGCTGGCATCGGCATGAAGCGTGATGTCGTTGGGCTGATAGGCGATGGCACCAAGATCGGCGCGCTCGGCCCCGTCGGCATCCGAGAGAAGCGCCAGGCTGTCGTCGGAATGGGTCGCGAGCACCACCTCGTCATGGCGCTCCCAGGTGCCGCCTTCGACACGCAGCTCCACCGCGTCGCCCGTGCGGCGGATCGCCACGACCGGCGCGCCAAGGCGCATCTCCACCCCCGCCCCCCGCATCGCCGCCTCGAGCCGCGCGACATAGGCGTGCGAGCCGCCCGCGACCGTGAACCACTGGTGCTGTTCGTCATAACCCAGAAGCCCGTGGTTCTTGAAGAACTGCACCAGCGCCTGCGCCGGAAAATCGAGTATCTTCTCCACTGGCGTGGACCATATCGCGCCGGAAAACGGCGTGAGGTAGTAGTCGCGGAACCAGCGGCCGAGGCGCATCTTGTCGATCAGCCCGCCGATGGTCAGCCCCGGCTGCTCCGCGGCGGCAAGGGCACCCGCGTTGAAGCGGAAGATGTCGCGCAGCATCCACCAGTGACGGGGATCAAGCGCGCGGACGGGTTGCGCGAAATAGGACCGCGCCCCCTGAAGCCCGTATTCGAAAGCCCCGTCGCGGAAGGAGGCCCCGAAACTCATCGTGCTCGGCACGACGGGCACGCCAAGCCGGTCGAACATGGCCGTCAGCTTCGGATAGGTCGCGTAGTTGAAAACGATGAACCCGGTATCCACCGGCTGATCTCCGCGCTTGCCCGCCACGATCGTGCGGGCGTGACCGCCGAGCCGTGGCTCGGCGTCGTAGAGCGTGACGCGGTGGCGCGCGGCAAGGCGTTCGGCGGCACCCATGCCGCTGATGCCGGCTCCGATCACGGCGATATGTCTGGGGGTCATGGGCGCGCACCTGCTGTTTTCGTTGTTGCAACCATTACGCCGGGCGCATGCCCGCGGATTAGAATCACCTTCCGGAATCGCGAAAGTGATCCGGGCACTGCATGACTGCGTAACAGCTTCATGTTGATGGACGCCACATCGGCTGAGGCCGCGCCCGCCCCCTCGCCCGCCTTCGCGGCGCGTGCTAAGGCTCGGCGCATGGTGACAAGGATGACGGAAACCGACGTGGCATCGACGGACGCGAACAAAGAGAACGAGGATTGGGTGGCGTGCATGGCGCTCATACGCGACGCGGGGGACGAGGCGGCCTTTGCCCGGCTCTTCGGCCATTTCGCGCCGCGGGTGAAGGCGTTCCTGATGCGCTCGGGCGCGGATGCTGCGCTGGCCGAGGAAGTGGCGCAGGACGTGATGGCGACGCTCTGGCGCAAGGCGCATCTGTTCGATCCGGCGCGCGCCTCGGTGGCGACATGGATATTCACCATCGCGCGCAACCGGCGGATCGACGCGCTGCGCCGCGCCCGGCGGCCCGAGCCCGAGGACCTGCCCTGGGGGCCGGAGCCCGAACCGGATCAGGCCGATGCCCTGGCCCTGCAACAGGAGAGCGCACAGCTTGGCCGGGCGCTTGCCACCCTGCCCGAGAAACAGCGCGTGCTGATCGAGAAGGCCTATTTCGGGGATCTCAGCCATTCCGAGATTGCCGAGGAGACGGGCCTGCCGCTCGGCACGATCAAATCCCGAATCAGACTGGCGCTTGATCGGCTGCGCCATGCAATGAAGTGAAGAGAATGACCAGGATCACGCATCATCTGACCGACGCGCTTCTGATGGCCTATTCGGCGGGCAGCCTGCCCGAGGCGTTCAGCCTGACCGTGGCCACGCATGTGTCGCTTTGCGACGAGTGCCGCGCGCGGCTGGGGGCCTTCGATACCGTGGGCGGCGCCCTGCTCGAGGCGGAGGCCGCGCCCATGTCCGGCGACAGCCTTGACGCCACTCTGGCGCGCATCCGGGCGGACGGAGAAACCCGCCGCACCCGCCCCGCACCACGCCGGACGGGCGTTCTGCCAGCGCCGCTGCGCGACTATGTGGGCGGCGATCTCGAATCGGTGCGCTGGCGGCCCATCGGCATGGGGGTGAAACAGGCGATCCTGCCGACGGCCACGGACGCCACCGCGCGGCTGCTTTACATCCCGGCCGGGGCGGCGGTGCCCGACCACGGCCACCGGGGCACCGAACTCACCCTCGTGCTTCAGGGCGCGTTTCTTGACGAGACCGCGCGCTTCGGCCGGGGCGATATCGAGGTGGCGGATCAAGCGGTGGAGCACATGCCCGTGGCCGATATCGGAGAGGATTGCATCTGCCTTGCCGCCACCGATGCGCCGCTGCGCTTCCGCGGGGTGATCCCGCGGCTGGCGCAGCCCTTCCTGCGCATCTGACGGTTTGCGCGCGGCGCGCCCGACTGGCCCTGCCCGGCCTCTCCTCCTCCAGCACCGGGCAGGGACGGCACGCGCCGCGCGCAAGCTTCGGTCACATCCGCGCTCAGCCCCCGGTCAGGATGCCCGAGACCTTGAGCGCGCGCTGCACGTTGCCCTCCACCCGGAGCTTGCCGGACATGTAGGCCATGACCGGGTTCTGGTCGCCCGAAAGGATCGCGCGAAACACCTCGTCGCGGGCGCTCAGCACCACGTCGGCGGTGCCGTTCCCGGCCTCGGCACCGGTTTCGCTGAGCATGACGCTGCCGTGACCCGCGATGTCGAGCCGCGCCACCCCCTTGATGCGCCCGCGCGAAAGCGGAGCAAGGCGCGTCACATACTCCTCGATGATGGTGGTCATGGCGGTCTCCCCGGTTAGGTCCGGTGCGATCATTGCCGGAGCAAGACGGCGCGCAAGCACGACCCTGCGTCACGCGCTCGGAAAACGACCCTTCGGCATGTCGCAACCGAGGATGCGCGGGAGTCGCGCACGCCCGACCATGATGGCAGGAGGTGCGAAGATGACCACGCTATACCGTGACAGGCGCAAGATCGACCCCACGCGCGGCGCGCTGAGAGGCGATAACACCCCGGCCGATCCCGACCGGGTCGAGATCGGGCCCACCCGGCTGGCCTATGCCGAATGGGCGGCGGCGGGGCTTGACCTGCCGGACCTGCAGGCGATGCGGCACCACCGGTGGGAGCGGCTGACGGCCGCGGTGGTGGCGCGCGATTACGCGGGGCTGCTGCTCTTCGATCCGCTCAACATCCGCTATGCGACCGATTCGACCAACATGCAGCTGTGGAACACGCATAACCCGTTCCGCGCGCTGCTTCTGTGTGCCGATGGTCACATGGTGCTGTGGGATTACAGGAACGCGCCGTTCCTGTCATCGTTCAACCCGCTGGTGCGCGAGGTGCGCTCGGGCGCGGATCTCTTCTATTTCGACCGGGGCGACAAGGTGGATGTGGCCGCCGATGTCTTTGCCCGCGAGGTGGCGGCGATACTGGCCGAACGTGCCCCCGGCAACCGGCGGCTGGCGGTGGACAAGGTGATGCTGCACGGGCTGCGCGCGCTCGAGGCGCAGGGCCTGGCGATCATGGAGGGCGAGGAGGTCACCGAAAAGACCCGTGCCGTCAAGGGCCCGGACGAGATACGGGCGATGCGCTGCGCGATCCATGCCTGCGAGGCGGCGGTGGCCGAGATGGAGCGATATGCGCGCGCGGCCGTGCCCGGCGGCGGCGTGAGCGAGGACGATATCTGGGCGGTGCTTCATGCCGGGAACATCCGGCGCGGCGGCGAATGGATCGAGACGCGGCTTCTGGCCTCGGGGCCGCGCACCAACCCGTGGTTCCAGGAATGCGGGCCGCGCGAGGTGCGGAGGAACGAGATCGTCGCCTTCGACACCGACCTGATCGGCAGCTACGGGATCTGCGTCGATATCAGCCGGACCTGGTGGATCGGCGATGCGCCGCCGCGCCCGGACATGGTGGCGGCGATGCAGCATGCGCATGAGCATATCATGGCCAACATGGAACTGCTGCGCCCAGGCACAAGCATCCCGGAGCTGAGCGCCGGCTGTCACCGGCTGGCCGACAAGTACCAGGCGCGGAAATACGGCTGCATGATGCATGGCGTGGGGCTGTGCGACGAGTGGCCGCTTGTGGCCTATCCCGACATGGCCGTGCCCGGTGCCTTCGATTACACGCTCGAGCCGGGCATGGTGCTCTGCGTCGAGGCGCTGGTGGGCGAGGTGGGCGGCGAGTTCTCGATCAAGCTGGAAGATCAGGTGCTGATCACCGGAACGGGTCACGAGAACCTGACGCGCTATCCGTTCGACGCGGCGCTGATGGGCGGCTGAGGCGGTCACGCCGCCGCCGTGCCCATCGGGATCGCCGCGCCGTCCCGGGCGGGATCGAAGAGACAGGCCCGGTCGCGCCCCGTGTGCTTGGCGCGGTAAAGCGCGCGGTCGGCCTGCTGGATGGCCGTGTCCATCTCGCCGCCGGGCGGCAGGTCCGCCACGCCGAAGCTTGCCGTGAGGCGCAGCCTGTGCTCGCCGAAGAAGATCGGGCTGGCGCGCACCCGGGCGCAGAGCCGTTCGGCGATGGCCAGCCCCTCCGCCGCGCCCGCATCGAGGATGACGATGACGAATTCCTCGCCGCCGAAGCGCGCCACGATGTCGCTGGCGCGGCAATGCGCGGTCAGGATCGCCGCGAACTGGCGCAGCGCCTGATCCCCGGCGAAATGGCCGTACCGGTCGTTGAGCCCCTTGAAATTGTCGATATCGGTGACGATCACCGCGCGCGGCCTGTCGCCGGGGGCTTTCGCCGTGCGGTAGAAGCTGAGCCTTGTATGCACCCCGGTCAGCAGATCGTGGCGCAGCGCATGTTCGAGCCGCTCGCCAAGGCGCGAGACCTCGCGCATTCGCTGGCCGACGACCCAGGCGATCGGCCCGCCCAGCAGGATCGCCATGGCCGAGCCGGGCAGCAGCGTGCGCATGGCCAGATCGACCGGCAGCATCAGGAAACGCAGCGCGAGGCTGCCCAGAAGCATCACCGCCGCGATCACCGCGGTGAAGCGCCAGACATCCCCCATCGTGCGCACCTGCCAGGACATCGCCCGCCCTTTCCTGCAACCGTTGCCAGCATGGCGCGCACAGGTTAATCCGGGGTGGCGCGCCGCGCGCGAAATGCCGGGAATTTGACGCGAATCCGTCGCATCCCTCACCATGGCGTGACCGTGCCCCATCAAGGGTGGCGGGCACCGGGCGGCCTGCCTAACTTGCGCCAAGACAAGCGAGAGAGGATCGTGCCATGCCCACCGAACGCCTGACCTTTACCGGCCATGACGGCCATGAGCTTGCCGCGCGGCTTGACCTGCCGGAAGGGCCGCATCTGGCCACGGCGCTGTTCGCCCATTGTTTCACCTGCTCCAAGGACATCCCCGCCGCGCGCCGCATCGCGGCACGGCTGGCGGGCGCGGGCATCGCCGTGCTGCGCTTCGATTTCACCGGGCTCGGCCATTCGGGGGGCGAGTTCGAGAACACCTCCTTCAGCTCCAATGTGGCGGATCTGGAGCGCGCCGCCGAGGCGCTTTCGGCGCGCGGCATGGCCCCCGGTCTTCTGATCGGGCACTCCCTCGGCGGCGCGGCGGTGCTGGCGGCGGCGGGGCGGATCGAGAGCGCGCGCGCGGTCGTCACCATCGGCGCGCCCTTCGATCCCGGCCATGTCATCTGCAATTTCAAGGGCGCGCTCGAGAAGATCCGGGAAGATGGCGCGGCAGAGGTGATGCTGGGCGGGCAGACGATCCGCATCGGCCGCGATTTCGTGCGCGACGTGCAGGCCGAGACGCTGCGCGACAAGATCGCCGGGCTGCGCCGCGCGCTTCTCGTGATGCATGCGCCGCGCGACGATACCGTTGGGATCGAGAACGCGTCAGAGATCTTCCGGGCGGCGAAACATCCCAAGAGCTTCGTCACGCTCGACGATGCCGACCACCTGATCACCGATCCGGGCGACGCGGAATACGCCGCCCAGGTGATTGCCGCCTGGGCCACGCGCTATCTCGAGCTGGCACCGTCCGCGCCGCCCCCCGGTGCGCCCGAAGGCATCGTCCGGGTGAGCGAGGCCGATCCCGAGGGGTTCCTTCAGGACGTGAACGCGGGCCCCTTTCATCACGTCCTGGCGGATGAACCGGCGGCCTATGGCGGCACCGGCCGCGGCATGTCCCCTTACGGCTTTCTGGCCGCCGGGCTGGGGGCCTGCACCTCGATGACCATCCGGATGTATGCGCGGCGCAAGGACTGGCCATTGTCCCATGTCAGCGTCGATATCTGCCACGACAAGGTTCATGCGCAGGACGCGGACAGCCGCGCCGAGGCCAAGGTGGACCGCTTCGTGCGGGTGATCCGGCTCGAGGGCGATCTGAGCGAGGAACAGCGCGCGCGGCTGATGGAGATCGCCGATCGCTGCCCGGTCCATCGCACCTTGCAGCAAGGCGCGGTGATCGAGACGCGGGCCGCCTGACGAAGGGCTTTTGCGCAGGAACCGGGTCGCGCGTGTTCGGGCGGAAGCGGCGCGTAACCGCCCTTGAGGAATCGGGCCGTGCCTGCGCCGCGAAATCCTGGTTCACCAGCAGCGGAAAGAGCGCATCCAGAAAGAGCGACACGCCGCCATGTTCCACGATCCGCGCCATCGCGCGGTTCACCCAGTCGATCCGGGGACCGATCTCGCGCAGGGTGTTGAGAAGCACCAGCCCCTCGGCCCGCGCGCCGTTGAGCACGGCCCGCGCCGCATGGAGCCCGCCGATGGAAAGGCCGACGAGGATCGGGCGTGCGGGGGCAACCTCGGCCAGGAGCCGCTCCAGATCCGCCACGATCACCTTGTCGGTCAGCGCCAGCGCCGGATCGAAGGGCGAATCGGTCTGCCCGCGGAAATTCCAGCTCAGCGTGCCGAAGCCGTGCGCGCGCAGCGCCGGGGCGACCGCCGCCTCCCAGGCATCGGTGCTGCCTGTCAGCGCGTTGACGAAGACGAAGGTCGGCGCGCCGTCGCGCGCGGGCGCGTGGTGGTGGTAGAAGAGCGCGTCGGTCTCGGTCAGGGGCAGGTGCATGGCGGTCTCCGTCAGGGCATCCGGGGAAACGCCAGGAGAGCGCCGGTGCGGCTGCAAGAGGCGGTGCGGCGGGGTGACCGCGAGCGGCAAGTTCTCTGCCGGATGACGGGACATTTGGGGCTTTCGCAGAGTCGTTTCGTGGTAAACACGGCTCGCGGGCGCGACGGCCATCCCTGACATTCGAAACGAAGGAAGACACATGATTCAAGAGTTCAAGGATTTCATCGCCAGGGGCAACGTGATGGACATGGCCGTGGGCATCATCATCGGGGCGGCCTTCACCTCCATCGTCAATTCCATGGTCGCCGATCTCATCAACCCGATCGTCAGCCTGTTTCTGGGCGGGATCGACTTCTCCGGCCTCTATGTTCTTCTTGGTTCGGGCGAGTATCCGTCGATTGCCGCCGCCGAGGCGGCGGGGGCGGCGGTCTTTGCCTATGGCCGCTTCATCATGGCGGTGATCAACTTCCTCATCATCGCCTGGGTGGTGTTCCTGCTTGTCAAGGCGGTGAACCGCGTGAGGGACGCAACCACGGCACCCAAGGTAGAAGCGCCGGCGTCCGAGCCCGGGCCGAGCGAGCTGGACATCCTGATCGAGATCCGCGACGCGCTCAGGAAATGACGTGTGACCCTGCCGGGCGGCTCAGCCCGCCCGCAGGCTGGCGGTGACGTAGTTCACGCTCAGGTCGCGCTCCGAGAGCCGCCATTGCCAGGTGACCGGGTTGAAGACGAAGCCCTTGCGGTCCACCGGATCGAATCCGGCCTGGCGGAGGAGCTCGTAAAGCTCGTCGGGCGTGATGAACTTCGACCATTCGTGCGTGCCCCTGGGCAGCCAGCGCATGACGTATTCGGCACCGACGATCGCCATGGCAAAACTCTTGGGGTTGCGGTTGATGGTCGAGCAGATGTGCAGCCCGCCGGGCTTCAGAAGGGCGTGGCAGGCGCTCAGATAGGTCAGCGGGTCGGGCACATGCTCGACCACCTCCATGTTGAGAACCGCGTCGAACCGTTCTCCCGCGGCGGCGAGATCCTCGGCGGTGGTGTGGCGATAGTCGATCTTCAGGCCCGATTGCCCGGCATGGAGCCGCGCCACGGGAATGTTGCGCGCGGCGGCATCGGCCCCGACGACATCCGCGCCGAGCCGCGCCATCGGCTCGGACAGGAGCCCCCCGCCGCAGCCGATATCCAGAAGGCGCAGCCCGTCGAAGGGGCGGGCGGCCGAAAGATCGCGGTCGAACTCTTCGGCGATCTGCGCGGTTATGTAGTCCAGACGGCAGGGATTGAGCATGTGCAGCGGCTTGAACTTGCCGTTCGGATCCCACCATTCGGCGGCCATCGCCTCGAACTTGGCAACCTCGGCGGGATCGATTGTGCTCTGCGCGGCTTGCATTCCGGTCTCCCTGTGGCTCAATGCTCTGGAGCGTTATATAGAACGGGCATGGACAGAGTCTCGGGCCATAAAAGCGCAGTGCAATACCTGCACCCCCCGATCGAGCCCTTCGAGCGGCGGATGCTCGACGTGGGCGACGGCCATGCGATCTACGTCGAACAATCCGGGCGGCGCGACGGGCTGCCGGTGGTGGTTCTCCATGGCGGCCCCGGCGGCGGGTCGAGCCCGGCGATGCGGCGCTATTTCGACCCGAACCTGTATCGCATCGTGCTCTTCGATCAGCGCGGCTGCGGACGCTCGCGCCCCCATGCCAGCGTCGAGGCCAACACGACCTGGCATCTCGTGGCCGATATCGAGCGGATCCGCACGGCGCTCGACATCGAGAGCTGGTTCGTCTTCGGCGGCAGCTGGGGGGCGACACTCGCACTTCTCTATGCCCAGAGCCATCCCGAGCGCGCGCGCCACCTGATCCTGCGCGGCGTCTTTACCATGACCGAGGCAGAGCTGCGGTGGTTCTATGGCGGGGGGGCTGCGGCCTTCTGGCCCGAGACCTGGGCGCGGTTCGTCGCCCTCATTCCCGAGGCCGAACGTGGCGACCTGATCGGGGCCTATCACAAGCGGCTGTTCTCGGGCGATCTGGGCCAGGAGATCACCCATGCCAAGGCCTGGTCGGCCTGGGAAAACGCGCTGGCCACCGTCCATTCGACCGGCGTCGGCGGCGACAGCCCCGCGGATTACGCCCGCGCCTTTGCCCGGCTCGAGAATCACTATTTCCTCAACCGCGGCTTTCTCGACCATGACGGGCATATCCATGCCAACATGCACCGGATCGCCCATGTCCCCGGCACCATCGTGCAGGGACGCTATGACATGATCTGCCCGCCCGCCGCCGCGCACCGCCTGGCCGCGCTCTGGCCCGCCTGCGATCTGCGGATGGTGCCGCTGGCCGGGCACGCCCTGTCCGAGCCGGGAATCAGCGCCGAGCTGGTGGGCGTGATGAAGCGGCTGGCCGAACGCGCCTGAGCATTGCCGCGCGCGGCGCGGGGCGCTATGCCGCGCGGGATGGAAACGCTTCCCGATCTCTACGCGCGCCTTGCCCGCGAGGGTGCGATCAAGCGCGATCCGGCGCAGGAGGCCGTCCTGCCCGAGTTCGAGCGCATCCGCGCGGCCCTGGCCGAGACCCCGCGCAAGGGCTGGTTCCGCCGCGCGCCCGATCCGCCGAAGGGGCTCTATCTCTGGGGCGGCGTGGGGCGCGGCAAGTCGATGCTGATGGATCTCTTCGTCGGCACGCTGGAGGTGCCCAACCGGCGGGTGCATTTCCATGCGTTCATGCAGGAGATGCACGCGGGCCTTCACGCCGCCCGCGCGCGGGGCGAGGCCGATGCGCTTGCCCCCGTGGCGGCAGGGGTGGCGAAATCGGTGCGCCTTCTCGCCTTCGACGAGATGCAGATCACCGACATCACCGATGCGATGATCGTGGGGCGGCTCTTCGAGGCGCTCTTCGCGGCCGGGGTGGTGGTGGTGACAACCTCGAACCGGGTGCCTGACGATCTTTACAAGAACGGGCTCAACCGGCAGCTCTTCCTTCCCTTCATCGAGCTTGTGAAGGCGCGGATGGTGGTCCACGAGATGGCCGGGCCCACCGATTACCGCCAGAACCGGCTTGCCGGGTCGCAGACCTGGTTTACCCCGCTCAGCGCGGCGAATCGGGCCGAGATCGAGCAGGTGTGGCAGGATCTGACCGGCGGCCGCGGCGCACGGCAGGAGATCGTCGTCAACAAGCGCGCGGTCGAAATTCCTGCCTTTCACAACGGCGTCGCGCGTGCCACGTTCTATGACCTGTGCGGCCGCCCGCTCGGCCCCGCCGATTACCTCGCGCTCGCCGATGCGGTGCGGCTCCTGATCCTCGAGAACATTCCCCAGCTGGGGCGGTCGAATTTCAACGAGGCCAAACGCTTCGTGACGCTGATCGACGCGCTTTACGAGGCGCGCGTGCGGCTCATAGCATCGGCCGCGGCGGACCCGGAATATCTCTATGTCGAGGGGGAGGGGTCCTTCGAGTTCGAACGCACCGCGAGCCGCCTGCGCGAGATGCAGTCGGAGGGATGGGGCGCGCCGGGCTGAAATCGGCGCTTGCAAAGCCTGCGGCGGGGGCCTATATCCGCGCTTGACAGCGGCACCTCGGGGTCTCCGATGGTTCCACCGGAAAACGTGACGGGCCGCGCGCCCGTTTTTTTGTGCTTGGACGAGATGACGAACGACCTCATCGCAAAGGCGGCCATCGACCGCAGGCTGGCCGAGATCATCGCCCCGGTGATCGAGGGCATGGGTTTCGAGCTTGTGCGCGTGCGGCTCATGGGCGGCAAGACCCATGTGCTCCAGATCATGGCCGACCGGCCCGGCGGCGGCATCGAGGTGGACGATTGCGCCGCGATCAGCACCGCGGTCAGCGCCGTGCTCGACGTGGAGGACCCGATCATGGACGCCTACACGCTCGAGGTCTCCAGCCCCGGCATCGACCGGCCTCTGACCCGGCTCAAGGATTTCGAGGCGTTCGAGGGTTACGAGGCGCGGCTCGAGACCTCCGATCTGATCGACGGGCGCAAGCGGTTCAAGGGCGTGCTTGCCGGGGTCGAGGGCAACGAGGTGCTGATCAATATCGAGGAGGGCACCATCGGCCTCGATTTCGACTGGCTGTCGGATGCCAAGCTGATCCTGACCGACGAGCTCATCCGCGAGATGCTGCGCGCGCGCAAGGCGGCGGGCGTGATCGACGAGACGCAATTCGACGAGATAGAAACCGAGAGCGGTTCCGAGGAGGACTGAGACCATGGCAATCACATCCGCCAACCAGCTTGAGCTGTTGCAGACCGCCGAGGCGGTGGCACGCGAAAAGATGATCGACCCGGGCCTCGTGATCGAAGCCATGGAAGAAAGCCTCGCGCGGGCCGCCAAGAGCCGCTACGGCGCGGAAATGGACATCCATGTGAAGATCGACCGAAAGACGGGCCGCGCCGCCTTTACCCGCGTGCGCACCGTGGTCGAGGAGGACGCGCTCGAGAATTACCAGGCCGAGTTCACGCCCGAGCAGGCGCGGACCTATTTCACCGCCCCCGCACCGGGGCGCGACGAGTTCTGGCTGCGCGGCGGCGTGCGGATCGACCCGACCGAGGCCGAGGGGCCGCAGGTGGGCGACGAGTTCCACGAGGCGGTGCCGCCGGTGGAGATGGGCCGCATCGCCGCGCAGAGCGCCAAGCAGGTCATCCTCCAGAAGGTCCGCGAGGCCGAGCGCGACCGGCAATACGAGGCGTTCAAGGATCGCGCCGGCACGATCATCAACGGCGTGGTCAAGCGCGAGGAATACGGCAACATCATCGTCGAGCTTCAGGGCTATGGCGAGGCGGTGCTGCGCCGCAACGAGAAGATCGGCCGCGAAGCCTATCGCCCCGGCGAGCGCATTCGTGCCTATGTCAAGGACGTGCGCCGCGAGCAGCGCGGCCCGCAGATCTTCCTCAGCCGCACCGATCCGCAGTTCATGGCCGAACTCTTCAAGATGGAGGTGCCGGAAATCTACGACGGCATCATCGAGATCAAGGCCGTGGCGCGCGATCCCGGCAGCCGCGCCAAGATCGCCGTGATCAGCTATGACAGCTCCATCGACCCGGTTGGTGCCTGCGTGGGCATGCGCGGCAGCCGCGTGCAGGCCGTGGTGAACGAGCTTCAGGGCGAGAAGATCGACATCATCCCGTGGAACGAGGATCAGGCCACGTTCCTCGTCAATGCGCTGCAACCCGCCGAGGTCTCCAAGGTGGTGATCGACGAGGACGCGCAGCGCATCGAGGTGGTGGTGCCGGAGGATCAGCTCAGCCTTGCCATCGGGCGGCGCGGGCAGAACGTGCGGCTGGCCAGCCAGCTCACCGGGCTGGACATCGACATCATGACCGAGGCGCAGGACAGCGAGCGGCGGCAGAAGGAATTCGAGGAACGCACGCGCCTCTTCATGGACACGCTCGACCTTGACGAGTTCTTCGCCCAGCTTCTGGTGGCCGAGGGCTTTACCAATCTCGAAGAGGTGGCCTATGTCGAGCTTGACGAGCTTCTGGTCATCGACGGGGTGGACGAGGAGACCGCCGGAGAGCTTCAGGCGCGGGCGCGCGACGTGCTCGAGGCGCAGGCTGCGGAGGCGCTCGAGAAGGCCCGCGCGCTCGGGGCCGAGGACAGCCTCATCGGGTTCGAGGGGCTGACCCCGCAGATGGTGCTGGCGCTGGCAGAGGACGGGGTGAAGACGCTGGAGGATTTCGCCACCTGCGCGGACTGGGAACTGGCCGGCGGCTGGACCACGGTCGATGGGGCGCGCGTCAAGGATGACGGGATCCTCGAGCCGTTCGATGTCTCGCTCGAAGAGGCGCAGGACATGGTGATGACCGCCCGCGTGATGCTTGGCTGGGTCGATCCCGATGACCTCATGCCCGAGGCAGGAGACATCGAAGAGGCCGGGGAAGACACAGAGGAGACCGGGGCCTGATCCGTCAGGCCCCGGAGGCAACCATGGGTCGCGGCGGGCAACCCAAGGACCGTGCGGAGGGTCCCGAACGCAAGTGCATCGCCACCGGCGAGCTGCGCCCCAAGTCGGCGCTCGTGCGTTTCGTGATCGGGCCGGACGGCACGGTGGTGCCCGATATTGCGGCCAAGCTGCCCGGGCGGGGGATCTACGTGGTGCCGGATCGCGCGGCGATCGAACGGGCGGCGACCCGGGGCCTTTTCGCGCGCGCCGCGAAACAGGCGGTGACGGTGCCCGACGATCTGGCCGCGACGGTCGAGGCGCTCCTCGCGCGCCGGGTGGTGGACCTCATCAGCCTGGCGCGCAAGGGGGGCGGTGCGGTGGCCGGATACGAGAAGGTCAAGGACCGCCTCGGGCGTGGCGACGTGCGCGTTCTGCTTCAGGCCAGTGACGGCTCGGAGCGCGGAAAATCGGGGCTGAGCACGCCCGAGGGGGCCAGCTATATCGGCTGGCTGACCGCGGACGAACTGGGCCGGGCCTTCGCCCGCCAAACCACGATCCACGCCGTGCTGGGCTATGGAGGTTTGGCGCAACGTGTTGTAGAGGAGGCGGCGAGACTGAAGGGTCTGCGCGTCTCGGACGGCGCGACGGCGCGCCGGAAAGGAAAGTAAGAGCACATGAGCGACAACGACGGAAAGAAACCCTTGGGTGTGCGTGGCGGTCCCCGTGCCGGGAACGTGAAGCAGAGCTTCAGCCACGGACGCACCAAGAACGTCGTGGTGGAAACCAAGCGCAAGCGCGTCGTCGTGCCCAAGCCGGGCGCGTCCGCGGGTGTGGGCAGCTCGCCGTCCGTTGCGGCCTCCGGCGCCACCAAGCGCCCCGCCGGGATTTCCGATGCCGAGCTCGAACGCCGGATGAAGGCGCTGGCCGCCGCCAAGGCGCGCGAGGCCGAGGATGCCGCCCGCCGCGAGGCCGAGGAGAAGGCCCGCGAGGAAGAGCGCCTGCGCCGCCGCGAGGAGGCCGAGGCCAAGGAGCGCGAGCAGCGCGAGGCCGAGGATCGGGCGCGCCAGAAGGCCGAGGAGGATGCGCGTCAGAAGGCCGAGGAGGCCAAGTCGCGCGACGCGGTGCCCACACCCGCACCCGCCCCCGAGCCCGAGCCCGGCGCGCGTCCCGGCTCCGCCAAGGCCCCGACACCGGTCGCGCCGCGTCGCCGCGAGGAAGACGACCGCGACAGCCGCCGCGGCAAGGGACGCGCCGGGGGAGACGAAGGCCGCCGCACCGGCAAGCTCACGCTCAACCAGGCGCTGGCCGGCGAGGGTGGCCGTCAGAAATCCATGGCCGCGATGAAGCGCAAGCAGGAGCGCGCCCGTCAGAAGGCCATGGGCGGGCACGAGCAGCGCGAGAAGGTGGTGCGCGATGTGCAGGTGCCGGAGGTGATCGTGGTCTCCGAGCTTGCCAACCGCATGGCCGAGCGCGTCGGCGACGTGGTCAAGGCGCTCATGCAGAATGGCATGATGGTCACGCAGAACCAGTCGATCGACGCCGATACGGCCGAGCTCATCGTCGAGGAGTTTGGCCATCGTGTCGTGCGGGTGAGCGACTCCGATGTCGAGGACGTGATCGACTCGGTCGAGGACAGGCCCGAGGACATGAAGCCGCGCCCGCCCGTCATTACCATCATGGGCCATGTGGACCACGGCAAGACCTCGCTGCTCGACGCCATCCGCAACGCCAAGGTCGTTGCCAGCGAGGCGGGCGGGATCACCCAGCATATCGGGGCCTATCAGGTCACCACCGATGGCGGCGCGCTCTTGACATTCCTCGACACGCCGGGCCACGCCGCCTTTACCTCGATGCGCGCGCGCGGCGCCCAGGTCACGGATATCGTCGTGCTCGTGGTGGCCGCCGATGACGCGGTGATGCCGCAGACCGTCGAGGCCATCAACCACGCCAAGGCAGCCGGGGTGCCGATGATCGTGGCGATCAACAAGGTAGACCTTCCGGCCGCCGATCCCGACAAGGTGCGCTCGGATCTTCTGCGCCACGAGGTCGTGGTCGAGAAGATGTCGGGCGATGTCCAGGATGTCGAGGTCTCGGCGATGACCGGGCAGGGGCTTGACGAGTTGCTCGAGGCGATCGCGCTTCAGGCCGAGATTCTCGAGCTCAAAGCCAATCCCGAACGGGCCGCCGAAGGGGCCGTGATCGAGGCCCAGCTCGATGTGGGGCGCGGCCCGGTGGCGACGGTTCTGGTGCAGCGCGGCACGCTCAGGCAGGGCGACATCTTTGTCGTGGGCGAGCAGTACGGCAAGGTGCGCGCGCTGGTGAACGACCGCGGCGAACGCATCAGCGAGGCAGGCCCCTCCACCCCGGTCGAGGTGCTGGGCCTCAACGGCACGCCCGAGGCGGGTGACGTGCTCAACGTCGTGGAGACCGAGGCGCAGGCGCGCGAGATCGCCGATTACCGCCGGGAGAAGGCCAAGGAGAAGCGCGCCGCCGCGGGCGCGGGCACCTCGCTCGAGCAGCTTCTGGCCAAGGCCAAGGAGGACGAGAACGTCAAGGAACTGCCCATCGTGGTCAAGGCAGACGTTCAGGGCTCGGCCGAGGCGATCGTGCAGGCGATGGAGAAGATCGGCAACGACGAGGTGCGCGTGCGCGTGCTTCATTCGGGCGTGGGCGCGATCACCGAATCCGATATCGGTCTGGCCGAGGCCTCGGGCGCGCCGGTGCTGGGCTTCAACGTGCGCGCCAATGCGCCCGCGCGCAACAGCGCCAACCAGAAGGGGGTGGAGATCCGCTATTACTCGGTGATCTATGACCTCGTGGACGACGTGAAAGCGGCCGCGAGCGGCCTTCTGGGCGCGGAGATCCGCGAGAAGTTCATCGGCTATGCGCAGATCAAGGAGGTCTTCAAGGTCTCCGGCGTGGGCAAGGTTGCGGGCTGTCTCGTGACCGAGGGCGTGGCGCGCCGCTCGGCCGGCGTGCGCCTGCTGCGCGACGATGTGGTGATCCACGAGGGCACGCTCAAGACGCTCAAGCGGTTCAAGGACGAGGTGGCCGAGGTGCAGTCCGGCCAGGAATGCGGCATGGCATTCGAGAATTACGAGGACATCCGCGAAGGCGATGTCATCGAGATATTCGAGCGCGAGGAGGTCACGCGCAGCCTCGCCTGAGCAGGATGCGCATCCGTAAATGCCAAGGGCCGGGGATGATCCCCGGCCCTTGTTGTCCTGATGGCGCTCAGTTGTATTTCCTGATCTCGCCGGAGCGCAGCCGCGTGAGATAGCTGTCAAGCTCGCGCCTCACGATGGGCATCAGCAGGTAAAGCCCGATGATGTTGACCACCGCCATGGCGAAGATGGCCGCATCCGAGAAGTCGATCACCGGGCCGAGATTGGCCGCCGCCCCGATCACCACGAAGATGCAGAAGATCACCTTGAAGATCAGCTCCTTGGTCTCGCCCTCGCCGAACAGATAGGTCCAGGCCTTGAGGCCGTAATAGGACCAGCTGATCATCGTCGAGAAGGCAAAGAGCACCACGGCGAGCGCCAGGATGTAGGGAAACCAGCCGATCGCGCTGCCGAAGGCCGCGGAGGTCAGGCTCACGCCCGAATTGCCTCCGACCGTCCGGATCGCGGTGCCCGCCTCGTTGAGCAGGTAATTGCCATCCGGCCCGGCGACAAGCTGGCCGGTGATGATGATCACCAGCGCCGTCATCGTGCAGATCACCACCGTGTCGATGAACGGCTCGAGCAGCGACACGAGGCCCTCGGTCACCGGCTCCTTGGTGCGGACCGCCGAATGGGCGATGGCCGCAGATCCCACGCCCGCCTCATTCGAAAACGCGGCCCGCTTGAAGCCCTGGATCAGCGCGCCCACCATGCCGCCCGCCACGCCAAGCCCGGTGAAGGCACCCGCGAAGATCTGGCCGAAGGCCCAGCCGATCTTGTCGGCATTCATCGCGATGATGACGAGCGCCGCGCCGACATAGAGGATGCCCATGAACGGCACGACCTTCTCCGTCACCCGCGCGATGGACTTGAGCCCGCCCACGATCACGGCAAAGACGATGGCGGCAAAGACAACGCCGGTGATCCAGCCAGGATAGGCGCCGAGGATGCCCGAGATCTGCTGATGCGCCTGGTTGGCCTGGAACATGTTGCCGCCGCCCAGTGCCCCGAGGATGCAGAAGATCGAGAAGAGCACCGCAAGGATCTTGCCGCCGGGAATGCCGCGCTCGCCGAAACCCTTGGAGAGGTAATACATCGGCCCGCCCGACACGCGGCCGTCGGGGTATTCGTTGCGATACTTCACGCCGAGCGTGCATTCGGTGAACTTCGACGCCATGCCCATGAGCCCGGCGAGGATCATCCAGAAGGTCGCCCCGGGCCCGCCGATGCTTACCGCGACGGCGACACCGGCGATGTTGCCAAGGCCCACGGTGCCCGACAGCGCGGTGGCGAGCGCCTGGAAATGGCTCACCTCGCCCGCGTCGTTGGGATCGGAATAGTCGCCCCGGACCAGCGCAAGCGCGTGGCCGACGGCGCGGAACTGGATGAACCCGAAATAGAGGGTGAAGACCGAGGCACCGATCACCAGCCAGGCCACGATCCAGGGGAATGTGGTGCCCGGAAAGTTGGAGAAGATGAGATTGACGAACCAGCCGGTCGAGTCGGCGAAGATCCGGTTCACGGTCTCGTCGATGGATTGCGCCCGCGCCGGAGCCGCGGCAAGCGTCGGAATCGCGGCGAGCGCCGCGAGAATGCCCTTGTTGTTCATTGCTTTTGTCCTTCCTGATCCCGCTGTCATGGCACGATGGTGCAGGGCACGGGCGAGGTCTGAACGAGAGCGCCCGCGACCGAGCCGAAGATCCGCGCCTCGAGCGCCGATTGTCCTTCCCGCCCGATGAAGATCTGGACCGCACCGGTCTCGCTGGCGATCTTGCCCAGAAGATCGGCGGTGTTGCCGTAGCGGATCACCACCTCGACCGGCATCCCGGCATCCCTGAGTTCCGCGACAACCGTGCTGTTGAGCATTTCCTCGGCGCGCGCCATCTCCTCGCGCCGCCGCTTGTGGCGTTCCTCGAGTTCACTGGGACTGAGAAAGGAGTATGGCGACCATTCGAGCACATGTGCCAGCACGATCGTGCCGCCCTGCGCCCTGGCCCGCTCGACAGCGAATTCCAGCGCGCGCCGCGCCGATACGCTGCCGTCATAGCCGACGACAAATTTATCGGACATTGGGGATCTCCCTCGTTGATTGCGTCCCCGGGTCTTGGAGGCCCGGTATCCCACACTAGCAGGGATTCGCTTCACAATTGTCCCGGAATCGGCCTTCAGGTCGGTCGAATGGCCTGAAATCCGCCGCTTTTGGCATGTCACGCAAGGATCGCTCGCCGCAGGAATGCGTGCCCCGGGCTTGGTAAGGCGTTCGACGCGGCCCGCGCCTAGTAGCTGTATTCGGCGTAGATGCGGCTCAGATCGCCCTGCCAGTCGCCATGATAATGTTCCAGCAACTCATCCGCCGGGGTCTTGCCCGTCTCGACGCTCTCGCGAAGCGTGTTGAGAAAATGCGTCTCGTCGGGGATCATCCCGCCACCGCCGGGGCGCGCGCGCGCGCGCAGCCCGGCATGGGACAGCTCGATCACCTCGCGCGCCAGCGCCCGCATGTCGATCCCGTCCACCTTCGCCTGAAGCCCGTCAACGCTGGCTGCCACGCGCAAGCGGTCGCGGGTTTCGGCATCCCAGCCCTTGACCAGATCCCAGGCGGCATCGAGCGCGGACTGGTCATACATCAGCCCCACCCAGAACGCGGGCAGCGCACAAAGTCTGCGCCACGGCCCGCCATCGGCACCGCGCATTTCCATGAACTTCTTGATCCGCGCCTCGGGGAAGATCGTGGTGAGGTGATCGGCCCAGTCCGACAGCGTGGGCTTCTCGCCCGGCAGGGCGGGCAGTTCGCCACGCAGGAAATCTCGGAAGGACTGGCCGAGCGCGTCGATATAGCGCCCGTCGCGATAGACGAAATACATCGGCACGTCGAGCGCATACTCGGCGTATCGTTCAAAACCGAACCCCTCCTCGAAGACGAAGGGCAACATCCCGGTGCGCGCCGGGTCAAGATCGCGCCAGATGCGCGAGCGCCAGGACTTGTGCCCGTTGGGCTTGCCCTCGAAGAACGGCGAATTGGCAAAAAGCGCGGTCGCCACCGGTTGCAGGGCCAGCGCCACGCGGAACTTCTGCACCATGTCCGCCTCGGAGCCGAAATCGAGGTTCACCTGCACGGTGCAGGTGCGATACATCATGGATTTGCCCATGGTGCCGACCCGATCCATGTAATCGGTCATCAGCCGATAGCGCCCCTTGGGCATCACCGGCATGTCCTCGTGCCGCCAGATCGGCGCGGCCCCAAGGCCGATGAAGCCCACGCCCACCTTGTCGGCAATGTCCTTCACATCGGCGAGATGGTCGTTCACCTCGTCGCAGGTCTGGTGGATGGTCTCCAGCGGCGCGCCCGAAAGCTCCAGTTGCCCGCCCGGCTCGAGGCTGACATTGGCCCCGTCCTTTTCCAGCCCGATGAGCTTGCCCGCTTCCTCGATCGGGGCCCAGCCATGCTTGTCGCGGAGCCCCTCGAGAACGGCGAGAATCGAGCGCCGTCCCTCGTAGGGCAGAGGGCGCAGCGTGTCCTTGCAATAGCCGAACTTCTCGTGCTCGGTGCCGATGCGCCAGTCCGCGCGCGGCTTGCACCCGCTGGCGAGGTATTCGGCCAGTTGTTCGTTGCGCTCGATCGGCCCGCCGCCGGACTGGGGTATGGACATGCTCGGGCCTCCTGGGATGTCGCGCGTCGGTTTCGGGGGTCAGAGTTGGCGTCATTCCGCGCGGGTGTCAATGGAGCCTCGGAGAGGTGCTTTCCCGCACCGGGCGCTGCCAGAGCGTCTCGGGCGCGCGGGCAGGGCGGCGCATCCGCGCCAGCATGTGCTCGGTGCGCAGGCCCGGAAGGGCCGCGAAGGCGTCGAAAAGCGCCTCCGCCCCCTCGGCGTCGAGCGGGATGCGCAGGTCCGGCTGGCCGGGCTGGCTGAGCACCCAGTGCGGCCCGCCGGGGTCGAGCGCAAGCGCGGTGATCTCCGAGAGCGCCACCGTGCCGCCAGTCACCGGCCCCAGATAGGCGATGAGCCCCTCGTCGACCACCACCACCCCCGGCCCGCCGCCGCCGCGCCGGAACCGCAACCGTTGCAGCCCGGCAAGGGCGAGCGCGGCAGCGGCAGCCATCAGCGCCCAGCCGAGCCATTCAATGAGACCGAACCCGGTCAGCGCCCACCACAGGCCGAGCGCGGCCAGTCCAAGGGTCACAAGCACCTCCCGCCAGCGGCGCAGGACTTGCGCCGCGCCCGGGCGCAGGAGGCTCATCGCCAGTCCCCGCAGCGCATCTGCCAGAGGGTGAGGGCGGCGACGGCGGCGGTATCGGCACGCAGGATGCGCGGGCCAAGCGCGACGGGATGCGCCATGGGGAGCGCGCGCAGCCGGGTGCGCTCGGCCTCCGAAAAGCCGCCCTCGGGACCGATGAGCACGGCCCATGGCACACCCCGGAGACCGTCCGGCAGGCTCTGCGCGGCACCCGCAAGCGCCTCGTCGCAGAACATCAGCTGGCGGTCGCCGGGCCAGTCGGCAAGCAGCCGGTCAAGCCGTTGCAGCGCGCGGACCTCCGGCACGAAGGTGCCCCCGCATTGCTCGGCCGCCTCGACCGCATGGGCCTGAAGCCGGTCCTGCCGGATGCGTTCGGCATTGGTGAACTCGGTCTGCACCGGCAGGATGCGCGCCGCGCCCATCTCGGCCGCCTTCTCGACGATGAAATCGGTGCGCGCCTTCTTGATCGGCGCGAAGAGAAGCCAGAGGTCGGGCGGGTTGCGCTGCGGCGCAGTCTGCTCCTCGGCCCGCAGCAGCCCGCCGCGTCTGCCCGCCTCCGCCACCGTCGCGCGCCATTCGCCGTCGCGCCCGTTGAACACGCGCAAGCCGTCCCCGGGGGCAAGCCGCATCACGCCGAAGAGATAATGCGCCTGCGGCTGGCTCAGACGAAGGGTTTGCCCCTCCCCCAGCGGATGCTCTACATAAAGCCTGATCTTCTCAACCGTCATGAGGCCAGCATATGAGCGAGGGAAACCGGACGCCAGAGGCTGCGGGGCGCGTGGCTGACGCCTATGCGGGCAACTGGGTGGACCGGCACGCGCCCGAGGCCACGCGGCCCTGGCTGCGGCTCAGCCGCGCGGACCGGCCCATCGGCACCTGGCTTCTGCTGCTGCCCTGCTGGTGGGGCCTTCTGCTGGCGATGCTCGCGGACGGGCGGGCAGGCTGGCAGGATGGCTGGATCTTCGCGGGCTGCGCGCTCGGCGCGTTCCTCATGCGCGGGGCGGGCTGCACCTGGAACGACATCACCGACCGCGACATAGACGGCTCGGTGGCGCGCACCGCGTCTCGGCCCATCCCTTCGGGGCAGGTCACGCTGCGCGGCGCGGCGGTCTGGATGGTTGCGCAGGCGCTGGTGGCCTTCCTGATCCTGATGACGTTCAACGGCGCGGCCATGGCGCTCGGGGTGCTCGCGCTTGTGCCGGTGGCGGTCTATCCCTTTGCCAAGCGCTTCACCTGGTGGCCGCAGGTGTTCCTGGGCCTGGCCTTCAACTGGGGCGCGCTGCTTGCCTGGACGGCGCATGGCGGGCGGCTCGAGGCACCGGCGGTGGTGCTCTACCTCGCCGGGATCGCCTGGACGCTGTTCTATGACACGATCTATGCCCATCAGGATGCCGAGGACGACGCCCTCATCGGGGTGAAATCGACCGCACGCCTTTTCGGGGACGACTCGCCGCGCTGGCTGCGGCGGTTCCTGGTGGCGACGGTGCTGCTGATGGCCGCGGCGGTGATCCTTGCCGGCCCGCCAAGCCTTCCGGCTCTGGCCGTCGCGCTCTGCGGGGTCTGGGCCATGGGATGGCACATGCACTGGCAGCTGCGCAGGCTCCGGCTCGACGATACCGCGCGCCTTCTGCATCTCTTCCGCTCGAACCGGGACGCGGGGCTTCTGCCTGTGCTGTTTTTCGCCGCTGCGCTCCTGGTCTGATTGCGCCTGGGCGGCGGCGCGCCTAAGACGGTGTGACATAATCGGATAAGGTTCCGCCATGCGCCTCTCCACTCTCCTGACCATTGGCGGCGTCTTCGCGAGCGCGGGCGCGCTTTGCGTGCTGGCCGCCGGGTTTGCCGTCAGCGCCATCGAGGACGGCTCACGCCGCGCGGTGCGTGACGCGCTCGACGCGCGCGGGATGCACTGGGCGGAGGTGGGCACCGATGGCCTGCAGGTCTTTCTTGCCGGGACCGCCCCCACCGAGGCCGCGCGCTTTGCCGCTCTGTCGGTCGCGGGATCGGTGGTGGATGCGGCGCGGGTGCTGGATCAGACCGTGGTGGAAGAGGGCGAGGCCATCGCGCCGCCCGAGTTCGCCATCGAGATCCTGCGCAACGAGCGGGGGGTCTCGCTCATCGGCCTGGTGCCCGCCACGCTCGACCGGCATCAACTCATGGCCGACATTTCCGAGGCCACGCAGGGCGCGCCGGTGGCCGATCTGCTCGACGCCGCCGACTATCCCGCGCCTGCCAGCTGGCGGCCAGCCCTGCGCTACGCGGTGCGCTCGCTCGGGCTCTTGCCGCGCAGCAAGATCTCGGTCAGCGCCGAGCGCGTCGAGATCACCGCCATGGTGGACAGCGCCGGGGAAAAGCGCCGGGTCGAAACGGAACTCGCGCGCCGGAGCCCGGAGGATGTGCGGCTGGCGCTCGATATCTCGGCGCCGCGACCGGTGATCACGCCCTTCACCCTGCGCTTTGTCATCGATGAGCGCGGGGCGCGGTTCGATGCCTGTTCCGCCGATACCGAGGAGGCGCGCGAGCGGATCCTGCGCGCGGCGGGGCGGGCGGGGCTTGACGGGCGGGCGGATTGCGTCATCGGCATGGGGGTGCCCACGCCGCAATGGGCGCGCGCCGCAGAAGAGGCCATTGCGGCGCTGGCGCGGCTGGGAGCGGGCAGCGTGACCTTCAGCGATGCCGACATCGCGCTTCTGGCCGAGCCGGGGACCGATCAGGCGCTTTTTGACGACGTGGTGGGCGCGCTCGAGGTGGCCCTGCCCGAGGTTTTCGCCCTCGATGCCACCCTGCCGCCCCTGCCCGACGAGAGCGCGCCAGCGGTGCCGGAGTTCATCGCCACGCTTTCGCCCGAGGGGCAGGTCCTGCTTCGGGGGCGTCTGGACAGCGCGCAGACCCGCGACATGGTGACGAGTTTCGCGCAGGCGCGGTTCGCCGCGGGTGCGGTGCATGTGACGGCGCGCGTGGCCGAGGGACTGCCGCGCGACTGGACGGTGCGCGTGCTCCTGGCGATCGAGGCGCTGAGCCATCTGGAAAACGGTGCGGTGACTGTCACGCCCGAGTTCCTGGACGTGACCGGCAAGACCGGGCGCAAGTCCGCCGGATCGGAGATCGCGCAGCTTCTGGCGGACCGCCTGGGCGGAACCGAGAAATTCACCCTCGACGTGGCCTATCACGAACAGCTCGACCCCGTGGCGAGCCTGCCCACGCCGGAGGAATGCGAGGCGCGCATCGCCGAGGTGCAGGGCGAGCGGAAGATCGGGTTCGAGCCGGGATCGGCCAGGATCGACGGTGCCGGCGCGGCGATTCTCGACAGGATCGCCGAGATCCTCAAGGAATGCGGCGAGATCCGCATGGAGGTGGCGGGCCATACCGACAGCCAGGGACGCGAGGAGATGAACGCGCAGCTGAGCCTCGAGCGGGCGCGCGCCGTGCTCGACGAATTGCGGCTGCGCCGGGTGCTGACCTCCTCGCTCGAGGCAAAGGGCTATGGCGAGAGCCGCCCGATTGCCGAGAACGACACCGAGGAAGGGCGCGAGACGAACCGGCGGATCGAATTCCGGCTGATCCGTCCCGAGACGGTGCCCGAGGTGCAGACGGGGCTTGAAAGCCTTGAGGATACGGAGGATGAAGGGGCTGCGACCGCCACCGCCAGCCAGGATCCCGCACCGGATGAACAGAACTGAATTCATCATCGCCACCGCCATCGTGCTTTTCGTGGCGTTCTGCATGGGATGGTTCGCCAACTGGCTCGTGCACCGCTTCGTGCGGGTGAAGGCTTCGGACGTGGGCGAACTCGAGCGGCTTGCGCAGGAGTTGCATGAGGCCGAGGAGACGCGCGACCAGGCGATCACCTATCTCCAGCAGCGCGAAGCGGAGCTGACCAACCAGCTCAGCCAGACCGAGGCGGAGCTTGCCGCCACGATGGAAGGGCTGCGCGAGGCCCGCTATGAGGCCGAGCACCTGCGCGTCCATCTCGAAAGCATCAGCGGCCGCGCGGCGGAGTGACGGCCGCTCAGCCCTTCGCGAAATCCACGATGGCGCGGGTCAGGCAATCGAGGCTGTCGGTATGGTGTCGGTATTCGGTCGGTAACGAGTCGGTCATCAGCGACAACTCGGTGCAGGCCACCAGCAGGTGATCGGCCCCCTGCGAAAGGAGCACCTCGGCCTCATTTCGCAGGCGCGGCCGGAGCGCGCCGAGCGGCGCACCCGCCTTGACCGCGCGGATGATCGCCAGAAGCGCCGTGTCGTCCTCGAGGAAGACGGGCGTGAGGCCGCGGTCGGCGAAGGGTGCCTCGAAAACGCCGGCGAGCCGGGTCGCGGGCGAGGCGAGCATGCCGATGCGCCGCGCGCCGCTCTGCGCCAGATGCGCGGCGGTCAGATCCAGCATGTCGAGAAAGGGCAGGTCGGTCGCGGCGCGGATTGCGGGGCCGTAGTGATGCGCGGTGTTGCAGGGCATGGCGAGCGCCTGCGCGCCGCCTGCCTCCAGATCGCGCGCCATGTGCGCCAGCACCGGGCCGGGATCCTCGCCGCCCCCCTGGATCAGCGCCCGGATGCGGCTTGGCACCTGCGGGTTCTGATGGACAAGGAGCGGGACGTGATCTGCGTCGTCGCGCGCGGGCACGGCGGCCAGCACCTTCTGCATGAGCAGGATGGTGGCCTCCGGCCCCATCCCCCCGAGAATGCCCACGGTCTTCAACGTCGGTCCTGTCCTGTCGAGCTGAGGGCGCGGGTCCCCGTGCCCAGGCGGATATCCGCGCTGCGGGCGTGCCCCTCCATCCCCTCGGCCCGGCCGAGCCGTGCCGTCACCCCGGCCAGCTGGTCGAGCGACTGCGGCGCGACCTTCTGCCAGGTGACGGTCTTGAGGAACTTGTGCACCGACAGCCCCCCCGTGTAGCGCGCGGCGCCCGAGGTGGGCAAGACATGGTTCGGCCCCGCCGCCTTGTCGCCGAAGGCGACAGTGGTCGCCTCGCCAAGGAAAAGTGAGCCATAGGCCATGAGACGGCCAAGCCACCAGTCGGGATCGCGTGCCTGGACATGCAGGTGCTCGGGCGCGCGGGCATCGGCATGGGCGGCCATTTCCTCGGCGCTGTCGCAGAGCACCACCTCGGCCAGATCGCGCCAGGCGGCGCTCGCGGCGCTGCGGTTGGGGTCGGGCAGGGTGGCGATGAGGGCGGGCACCCGCGCCATCACCGTCCCGGCCAGCGGGCGATGCGTGGTAGCCAGCCAGACCGGCGAATTGGCCCCGTGCTCGGCCTGCCCCACCAGATCTGCGGCGACCACCTCGGGATCGGCGCTCTCATCGGCGAGGATCAGGCTGTCGGTGGGACCGGCCACCATGTCGATGCCGACGGGACCGAAGAGCTGCCGCTTGGCCTCGGCCACACAGGCATTGCCCGGCCCGACGAGGATATCGGCCCTCGGCGCGCCGAAAAGCCCGAATGCCATGGCCGCGATCCCCTGCACCCCGCCCATGCAGAGGATGCGCGTGGCCCCGGCAAGATCCATCGTGTAGAGCAGCGCATCGGGTATTCCCGCGCCCCCCGAGGGCGGCGAACAGGCGGTGATGTCGGGCACGCCGGCCGCGCGGGCGGTGGCGATGGACATGAGCGCCGAGGCGATGTGCGAATAACGCCCGCCCGGCACATAACAGCCCGCCGCCTGCACGGGGATCTGCTTCTGTCCCGCGACGAGGCCGGGGCGCAGCTCGATTTCCATGTCCCGCGCGGTGGCGCGCTGCGCCTCGGCGAAGCGGCGGATATTGTCATGCGCCCAGGCGATATCATCGCGCAGCGCCTGCGGCACACGCGCGCATGCCGCCTCGATCTCCGCCCGGCTGACCGTGACCGGCCACTGCCAGCCGTCGAGCTGACGGGCATATTCGAGCGCCACCTGCGCGCCGCCCGCGCGCAGCCGCGCCAGCATGATGCGCACGGTGTCGGCGATATCCGCCGGGGTCTCGGGGGGCGTCGCGCGGGCAGCCTTGAGATGGATGAGGGGCATGTGGGGATCTCCTGCCCGTCATGGATGGGAGGTCGGGGGCCGCCCGGCAAGGGTCTTGGCGCGGTCGTGGCCGGGTTTTTGCAGGCCGTGAAGCGGCGTTTCGGGAAATCCGAAATCAGAGCTTCGGGCGCGCAGGACAAGACAGCGGCTGGCCATGGGCACCGTGCTCTGGCACAGATGGGGGGCCATGGAAAAGATCGTCATCCTCACCGGCGCGGGCATTTCCGCCGAAAGCGGGCTTGGCACCTTCCGCGATGCGGGCGGGATCTGGGCCAAGCACAGGATCGAGGACGTGGCCACGCCTTCGGCATTCGCGCGCGACCCGGCCTTCGTGCATCGCTTCTACAACGCGCGCCGCGCGCAGGCGGCCGGGGCCCGGCCCAACCCGGCGCATCTGGCGCTGGCGCGGCTTCAGGCCGAGGCCCGGGCCGAGGTGGTGATCGTGACGCAGAACGTGGATGGGCTGCATGAGGCGGCGGGCAGCCGGGAGGTGATCCACATGCACGGAGAGTTGTCCCGCGCGCTTTGTGCCACCTGCGGCCACCGCTGGCAGGCCGCGCCGGTCATGTCCGAAGACGACATATGCCCGCGTTGCGCCGCGCGCGCCTGCCGCCCCGATGTGGTCTGGTTCGGCGAGATCCCCTACCGGATGGAGGAGATCCTCGGCCATCTGTCGCAGGCCACGCTTTTCGCTGCCATCGGCACCTCGGGGCAGGTCTGGCCCGCTGCCGGTTTCGCGCAGGAGGCGGCGCGCGCGGGCGCGCAGTGCGTCGAGATCAACCTCGAACCTTCCGCCGTCGCGGGGGATTTCCACGAGCGGCGGCAGGGCCGTGCCTCGGAGGTGGTGCCCGGCTGGGTCGCCGGGCTCCTCGATCGCGCCTAGTTGCCGTGCCCGTGGCCCTCGGCCTTGCGGGTCAGGTCCACCGGGACATCGACCGTGATCTCGCCGGATTTCTCGAAGACGAGGGTGAGCGGGATCACCTTGCCCTGATCGAACGGCTCGGTGAGACCCATGAACATGACGTGGTTACCGCCCCGTTGCAGCACCAGGGTTTCCCCGGCGGGCAGGTCGAAGCCCTCTTCGACATGGACCATCTTCATCACGCCGTTCTGCTCTCGGTGGGTGTGCAGTTCGACCATCTTCGCGGCGGGGGACCTGGCCCCGATCAGCCGGTCATCGGCATCGCCGATATTCTCGATCAGCATGAAGGCGGCCCCGGTCGTGGCCATCGGGCTGGCGGCGCGCGCATAGGTGTCAAGGATATGGATTTCCTGCGCGAGGGCAGGGGTGGCAAGAGCCAGGCCAAGCGTGGCGGCAAGGGAAAGTTTCAGGGACATGTCGTCTCTCCTGTCGGTCTGATGATGGGAAGAAAGGTGTCCGTCAGACCGGATGCGGCGGGGCCCGGGCGCGCAGCGGCGGCGGCGAGAGCGCGGAGACATGGCGCGCCACGGCGAAGGGATGATGCGCTGTGGTCGCGGCCGGCCGGAGTGCCGGCAGCGGATCGCGCGGGGCGGTGGCGTGAAACGCCAGAAGGCAGTCAGGGCAGACATGCGGCGGGGGGATCGGTGTGCCCCGGGCGTCGAGCTGAACGGATTTCGTCCCCTCCCCGGTGCAGAGCACGACCTCTGCCACCGGCAGCGGCGCGCCGCGCGCCACGGCAAGCGTGACGCTGGTCAGCGCCAGAAAAAGGCTGAGGCCAAGGGCCGTGAGGGCGCGCAGACAGGTCATCGCCGCCAGATATAGGCGGGGCCGTGGCCCCTTGCCAAGCGGCAAAAGGAAACAGCCCCGCCGCAGCGCGGCAGGGCTGTGCGATCACATGCCGACAGGGATCAGGCGCTGGCGGCCTGCGCCTTGGCGATCTCTTTCTTGACCTTGAGCGCGTTCTGCGACAGGTCCTCGTCCTTCGCCTTGGCGAGGAAGGCGTCGATCCCGCCGCGATGATCGACGCTGCGCAGGGCATGGGCCGAGATGCGCAGCTTGACGCCGCGCCCGAGGGTCTCGGACTGCAGCGTGACATCGTTGAGGTTCGGCAGATACCGACGCTTGGTCTTGTTGTTGGCGTGGCTGGAGTTGTTGCCAACCATCGGGCCTTTTCCGGTCAGTTCGCAGCGGCGCGACATGGGGTCATCCTCGTCTTGGGGTGAGGGCGCGGGCGGGCCCTTCTTAACACAAACGGGCACCGCCAACGGCAGCGCCCCGAATTCCGTCAGCGGTCTTTAGGCGCAAAGCCGGGGGGCGTCAAGGGATTCGGGGTGGAAAATGGCGCGTTGCATCACGGTGCGCGCGGCCTAGGATCGGCGTGGGGCAACAGGGAGGATGCCATGGAGATCATCAGGACCGATGACGTCACGAGCCGCCTGGCCGATCCGGCCTATTTCACCGGCCGGGTCTGGCAGGAGGGGGTGATCGCGGCGGCGGCACCCGCGCGCGTGCGGGTGCTGCGCGTGACCTTCGAGCCGGGCGCGCGCACCGCCTGGCATACGCATCCCCTGGGCCAGACACTGCACGTCGTCTCGGGCGTGGGGCTGATCGCGCGGCGCGGCGGCCCGGTCGAGACGATCCGCGCGGGCGATACCGTCTGGATCCCGCCGGGCGAGGAGCACTGGCACGGCGCGCGCCCCGACCGGATGATGTGCCACCTGGCGATCCAGGAGGAAGCGGACGGGCGCACGGCGGACTGGCTGGAGCCTGTCACGGATGCGGAATATGGCGCGGCCTGACCGCCGCTCTTTCAGCCGCGCAGCAGTGCAAGAAACCGGTCGATGGCCTCTTCGGTGATCGACCAGTCGCAGACGAATCGCGCCAGCAGCGGCGTGCCGCCCGGGCCCTCGTCGAGCGGGCCTTCGTAAAGCGCATAGCGCGCGCCCGCCGCGCGCAGCCTCTGATGGGTGGCACGCGGCAGGCGCACGAAGAGCATGTTGACCTGGCGCTCATAGGCGAATTCGGCCTCGGTCACCCCGCGCAGCCCCTCTTCCAGATAGGCCGCGCGGGCATTGGCCGTGCGTGCCGCGTCAAGCCATGTCTCGCCTTCCAGAAAGCCCAGCATCTGCGCCGAGAGAAACCGGTGCTTGGAGAAGAGATGTGCCGAGCGTTTGCGGCGCAGCTCGAATTCCCAGGCGTTTTCCGGCGAGAAGAAGATCACCGCCTCTACCCCCAGACAGCCGTTCTTGGTTCCCCCGAAGCTCACCGCGTCGATACCCGCGCGCCAGCTCATCTCGGCGGGGGTGCAGCCGAGCGCGGCGATGGCATTGGCAAAGCGCGCGCCGTCAAGATGGGCGGGCATCCCGTGTGCGCGCGCCACGTCGCAAAGCGCCGCGATCTCGGCGCAGGTATAGAGCCGCCCGCGCTCGGTGGCCTGGGTAAGGGCGAGCGGCCCGTATTGCGGCGCATGCACGTCGCCTGCGGGCCAGGCGGCGATGGCGGCCTGCAACTCTTCGGGCGTCATCTTGTCGGCCTCGCCCACGAGGCTGAGCTTCGCCCCGCCGGTGAAGAATTCCGGCGCGTTGCACTCATCCACCTGGATATGGGCAAGCGGTGTGCAGAACACCGTCTGCCAGGGCTGAGAGAGCGTGGCGAGGCCGAGCGCATTGGCCGCCGTGCCGGTGCCCACCAGATAGACGCTGGCCCTGGGGGCCTCGAACAGCTCTCGCAGCCGGTCGCGCACGCGGGTCATCAGCGCGTCCTCGCCATAGGAGGGCATGAAGCCCTCATTGGCGGCGATCATGGCCTGCATGACCTGCGGCAGGGCCGGGCCGGCATTGTCGGAGGCGAAATTCATGGGATTGGCTCCTCGATGATGTGGTCTTCCCAGTCCTCTTCGGGGACCGCGTGTTCGGGCAGGGTGCGGTGCTGCATCGACACGCCCGCGTCATGCACGCTCTGCGGATCGCCGGAGATCAGCGGGTGCCAGTCATGGAGCGGCTTGCCCCGGTGAAGCAGCTTGTAGGCGCAGGTCTCGGGCAGCCAGTAGGCGTGGCGCTCGATGCTGCGGGGGGTGAGCGTGATGCATTCCGGCACGAAGCGATGCCGGATCGGGTATTGGCCGCAGCGGCAGGTGCTGTCGTCGAAGAGGCGGCAGGCGACGCGGGTGAGCGCCACCTCGCCGGTCTCCTCGTCCTCGAGCTTGTTGAGGCAGCACTTGCCGCAGCCGTCGCAGAGCGCCTCCCATTCCGCGCGCGTCATGCGCTCGAGCGGCACGCGCTCCCAGTAGCGGGGGCGCAGCCCCGTGCGGTCGATGGGATCGCGCACGGAATCATTCATGTCGCCGCCAGGAGCTGCCGGGCGCGGGCGCAATCGGCGTCCATCTGCGCGATGAAGGCTTCCAGGCTCGGAAATGTCTCCTCGGGGCGGAGGTAATCGACGAGACCCACCGAGAGATGCGCGCCGTAGAGATCGCCGGAGAAATCGAAGAGGAAGGTCTCGAGATTGGGGGCCTCGCCCCCGAACATGGGCCGCACACCGAGCGAGGCCGCGCCGTGGTAATGGCCCTTGTGCGGCCCGTCCAGAACATCGACGAGCACCGCATAGACGCCGAACCTCGGCGGGTGCAGCCCGGCGATGGACATGTTGGCGGTCGGATAGCCGAGCCTGCGGCCCCGCTGCGCACCGCCCACCACCGGCCCCTCGATCCGGTGCCAGTGGCCCAGCATGGCGGCGGCGTCGCGCGGGCGGCCCTCGGAGAGCGCCTGCCTGATGGCGGTCGAGGAGACCTGACCGCCCGTCCCCTCGACCAGTTGCGCGATGGTCACGCCAAAGCCCATCTCGGCGCCGAAGGCCGCAAGCATCGCCGCCGTGCCCGCGCGCCCCTTGCCGAAGCAGAAATCCGCGCCCACGACCACATGGGCGAGGCCGAGCGCATCGGCCAGAACCTCTTGTGCAAAGGCACGGGGAGAGCGCGCGGCCATCGCGGCGTTGAAGGTGAGTTCGTAGAGCCGTTCGACCCCCAGCTTTTCCAGCCGGTGCGCGCGCGCCTCGGCGCTCATCAGGCGAAAGGGCGGCCCGTCGGGGGCGAAGAACTCGCGCGGATGCGGCTCGAAGGTCAGCACCCCGAGCGGCGCGCCCATGGCCGCGCCCTTCTCGCGCGCGATCTCGATCACGGCGCGATGGCCGAGATGCACCCCGTCGAAGTTTCCGATGGCGGCGGAGGCACCCCGGTCGGCCTCGGTGGCAAAGCTGTGGTCGCGCAGGATCCGCATGGTCGAGGGGTAGCGCCGGATCAGGTGCGGCGCAAGACCGATCCGGGCATCAGCGCCGTCCCCGCCCAGAGCAGCGCGACAAGTGCGGCAGCCCCGCCGACGAAAAGCGCGAGCGCGCCCGCCAAGGGCGAAAGCGGCAGAAGGTCGAGCGGTGCGGGCAGGGCACCCGTGGCCAGCACCGCGCCGAGCGTGGCCGCGAACCAGAGCGCGAGCAGCCCCGCCGCGCCGCGCAGCACGGGGGATGCCCCCGGCGCGCGCCAGCCCCGGCGCAGCGCGACCCAGGGCCGGCCAAGGTCGCGCCCGATGGCCAGAAGCGCGGGCACCACCAGCAGCACCAGCACCATGCCGAAGCCCAGGCCATAGACCAGCGTGATCACCGTGGGCTTGAGGAACTGCGCCTGGGTGGATTTCTCGAACAGGAGCGGCGCAAGGCCGAGCACCGTGGTCAGCGTGGTCAGCAGCACGGGCCGAAGCCGGTCCGCCGCCCCCGCCATGATCGCGGGGACCAAGCCCCGCCGCTCGGCATGTTCGTCGATCGCGCTGACCAGCACGATGGAATCGTTGATGATGATGCCGGTCATGCCCAGAAGACCCACGACCGAGAACATCGACAGCGGCACGTCCCAGTGGATATGCCCCCAGATCGCGCCCACAAGGCCGAAGGGGATCACCGCCATGACCACCATGGGCCGCGTCCAGCTCGAGAAGACCAGCGCCAGCACGAGATAGATGCCCAGAAGCGTGAGCATGAGCCCGAGCCGCGCATCGGCGAGGAAATCATCCTCCTGCTCGCTCAGCCCGCCGATGCGGTATTCCACCTGGTAGGTGCCTGCGATGGCCGGCAGGATCTCGGCCTCCAGCATGCGCGCGATCTCGGCGGCGCGCTCGGGGTCGTCCTCGGAGATGTCGCCGGTGACGTTGACATGGCGCAGCCCGTTCTCGCGCCGCACGGTGGCAAAGCCGGTGCGGGTCGTGACGGTGACGATATCGGCAAGCGGCACGTAATGGCCCGCCGCGCTGCGCAACTTCATCGTGTCGAGGAAATCCGCCGACAGATCCGCCGCAGGAAGTTCCACCCGGATCGCGGCAGAGCGCGGCCCGTCGGGATAGGTCGCCGCCTCGATGCCGTTCACGCGGTTGCGCAGCGTCTGGCCGAGCGCGTCGATGTCGAAGCCGAGCGCCTGGCCGTGCGGTGTCAGCTCCAGCACCAGTTCGGCCTTGTCCCAGGCAAGGTTGTCCTCCAGCGCCGAGACCTCCGCGAAGCGCGCGAGCCGGGTCTTGAGCGCCTCGGCGGCGGATTTGAGCACCTCGGCCTCGGCCCCGTAGAGCGCCACGTCGAGCGCGTCGCCGCCGGGGCCGGATCTCCCGCCGCGAAAGCTCAGCTCCTCGGTGAGCGGCAGTCGCGGCGCGCTCTCCTGCAGGTCGGCGAGGAAGGCAAAGCTCGAATAGGGGCGCATGTCGGGATCGATGAGCTCGATGGATATCCCGCCCACGAGATCGGCGTCGCGCGTGTCGGCCCCGGCCAGCCCGCGCCCCGCGGCCCCGCCCACCTGCGCCAGGACATGGGCAACGGGGTTCTGCCCGTGCTCGGCCTCGTACTCGGCCCCGAGCGCCAGCACCGCCTCTTGCAGCGCCCGCATCTGTGCCAGCGCGTCGGCTCGCGTCGCCCCCGGCACCATGGCGAAATTGCCGGTGACGCTGCCCTGTTCGGGCGCGTTGAAGAAGCGCCAGGTCACATCGCCGCGCAGGAAGGCCGCGATCTGGAGCGCCAGCAGCAGGACCGCCCCCGCCATGACCGCATAGCGCGCGCGGATCACCAGCGCCATGAGCTGGCGAAAGGCGCGGTCGCGGAAGGCCGCGAAACCGCGATTGACCATCCGGCTCGGCCAGTCATACCACCGCGCCTTCGCGGATCGGGCAAGCGCGTGGACCATGTGATTGGGCAGGATCAGGAAACATTCCACAAGGCTTGCCATCAGCACGGCGATCACGGTGAAGGGGATGTCATAGATCAGATCCCCGAACTGTCCGCCGATCGCGGCGAGGCCGAAAAAGGCAATGACCGTGGTCAGCGTGGCCGAGAAGACCGGCAGCGCCATGCGGTGCGCCGCGCGCTCGGCGGCGAGGATGGGCGGCTCGCCCAGGTGGCGATGGCGCGCATCGGCATGTTCGCCCACCACGATGGCGTCATCGACGACGATCCCCAGCGTGATGATCAGCGCGAAAAGCGAGATCATGTTGAGCGTGAGCCCGGCGGCATACATCAGCGCGAGTGCCGCGAGCAGCGCCACCGGGATCCCCGCCGCCACCCAGAAGGCGGTGCGCGCGTTGAGAAACAGGAACAGCAGCCCGACGACAAGCGCGAGCCCCATGGCGGCATTGTCCAGAAGCATGGCAATGCGGCTCGAGATCGCCTCGGCGCGGGTGCGCACGAGCTCGATCGCCACGCCTTCGGGCAGGGCGCGCAGCATCTCGGCGGCGACGCGCTCCACCTCGGCCTGGATGCGCAGCGCGTCTCCCTCGGCCGAGCGGCTGACATCGACGGCAATCGCGGGCTGTGCCCCCACGAAGAGCGCCAGGCCACGTGCCGCCTCGCCGCTGCGCACCCGCGCCACGTCGCCGATGACAAGCGCGCTGCCATCGGGATTGAGGCGCAGCGGGATGGCGGCGATGTCGGACGCGCCGCGGGTGGCCCTGCCGGTGCGCAGCCGCGCGTTGGCCCCTTCCACGTCGCCCGCCGGATCGGCATCGACCCGCGCGGCGATGGCGGCGGCGATCTGGGCCATGGTCAGGTCATGGGCGATCAGCGCGCGGGCGGGCACCTCGACCACGGTTTCGGGGGCGGCGACGCCGCGGATCGTCGTCCGGGTGACGCCTGCGGCGAAGAGCCGGGCAACGAACTCGTCGGCGATCCGGGCCAGTTGTCCCGCGTCCAGCGGCCCGGTGATGACCACATCCGTCACCCGGTCGAGCCAGGCCCCGCGCCGCACCAGCGGTTCCTCGGCCTCTTCGGGCAGGGTGGTGATCTGGTCGAGCGCGGCCTCCACCTCGTCGGTCGCGCGGCCCATGTCCCAGCCCGGCTCGAACTCGAGCAGGATCGTGGCTTGCTCCTCGCGCGAGGTGCTGCGCGCGCGCGTCACCCCCTCGACTGCCAGCAGCGCAGGCTCGACAAGCTGGACAATGGCGCTGTCAACGTCCTCGGCGCCCGCGCCCTCCCAGACGACCGAAACGGTCACGTTGTCGATCACAACGTCGGGGAAGAACTGTGCCCGCATCCTTGGCACCACCGCAAGGCCGATGGCGACCAGCAGCACCAGCAGCAGGTTTGCCGCGGTGCGGTGGCGGGCGAAATAGGAAACGAGGCCCCTCACCGGCCTAGCCCCCCATGCGGCGGTCGCGGCGCGCGGCGGTGTCGGTCGCGCCCTCCCGTGCCCCTGTCGCGGCGGCCTCGGGTGTCAGTCGGCGCACCTTGAGACCGGGGCCGAGCGCGGGGTTGCGCTCGGTCACGATCTCGCGGCCCGCCACGCCCTTGGCCCGCACCAGCACGTCATTGCCCTGCCGCCGCAGCAGCGTGACGGGCAGCCGTTCCAGCCGGTCCCCGGCACCGAGCGCCAGCACCGCCCCGTCGGGGCCGAGCGCGGTGGCGGGCAGGCGCGCCACATCGGCAAGCGGCGGCTCTTCCACGGTGACGGTGACGAAATCGCCGGGCTTCAGCGCCGGGGCGGCATCGAGCGCGGCAAAGATCATGCGCCCGCTTTCGCCCTCGGCAAGGGCGGCCGCCTCGCGCGCGATGCGCCCCGTGGCCGTGATCCGCGCCGCACCGCTCTCAAGCGTGACGGTGACCGGCGCGGGCCGCAGCGCGCCCGCCCCGTCCAGAAGTCGGGCGTAATCGGCATTCGAGACGCGAAACGCCACGTCGAGCGCGCGCCCGTCCACCAGCCGCGCGATCTGTTCGTTGGCGGAAACCAGACGCCCCTCGACCACGCTGACCTCGCTCAAGGTGCCGTTGAAACCGGCGGTAATGCGCGTCTCGGCCAGCCGCCGCTCGGCCTCCGAGAGCGCGAGTTGGGCGCGATCGCGTGCGGTGGCGGCCTGATCGACGCGCGTCTCGGCCATGGCCAGCGCCTGACGGCTTGCCAGCACCGCCTGGCGCGCCTGGACAAGGTTGTATTCGGCGGCCTCGATGGCGGTGAGCGTGCCGACGCCGCGCGATTCGAGGTCGCGCTGGCGGGCAAGCGCGCGGGCCTGGATCTCGGCCTGTTCCTCGCGCGCGGCCAGTTCGTCGCGCGCGAGCGCAAGCGCGCGTGCCGCCGCGCGTTCCTCGGCGCGGGCATCGGCAAGGTCTGTCCGCGCGCGGGCCAGCGCGGCCTCGGCATCGGCGGGGTCGATCTGCGCCAGAAGCTGCCCTTCCGCGACCGTGCCGCCTTCGACGAAACCCGGCGCAAGATTGGTGATGATGCCCGCCGTCTGCGCGCGGATCTCCAGCGTGCGGCGGCTTTCGATCCGGCCGAAGGCGGTGAGGGTGGGGGCCACCGTCTCTGCCTCGGGGCGGATCACGCGCACGGCAAAGACGCGCTCGCGCCGCTCGGGCACGCGCGCCTCTCGGGCCATCCGCGCCTCCACGGCCAGCCGCAGGGTCTGGCCGGCATAGGCCAGAATCCCCAGCGTGAGCGAGAGCAGAAAGAGGCCGAGAAGCCCCTGGCGGAAAAAGCGCATGGCGCGAGCCCTGAACACGCGGCACCGCATTGCGCCGCCCTGGTGGATGTAACCGCGACCGGGCGAAAGCCAAGTCACGCAGGTGTCACACGCGGGCGCGCGTCATTTCCGGCGCTGATGCTCGTCGAGCCGGGGCATGATCTCCACGAAGTTGCAGGGCAGGTGACGGTAATCGAGCTGCCAGCGCAGGATCTCGTCCCAGGCGTCGCGGCAGGCACCGGGACTGCCGGGCAGGGCAAAGAGATAGGTGCCGCCCGCCACGCCGCCCGTTGCGCGGCTCTGCACGGCCGAGGTGCCGATCTTCTGCATCGAGACCATGGTGAAGACCGTGCCGAAGGCGTCGATCTCCTTTTCGTAGACATCGCGGTGTGCCTCGACGGTGACATCGCGCCCGGTCAGCCCCGTGCCGCCGGTGGAGATCACCACATCCACCCCCGGATCGGCGATCCAGTCGCGCAGATGCGCCGCGATCTGGTCGCGCTCGTCGCGCACGATCATGCGGTCGGCAAGGACATGGCCCGCCGCCTCGATCCGCTCGGCCAGCACGTCGCCCGAGCGGTCCTGGGTCAGGTCGCGGGTGTCCGAGACCGTGAGCAGCGCGATGCGCACGGGGATGAAGTCCTTGGTCTCATCGAGGCGGGACATGGGCTCAGTTCCTTTGCATGAGGGCGAGGCGCACGGCCAGACCGGCGAAGATCGCCGCCGAGACGAGCCCGAGTCCGCGCGCGAAGCGCGCCGAGCCGGCCAGTCGCCGCCCGATACCGCCCGCCGAGGCACCGACGGCGGCGTTGATGACCAGCCCGCCCACCGAGAGCACCGCCCCGTAGACCAGGAATTGCGGCAGGATCGGCCGGGCGGGATCGACAAATTGCGGCACGAAGGCCAGCACGAAGAGAATCACCTTGGGGTTGGCGAGATTGACCGCCATCCCCTGCCGGAAGGCGCGGGCCGGGGTGAGCGCGGGGGCGTCGGGGCGGTGCGGGCCCTGCCGCAGGGCCTGCACCGCCAGC
>MDTD01133953.1_pt1 | contig 102096 bp, 139 predicted proteins | sample 811221 | NCBI WGS metagenome assembly MDTD01 (sample SAMN05326646, study PRJNA326480) | marine metagenome | isolation source: seawater | place: Pacific Ocean: South West | collected 2011
AAGATCAAGAACTCACAAGAGATATTCCTAATGGCCCAAGACCAAGAACAGGCCAATGAAATTTTCGACCTAAATGATCCTTTTGCCAGATCAACAATCATAAATAGACAGAACACAATACAAAATGCCAGCGGAGATCTGGTTCACATCAGAGATCTGCCCGACATGCAACAGGATATTAGTATAGCAAGAGTGGCTTCAACAAAAGCTGCGATGGGAAATATGAACAGGAGATAATATGAGATGAATCAGAACCAAGACTACAACTCCTTTCTGCAAAAATCTTTAGACCTTAAAAAGATGCGGGAAGAGAGAAAGAAAGAGGTATCTAGAGAGACACTGTTTAAGTCGTCTAAAAAGAAAATACAGACAACGATGATAGGTGCCTTATCTACTATAGAAGAGGGTTTTGGATTTTTGTGGGGTTTTGATCCAGATGGGGACACTGAGTTAACAGAGGAACAAAGACACTTAAAGGAGATATATGAAGAAGCCAGAGCTAAAATACTAGATAGAGGAAACACCCAGATAAGAAATCTGGAAATAGAATTTAGTAACTATGATATCAACAGAAAAAAACATTACATAAACTTGCCGGTTAAAGAACCCGGTCAACCCAATAGAAACTTAGGAGAAAAAAATGACGGATAATGTAATTATTTCAAGCGAAGATAAAGATGGAAACGAAGTCAAAGTTATGCTTAAAACGGCTAGTGCTCAAGAGTATAGAGACTCTCAGGTCGAGTATAACAAAGCCTTTAGAAAGGCACTTGACTCTGGTGCTCTTTTGAGACAAAAACTTTCTGATTACATGGAAGCACAAGGAATCTGGAACGAAGAAAAACAAAAACAAAACGATGCATACGTACAAAAGATAACCGAAATGGAAACGACTCTTAAGGGTGGTGGTATTCGTTTATCAGAGGCCAAAGCTATAGCACTGGAACTTAGAACTGTCAGGGCTCAGTTCAGAGACTTCTTGTCTGAAAGAAATACGCTTGACCAAAACTCAGCAGAGGGACAGGCAGATAATGCTAGGTTTGCAGAACTTGTTAGACTTTGTATGCTTAACCCAAACACTAGAGAGCCTTATTTTCCAACACAAGATGACTACGATAAATCCGCAGATCAGCCTTGGGTTATGGAGGCTGCTGGTCAACTAGCGAATATGATTTATGGTCTTGATCCAGATTATGACACCAAACTAACAGAAAACAAGTTTCTGAAGGAGTTTGAATTTGTCGATGAGGATCTACGTCTTGTCAACGAAGAGGGGCACTTAGTTGATTCAGAAGGTAGACTAATTAGCGAAGAGGGTCGTTATGTTGCCTACAAAACCAAGAAGGCCCAGAAAGATCAGGACATTGATAAGCGTTATTACGTCAACAGGGATGGCGAAGAACTTGTCGAAGTCGAAGACGAAGATGGTAATATTTCTTGGGAAAAGGTTGGAACCGAAGCGAGAAAGCCATTCTTAGACGACAAAGGTCAGCCTGTAGAGCCTCCAAAGGTTGCCGTTGAAGAGCCCGAAGCTGCCGATGCTACCGAAGAAGAGGTAGCGGAAGAGACCGTGGAAGAAAAGCCTAAAAGAAGGAGAAAAACTACTAAGGCAGAAACTGACACAGAAGCCTAATAATTGTGTAATAAATGTAGGGATGGCATTGTAGGAAAAAACTAGCATTTTTCTTACGTAAAACTATTAAGAAGGCAAAAATGGCAGGTTTCAACTTAACGGCACAGATTCAGTTACAGGCACCAACCAATGTTAGCCAAGTAGCAAACCAGATAAAAAGTCAGCTCGGCAACGTCACTACAACAGTAAACGTGCAGAGCAACGCTAAAAGTCTGGCTGCTATAAATGGTCAATTGCAGTCTGTGGACAAAACCGCCAAGAACTCTGCCAAGAGTATGAACCTTCTCAATAGGAATATTGCAGAGGCTGCCCGTAGGTTCAGTGTTATAACTGTTGCTACGGGTGCCTTTATAGGCATGGCCAGAGCCATCAAAAATTCTGTTGGTGCAGCAATAGAGTTTGAAAGAGAGATGGTTAAGATCTCTCAGGTTACTGGCAAATCTGTTAAAGAGCTTAAGGGCCTATCTGACGAAGTTACACGAATATCTACAACAATGGGGGTAGCCAACGCTAGTCTATTGGAAACCGCTAGAGTTTTATCTCAAGCCGGTCTAAGTGCCCTAAAAACAAAACAGGCCATGGAAGTGTTAGCTAACACTACCCTAGCTCCTAGTTTTGACAACATTATAGATACCACCGAAGGTGCTATTGCTATCCTCAATCAGTTTGGTAGAGAGGCAGCAAAGACAGGACAAGACATCAGATTTCTTGAGGCTTCTCTCGACGCCATCAATGCTGTCTCTAAGAACTTTGCTGTTGAGTCTGCGGACCTTATTGGTGCTATCAGGCGTACCGGTGGTGTGTTCCAAGCCGCCGGTGGTAATCTAAACGAGCTTATCGCATTGTTCACTTCTGTTAGACAAACTACTCGTGAGTCTGCGGAGACGATTGCAACCGGTTTTAGAACTATCTTTACTAGGTTGCAGCGTACTGAAACTATAGACGCCTTAGAACAACTGGGTATAAGCCTTTCTGATGCCGAGGGCAAGTTTGTCGGTCCATTGAAAGCTGTCGAAGCCCTAGCCGCTGGCTTGGCTGGATTAGACCCAAAAGACGTTAGATTTAATGAAATCGTCGAGCAGCTTGGTGGTTTTCGTCAGATCGGTAAAGTTATTCCTCTTATCAAACAATATGCTGTTGCTGAACAGGCCTTGGCCGTCGCCAACAACTCTATGGGGTCAACATCTAAAGACGCACAAACCGCACAGCAGTCGCTAGCAGTTCAATTCCAGAAGGTCGCAGAATCCTTCGATGCTCTTATGCGTAAGTTTACAGGCAGCGATACATTTCAATCCATTGCTAAGACAGTATTGTCACTAGCGGATGCGTTTTTAAGTTTTGCCTCGTCTCTGGAGAACGTGTTACCTCTATTAACCTCTGTTGCGGCAATCAAGTTGGGCAAGAACTTGGCTCCCGGTTTAGTAAGTCTATTTGGTGGCGGTGGTGGTGGCGGCAGCGTTTCTAAGTTTGCCAGAGGTGGTTTTGTTCCGGGTACTGGAAACAGAGACACTGTTCCCGCAATGCTTACTCCCGGCGAATTTGTTATCAAAAAGAGTAGTGCTGCTAAGCTGGGTGCCGCTCAACTTCATGCAATGAATGAAAACAGATTTAACGATGGAGCAGAAATCAGAGAAGAGTTATCGGCAAACAGAAGAGCGTTTAAGAACGTGAAGGGCATCAAGGGAAAGGGTTCAGAAGGTGCCTCTGTTCGTCTTGTTGAAGAACTATCGGACGATATCAAAGCCAAGCTAGAATCTGGAGAAATGAACACCTATACCGGTGCCTTCCTAAGACCTGAAGGAAGAGACAAGCAGGTCATGGGTAAATTAGGCAAGGGTGCTATAGGTGCATCAATTAACGCTAACGAGAGGATCGCCGCCCTAAAGACAGCCGCCAAGAAAAAGAATGCTAATTCGGTCGTAAAGGAACTAAACGCTGAAGTAAAAGAAATGATCAACGCTACTCAGGGTGTTGAGAGTGGGTTTATGTTAGCGGCTGGCTCGCTAGAGCCTACTATAGCCCTTGGTATGGAAGAGACAATTCTAGAGGGCGTTAGAGACACAGTGCAGTCCGCCACAGCACAAATTGGGGGCGAACTAGGAAGTAGGTCGATTCCGGATCAGGCCAAAATACTTAAAACTGCAAATATAGATAATGTTGTTGGAAATCTATTTGAGGCATCGTTACTTAGCTTTGGAAGTAGCCCTCCTTACGACAGATCTGCTAGTGAAGACTTTGACTTTCCTTCTGGACTGGGTAGCGGTCTTGCGGAACAGTTTGGATTGTCCAAATATGCCAGTAATCCCGGTGATGCAAAGTCCTCGTTTACTAATGACAATGTTGCTAGTTTCACTAAGAAGGTGGAAAACTTTGAGACAAAAGAGGCATTGAATTCAATTCAAGGAGTGATTGATAAAAAGATAGGGCAAGCTATAGCTGCTCTTCCCGCAGACGCAAGCAATACAGAAGTTGCAAGAGAGCTAGGATTAGCGGGCAAGAATTATTCAGCCGCCGCTAGCGATCTTGGGTCACAACTGAGACCATCCAAAAAAGCCACAGGTGGAAGCGTATCGGGCAGAGACAGCGTTCCTTCACTATTGACGCCCGGTGAGTATGTTATAAATAAGTCGGCGGCACAAAGTATTGGATACACCAACCTACATAAGATGAACAAAACTGGGGTCGCTAAATTCAATAAAGGTGGTGCGGTTGGTATTCAAAGTTTTGCAAACGGTGGCTCGGTGGAGTCGGGTGATTTTGGGCTAACGTCCATAAAAGACTTGGCACTAGTTAACGCTGCTGCAAAAAAGAACGCCGCCGCTTTTGATGCTATCACATCAGAACTAGATCGAATGAACTTAGATCCAGAAGCTCAACGTGCAGCTTTGGTTAAGTTTGCTAGAAGTGTGGATTCTGTCGCGGATGAAGCCGAACTCTTGGATCAAGCTATGCTTGCTGCACACCGTGATATTACATCGGCTGGACCGGGAGCACAAAGAACCGGTAAGAAACCTTCGGGAGCCGCTGGTGCTGGAGGCATAGATGATAGCGATAAGGGTGCTCTCAGTATGTTTTCTGGCGACGAGATGGCCGAAGTATCCGCAAGAGCAGATGCCTTGTCAGCAGAATTTGACGCACTTGGTGAAGAGACAAGAGCGGGCCAAAAGGCCGCTATGGAATACCGCATGGCATTGAATAACGGTATTGATGAACAAATAGCCTATGCTCAGGCACTGGAGGCTGGTACAAAGTTTCAAGAAGAGATCGAGGCGGAATCGCAAAAACTTAAAGAGGCTTATGCTTCGGGTGCGATAACAGAAAAAGAGCTTGAGAAGGCCAGTGCAGAATTAGCACAAAAAAGAAAAGCCGCACCAACTGCGTCTGGAAGAACCGGTGGTGGAGGCGGCGGTGGCGGTGGCCCAAGTCCCCAGTTGATCAAGAAGCAACAAGAAGCACAGAAAAAGCTGATTGGTCACTATAAGGCACAAGAAACAAGAATGAGAAGCTTTAGCAGCAAGTTAAACAAAGCTTCTGGTGCTCTTTCTGGTGTTAGTGGTGCTGCTGTTGGCTTGACCATGATAGCTGGTACTCTTATACAAAGTATGGGTAATCTGGATGAAGGCACAAAAAAGGTTTACCAAGCGGGTCTAAATGTTGTCACTAGTTATTTGGCTATAGGTGCTGAAATAGCCAGTTTGGGATTACAGGTTGTTGCTAGTGTAACTAGTATGCTTGCAGAAAAAGCCGCTAGAGCAGCCAATGCCGTTGCGGTAGGTGAAAACACAGTACAGGCCGCTGCCGCTGCTGGGGCAGCCGCTATATTAGGTAAAGCGGCCTTGAAAGCGGCTCATGAGCTTAACAAGATTAGCCCGGGCGAAGGTGGGAGCGATATAACTGACGACTTAGACATGGGCAAGAAGACCCCAAAAGCTCCAAAGGGCGGCAAAGGAAAAGGGGGCATAGGGAGCAAGATAAAAAGCGGAATGGGCGGTGGAGTTGGAACAGGCATATTGGCTGGCGTTACGGCTTCTCTTGCTGTTGCTGGGGTGGCTTATACGGCGATCATGGCACAAACCGCAATGGCGACCGAACGTTTCAAACAACAGCTAGAGGCGGCAAATAAAGTTGGAGACGCAGAGCTAGAAAAAATTGGAGGCCCACAGGGCGGTGCCAGCGAGGAAAAATTTGTTGCGGCCAGACAGGAGGCAGCCGGTGCCGAAATGAATATTGCCGTAAATGAAAAAGTTGGGCAATCCAACGCCAATATAGTCGCTGGATCTGCCGCTGTTGTAGGAAGTCTTGCCGCTGTTACTACAGGTCTTTTAATAGCCGGAGGTGCATTGCAGGCAATTCCGGTGGTTGGTAACGTTGTTGGTCTTGCACTTATAGGTCTAGCCGGAGCTGCCGCCGCTGCTGGAGTAGCGTGGGCGTTTTTTACTGGCGATGCCGAGGAAGAGGCTCGAAAACTAGCAAAAGAACAAGCTCTTCTTGCAGAAGTTTCTGGTGGTTACGCTAGAAGTACTTTTAGAGCAAAGAGCGGGATAGATAAGTTTGACAAGGCTATGCAGACAGCCAAAGATAACTCTTTATCTGCTGCTGCGTCGTTATCTCTACTAAGTAATGGAGTTCAAGCTTTAAGCTCGACTTATGATGATAATGCCGATAGAATTGAAACCTCTACTAAGAAAAGAGTCGAACTTGAGAATCTACTTAGAGAGAAGGGTTTGTTAACAGACGAGGGCAGAGTAAAAGAAGGTGGCGAACCTCTGGATGCTGACACGCAAGACCAAGTAGCCAACTTTAAAGAGCTTGCCAAGCAAGAAGAAGAGGCTAGAAAAGCTAATAATGACCTGCTTAACAAACTGTTCCAGCAGGAAAGTCAGTTGAGACAGCAAATGCTGGCAGCCGTAAACGAAAGCATGAGCGAAATGTTTGAGGCCGATCCAGCGGCTTTAGACGGTATTAACGACGTTACCGCCTTTATGAATGATGCCGCAGTTCAGGCTTCGGGTCTTCCGAACAAGTTGGCGTTAGCCCAGAAGCAAATTGACGATATAATCAAGAAGCGTTTTGAAGGAGATATTCAAGAGGCTGATGACGCTGGTGATTTGGATCTCAAACAGGGTCTCATAGCAAAAAGAAACGCAGAAATAGCGGTCAGCCAAGCAAAGCTAAACAAACAGATGCAGGAAAACATAACCGCCAGAAAGAGGATGACGGCGGAAAATCTAAGGAGTATTGTTGAAGAAAGAGCCAAAAGGCGTGCGTTGCAAGATTCGCAGAGAGTCATAAGAGGCTTCAACAGCATGCTCATGGGAGCCACCGCTACTGCCGCTAATTTCGCTCAAATAGAGAACGCTGGAGACGTTACCACAGGCGGAAAAATTAGTGTTGAAATAAACTCTGATGCTTTGAGTCAGGGTCTTCAGGGTGTTACACCAGATGTGCTAGAATCTGCGGTCCAAAAGGGAATGAATGCTATCAATTTTGGTATTGAGCAGACTTCGCCCGGTGTCGCTAAAGACCCAAATGAGCAAGCCATATTAGATCGTACCGAGAGAATAGGAGCGAGAGTCAAGGTCGCCCAAGAGCTTGTTAACAATATACCAGAGATACTTGAGGGCTATCAGCAAGACCTCACAAAGGGTAGGGGAATTCAGGCGGAAGAGCTGTTTGATAAGATCAATGCTAGCATTGCTGGAGTAGATATCTCAAAGCTTAATCTGGGTGCAGATATACAGCGAAAAATAGATGAAATGCTGAAAGAAAGCGGGACCGACAGGCTCACGTTTGAACAGGTTGAGGAGCTTATTGGTGACATAGAGGAAGTTGCTGGTGCTGACCTAGAAGCTTTACAAAGAGCAGTAGAAGTACAAAACCAATACCTGCAAAAACTTCAGCAGATCAACAATTTAATCATTGACGCTCAGGGCAGATATGCCGATGCTGTGGCTAGACAGGCTTCCGTTGCGGCTAAGGGCCGAGAAAGAGTAGCAAAGGCAAGAGGTGGAACTCCAACATTACAGAGCCTTAGTGATGATGCTGACAGAAGGGAAAGAGATAGAAATTTAGTTGGTGATGAGGCTCTGGGTAGACGTGCTAGAGACGCCGGTGCAAGAGCCGGAAACGTTGGTGCTAACCGTGATGCGTTAAAGAAACTGGACGCAGAAGCAAAGCGGGCTGAACAAAACGCAAGAGACGCTGCGGCTGCTGGAGACTCTGAAGGTGCAGCTAAGTTTACTCAACAGGCTAATGAAGCTGGTGCGGCTGCTAATAGGGTAAGAGGAGAACTTGAAAGATTGGCTGATCAAAGTGCAAAAGCCGCAGACATAGAAGCACAACTCAACCAGCTAAGAAAAGAAAGAAAGCAGATTGGAAATCAGGTTGAGAAGTTCGCCTTTGGCTCTGATCAGCAGCGGTTCGACATGGGACAATCTTATGCCACTCTAAATCAAGCCATGGCACAGGGCGGTATTCAGGGTGCAACAGAGCAACAAAGAGCACAAGTTGGAGGTCTACTAGATCAGCTTAGTGATGTTAGAATAGGCCCCGGTGGTGAAACGGGACGAGAACTCAAAGCAAAGTTTGCTGAAGACGAGGCTATACGAATGGGAATGGATCCAGCGATAGCCAAGAAGGTTGGAGAGCAGGTTGCTGCTGGGTCAGCCGAAGAGCAAATGGTTCAGAAGCTTGAAGCTCTGGCTGTACAGGAAGAGGCTGCTGCTGCGGCATTGGCGGAAGACGCTAAAAATCAGGTCAAATACTTAGAGCAAATTGCTCAGAACACCAAAGATGACATGAAGACAGATACTGCGGCTGCAATGCAAGGCACCCCAGAAGAAGCCAAGCAAGACAAAGAAAACGCCCAGAAAGACAAAGAACTTGCTCAAGCTCTTGCTCAAGCTGAAACTGATTTAGCTGCTGCGGAGCAAGCACTGAAAACAGAAGTAGCCAATCTTGCAACAGCCACTAAGAATCTTGAAGCGGCTACGCTCAAGCTGAGTGATCTACAAGATCCAGACGCTCAGGATGCAAGGAGAACGGCAATTCAGGGCACAGCAGCCGGTGAAGCCGAAGCAATGATTAACACCTCAATAGCCAAGTTTAATCAAAATAGGCTTTCCGAAGACGGAACCACTCAAGTACAAAGAGATCGTTTTGCAGAGGCGGCTCAGGTTGAGTCGGGTAGCTTCCAGCTTGAGAGCGGTAACAATGATGAAATAGACGATATGAGCGACGACGAGATCGCAAAAAATGTCAATAAGGCACTCGGTGGGCTCATGGATGCGGCAATCGAAAAGGCCAAAGAGGGAGGTGCGTCCGCCGAACAAGTTGTTCGACTAGAACAAGCTAAACTAGATGCTATTGCTAAGGCGGTAGAGTCTGTCAAAAAGCAAAGAGACGAAGGCGACGAAGACACGAACTATCAGAACGAAATGTTTAGTATGGGGGACAAATTTGCTGAGGCATTAAAGACCACTATCGCACCGATTCTCAAAGAAATCAGAGACGAGGCCGGTAAAGATGCTGTTGCCGCACTGCCTCCCAACCAACGACTGGCTAGAGGCGGAATGGTTCAGTATCGCAATACCGGCGGAATAATGAACAGCATATTCAAACCAAAGGGGACCGACACAGTTCCAGCCATGCTAACCCCCGGCGAGTTTGTAATCAGAAAGTCTGCGGTAGACAAGATCGGCGTAGGAACTTTATCTGCTCTAAATAATGGGGATGTTTCTTCTGTTGCTAAGAGTATGGGTGGTCCTATATATCGTGCTATGGGTGGTGTTGTTAATTTGCCAGAATCAGGAGCATTACAGCAAGCCTTTATATCACAACTGTCAGGAGGTAAGGCTGGACACATACTAGGTGCCCTGAAGGACGGCTTTGGTATGGATGACAAAGAAGCCAGAAAGGCTGCCGCATATATAAAAGATTTAGCCAAAAAGGGTGTTATAAACGCCTCCAATATGCAGGGGGGCATCCAGTTAGAGAATCTAAACAGGGCTATACGTGACTCAAAATTTGTAAGCGGAATATTGCCAACCACATTCAGACCGGCTGATTTTAGTGCAGAAGTAGCTGCCGTCGATACAGACTGGCCACCCACAAAGGCTGAATTTGAGAGTGTCAAAAAAGGTCTAAAAATATACCAAGGAAGAAGCGATTCGCTTTTTCACGACATAGCTAACATGACAAAGGCTATTGGTGGAGTGAATGGTCCCGCCACTAAGTTTGCAGGAAGTCTGCTACAAAGAAGTGGAGCACTAAAACTTAATCCTGCGGTAGAATATAATAATATATTTAAGCAGATTAAAGCAGAAGCAAACAGAAATAAACAGGCCTCTAGTGAAGCACAGGGTTTTTATGACAAAGTAAAAACTCTCTTTGAAGGTACTCCAGATCAAGGAGAACAGAAAGACCCAAGAGTTCTTCCTTGGAAGGTTCTGATAGGCCGCATGAAAGGTCAGGCCGCTAAAGACCAACAGGCTGCTGCTCAAGAAGAGGCACAAGCGGAAGCAGATGCCATAAAGGACTTAGGTCTTGGAAGAGGAGACGAGAGTAAGCTTAAATACCTATTAGATAAAAATATAGTAAAGATGGCGACTGGTGGATCTGTTGCCGGTTCAGATACTGTTCCTGCCATGTTGACACCGGGCGAATTTGTCATGAGCAAGGGGTCTGTTCAACAATATGGAACTGGATTTATGTCCTCGTTAAACAGAGGTAGAGTACCCGGTTTTGCTAGGGGTGGACTAGTTGGTGGAGTTCAATATAAACAGAATGGTGGAGAAGTGAACGATGGAGCCGCCGCCATAATATTAGATCCTTCTGGCTTGCAAGAGGTTCTAAATAATTTTAATGCCACATTCCAATCGTCTATAGATTCTGTAGTCAGCCAATTCTCGGCGTTTACTGAATCTATGAATAACTTAGCAAATGCTATACAGGGCGGAATGACGCTGACTCACAACTTCTCCGGAGACATGTCTTTGGCGTTCAAGGTGGAAAACGCGGACCATTTGAAGAAAGTCATAGCCGACGCTATAACGCCAAGACTTTCCGAAATAATATCGTCGGAACTAGATACAAGACTCAACAAAGATTTCAGGGCAGGATAATGGGCGTACTTACTGGTGCTTTTAACGTAAATAATCCCACAGACGACAGTGTCGTTGGGGGCATCGCTGTACCGGGACCCGGTAACGAGGGCATAAATAGTCCTCCCGCCCTTCCTAGTAGAGGTAGCAACCTTGCGAATCCAGCCAACAATCTCTTTCCGCTCAGTATAACTGGTGGACCAGACTTTACCGGCACTATGACCCTTGTTGCAATGGCCCCCTCTGGGAGTACGCTTTTTGCACCATTGACTATACATCCTCATCCGGCGGCTGAAATACCACTTGTAATTGGTCGCACCAGAGTAGCTAGTGGAAATTTAGATTTTTACATAGACGGTGTAGCGGGTGCTGGAGGAGGAGCGGCTGATTATCAGGGTTACGCAACCTTGGCTGTTCCCTCTACTACTAACGGTACATACAAGGATCAGACATTTCCGCTAACCGTTGTTCCACACAAAATAGGTTCCGGAATATCGACTGCAAACCTTTTTGCTTCTGGGTTTGCTCCGACATTAGTCAAGGCCGCTACACTGGCCACATCTGGATCAACTGTTAGTGCTCCCGGTTTTATAAATAACAATACAGAAAAGGGCGGCAATACTGTAAACCTGCATATTTCAAGCAGAGATCTTCAAACTTCATCAATGGATCTTTATATGGACAAAGATTTTAATTGCTCAAACAACATCTCTTTATATATAAATCACAGAATGGGAAGTGGTCATCTTACCACCATGACTAGAGGTGCGGATTTAATCAATAACAATATACCGTTATCAATAAAGCCTCCTCATTCAGGAGCATTGACGCTTTATGTTAGAGGATATGACTCATAGGGAATAAAATATGGCTATAACATTTACACCAAGCGGTGGCGACACATTTACATTTGGCGGCACAGATATCCAACCCACCAACGGTGTTGCTGGGCCTTATCCGAACGTATCTATAAATAGAACAAGAAGAACACAAGACTCTTTGTTTCTTGGTAACTTGTGGGAAATAACAATTACCGGTACGGCATTGATTACCGCTGAAGCTAGCCACCTCACTAAAGGGGCACGACAGGCAGCTATTTTTTCTTTACAAAGCGAGCTAATGTTTCTACTTGAGGGCAAACAGGGCCTGATGGACATTGATTCATACGGCGGAAAGACCGACATGCAGTTTAAACACACTAAGATTATTAGTGTTAATTTCCCAGATCAAGACGAAGCGAGTATGGGAACACAGAGTATGCCCTACAGCATTACTGCCCAATCTTATGACGGAGACCATACCGGAGAGTACAAACCGGAAGTAGGAAAAGGGGCCAGCGAGATATATTGGATAGAAAGTTTTGATGAGACTTGGGACATAAGTGCCTCAGACGGCTATTCCTCGGAGGACGGCACAACGGCCTATAAAACCTATACGATATCTAGAACCCTATCCGCTCAAGCCGCCGCCATACAAAACGAAGCAAGCAAGATGCACTATCAGCGGGCCAAGAAGTTTGTTGAAGATAGGCTTATAGACGGTAATCCGTTAACGCAAACCACTCTGTTGGTAGACGAAAGAGGAGAAGCTCTTGATCTGTCTGTGTCTCTTGCCAATTATGTGGCATATAATCAGGTCAGAACAAGAAATCAGGCCATTGCAGCAGGTTCTTATTCAGTGACCGACAGTTGGACGGCCACAAGATACCCAGCTACTCACACGGTTGAATTTTCTATGAACCAAGATCCGGCAGCGGAGTTCAATACTGTGGACGTAAGTGTAAGTGTACAGGGCATGGACTTGACACATCCGGAGACATCAAACACACACGACAAGTATACAAACGCAAAAACAAGTTTTGCCACACTCAAATCGGCAATTACAAATTCAGCAGTCAATTTTTACAATACGTTTAGTACCGGCTATACCCTTAGAACTACGCCGAAAGCACAGACGGAAACACATAACGAACTAGATGGTACTATATCGTATACCGTAGCTTATGATGATGCGGTAATAAATTTTCCAAACGCCGTGTCAGAAAGCTTAAATGTAACCTATGATAATATAGATGGTAGTAACCAGACAATTGTTATTATACCGGTATTAGAGAAGGCAGACGGTCCAGTGATTCAGGACATGGCCACGACTCCAGAAAGAAGGGTTTCTGTTAGTTTGGACTTGCAAATGCCCAGAAATCATAGATCCAGTAAGCCAAACGCAGCAGGCCAAGTTGCAAACTATCAACCGGCAAACAGTTATCAACAACAAAAAACAGAAACTTGGAGCCCAAGCACCGGAAGCTATAGTCTTTCTATGGAATGGGTTTATGTGGAATTTGACGCAACTGTCGGGACTGATACGAGCGACTTTGGTCCTTCGCCCACCCCATAATTTTTAGGAACGGAACAAAATGCCAAACAATACAGGAACCTCCCCGATCATGATGTTTGGGGCATATATTGTAAACGCTTCCACCAGCATTGGCTGGGGAGGTCAAGGGGGTTCCATGCAATTTACTCTCATTGAAGATCCAGAAAACAATGTGATTCTCAACATGCCCAAGGTAGGCACTCCCGTCTATTTTAAATATGGCACAATGTTCATGGCTGGTTTTCTGCAAAGATATACCTATAGCGAGAGCGTTGGTAGTGGAAGAAAATATGATGTTGTAATAGAGTCTCCAACCAAGTTCATGGACGGTGTTCAGTTAATACTAGAAGATTTCATGGGCACGACAGATTTATTTGTTAACTCTGGAAATCAATTTAACTTTAGCACTAATATTTCAAGCAATAATGTTGTATATGGAAACATAGAGAATGTATACAATCTCTTCGGCTACTATGAAAATCCGTTCTATGGAGGATTTTTTGGTAACTCAAACTTTAATAGTTCTGGACTAGAGGTTGACAGAGCTTTGATTGCCCTACAAGATCTAGCTAGAAACGATCATCCGCAGGATCATCCTTTGAGCGGTGCGATAAACATTGCTGGGTTTAAATATGCTCTCAATGTCCAAGAAATGTTGGATCGTGTTCAGGACATATGGAGCTTCTATCAAGATTCCTATAGAGTAAAAGGTCCGGTTCAAAGTGTTAATGGTCTAATGGGCGAGATTGCCGAGGCTATTCAGGTAGATTATTATTATGACCTGCGAACAATCCGGCCAGCAAGATTAGCACGACTACCGGAAGGTGGCCACATTTTTTGGGGAAACTCGATAGCGTCTGACGATATTGCTGCACACGGCTTCGATTTTGATTGGAATCCTCCTGCTGGAATTCGCAGTACTTTTCCCATTATAAAAGTGATGACCGTAGATAAGTCAAGGCAGCCTACGCCCGGTGCTCTTACGGATTGGGTGAAAGCCGCAAAAACAGCCACGCCCCCAAAAGTGGTGAGCTACAGTATTGGCGAAGAGCTTACAGATGCTACCACACAAAGAATGGTGTATGGCGGCAGAAGAACCAGATATCAGGTTGCTGGGGTAGAGCGTGCCTTTCCGGTTTGGGGTGTTCTTCCTACTAGTCTAGGTGCTCCTAGTGTTAGTAAATTTAAGACCTTTGGAACTACTATGCAGATTCACGGAAACGGAGGCAACTACGGCACTGGAATGGGGGCCAATCCGTCCGGAATGATTCGATTAAATCTCAAAGGTGACTTTGAAGGATTTCAGTACACGGCCAGTCTTTTTGAAATAAGAATGGCACTCGGCGGCAAGCAGGTTTGGGAAATATACAAAACGTTTGAAACAATGGCTGGCGTCGAACCCAATAGGAATATACTTGGATATAACACAAATAATTTGTTTACATGTCCTTGGACAGGGGCTTTTACTGGCACAAAAGATATTTTGAACTTGCTGGCACGTGGAAGAGGAAGCGTATATGATGCCGCAATGACCCATTTTAGACCAGCTAGAAAACAGTTTGTCAAGGCTATTGGTCAGCTAAATGATGCGATATTTTCAAGCGTCTCAGAGGTTGCAAATAACTTTTATTGTCAAGAATTTATGGTTCCTCTTGTTTCTGAGTTAACCACGCTCAGACAGTCTGTATACAATCCACCGGGAGACTTTGAGCAGATAAAGGCTTGGGAAATAGCTGACTCTGCTTTTGTAAACTTTCCTTTGGCTGATGATATAGCTATGCGTGACGGTGAGGGTAAACAGAAGTCTATGGTCGCATACCCCAAGAACAGTTGGTCAGATTATAGTGGTCTAGGAAGCGATTATGCCAACGGAAGAAGTGGCCCATCCACTCAATTCCAAGTTGGAGGAGGATTTGGGGGACTCATAGTAAGCTCTAAAGGAAGTCCCGATAAGGAGCAATATTATTCTGGCGGGACGTGGTTTGCCAACTTTAAGGCCGGTGGTGTTGTCAAGGCTTACGACTTTATAACCACTCCCGACTTCGGGCTTAGTGTTATGGCCGCATACTTCTTTGGTATAAGTATAAGGCCTGAGTTCTACCTGACCCCCGGTTTTAATGGTGTTTTACAGTTCCAAATCCCACCAGACAATCTCATACCACACAAGTTTGGAATACCCCAGCAAAGCAATAGATACAATTATGGGCCTTGGATCACACTTGTTGGACGATATTCCCCAGAAGGTAAGGCTGAGGTACAAGGAGACGAGTCCATGCGTCCAGAGACCTACGGTGGCTATGGTGCTTTGCAAAACATGGGCAACATAGTTGCCACTGCTGGAGCCGGTGAGGTCGCACCAACAGAAGCCGGTATGATTGAGGCTGTCGGTAAACCGGAGGGTGCCATAGGAGAAAGATTCGCCGCTTCTGGTCCATATCTTACAAATATGGATGTCTCCATTGATGCTACCGGAGGGGTTAAGACCACATACAAGTTCAACACATGGACACCAAACTTTGGTAAACTCGCTAAGTACAACGTAGATAGAATAGCTAAAATCAATAAGGCTAGTTGGAACTTTGCACAGAAAAACAGGTCTAAAGTGGAAAAAAGACCTTTCCCTAAATTTAAGTTTGAGAAAATGGATTTTGCACAAGAGAAGAAAAAGTTGGCTCCTGATGTTGGTGCCATTAATCATGGACTTAAGCCGGGTGCTCAAGCTAATGACAGAGGACTAGGAAATCCGGGTGGCGGCGGAAGAAACAACCCGAATAATGCGAATTTTGGAGGATTTAATAACTAATGGCAGATTTTTCAGTATCAAGCGGAATGGGTGCGGTAGGCGATCTTGCGGGTATGGCTGCAACCAACCCACAAAACGTCTGTGGCAATTCTATGGAGCAAATATTTTCTCCGGTTCAGGTTGTGAAAAATGGTGGTGGTGGCGGTGCTGGCTCTGGTTTTGAACAGGTACAATTTACCTCTGACGCAGACGGAACGAATCAGGGTGGTCACGTTGGCCCAACCAGAGGAGAGTTAGATCCGTATTTTTCTAATCTTCTAAATAGTACGTGGATTGAAGATTGTGATTATGCGATCATGAGAAACAATGGGTCAGCTACTGTCGGTGGCGGAGAAGATATAAACATAAGAAAAACAACTGGTCAAATTACCAACATCATGGCCACCGGTCTTCGTGGGCCATTGATATTAAGTGGCTGGGGATACGATGTCGCAGATAGGCCTGTACCGGGCGGTCTTGACGGATTAGACGATGATGTCCCCGGTAATAGAGGTGGCTGGAAAAGTGGTCCCGTTGATTTAAAATGGGACGATGAACGTAAGGTTTGGTCTGGCGGTGCCCATATAATATGTGGCGTGGCTGCGGGCAAGATTGATGCTCCAACCGATCCTTGTCAGCCAACATACTTTCAGATGAAGGTATTTAGACTACCCGGAAATAGCACCTTTGGCTCTCTCGACGCATGTATACTGGGTGAGACGGTGTGGGTGGCCAATCGGGATCCAAGCCTTACCGAACCTCACACCCAAGGTCGCACATTCGTTGTCTGCGTAAGGCTTAATTATGAGTGGGTGCCAATATGGGTTGGGTGTCCTGATCCTACAGGAGCAAGCCAGCCGTCGTGTGTTCAGTGTTAGTCACCAATTTAGAACAAATAAACATCCATTATGTGTATACTATAGTAAGTATTTATATTCAAGGAGAACTTAAAAATGGCAGAGATTAGGTTTCAACTACTAAAAAACAGCGACGGAACGGCTGCCCTAGACACGCTATCGGGTTCTGGTTTGGCCTTTTATGGGGCTACTGCCGGTTCTTCTGTCCAAATTGGAGCGTATCAGGGTGTCACTAGAGTTGCTAATTCTAGTGGTAGTTCGTTTCAGGATGAGGCATCAAATATCAAATATAAGGCCAACACCTTTCCTAGTGGTCAATGTAATATAGGCGGTGCCTTTGGTACTGCGACAGACATTGGACTCTCCGGTATCAAAACCTTTCAGGGGACACTGGGTATTGAATTTGGGCATACTTCCGAGGTTAAAGCACAAAATTGTCAATTAAGAATTTATGACAGAAGTAACGTAAACCATCCAGCAAGTGGTGTAAATACCAAGGTTGCTGAGATAATTAATTTTAATGGATCAACATTTAATAATCAAGGTGCTGACGGGTCAACATCAGATGCTGTCGGTAGTGGGGATGCCTTCTGGTGGGGAGAGCCTTGGCCGTCTGAGTTGGTCAGCAAAAACTACTATACCAACAGTACGGCTGTTACCTTTTATAATGGCAAAAGCTCAGATACGGTTGTAAATGGCGATGCTAGGCTCGCAACCGTTGGTCTTGCTGGTTCTTATTCTACCGTTGGTGGAACTGGAATTGTAGTTCCTTTGGTGGATAGCCCCGGTTCTGGCGGTAAGTTTTTACAGAACAGCGAAACCATTAGCGGCACCGGAATGGTTTGGCCAAAATGGACACAGTACATTACCACCACATCCAATCAGCAGACATACTTTGGCGGAAGCACCGCTTACCAGTTTGGGGATGGAAGTGATACCACAAAGGTTTCCAACGTAGCACCTATTGACAGGACTTTCGGGGGAACGGGCGTTTCTACTCACCATACTTGGTCAGTCGCAATAACAGCCTCTCCACTGTCAACAGGCTCAAAGGAGGACTACGGACTTTATGTCTCTCTAGAGTACCTGTAAGACTAGGTTTGATTAGGAAGTTTTTAAGGAATGGCATATAAAAATTATACGATTAGTGGCAAGACCGATGGTTTTGGTTGTCAGTTCAACGCAAAGCTTTCCGGTCTTGCTTTCTGCCTAAACAGTTCTAGCTGGCGATGTCAGTATAGGTATATACATACTCCGTTTACATCAATTTCTCACGGCTGGACTGCCCCAGAATCAGTACAAAAAGTCAACAAATTTGTTGGCATACCTGATAACAGACATGGAAAAAAGATACACGTCCGAAAGAGGTTTGAGGCGAAGGTATTTAATAATCCCAATGCCTTTTATGGTGAAGAGGTTCTGGAGAAAATAAGATCTTACTACTGGTCAGCCCCAAAGCCAACAGACGCACAAGAGGAAATAGTCGTTCATATAAGAAGGGGCGACGTTCAGCTACATCGAGGCGGAGACAGGAAAAGAAGATATCTACCGAACTGGTGGTACAACAGAGTTATACAATATGTAGCCAATGAGTATCCTTCAGACTATAAAATAGCAATACACTCCGAAGGAGAGTTCTCAGAGTTTGAGTCCATATTAGATAACTGGCCCAATGATTTAAAAGACAGAACAACCTTTAAGCTTGCAAAAGACTGGGTTGCTGATCAAGAAATAGATTTGTTCACCACGTTTCACGAGTTAGTAACAGCTAAGGTCTTGTTGATGAGCAAGAGCGGATTGTCTTACACTGCGGCCCTTCTAAATAGAAACGACGTATTTTGGGTTCGTTCTGGAGCCAGAGGTCAGGCCATTCCACTTTCACACTGGAAAAGAACTAGTTGGGGAGGATAGCATATGCATGGAGCATTGATGTGCCACAACTCCGGACTTGGTGATTTTATATTGATGAACGGAGCGGTTAACTTCGTCTCTAAAAATTTCGATGAGTCGCATCTAGTGGCGATGGCCGGAGGCAAAAAGCTGTCTAATGTAAGACATCTATACAAAGATAGTAGTGTCAATGTATTAGGAATAGGCCCTGCCAGCTCTTTTCAATCTGCGGGAAAGGCAATACGTAGATACCAGAATCATTACAAAAATCCTCAAAAAATGAACGGACAAAAGTGGGATACTCGTCGATGTTTTTTTTGGGGAACTGACAAATGGGAGAGTCAGGGTATCAATGCATACGGACTACACCCAAAAAACAATCATTGGTGCGAAACGTTTTATGCCGCTTTTGGTGTCCCTTACGAAGCTAGATACACTCATTTTAGCTTCAAGAGAGATCGAGACAGAGAAAAAAGACTTGAAGACACTTTAGGTTTACAGGCCAAATATTCTTTGCTATTTGATCAAGCCAACATAAGAGATTTCCGTCTGCCAATAAAAAGTGCTAATTATGAAACAGTAAGAGTAACTACCTTCGGATGGGATACAATTTTTGATTGGATGGGTGTTATAGAAAATGCCCAAGAGATTTTCACTGTTGATACTTCTTGGTTCCATTTGATAAAACAGATGAGACTTGACATACCAAAATACTATATTTGGGCCAGAGGTGTTCCCTACATCAATTTAATTTCTAGCGGTTATCTCAACGACGATTATGATTCCGGTTGGGAGATCTTGCTTGCGGATGGCAAACCCTATCCTCCTAAAACCTAAACCCTGAAACCGACTGCTCCCAAATCTCTTCTAATAAGCCCTCTAGCTCAATGCATTTTGCAACAGCTAAGTCTCCGCCAAAAACCTTGTTTCTAGGTTTCCAAGCCTGTTGTAGTTTGTATACTAGATTTTCTGTATTATATTCAATACTGCTGCTTGTGCCAACATTCATATATAAACTATGATGACCAACCTTCTCGTTATTGGCTGGTGTCCCTCTTTCATTCTGCTTATAATTTCTTTTTCCAGATAGGTGTCTGTGCACCGATACGATTAATTCTGATGGATTTAGTACCTTCAGACCACTAACAACGGCTAAATATGCTATCATGTTGTCGCATCCCGGTCTACCAAAGAATATGGTTCCTTTATCTATCATCTTTTGTGGCAAAGGAGACTTAAAGATCCAAGAGTCCTGAGAGTGTTTTCTAGACTGGCGTGGCTCCTTTAGACAAATAGAGCCGTCGTCTTTAATGTCCCATCTTGTTAGACATAAGAATAGCCCGTCCATCTCAGAGTCCACTAGGTTTCCCACACTGTCCGTAAAAGAGATGTCATTATTGCATATAATGCAAACCTCATTCTGTAGATGTATATTGGCGTAATTAAAAAGATCACTGTATCTACATCTGTGGCCAACTCTTACTAGCTCAACTTTTGGAATACTCGATAATAGATTTTGTTCATCTTTAGATATTTCTTCGTGAAACAAGATGATTCTATGTACTTCATTGAGCAGACTATTGTCTCTTATGCTATCCAGAACCTCTTTTCTGCGAGAGGCGTTATCGAATTTAAAGTATTCAGAGAGTATGATCATTAAGTCATATAATTTATTAAGATAAGGGGTGTATAGTATAGGCTAAACTTATTACTTTTAACTACGGACTGACAGAAGGCTCCGTCTTCCCCTATACGCATGTGTTCGATATACTTTATTTCATTACAGATTTCTTTTCTAACAGATATGTGTCCGTGATGGGCAGATCTGCCAGACGGGGTTACGATGTTGGTGTGAGGCAAATCGCCGTCGATACAGTAGTATCCTCCGTCAATAGGGGGAGTACATTTTTGATCCTGCTCCCATCTTGGATCTACTTCTATAACCCTTTCTAGCTCTATATTATCTAGGTCTTCTATTTCAGAAAAATGGTCTGTGTCAAGATTATAGCTATGAAGTAGGGCATCGACATCTTTGTTGTCGAATACCCTTTTTATTACTTCACACTTTTGTGGATGAATAGGGTCGTCTACGTCACAGAAGCATATAACATCTCCAGTAGCAAACTCGCCACCTTTATTCCTAGCACCACCCGGAAGCATCCTGTTCTCGAATGTCTTTATTGTTAGGTCTGGCATATCGCTGTTCCAAACAATGGCACCAGAGGCCACTCCGCTGGTAATTACTAAAACTTCGTCCGGACTTACCGTCTGCTGTTCGTAAATATCGGCTAGCCTTTTTGGCAGCAAGTGCACATCTCCATCATAGCATGTGACGCAGAACGTTACCCTCATTATTCATCTTCCTCTAAGATCGCCTTAATTTTGTCATCTATATCGCTAGATTGCGATACGCTATCTTTTAGGTAGGTGTTATGGATAAGAGTGCTAATGTCTTCCCTAGCCATAGGTAGATCACCAGTCGGGAACTCATTAATAACACAATAAGTTTGTATCTTATCCTTTACCTTCCTAGAGATGGCTATTAAGTATCCATCTTCTTTCTTGAGGTTGTCTATAAGTGATTTAGCGGTTTTATCCATACTATTCAACACTCTTTGTCTTAGGGTTCCATTTGGTCCAGCCTCTGTCTGGGAGCCAATTTCCATCACTGTCTTTACGTCTAGGGAACAGTCCTCCACCCTTTTTCATCACACCAAAAGCCAGTTTAGCTCCACAGTCCAAGCACCTGAGTTCATAGTATTCGTTTCCGTCGTTTTCACGAACAACAAACCTTAAGTTCTCAGAACCGCATTTACCACACTTGTTCTCGCTAAAAACTTCTTGAAACTGAGCTAGCTGTGTGAAGAGTTCTTTTTGACTATCACATTCTAGTTGGACGGATAGTTTGCCTTCTTGATAAGTTACTTTCATTTTTACCTCCAGTTGGAATCATACCCCGTTATCTCTTCTGGGATATCCTTAGATTTATTTTGGTATTCATTTAAAACTCCTAACATTTTAGACGCGGTCTTTTTGCTTACCTCTGTAATCGAATCATAAGAATCTGCTCCAGAATTCACAAATGACATAACGTTGATGTCTAATTGCTTACATTTAGCATCAACAAAATTCACCTGTGGTGTGCTAATAGCGTCCTCTTCCTTCCACTCGCCATCTGTAGGCTTTTGTACTGTTTGCCTAACTATGGAAGCGATGTCCTTTTTGGCTAGTTCCTCTGCTGCCAAACATTTAACTTTGAGTGCCTTTCTTAGGGCACGTCCTTCTGCTCTAGTACTAGCAGTGGCTACGGGGTGAGCACAGAACAAGTCATCTGTGTTTCCGTGCCAAACGTCGGCCACATCAGAAAACGTTCTGAGTTGACCTGAGTCCATCCAGTCAATAACAACCTCGAATACTACCGTTGCTCTTCCCGGTCCGTCCGGATCTGTAGCTGGAAATACTTGAGATGGTCTACTGACAATAATCGTTCCTAAGACCTCTTCTGCCACTCTTCGTAATCCAGCACATACCGGATTACCGTCGATAAGCTCCCTGTCCTCAAACTTGCCCATTACATACTCGTTCCATTTTTCGGAGCCATATGCGGGCATTAGGTTCTCAGAAACTTCTGTGGCTTCGTCTTCTTTAATTCCTTCCTTGATGCTATCAACATCGAATAAGTCCAACTCTTTTCCCATTATTTAATCTCCAGTTCAATAAATCTTTTGGTTTTAGGAGGAAACTTGTCCTGTACTTTTTCCACCTGTTTTGAAACCAGTTCCCACAATTTTCTTTCTACGCTTTGGTTCATATTTCTGCACAAATACTTGATCCTAATCACACAGAACCCCTTAGATATAAGGAGCCCGTTTTTAACGCTGTCTAGTTTGATCGTCTCCGCAAGCTTCTCTTCTCCAAACAGAGGCAAGAAATGCTGAGGCCCATCTACTTCTATTATAGTATTTAGCTCTGGTAAAAGCAAGTCAATTTCAAAATTTCCCTCAATTAATCCCTTTTTATGCATCTGAACTTCGTACCCAAGTTCTTCAAGTTTTTGTTTTAAAAACTTTTCCTGCTTCGATCCTTCTAGGCAAGCTAGCCTCAGTGCTCTGCCCGCCTTTTCCTGCATCTCTCTTTTTTTCTGTGGATCCATTTTGTCCCATCTTTGTTTGGCGGATTCACAAAATTTGGCTCTGGATTCGTCCGACATCTCTTGCCAAGCCTTTTCAACACCCATGCTTATTTTTAGCTTTTCTTCCTCGGTTCTTTTTTGTCCCTTGGTTGGATGCTTTGCTCTTCCGTTCTTGATCGCCAGTGACTGAGATTCAGATCTGCTTCTTAAAGCGTGACCATTTTTCTTTAGTATTCTCTCTATCTTTTTGGGATAGGTATTAAGTTCTTTTGCTAAAGAGATAGTACTCTGTCCCTCGGCGTATTTTTTTACTACATATGATTCATCTATGTTTTTCATGTTTGTCCCCTATTAGTTTCTGTATTTCTCGCATGTCCCAATCAGATACAATTCCTACGGTCTTCTTGTTGCAAAACTCTTCTATAAGCTGTGCGTGCGAACTACTTCTTGCTATTATTTTTAATCTTTCGTCCCTTAAGATACGCATCGCCGCATCAAAATACATGGGAGTTTCTAGCCATTCTAAGTCCCACATATATAAGTATCTTGAGCTTGAATTAGATGCTTTGAGTGCCTGATCTGCCGCCTCAAGAGATGTAGCTATAACAACACCCTGATAGGACGACAGAAAAGATACACTTTTGCAGGCGAAACACGTTTGTATTGGCGGTATTGCCGGTCTTTCAAAAAAAACCGACATTGATAGATCCGTATTGCTAAGGCACTTGTTAAATTCTTTTATTAGATAAAAAGAACTTTGAGATACCGATAGATCTTTGACCGAAGCCGCTATGTTCATCATTCTGTTTTTCCTTGATAGAAATTGTTTAGTGTCTGTTTGTGTCTTTCTTTTGCTCTAGCCACTTCGAGTTTTCTCTCTCTTAGTTTACGTTTTCCCGTAGATATCCCCTCTGGATTATTGTAATATATTCCCCTGATGTCATGAACCTTCTTAAACACAGCACCCCCGATAGCACACTTTACCCAGAAGTTCCAGTCAGCTACGGTTATGGTATTCGTATCAAAGACCCCAAATTTATCATGCAAAGACTTTCTCCATACTGGATCATTGTGTGGCAGATTACTCAGACATATACTTTCTATTGAAAACTCAGGATGCTCCATTAATTCGTGTTTTGTTTGTCGTATGTTCTCTTGTGATGCGTTCGGAGCCTCGTGCCAGTAATGATCATTATAAAGTAGATCTACGTCAGGCTCGTTGTCTAAGATATCTATTTGCTTTGCGAAAGAGTCCTTATATCTTCTATCGTCACAGTTCCAGTTGGTTATATACTCTTTTTGGGCCATGCTTTTTATTGCAAGGTTCCAGACACCGTATACGCCGCCCTTGGGATCAAACCTTAACTTAAAGTATTTTATATTGAAATGTTTTTCTGCCGCTTGCTGTACTCTTTTTCCTTCATATGTTTCCTCGGAAGGGTTAACGTCTATCACTATCCACTCACAGTCATCGAATCTTTGCATCTCGGTTACATTTTGGATTAGTCCGTCGATAAAAGTCTCAGAACGTAACATCGAGGTTATTATAGAGATTCCAGACATTTTGGATCTCCTATATCCTTTATGCTATTGGCGACATACAGCACCTCATCATCTGTCATTTCTGGGTAGCTTGGTACATTGAATCCCTTTCTGTGTATCTCCTCAGATACTCTATGCATCTCGTATTTTCCAGAATACATGGGCATCGTGTGAACAGGATAAAACAACGGACGAGTCTCTACTCCTTTGTTATGTAGATGCTGTCTTACCAAATCTCTCTGCTTTTCGTTTATGTCCATAATCACACTAAACATCCAATAGCTATGATAGACATTGGTTTTCTCCTTATGATACGATATATTTGTACCCTTGAGACTGTCGATGTATATCTCTGCTATCCGCCTCTTTCTAGATAGCGTTTCTTGCATCCGCTGTAGCTGGCCATAACCAATAGCGGCACAAACGTTTGTCATCCTGTAGTTATATCCAACAACATCATGCCAGTACTGTCTATGCGTGGCCAAACCTTGGCACTTGATACTTTTGCACCTATCGTAGAGTGTTTCGTTGTTTGTCACAACCATACCCCCTTCGCCGCACGTTATTGTTTTATTGCCAAAGAAACTGTAGGTTGCAATGTCGCCAAATCCCCCAACATGCTTACCTTCGTATAAAGAACCAAATGCTTCCGCACAATCCTCAACAACAAATATATCATTTTCCCTTGCTAGTGAAGCTATATCTTTCATCTCGGCTGGATGTCCGTATAGATGTACTGCAATTATGGCTTTTGTCTTAGGGGTTATTTTTCTCTTAACGTCCTCTGGATCTAGCTGCCAAGTATCTTCTAGGCAGTCTACAAAGACAGGAGTTGCTCCGACATACTTAATACAGTTGACCGAGGCTATGTAGGTGAAAGTTGGAACAATAACCTCATCGCCCTCTCCTACGCCTAGTGCTAGTAGTGCTAAATGTAATGCCACAGTGCCATTGCAAACGCTAGTCGCATATGAAACTTCCGTTGCCTCACTAAATGCGTTCTCAAAAAGCTTAACGTATTTACCCTTAGATGAAATCCAAGAGCTATCTAGACAATCATTAACATACTCTTTTTCGAGAGTGCCTATTGTTGGCTTATAAACAGGTATCATCTCTAATATGTCTTATGTTTTCTCTGAATAAATTTTCCGCTATCTAGTTCTTCTCCGCTGGTTGCCGCCTCAACTATCTCAACGATTTTTTCATCAACCTCATCAATCAATACGTTTCGTTGATAGTTTAAGTCGCAGCACTTCTTGACAGAATCGAATAGATCCCTTTGTTGTTGTTCTGTGGCAATGAATCTTTCTTTAAACTCCTCAAATGATATTCGTCGAACCTCGTAGAGAAATTCTTGGTTTGTCCACATCTTCATGTCGATGGTGATCAGCTTGTCTATCAAGCCACCCAACGTATCAGCCATATCTAGCTCCTTATAACTGTTTTATAACTTCTTTGTTTACCAGTGTTAAAATCTGTCCATTCTTGACAATAAACGCACCGTCATGAGGAGGATTCCAAAAGGCACGTATTTTTTTATTGACAGTACTTGGATCGTCTTCGTCTCTTACTCGCCTAGCCATGTCCATCATATACTTAGAGTAATATCCGCCCTGTCCTTTTTGGGGCTTTCTTGCCAAATAAAGATCTTTGAAGTCTTTTATTACTTTAGACATCATTTTTAGCATACATATATGACTCTTGTCTCTAAGCGACTTAGCTGTTTCTTTTGTTTTATCTATATGGAAAGTATCGGAGGCTAGTATATCTCCCGTGTCAATCGTATCTTCAAGGCAGTGTACGGTTACTCCCCACTTTTCTTCTTCGTTGAGTATTCCAAAGTTATAAACAGCAAAGCCCCTGTATTTAGGTAGTGGTGCCGGATGGAAGTTTATTCCACCGTACTTAGGTTTAGAAAATACAGATACGTCTATTTTAGACCGATAACAATATGATACCAAAAGATCCATTTCCGACAAATCTATCCTTTTGTCGTATTTATTTGTTACTACCACTTTGGGTTGTATTATTTCAGCGGCTATGTGAGCCTCTTGACTCTTGTTTGTAAAAAGAGCTATTTTCATCTTAGCACCTTCCAATTATCCGCACCCATATATCCATTACCAAGGAAAACCTTTCTTACGTTCCAGTGTAAGAATTTATTTATTTGATTTAGATTGGTTTCTAACAGTGGAGACGCAGCCATGCAGTCTATTAGGCAAAACATGCTACTGGACATACAATGTATCTCCTCGGCGTTTTCAAATACTTTTGTCATGTGAAAAACATTTTCAGACATATCATTTCTGATTATCTTATAATCCGTTTCAACATCTACTGAAAATCCACGAGAAACATCATCATGAACAAAGATATACTTGTCTCCGTTTGGATTAAGCTTTTCATAGACTCTATCTTCCTCTCTGCGTTCTCTTTGGAAGTAAAATTTTTCAAACTTAAACTCATACGGCACTCCAATTATTTCATAAAAGGCTGGTGCTGCCGCCACCTGTCTTCTGTTGAAGTCTTGTATGTTGTTAAAATAGTTCTCATGACCCGGAGTCAGAACTGTTCCGTCAAAGCTAGAAAAGTTGGATCTTACCCAAAGCCTCTCGTCCCCATACTCGTTTGATCTGCTAGGAGGAATAACATGAACTTTTACGGTAGAATCGTCCCTATATATGTATCTGACAGTGTCTGCGTGCTGAGACTTTGATAGTATGTGAACCTCGTCAAATATATCTGCTATGTGACGTATCATACCAACGCACTCAATTTGATCGCCAAGACCCTGATGCGTGTACACTAGTGCCTTATTCATTATCCCTCATAAACCCTGTGTGAGTCTGAATCCTCATGAAAAGTGGATATTTCAACAAAGTCGCATGGCTCTGAAGTTGCGGTCGTGAAGCTGTGTAGCACATAGGGCTCTATGGTCAAACAGTCGCCCTTACTTAAGGTTATTGTCTTAAACTTGTAGTAGAGATCGCTTTTTTCTGGAAAAGAGTTCTGCCAATCCCACCTTGGATTATTAGATTCCTTTACAGCCTTAGCCAAGTCTTCACTATACTTCGCGTGGATAAGCAGCAATTCGCCGCCTATTACGTAAAATGTTTCTTTCTTGTTTTTGTGATAGTGAAATGAACACCAGTGGTCAGGAACAACATGCAGATGCTTTCCACAGTAATCTCTATTGTTCTCTATCCATAGTTCATAGCCCCATCGCTTTGGTACAAATTTCATGATGTCTCCATTCTCAATGTCTTAGCTAAACACTACCATATTATCATCACATTTGTGACTGGCAACATTTTTTATTTACTTTTTTTTGCGAATATCCATTGTCTACCAGACGGATAAGAATCAGCTATCTCTTGTATATGAAATCCTAGATCTTCTAATGAAGACACAACTTGATCTAAAGTAAACCAGTCTGCTACGCTCCTGTTTCTAGACTCGTCAGTATGGGGTATAAATTCTATAGCGGCATACTTTGTACTAAAACCGCATATAAGTTCCACGCACTTTTTGATATCTTTTCCGGATTGATCAAATATGTGATGTAGTATAGCCGGAGCAATCACCATTTCGCTACGATATCTTTCTTGTATCGACTCTCTATTTTCACTACTGTTCCTACTCTTGAAGATGTCAACATAGGAGAACGAACATGATAAATCTAGACTAGCAGCAACGGAGTTCGCATCGTCTATTGTTTTTGCGGCGTAGTCAAAGCCAATACAGTTGACCCCTTGTATAGCGGCATAGAACGAATGCTTTCCAGAATTGCATCCAACGTCAGTAAGGGTTTTGGGGGCATGTTTTTTCACATAGTCACAAACTGGGCCATCTTTGGCGTTATCGACCGACTCTAGTATTTCCTTGCGGCAGGTATAATGAGTCTTATTGTAGTTGTCCCAATAGTTTTTTTGTTGAACGGTCTGCGAAGACGCCAATATGTTTTTGGCTTTTTTAATATATTTGGTGCCATCCAGCCTTAGATCAATAGACAGTATTTCCGACAAAACACTTTCACCATCAACAAGCCAATCGCTCATGGGTATAGGGGCGTGTGGGCTAGCCTCCTGTCTCAGCATAGATACAAGGCTGTCTCTTTGAAGAACGGGATCGTATATATTGAAATCACCGATATCCAGCAAAAACGGTTTTCCATTTCTGAGCACCACGTTCCAAAGGTGTGTCTGTAGGGTCCATCCAAACGAGTTAAGATACTCTAGCACATCACATAAAAATAACATACACTGCTTAATTTGCTTGTTTGTCATCTCCGTCCAATAGACAACGTGGTCTATATATTCAATCTCGTATAACCCAGTCTCTATCTTCTTTATCTCTGGCCAGAAAACATTCTGTCGAAGCTCGTAGATTGTGGAGTCTAGGACTTGTGAGTTTTCCTCTGTGGATGTTCTTACACACATCCTCTGTTCTTTATTCACAAATAACTTACCCCTTAACTCAGCCAGTGAAGAGGTGTGTCGATATAGCTCTACTCCATTGTGTTTTATTATATCTCCTTGTATTGCCACTCTCTTTTCTCCTTACCGTTTTCATCAAAAATAAACACTTCACCAACAAAGTTTCTTTGTTCGTTTCTTTTAGTGGGGAAGTCTTCTGCCCAAGGCTCATTGCACCATTTTACCTTATGCATATAATCTCGTGCCGCATGTACCTTAGAGTCGTATTCGTTACCGTATGAGGCGTATATTGCATCCCTTAAGAACCACATGTCAGTCCAGAACCATTTATTTCTGTCTTTTGAAAAAACCTCATCTCCTTGGTGATCCAATATTATCGAATACATCGTATAGTCTGCCAGTGCTGGGGAACCATTTGGTCTGTATACCTTCATTCCCCACATACCGCCAAGAATAGGCTTTCCGTGCATAGGACTTCCATGATGTGGATGGTCACGCATTATGTGTATCTGTTTATCACTGTCCTCCCACTCCTTGACTGCAACGGCCTCCCTTTGGCTAAGTCTTGAGTCTGCGTCACGACAAATAAAACGCTCTACATCCGGCTCATCATAAGCCAAGAATCTCCAGCTAGCTGGAAGCACTCCAAACCCTGTAACGTTTTTTAGTGTGGCTCCTTTTCTCTCCAAGGCACCTAGAATTACATCTGGAACACTGTCGTCGTGGTATATCATTATCTCCCAATCGGGGAAGAACTGTTGCTTCAGCTCCATGTTAGTGAGCATACCTTGACAGTATTTCGCCCCACCACCAAATAAACTAAACGATATAACTTTTCTAGCCATCTAGATATTCTCCCGGAAAAGAAAAAGACAGATTCGCTCCATTCTGAACGTTGTCTCTGAGAAATGTGCAGTCCGCATAATATTGGTTTATATCAGATTGTATCATTATTGCCCTTTTTTCTGCGGGCAAGACGCAAACCTTTATGTTGAGTAGAGTCTTGAACTTGACACCCTGATAGTATGATCTCATTGCCATTTCTCCATCCGCACAGTAGTACTGATAGGCGGGACTATAAAGACCGTATTCCATAAAAACGGAACGTTTATATATTCCGTAGTTCATAACTATCTCACCCCTCTGCTCGCCTTTGGACTGAGGGTAATCAAACTCAGCATTATTAATTATTATCCACCCATTGTCTCTAATGTGCCGACAGCTAAGCCAGCCCTCGTTAGACATATCTTCGACATTGCCTTCTTTCCAGTTAAAAAGATAGGCCGAATGCTCATCGTCTATTTCCGCCAACACATCATCCCAAGATGCCGCTAATAAAACGTCATCATTCCACTGACATATTAGATCATGCGATGCCGCCTTTACTCCTAGATTCATGTAATGGGGATAAGGACTTCTCTGTCCATGATTGATTAGTTTAATTTTAGGATGGTTCAATTCTTCTATGAACTGTATTGTACCGTCCGTACTTCCACCATCAACCAATATAAGCTCAATCTCGACATCGCTACCGCTGTTGACTGTGTTTTCTATTAAAGACGGAAGGTACTCTTTTCTATTAAGTGTCCCCGTTACTATACTAATTCCTTGCATATAAAGCGTCTCCCCAGCTTTTAGATTGCCAGACTTCTGCCACTCGGACAAATCCAAAATCTTTTAAAAAGTTATCTATGTCTTCTATCATGGGACAATTTTCATACACCTCGTCTCTGTTTACTTCGACTATCATGGCGTCAATGTTTTCTAGTGTTTTTGTGCCACCCTTTAAAACTTCCAGCTCATATCCTTGAACATCAATATTCAAAAAATTGTATTGCGGATCATAGTAATCGTCGAGCGTATGAACCTCCACGGTTTTTGTTTCCGGAAAGGTTACTTCTGGATGTTCTTCAAGGTGTACTTTAGGTTTCAGCAAAGAGCTTGAAGCACCCGAACCATGAGATACACCACCCTCTTTGAAGGATATGTACATCTCTTTCGATCCTCTTTCAGAACCTAGTGCCACATTATGTATCTGCTCATCAATAATACATCTACTTTTAATGTCGTTATATAGATGTTCTTGTGGCTCAAACATAATAGTATTAGAAAGGCCTATTGATCTATATTGCCTAAGCTCCTCTCCGGCAAACGCACCTATATGCATAACGCCCTTGATAGGAAATGTTTCGTGTATCTTGTTTAGGTCAAATATCATGGAAGTCCTTTTATCAAATCTATTTCAGTATGAGGACAATTTATATCTCGTATATTCAGTTTTTCTAGTTCGATTCTTGAGCCATTCATAAAATCATCCAAGAACTCATCCTCATTAAAACTGAAGCTTTCTGCGGCCATGTTCATCTCATAACCTTTTGCGTTGCTTACTCGGTTGTTGGGGCTATTAAAAAGTACGCTTTGACGAGGAGCACACATGTAGTTTGGCGTCACTGCCCAAAACCGCTGGAGTGCCTGTTCAAATGCATTTGGGTTCTGTTCCCATTTGTACTTGTCATTTAAGAAACATAGCTCGTCCACCATATTTAGAATATCTTCTTTACGAAAGACATGTCCGTCTAAAGATAGGGAATAAGACCAATATGATCCATAGTTATGAAAACTTTTAGGCCAGCATATACAGCCGTTGCTAGCCTCTAAAACAACGTTTGGCTCGTCTGGTCCTTCTTGCCCATTGTGTCTTCTTCGTGTAATGTTTAGCCCCATCCTTAATGACACACAGCATACTTCAGGGTTTCCAAAAAGATTTTCGTCTATAACTGGGGCGAGTGCATATATAACGTCGTCATCGGTCAGAAAACATATATAGTCATCTTCTGACGACACTATTGCATTTAATATATCAATGAACAGACAGTCTGATTCTGGCCACCACTCGACATTTGGGTGCATGGTTTTTAGCTTCTCATAGGCTCCAAGGAACTTGTGTGAAGCTTGGTACAAAACTATAACCCTACGAGAATCTGGGAAGTTCTGCTGAACGCTACTAAGGCAAAGATCTAGCTGTAGCGGTCTATCTTTACTGAATATGATCGAAGTAATCACAATAACCCATCTCCTCTCTGTGTCTGTAGTACCAGCTAACAGTCTCTTTTAATCCGGAATATAAATCTATCTGTGACTCAAAACCCATTACCCTATATGCCGCACTTGTATCTAAACATCGTCTTGGTTGTCCATCGGGATGCTCTGGGTTAAAAATTATCTGGCCTTCGTATCCCATAATGCCCTTGAGAGTAATTGCCAGATCTTTAATTGTTATTTCTTGCCCTGTCCCAATGTTTATGGGGTGTGGTGTAGTTTGTATTTCTAGGGATCTAGTAATTGCAGTAGCACAATCTTCTACGTACAAAAACTCTCTACTGGCTTTTCCTGTTCCCCACAGCTCTACTGACTCGTGACCATTCTTTATGGCTTTATCTATTTTGAGTATTAATGCCGGAATCACATGACTACTAGAGGGATCAAAGTTGTCATAAGGGCCATACATGTTAACCGGAATAAGATTGGTAGAATTAAATCCGTATTGTTTATTGTAGGATATCAAAAGCTCCATAAGCGTCTTCTTCGCTATTCCATATGGTGCATTTGTTTCCTCTGGATATCCATTCCATATATCCTCTTCTTTGAATGGAACAGGGGTAAATTTAGGATAGGCACAAACAGTCCCTACCATTACGAACTTCTTAAGCCTGTCATATTTTCTACAGGACTCTATTAGGTTCATTCCCATCGCAAGATTGTCGTACATGAATTGACCGGGTTTTTCTCTATTTATACCGATCCCACCACAGGCCGCAGCCAAGTGTACAATCATATCGGGCTTGTGTTGTTGCAGTGCGTAATCAACATACTTCTGATTAGTAAGATCGTATTGTGCTCTTCCGCTTAGTGGTATTAGCGTGTACTCATTATTCTTTTTTATAGAGCTACAAACGGCTCTGCCCAAGAAGCCGTTGGCACCAGTTACCATTACTTTAGTCTTAGGCATGTACAGCCTCCTTGTATTGTTTCAATAAATCCATAGAAGTTTCGCTGTGACCAAACTCGTTTAGTATTTGTGCGACCCTATGAAAGCCTGTATGATTCTCTATGACAAACTCTTGCCCCTTCTTAGCGATGGCTATGCGTTCGTCCTCGTTTTTAAGGTAGTAATCGACCTTGTCCTGAAAGTCTTTAGGCGAGTCGGCAATAACAATTCCATCGCCAAACATTTTATATCCTTCTACATTGTCGCTGATACAAAAGCCTCCAGCACAAAGTACTTTGAAAATCCTCTCATTTATATCGAATCCAAATTCTTGAGCGTGTGGCTCACTTAGATTGGGACATATTTTTGATGAGGCGAATAAATCCTTGACTCTAGAGTCAGCTATTACCCCGCAGTATTGATTTACTTGCCAAGGCTGATTACCAAATATCTTTACTCTATATTTTCCAATCGGATCCAGTAGTGGGAATAGATACCTACTTATTATTTGACCTTTGTATGGCCAGAAACCTCCTACAAAACCAATGTCACAGGAAAGCTCCTCATCATATTTTGAATCTTCGTATGTCATCATATCCGCACACATCATAAGAGATACCGGCTTTATGCCAATTTCCTCAAACTTGTTGTGTGTTTCTTTTATGGCGTTTTCGTTATAGTGGATGTGAACAAAATCCGGCTTTCCCGTCTCCTGCTTCAGCTTCTCTAGTGCCTTGATTTCTTTTGGTGAGCAGTATAGTATATTGAATCTATTCTTGTCAACAAACAGTTCGTGATCGCCCCAGTCACCAGCACGTAGGCCAACCTTTAAGTGTGGCCTTTCATAGATGCACTTTATAACATCTTCTGTAAGGTTATAAGACTGCCCCAAGAACATGTCTGGCTCAAAGCTGTCAAACACATCGAAGGCCGGAACGTTCTTGCAGTCCCAAAACGCAGTCTGGATGCCACACGCATGAAAAGCGTTAGCCCACGCCATTCTCTGATAGTAGTGTGCGTGCGTTCCATCATTAGAAATAAGTACTCTCATTTAATATCCTTTATTCTATCTATTTCCACAATAGACATTTTATCGGGCTCATAACATTGGAAGTTCCCACCAGAAGCCAGTATCATGTTTATAATTTCAAACGATAATTTTTTCTTATCTTGGTTTTCATACTTGTGAAAGATCCCTTTTAGTATTTTATACTCTCTGCCGGTAACATAGGCTATTTGTGCCCATTTTGTAGGTAGGCCATAAGACATAATAGAAAGTTTGCCGTCACACGTTGTAAGCCCAACCTCGGTGTCTTTTATTTGTTCGTTGTTGTCTACGATAACAAAAGACTTATCATAGTTAACCTTTAATGTCGATTCGTTGAAATAAAGATCCCCATGCATAAACAAGATGTTTTCATTTATTGTATTGTTAAACGCTAGCCTCAAACTTTCAGAAGAATTACTGTCCTTATATAGTTGGTTTTCTACTATTCTTGTTTTTCCTCTTGTCTTTTTTACGATCTTATTTGCATGGCAACCGACGACATTTATTATTTCTGGCGACTCAAAACACTGGTTGATAGTATTTATCTGGTGCTCTATTAGTAATTTACTTCCTATCTTCAATAAGCTACGTGGCTCGTATGACTTTATTCTACTACCTATTCCGGCAGAAAGAATAGCAACAGAAACCTTCCTATCAGTTCTTGTTTTTCTTTTTGGGTCGTTTGTTATTTTTGTTGTAAATCTAGTCATTATCTAGAACCTAAAATCCTTGCCTGCTCTCTAAATATCTCTGGAGTCATTTTCATTGACTGGTTGTTTCCGTGTTGATTTGCAATACCTAGACACTCTGGTACGTGTGTCATAATGCAGTGATTAGCAAGTCTTATCCAGAGATCGTAATCTTCCGTACAACCTATAAAGCCCTGACTGGCTGGGCCATGAAGCCTGCTGTCAAAAAACTCTCCGTTAGGAAGCCGGATCTTTTCTAAATATTTCTTTTTAATTAACGAGTTGCTATGAACAATGCACTTATTAAGTAGCTTCACTTTATTGTAAGAAGGTTTGAATTCCGTCTTTGAATATTCTGGAAACACATTTTTGTAGTCCGCGTATGCCACTCCTACTTCTTCGTATTCGACAAGCTTTTCGACAAGCTTTTCTACTTTTTCGGGAAGATAGGCATCGTCAGCGTCCAGTACTCCAAATATGTCTGCCCATTCCCAAGCCTCATTAATCGCCACGTTTCTGGCCACCGATGCTCCGGAGTTTTTGATTCTCATAAAGCAATACTTATCTTTGTCTTCTTTTGACTCTTTGTATTCCTTTAGCTTTTTCCAAGAGTTATCAGAAGATCCGTCATCGACCAAAAATATTCTAATAGGCCCAGCGTATGTCTGGTTGTCAATGCTTTTCACGGCATCTATAACATATTCACCATAGTTGTAGTTCGCACATATTATTGCTACTTTAGGAAGCATTTAGTTCCTCCCAGCTATATATTGTTTTTGTTCCCGATTTTTTCTCTGCTGATTTCAATTTGTCTACAAACGTGCCAGTGATCGAGCTGGTATCTTCAAAAACTTTTGGTTTATTGCCGTTTAAAAACTTAAACAGAAACGAAGGAAATGTCAGACCAGAAAAGAAGTTATCTGCATCTATCATCAGCAGTTGCAACATATCTTCGTTAACGGCCTTATGAATCACACTAAGTATATTTTTAGGAATAGTGTCGCCGCTTTCAACTGAGCGTATCCAGCCATTTTGTGCATGTTGGAATGAAGCGTCCATCAATAGCTCCATATCTTCAGGAGTAAAACTCATCTGTACAACGTGATATTTTGTATCTGACTCTCCGAGTCTTTTGTGTAGGGCGTCCCATATTTGTTCGTTATACTCTACCTTGTCTGTGATCACGGCTACCGAGGCTATATTCGGATCGTCAATCTCTAATAGACTATCTAGGGTCACTTCTAAAGACTGTATCGACTCGTTTCTTCCCTTGTCTATTTCTGTTTTTAGTCTTATAAATAGGCAGAGACGGGGATAGACCTCATCCAATACCGTCAATTCTGGATTCATGGATTCTTCTAAATCCAAATCGTTAAACCACTCTTCAGGACGATATGTATTACAGAAACGACTGGTGATAAAGTTTTTTTCTTCAAGCTTGTCAACACCAAGCTTTTCGTGCCTCCCGAGACTGCATCCCATCTGGGTTTTCTCTTTATTTGTTTGAGCAAAAACACAGCCCTTGCAATTTGTTTTCAGCGTCTGACTCATTTGTTTCTCCTTATTTTTATTATGGAGACACATGACTGTTCGTCAAAATGTTTTTCGATCACGTCTAAAGCGGGGTTTATCATTCCCGCTATTTTATCCATTGTCAGCATACATTTTATAACATTGTCCTTAAAAACAATTCCGTTAATAATATCTATATGCACGCTGTCTTTGAAAAGATGTTTTGATATCAAATAGAAGTCTGGCTCAATTATGGTTAACTGACAGCCTGTCCTCATCTTCTTAAATATAATCTCTAGAAGCTTCTCGGTTTCAGAATATGAAAACGACGACAAAAATCTATCGCATACAATTTCCTGTGCCTCACTATCAAGGACTCCTCTAGAGAATGATGCTATGTTACTAAAATGCTTAAACGAATCATCTCCGGTCTGGCTCTGACTAAGATAGGCTTTCATTAGAGACCTCCATTGTGTCTGTATAATTTTCCACTGTATTGTATAATAGATCGTTCCACTTCTCTATAAACGGATCTAAACCGTATCTCTCGCATATAGTTTTTCTTGCTTCGGCTCCTAGTTTCTTGGCTAGATCCTCGTCTTTTAGTAATAGCTCTAGAAACGATCTAAGTTCGTTCTTGTTGTTTGATATGAATCCATTTTTGCCGTGCTCTATAATCTCTGGAATCATGCATGTTTCTGTGGAAACAACCGCACACCCACAGGCCATAGCTTCCAGCAACACAGTGGGAACGGGCGAGTGTATTGATGTGTTATAAAAAATTCTTGAGTTTTGATATATTTGTCTAAGATGACTTGCGTCTCTGGCAGGCTCAGAGAAGCCCTCGTTTCTGCCGGTACATTTCCCAACGACTGTAACAGGAAGTCTCCCACTGGTCTCTCTCCAAAGATTAAAACCGCAGCACCAGTCTCTGCTTGGCCATTCGTTGACTACAGATAGACAGGTGTTTTTTCTTTCAGCTTCCTTGTCGTAGTTCCAAAATTCTGTGTCTATTCCGTGCTCTATTACGATCCCCTTATCGCATCCCCACGCCTTCTTATTAAAGTCTGATATGAAGGAGTTTTGATCTACCGGTATAGATTGAAAAGCGTTTATTTCTTGCTTTGTGTCAAAACGGATATCGGGTAAAACATGGCAATGCCTAAGAATTGGTATCGAAATTCTGTTTGTTTGAGATCCATATGTTCCAGAGAGTAGATCGTGTACAACCTCAATCCTATTGCAGCTTGTATGACTCAAGACCAGATCAAAATCAACATAATCAGGAAGCGTGTCAATGATGTGATAGTTCTGCGGAACTTCAGCATACGATGTGTCCCATTCTTTTCCGTATCGGAGAGAATAAAACTCATGACCCGTTTTGCATAGGTTTTCTTCATATCTCTCGTGGGTCGCAAATGTAAGAATGTTCAGCTTGTCTCCACGCCGAACTTTTCGCATTAAAGACCTTATAGATCTTCTGTTGGCATTAGCTGTCACTCAATAACTCCTTCATTATTTTTCCCACTGATTGGTGATCAAAATTTTTGGCCGTAGACAGGCACTCCTGCCTTCGTTCTTTTTCGTCATTAGTATGATACTTATTATATGCATCACGCATAGCTTTTGACAACTCTAAAATATCTATTTCTGACCATAATGTCTCGGCAGTATCTATGTCTGGAAGCGTATCAACGGCACCAAAACATGGCGTAAGTCTAGACTTTACAGGCGTTCCAACACAGAAGTCCATTCCGATACCATCTGTATATATGGCCGGAATACCTAGTGCCATAGCCTCTAACGCTGGAATGCAGAACGCCTCTCCCCTGCTAGGCATAACAAAAGAGTTTATCTGACCCATGACTGAGATGTAATCATCTTTTGGCAGGATTCCAGCTAGTACAATTTCTTCCTTGTATTTACTTCTTATCTTAAGGCCGTCCTTTACGGCTGTGCAATATCCCTGTACTGTATCCAAGTCTGCCCTAGATGTTTTTATAAAAAGATTAACAGGCTCTCTTGGGTCAAACTCTATGTGAAAAGCCTGAACTAAAGCTTTTAGATTCTTTCTTTCTATAAACTCGCCAACAAACCCAAAAGTAAACGAGTCCTCCATCTGTTGAATTTTTCTTCCTCTGCTTTTAGTGAAGAATCCATTTGAATAACTGTCGATGTCTATAGAGTGCGGCACGATCTTTATAGGAACCTTGACACCGCTTCTTCGTGCGGCTTCTAGATTCTGTTGACTAGGAACCCATATCTCATCCATCATGTTAGCATAATAGTGCCATGCAGTCATAGAAAAGTCGTGAGACTCGCTATCAAAAAATCCTATGTTCTTGTACGCTGAATTGTAGCAGTACAAATGCGGCAAGGTGTGCTGTATAACAGTATCGCAGTCATTGTTACTGCTTCTAGAGCTATATTTTGCCTCCAGCTCTTTGATTCTTTGTGGATACTCTGTGTCCTGAGAATTAAAGCTTATAGCCCTCGGAACAACCTCTACTCCCGCAGCATCTAGTGCTAATATGTTACCGGCACAGGCGTTCGCCCATCCCGTACCGTCTCGGTAGTTTCCTATATATAGTACTTTCATGCCCTAAGTATTTTCCCTATAATCTGGTCTCTGGTTAGGTTTTCAGAAGAAATCTTCTCATATTTGTCAAATGTTTCTTGATCAACATACCAGTCTTCTACTGGCTGATTCGGATGAAGACCAACGTTGCCAAAAAGTATTTTATACCCTGAAGAAATAAATTTGTCTCTAGAGTCTCTGTGCACTTTCTTCCAGTTGTCATCCTGAAAACTTAGGTGCAGGTTGTGCTCAAAAGTTATTGCTCGAAAGCTATATGTAGATAAATCCAAGTCTTCCAATACCTTCTCTTGTGCTGCGTCAACGTCAAAAGAAAGATAGTCCATTTTTTGTGGGGCGTCGTGCTGTTTTAGTATCTCGTTTATATTTGTTTTCATGAGATCCTCGCAGACGAGCGTACATGAACGAAATTTGTTTGCTTCCCTTATGTATACATCGTCATAATCTATTGCTATTCCGTTCCAGTCTCTAAACCTTTCTAGACCATAGGTGTTGCTCATGCAGCTAATGATAACTTCTTCGGCATTTAAGTCGCTGACACCAGCACCTATGTCCAAAAAGAATCCTTCATCAATATCAAGTATTCTATTTATAACCCAGTCCTGACTAAACTGAGAAAAATCAAAGCTATATTTTATGTCATCTTTGTCGTAGGTGTCGGCCCAAATGACCCTCTTTTCTTTTTGCATTAATGTTCCCTCATATCTACTGTAATCATTCCGCCGTTTCCGATATCATGGAAAGTAAAGTTTATTTCGTTTGCCTTGAGATACTGCTGTAAAAGTCGTGCCTTGGTTTCAACATCATCAACGATCACCAGCGATTTGGTTGTTTCTATTCTTTGAAACTGTTCTAGGGTTTGTTGGTGTCCTAGTGGCTCATCCGCTCCGTCTAGATAATAGATATCGTACCCCGATTTTATATGGTTGATAGCGTCCCCAAGCTTTAATTGCAGGTCATATCCTCTGCTCCTTGCAACTAAAAATGAGTGTGCTAAATGATCTAGATTTATGTCGGCAATCGTTAGGGAGCCTCCATTCTTCAGTATATAATCACCAAAAAAGGTGTCACTCCAACCAGAGCCCACTCTAAACCTTCCGTCGAGAGACTCTATAGCACCCACTTGAAATACTTTTATAGGGCCACTAAAGGTGGATAATAGATCCTGAAATAATGAGTCCCTTACCTTGACATCCCCCACAAATTCAAACTCGCCTTCCTTATGCTGCAACAATGCTTCAGCGTAACTAAAATCAAGTTCACTCATACCATTGCTCCAATCATTTGTCCCCTTAGCTGCTCCCATTCATTGATCTGATTCCTGAAGTTTATCATCTCATTACACGCTGCCTCAAAAGAGAAACTTTCATACTTATCCATCGAGCCTAGATGTGACTCGTTGAAGTAAAAGTTGTCATCTAGATTACGAACTCTATATTTGTAGGTACAGTCTCTAAGTATTTTAGACCACAGATATCCACCTATCCATTCCGGTTTATATAGTATGTTGTTGAATATAAAGTTCACCTTGTCTGTCATGTCTATAATGTCAGAAGGTATACCAGTTGCTGGTGTACGAATATCTGGAGCAGACAGCCAAGTGTCTTTTGGGTCTCTAAGCTCAATCGACTCTATATGCTTCAGCCAAACATCTGCCGTCTTATCCCAGCTATACTTCTGCCTTGCTGTTTTTGCTATCTGTAGACCTTTCGGCCTTAAGGCGTCTTTGTTTTTTATCAATGTTTTCAGTAGTTCCACGAAGTGATCATTATCTGGGATTGCTCTGTAGCACCCTGTTTCACATTCCATAGAATAAGAAAGGGGTGGAACTTTATATCCATCTATATTGTCCACTACGGATTCCATAGCGGAGTAGTATGTAGACACCACAGGAACTCCAGCATAAGCCGCTTCAAGCTGAGGCATCCCAAATCCCTCGCTGTTTGCATACTGAACATACAAGTCAAATACGTTGTATATACTATTAAGCTCTTGATCGTTTACTGGATTTTCTAGTCCAGCCAGAGTCCGATTAAGTGTCCCACAATTACTACAGTAGCCAACACAGTCTTGAAAAAAGTCCATATGCAAGTGTCCGCATTTGGTACATTTGTAAGTAAACAATACTCTGTTGTTTAATCCAAATTCATCAAGAAGCTTGGGGGTTTCCCATCCGATATCTGGATAGTATTTATGGCAGTATAGGAATGTGTCTGGATCTTTGGTCTGATCGAGATATTTTCTAAAGGCCTTGAATAAATCGGGATAGAGTTTTCTTCTTTGGTTTCTCATTACCGTACCCACGATATTGCAGGTAGGGTCGATTCCCATTTTGTCTTTGTGTGCAGCCTTGTCTTCTGCTGGAAAAAAGTCCTGACTAGCCGCCGGAGACGCAATGTTGATGAAGTTGATATCATTACATTGCTCAAGCATTGTATCTCTACCAAACTCCGAGTATGCAAAAACCGAATCCGCCGACCGGAAGGTGTTTATCCATTGTGGATTCTGGGGTGCAGCATCTACGGTAGGCATGATCGCCCAGTGAAACATATCTCTAAATGGCGACCTCTGCTGATATTCAAACATCCACCAGTCACGGATATCCATCACGACATCCGGCATAAAGTCTAGCACCACAGAGTTAAACGTCTGTTCACCAAATACAGCCGTAGGTCTTCCGTAATACGAAGCAAACTCTGGAGAGTCTTTTAGCGGCTTGTTGGGATAAACTTTCCAAGGCCTATTGTAAACTTCTGGGTCAGCAGAAGAAGCATAGCAGGCCAGTTCTGCCACCTCAAGAGAATCTACTTGGCTTAGTCTAGTAAGAATTTCTCTTGTGTACGTAGAGTATCCCGTTTTTTTCCAAGATGCCTCGGAAACAAAAAGAACTTTCTTCTTTCTCATTTAATTACCAATCAACCGTGCAAAATTTTAAAACTTGTTACTCTAAAAACTATGTCCATATCGTTTTCTGACGAGTCGTCATTTCTTGCAATTGCCTCTACAGCAATCATACAGTCGGGATATGCGTATTTTTTTATAGCTTTAGCTGCGGTATCCCAAGCTTCAAACTCTAAATAGGTGAAGGATCTTATTTTTTCTCCGTCTCGCCCCTTCCTATACTCTTCTACTTCCAATGTAAATCTTATTACTGACACGCCCTTTTCGATGTATACATCCGGTTCTCCATCAAGCTTCCCTAAAAAATGACATTTATTCACTTTATTCCTTTCAAATTTGTGATACCTGATTGACTATTAACGATGTTTTATCTTTCTTAGATGTTTCGCCAATCATTAGTACCGTATTGCCTTCTATCAATAAATCCCTGTGTTTTTCATAACACTCTGGGAAAACAGTAATCGAATCAACTGAGCCGCTTCCATCCTCAGCACACAAAAAGGCCATCAATTGGCCGGGGTTTTTACCACGTTTAGTTTTATAAGTTCTAACAGATACAATCTGTGCAGCGAGATTCGCTTTACCTGTTATCGTGCCATTTGCTATGTCTTTGCACATATTAGTAGCAACATTTAGTTGTATTCCATCAATTTTATCGCAAGTTAATGAACAACTCATATATTTTTCTTCGTCGGTGGCTATTGTAGCGGCTGTATCGTTTAAATCGTAAAACGGATTTTCCAAAGAGTTTTTGATATCTAGCACGGTCGGGGTTCTTCTGGAGTTCACCTTTATTGTTTTTAACATATGTGATATTGCATCCGCAAGTCCTTCTGCGTACAGTGCGGGATCTTGACTGTTATGATTATCCGCTATCGCCTGTTGCTCTCTAGCTGAAAGCTGCTTCCAACTATCGAACTCATACAGCATCTTCTGTCTGCTCTCGGTGTTGGACTTCCCATTAAATGCCCCAACAGATATGAGAGATATGACAGAACGCTTATTAAGATTTAATTTGTAAATTATATTTACCAGCGAATCCATCCAGCTATAATTTGACACGTCTGTCTCAGACAGCATGTTCTCGATTTTTTCACACTCTTTAATGCCAACGTTCTTGATGTGTCTCATACCAAAGTAGATAACATCCTTATCGTTGCTTCTTGTAAAGTTGGTGTGTAGATGCTGTAACCTTGGAGGAAGAATATCTATATCCGATCTTCTGGCATCCATTATAAGTTGCTTCTTCTCGATGTCTGGCTTTGGCTTTCTATCTGCACGATTTAGGTATTTCTCATAAAACTTTTTGAGTCTATAGGTTTTACAATAGGCGGACCAGTAGGCGTTGATGGCATATGAAACAGCATGAGATTTATTGAACGCATATCTATTGGACTTTTCAATCCAAGAGAAAAGCTCCTCGGCCACCTCTTGTGTTACAATACCCATCTTTTCCGTTCCCTTTAGAAAGGTCTCCTTAACCGCCTCCATGAGATCCGCTTTCTTTTTACCAATGGCTTTACGCAAGGCGTCCGCCTCTTTAAGATCGAATCCAGCCAGAACCTGAGCTATCTTCATAGATTGTTCCTGATAAACAAGAACGCCATATGTCTCTTTCAAAATAGGTTCCAAAGACTCATGTAGATACTCCACAGGACTATTAGGCTTACCAGCCTTTCTATCAGCGTATACCTGCGTCATACTCTTTCCGTCAGCGTCTTTTGCCTTTAGACAACCGGGGCGAATTAGGCTAATTAAAGCCGCTAGCTCCTTTACGTTTCTAGGCCTGACTTCTTTAGCCCAATGTTTACCTAGACTAGACTCTAACTGAAAAACACCCTTTGTGTTTCCGTCACAGATTAAGTCCCAAACTTTCTCGTCTTCAAAGTTGTTAATATTAAACGACATACATATCACCATTAGCGAACGTTTTTTCAAACTTAATTTTTTTAGATAGGTTTCTCTGCATCTTTAGGAACTTGATTAAGATGTTCGCCGTATCTTTTACGTCCTGTAGTGCATCGTGAGCATTGTCTTTAGGCATACCAAAATAGTCTCTCATATAGTCCATGCTATACCCCTTAACATCTGAGTTGTTTTCAAACCAGCAGTAGATATGCTGCATTAGATCCATAGTGAAGATCGGATTGAAAATTTTCTGGCGTCCTTTTTTCTCATCGACTGGGCCATACATTTGACACATACGCTCAACAATGGGCATGTCATAACCGTTGATGTTGTATCCAGCAGCAATAGGTGCGGAGAAGCTTGTCTTCTTAAAGTTGTACTTGTCACAGAACTGGGCAAACTTCTTCCATACTGTTTTTGGTAGGGGTGCTTTGGCTAAAGCCCCTCTGGTTTTCCTAGTAATTTCTAGTGCCTCGTCTTCAAGCGGGTCGAATCCAGCAGCGACAGCCTTTTCGTCGTCAATGATCGGCCTGATCTCACTATTGAAAGTTCCTCCCGGTTGTAAGGTAAGCTTCCGAGCATGAATCGCCACCGCAGCAATTTGTGTTGGTTGACACTTGTGAGGATTTCTGCCTCCGGTCTCAAAGTCAAATACAATAATGTCTCTATAGTTCATGGGTGTCTCCTAAAGGTTTTGTTGTTTGTAGTATTTTTAGATATGTCGTTCCGCAGACGGATAGTAGAGTGTTAGCTCTTGCGGAGTGTGAAATATTTTATAGTCTGGATGGTCGCAAATTCTTCCGCAAAATTCTGAATCCTGCCCTGTTCTCTGGTGCTCTTTGTATCGCATTTTACCAATGGAAAACATATCTGTCCTGCATGTGAGATGTCCATGATGAACACGCTCTCCATTCGGGGGTTTGAGGCATTTATCATGTTCTTTAACTTCCACTGGAAGATTTTCAAACTCAAGGTTAAGATCTTTCCAGCTTTTAAACTCTTCGGCAAAATAATATCTGCCAACCAACGCTGATATCTGTGGGTTCCGGAAAACATTTTTTATGTATTCGCATCTTTGGGGATGCATCTTGTCATCAACATCACAAAACGTTATGATGTCTCCGGTACTTATGTCTGCTCCGCTGTTTCTTGCCCATCCCGCAAACTTTCTAGATGGTGAATTGTGAACAACATAGTCTAGCCTTTTAGAGCTTCCTATTTTCTTATTCCAATCGAACCCGCTAGAGACGACTATGACTTCATCTGGCTTGACGGTTTGTTGAGACATGGAGTCTAAACACGCATCCAAAAGATGCACGTCCTCATCATAGCACGTTATACAAAGCGAAATCTTCAAAATTATCTTTTTGTTTTTAGTTCAATGAATTTGTCAATGGCCTCGTCTAGAGTGTGAAAAAGTCCATGAAATCTGTCTCTGTCCGAGACTACTTGGTATTTAGCTCTAGGTACTCCTATTCTGTTTTTTAAGAAATCTTCTAGGTTACACAATGAAACACCTTTAGACTCTATATAGCAGCCAGAATAAACCACTGACCTGTATTCTTGTTTAGTGGCCTTAATCAGCATTTGAAATCTCCATTATCTTAGATAGTAAATCAATTCCCAACACGTCAAACTTGACATGTCCCTGAACCTCTAGGTCGCCCATATCAAAGGCGGCAACAGTATCTCCTGACTTATCTTCAGTCATTGGACATACGTGAGCGAGTTTATGTTCCGATATAATCACGCCCGCTGGGTGTTTGCCTTGCGACTTATTGGTTCCTTCTATTTTTATAGCCTGCTCAAACAGGTGCGACAGCGGGCCTTCTAGTTCGCCGTCCTCATTCATCATGCACCAGTTTTTGAGATTCTCTGGCTCGTTTTCTAGTGTCCATTTTATAATAGACTTGTCTTCCATTAATTCTAGTTGGTCAGATATCTTTGCTTCGTCTGGGATACTATCTGTTATAGCATTCATTTCTGCAAATGACACAGCATCATTGATTCTTAGTACCTCTTTTACGGCTGCTCTTCCCTGAAGGCGACCAAATGTGATCATCTGAGCTACATTCTCTTCTCCGTATTTATATTTTATATAGTCAATAACTTCGTCCCTGTGTTCGGCAGGAACATCCATATCAATATCTGGTAGGGAAACGTAGTTTTCTGTGTTTCTTCCCTCATTGTAGAACCTCTCAAAAATCAAATCATACTCAATAGGGTCAACGTCTGTTATACTAAGCAGGTATGACACCAAGCATCCAGCAGCAGAGCCTCGTCCCGGACCAGCTAACCAACCCTGCTTCTTGACAAAGTTAACTATATCCTGAACTATCAAAAAATAACCAGATAGTTCAGCCTTGATAATAACCTTTAGCTCCTGCTTGATTCTCTCGGCGTAAATGTCTTTATCCTGCTCGCTAGAAACTTTATTTTGAGCCTGTAGCCTGTCTCTCCATCCGTCTCTACAAAGTTGTGTGAGATATTGATCTTCGTCTACTCCTTCTGGACAGTCAAACGCTGGAAGCATCGGCTTTCCAGCAACCTCGTAGTCTTCGCACATGCTCGCTATTTTGTTAAGCATATCTATGTCGTTCGTTTTGTTGTTTGGCTCATGTAGATAGAAGCTGTCATTCTCAAAAAAGTGCTGATTAGCAACCTCTTGATTGTTTTTTAGTAATGAGTTTACCTTCTTCATTGTTGTCTTCATACCTGAGCACAGCATGATCCTATGACAATCCGCATCGCTTTTGTCTACATAGTAAACAGCATCATCATTCATAGCCCCATATTCAAAGTGATTGCTTTTAAACAATTTTCTTAGACCGTTTGAGTCAGGCGACACACAAATCAGATTACCCCTTTTGGAAACTTCCTTTAAGACATCCAAGTTCTGATTTGAAACATACTTAATAAGGTCAAACCAGCCATCTTTATTCTTTGCATATAAAATGTATCCGTCAAAATCACAACCAATGATTGGTTTGACATCATTTTTTCTACACTGCTGATGGAAGTCTACAGCTCCAGCTAGCGTTCCAAGATCTGCTATGCCGCAAGCACTATACTCATACTCTTTACATCTTTCCGAAAGCAGGCTGTTTTTGCAAAAACCCTTTTGCAGACTGTAGTGTGTTTTACAATTTAGTGGTATCCAATTTGAATTCATTTGCTGTGCGGTCCTATCCTTCTGGTCTGTGGTAATTCGAGTGCGGCTCTGGCCATAAATCCATCATGTGATGAAAACTTCTTTCTCGAATACTCCACTCAATATTATCTTCCCAATATAGCTCTAATGCCATACTGGGTCTAAAAAATTCTTCAAGCACTGTTAGCTCGACAGGCGTAATTCTAGCCTGTATTGCTACCCCCTTGGGTTCGGCTGTTAGTTTCATATTTACGTCATCAAAATTCATCCACCAAACGTGCTCCTCTCTGTTCCCATATGTAAGGTTATCGAACAAGGGAAGAGGAACCTCTATGTAGCCACGCTTTGCAATCCTAGACAGCTCTGTTAAAAATTTATCTAGATCATGCATGTGTTCGGCTATATGACTAGCTATGACAAAATCGAACTGCTTATCATCAAAAGGGGTATTAGCCGCGTCCGACTGAACAAAACGTTTTTCTGGATATAGATCCGTGTGATCGACTATATCAGAAAGAGTTTGTGCCTCTTCCCAAGCAAACCGACCACATCCCAAATCTAATATTTGCCATGTGCTGTTGTCTCTCAGCACTTGAAGTATATGGCTCTTGTGAGTTCTTTTAATCATATCTTCTTTAAGTCACTGATAGCGATATTGTAACAGTCCGCTTTAACTCTAAAGTTATTATCGCCGTCAATCTGCCCCTTCTTCAGAAACTTAGCATCTTCAAAATATTTGTGCTTATAGTATTGTCCAAGCACCCAAGCCCTTTTCCAGCGACCGTTGATATTTTCTAGTCTGACAAATACATATATATCACAGTCCTGCTTTTTTTGTAAAGAGGCGATGGAACACTCGTAATAATCTTTTGGTTTGCTAGTGCATCTCTTGGTTTTGACATCGTACCTAATTCCATCTTTTACTATATCATAGCTGTAAGTGTTGGTTATGTCACCTTTTATTATTTCATTAGCAACTTGTTCACCCAAAAAACCCGCAATGTTCCCCTCGCCCTTTGTTATTGAGTTGTTTATCTCTCCCATTTCACGAGCCTTTCTCCAAGCTCGCTGTTTCATGTCTTGTGTTATTTCTACTTCAATCATCTCTGCTCCACAGTATAATTCTTCCTTTTTTATCCTTCTTTGCCTTCTCAGTAATAGTAATAGGTATCAATGATCCTGTTTGATTATGCTGTTTCCAATGTGACACATCTAAATCTAAATCTTCTGAGAAAAAGTCTTTAATTTTAGTAGCATCATCTTCTTCTATGTTGAAGACAAGTAAATCATTCGGCCTGTCCTTAAAGTATTCTAGCACATTACTGATATGAGCATTCCACTGATTTTCCCATAAAGTCAATACTTCTTCTTCGGTCATTTTCATATGATGCATGTATGAACCGAGATAGGTTCTTCCACTACCAAACACATGGCTTTGCCTACTTTTAATCCATTTAATTAGATTTCTACGATTTAATATGAACTTGGAATTTGGATATTGTTTGTCAAGTTCTGTGAAGTAATTTATATACGCATGAACACAGGGAAAGTAATCGTCCGAGTCGTCATCAAATCCGTCTAAATGAGACTCCATATCTGAATAGAAATCAAAGTTTTCCATACCCTCAAGAAGAGGGCGGTCATTTTCATAGTTTCTTTTCATTTCAAGTGCGACATACTTGTGGGCACTTTCATGCCACCATCTCCAATGAACAGATGCAATGCCATTACCTTTGAAGAAATGGTATAAGCTTGATGTACCACACTTGTTGAATCCTATTTGAAAAATCTTCATTGCTGCGTTCCTGCCGCTCGCTTTATGTCGCTGCCTATGGCACTAAGACCTAAAAACAATCCAGCCACTAAGAACCAAGTCCAAGCGTCTTTATCTTCTAAAGCTAACCATGTAGAAGACGCTATACATAGTGAACATATAATGTAACCCATATTAAAATTATCCCGGAGCTTCGTAGTATCCAATGTTATGTCCTTCTCTTGTACAGTTATCTATAGTTTCCTGCTCTCCAAATGCCTTAAGATGTTCCTCTACGTGCTCACACATAGAAATATTAGTTCCCGGCCAGTTGTTCTTGTAGAAATGGCAGAGCTTAGTGCATTTGAAGCTGGTTCTGTTTCTAGAACAGGGTTGTGGAAAATCGTTTCTCTGTATCTGCTTAAATCTTTTTTCAAGCATACCCAGAAACTTCTCCTGATCAGACTTGTCAAAACACATGCTAAAAGGTCCACCGTCTCTTATATAAAATATCGTCATTATCGCCTGAGTATATTCAGGGTAAAGTTGCGATATAGCATAATTATACAGTAACAATTGCGGATCGTCAAGTAGTTTCTCGTAAGTTTTTTCTTCCCCAGTGGCCCAGTTCAGTCTTCTTCCGGTTTTCCAGTCAACAACCTCAATCGTATCATCCGCAACCTTAGTAACAAGGTCAATAGTTCCCTTGATCGCAAGTTGCCCTTCTACCTCTTCACCGTTAGGCATCTTGTACTTAAACTTTGCCCAAGGCTCGTCGATAGCTATGTCGAACTGTGGCTCAGCGTCTACGATGTCCCTTTTTCTTGGATCAAACTGGCCATCATTGTAAGTTAAGGCTGTTTCAACCTGTGTTCTACAAAACTTTACATCCGCACCAGTATATTTATGAACACACGTAGATGTATAGTGCTCATAGCTTTTGTCTAGTATCCTAGAGACAAACGTTTTTGTGAACAGGCTTCTAGGAGTAAAGTTGACTTTGCCAATCGCATCGTCTTTTATATATAGACTTTTTTTGTCTGGGCTTTCTTGTAGTTTCTTTTTACATGAAGACAGAACTTCCATAACTTTATGTACTATAGTACCAAGCTGTGCCTTCTTGCCAGATGTCGATCTGTGCCCTAAAACATAAGTTATGAAATATTGCATTTGACAATAGTCATAGTTATTATATGATGAGCTTCTTATGTAGGTTACAATCATTCTCCAGTAACCTCTTTGATGGTATGAATACCCCCAACAAGCTGTGGCTCTGGTTCAGAAACAGGTTCTCCGCTTTGAACGTGTTTAGCAAGTTTCTCATTTGGCTGTTGCAGTGTTGTTTCTTTGCCTAGCCATCCCCAGTCGCCTAGAACTCGTATTAACTCTTTGCACGACTCATGTATTGTCATGCCTTCGTTGTCTATTACGGCATCAAAATTATCCCACTCGGACAATGCCGACTCGCTTGCGTGGCTGTCTTGGTGTGGAGACCTAGTAAGTCTGATGACTTTTCCGCCTGCTCTTTGTATAGCGTCGGCCTCGTTCGGGAATCGGCAGTCATCCACAATAGATAATAGAGGATTTTCAAATTTTATATCTGCTATACATCTATCAACCCAGATGTTGTCATATATCTTTCTACAAACATCTGTGCCAAAGTACTGAAGAAACTCCCTTGCTGTCATTTTCTTGTTTCTTTTCTTTTTATTATTGATCTTTAGAGGCAAGTCTCCCCATTTAATGTTGGTAAGAGTGTTCTTTTGGCTGTCTGTTCCATAGCACTGCTCATGAGAAAGACCAAATAGACCGGTGGCTATCTCCTTTAGTGGTGCAGCAAAGGAGTACTTTTTGACATATGGCCACATACTATATATTGCCCACTCTGAAAATTGCAGATCAGTTCTAGATACGTCTAGTACAGCGTTGCCCTTTTCTTCTCTTCCTTGTTCGTCGATTATGTTTGTTGTTACAACCAAGTCGCCGTCAGCAATCTGGAAATCTTCCACGATTCCGTGGCAAGCCATTTGATAACCATGAAGAAAATTAGAACAGGTTGTTTTTCCAGACTGCTTAGTTCCAGAAAAAGCCAGAATTCTACCTTGCATTATTTGTTCCTTTCAACTGGGGATATAATTGTTCTTTTATTTGTTCGATTGTCATGTCGCCAACATCCTTTTCGGATATGCTGGGACGGTAATAATTAAATCTTCTTCCGCACTTTTTAAGTATCTGCGAATAGGCCTTGTCTCCGGCCTCATCTGAATCCGTGAGTATCACTAAATTTAATGCACCACTAGATTCAAGCAATATCAGTTGGTCTTCATTTATACTAGATCCAAAAATTCCAACTGCATTTTTAAGACCGGCCTCATGTAGCCTCCAAACATCTCCCTGCCCCTCAACAAGAATGGCAGTGCGTGTTTTCAATATTTCTTCTTTTGCTATGTTTAAACCATATAGGACTGACTTTCTAAAGCCCTTGCTGTGCAGCCACTTTGGCTTCATGTCGTCATTGGTGGATCTACCCACGCATCCTATATAATTATAGCCCTCATCGTAGATTGGGACAACAACTCTTCCCGACATTGGCTGATTTTTTGCCGAGCATAATCCAACATCGAAGGAATCTAGGGTTTCTGGGCTGTAGCCTCTACCTATATAGTATTGTGCTGGTATTTGAATTTTCGATCTTATTTCTTCTCTACTTATTACGGGATCGTTTCTCTGTATCTTTCTATTGAATACATCAATAACCTTGAATGTATTTTTTTGAGTGCTTTCTAAATCTAGATCGTCTATATCTTTCTTTAAGAAATTAGCACAGAAAGATGCTGTTTCATTCATGGAGACAGACTTGTTTCTTTTCTGAGAAAGACACCCCCTAACAAACCCAAAAAGATTATTTGCATACTCTTCTTCGCAGTGCTGTGTCCAACATGCCCAGTTTCCCTTTTGCGTCATGCCGTCTGTGAAGATACAGCACCCTTCTGGGTTGTCACCGCCATGAACAGGACAAGCAAACGCTACTCTGTTGGGATACTCTACATATTCTATGTCGAAATAGGTCAATAAAGCATCAAGCCTCAGAAACATTTCGTTAGAAAGTGCTGATATCTGATTGTTCGTTAATGTCCTCATCCGTCTCGAATCCCTCTTCTCTGGTTCTTGAGTTCTCATGTATCTCGTTTCTAGTATCACCCTCTTCAATTCTACCAAATCTCCCATGCATCTTCATAGACACATAGTCTCCGTCGTCTAGACCTTCTCCATGTCTAGCAACGACTGGAACAAGTTTTCTGTTGCCATTGTCTATTCCGTCTGTGGCCACCTCCTCGTCAGATTTCAGCTTAAATATAGAGAAGCTAGTACATAACCAGATTAGCCTGTCAGAACCAGAAACAACATCTGTAGATTCTTTTGTTATACCGTCCCTATTTAACTGCACAAAGGCTAAGCATGGCACATCATACTTCACCACAAAGTTGTGTAGCTTCGTGATCTGAAAACCTAAAACCTGATACTCCTGCATCGAGGCACTAATTCCCTCTGAGCCCATCAGCTTAAGATAGTCATAGACCACTAGGCAGTCCTTTGTTTGTCCGTTTTCATCAAATCCAACATGCTGATAGATCCACTTTCTCATCTGGCTGAGTATGTTCTCAAAAGACTCGCCAGCAATGCTGATATAGTGATATGGAATATCTTTTAACTTTTCGGCAGCGGCGAATACCTTTTCTTTTTCTATTTCGTTTTCAGAAAACCTACCTGTAGATATCTTATTAATTTCTACTCCTGACATATTTGCCAAGATTCGATTGTAGTGATCTTCTTTAGACATTTCTGTATCTAGCATCAATACGGGAATATCTAGTTCGCCCGCCACATGCATTGCTACGGCATCGCCAAACATAGACTTACCAACCTTTGGTCTAGCGGCCACTAGGTCAACACACTTTCTCCGTAGTCCACCACCAATGGCCACGTCAAACCTTGAGAACCCACTTGGTATACCCACAAAATCAGACACGTTTTCGCTAAGATATTCTACGTAGTCTTCTACGCCCTCTCCTAGTATCTCTGTCTTTTTTCTAGATGATTGGTATATGTCGCCCGTCGCTTCTAGTAGCGGCTCTTCTATTTTAGCCACGAGATCCATTACGTCTTCATCGCCCGTAATTGAATCTAGGTCGCTTTCACACGCCTTTAGTGTCTTCTTAAGATCTCTGGCTAGTTTAAGCTTTGCTATTTTGGCGGCATGACTAGCAACATTCTCTTTATGTATTGGAAAGTTAAAAAGAGATCGTATAAAACCAATCTCGTCTTTGTTGTTTATTTGATCATGCACACCAAGATCATTCGCAGAAGACAATATAGAGGAAAGCTCTACTTGCGTGTTCTCCGATATAGATCTATATATACAGTCAAATATCAACTGATTCATTGGATCAGTAAAAGACTGCGAGCTTATAAAATCAACTTCTAGATACGCATCTAGTCCATATTGACATAGTGCTGCCAAAACGGCTCTTTCTGCGGCTAGATCTTCTAGTTTTCTGGTTATCTTCTTAGGCATTTGTCGCAAACGTAAAATTCTCTTTGATGCTGAGGATGTGTTGAAAAAGTCTTATTGCATCTAGTGCAAAGCTGTTCAATCTTTTGAAACGGTCTTCTTTTTCTTTCGGTTAGCTGAACCTCTGGTGTAACATCGTCAGTGTGTTCAGAACCGTCATCCTTAAACTTGTTAAATCTAGGCATGTCCGTTACCGGCACGCCTGTAATCTGTCCTTGTGTCTTTCTTTTCTTGATCTCTGTCATGCCTTCGGGTAGGCTAGACGCCCTAGTCGCTGGCTTTTCTTCTGGCGACGGAGGATCAGACTTGACGTTGGAGTTCAGTATTTGTTGAATAAGCTCTTGCTTCTGTTCTTGCGAAAGAGAATCAAGAAGTTTTTTCACAACTTCGTCACTCATGCTATCTCCTTTTTGATAAATTGTTTAATATTTGGGCCATACTCTGTATTCTATCTGCCTTGCCACTTAGCATCTTTACCCTTGCGTCGGCGTGGTTTTTTACTTTTAGTATTTGCGATGCTAGCGGGTTTTCTTTAATTGCCGAATAGTATTTTTCTTGCCACTTAGTATATTGTGTCCCATAGTTCTGCATCACTGTAGATATTATATACCAAATACTGGAATCTGCCCATTCTAAAATTGCATTTTCTTTTGTTCTTAGCGTCTCTATATACTCAGCGTAAGCGTATAGCTCATAAGCATAAAACGCACAGTCACTGTTTGATAAGGAGCTAAGGTCTTGTCTTCTGAAATTTAACGCTTCTGGAACCTCTTTTCTAGGCTCACTGCTATGTACATATTTAGAGTTAACCCAAGAGTCTATAGCCTCTACAAACTCAACTAACTTTTCTTCTCCAGTCATCCCAGTCCTCATCGTAATTGAATTCTACTAATTTTATATCGTTTAACTCGCACCATTCTTTTTTATCTCGATCTCTAGCTTGAGCCTTAAAAAATGACAACTTGTCTTTGAAGAAAAACTTATTAAATTTAAAGTGCTGCTCGCCATGAACTTCAACCATTAGGTTTCTATTCGGTATAAAAAAATCAGCACGAAGAGTGCCTTTTCTGATACCGTTGTTAGTTCCTACTAGCGAAACTTCTTCTAGTATTCTATCATACGGAAAGAGAATGTCAAGTAGCTCCTTCGCATTTTTATGTAAATTTGATCTTTTAGAAGATGAAGACTCTTTGCTAGAGGGGTTCCATTTGTATTCTTTTCCATCAAGGCCTGTTATTTTCATTTTCTAATGTTCCACTTTTTCTTAGCCTGTGTCCAGTCTTCAGCGTGACCAGAAGACGCACCACAATCTTCACATTCGTACCAGCACATACTTACGGTTTTTAGCTCTTCCTGCATCGCCTCTCCTCCGCAGAACGGACAGGGGAGCATCGTGTCTTCTGTGTACTCCACGACCTGTATGTCGTGTTCTCCACACTTTATGCACCATATAGGCTTGTTATCTACATCGACAACCCTATTACAGCACTTTATTAAATACTTCAAGTTAAAGCATTTCCTTTATTGATAATTCTAAAAACTCTACTAGATTTGGGTTCTCGGATAAAAACGCATAAAGATTATCTTGGCCCTGAAATTTAAATGCTTTATTTAGAGCCTCTTCATCCTCTACATTTAGTTCAGGCTTTATTTTTTTCGCCTCTTCTTTGCACAGGCTCATAAACGAGCAACTGAACCAAGCACCCGACTTGTCTATAAGACCAAGATCGCACGACAACATTAGCACCTCTTGGGTCTTGTCTATCCCGTGTCCATACCTAATGTAACTTTGAACCTGTCCTCCCGGTGCTCCCATAGAAGAGCAAATAATTTTCCAATTAACAACCTGACCAATTCTGTCGCCTCCAGTGCTAGTCCAAGGCGATACAGCAGAGACCTTCTCTCCTCCTCCGGCTATCTCCATTCTTGTATCCGCTTGATACTGGATCTTATTACCGCCGTCTGCCAGCTTCGCTTTACCAAACCCTCCTGTGTTTGCAATGTAGTGCGTTATGGCAATAATTAATCCGTGTTGGCGAGGTAGTAGCTGTCCTATCTTCTTTGTAAAAATAGACAGTATCTTAGGAAGGCCAGCTCTTCCGGGACTAAAGTCTCCGTCTAGTTCTTTTTTAGGCATCAAAGATGATATCGAGTCGATAATTAGAACCGCACCGTAATAGTCAGGGTGGCTCATCATTTTGTATGCAACATCTAAGAAGTCTTCTGCCGGTATAGGTTTATCTTCTGGTGCAACGATGGTCATCTTGCTAGGATCTAGATCCGATACCTCAAAGTTCATGTCTTTTAGTCGGCCCTCGGCGTCCAAGTAGATAATTGGTCTGCCTTCTTTTTGACAGTTGGATGCTATCTGCATGGCCGTTGTTGTTTTACCCGACTTAGGGTCGCCTGTTAGTGTAAGCCAGCTACCTTCTCTGATCCCGCCGCCCAGTGCGATGTCTATGGCTGGGCTAACAGATATTGTTTTGAAGTTCTTCTTTTGCTCAAGAACATCTGTTCCACTACGGATAATCTCCCCGTAGTCTTTGATGATTTTTTTCAGGTATTCAGGAGTCTTTGTTTTTGTTGCCATCTGCTTTCCTCAATTTCGACATTAAGCTATTGTTTGATTTCTTTTTTCTTGGTTTGTATTCGCCGTCCGGTATGTCTATAACATTTCTTTCTTTGCTGTTTTTTTCATCAACTATTTTCTTTGATTCCTTTATCCCATCTTCTACAAAGTTTAGGGCGAGTACAAACTTCTTAGACTTATGCAAAAAACCAAGAGAATATATATTTCTACCTCTTGAGCTGTTTAGATAATGTAGTACGGCCTGCTCGCCATATTTCTTAATAAGCTTTGATGCCACTCTAACTTGTGTCTGATATTGTTCGTTCTTAGAGTTGTTCCAAAATTTATACTCAAGACTGCCGTTGTTTTCTCTCTCGCTTTTTCGTATACATACCATCTCTGCAATGTACTGTGCGGCACTACACGGTTTTGAGGTTGAGATACTTTTGTACTTTGGGGTTTTTGAGTTTTTCTGATTCATTTTTAAAAATCATATTGTCCAAATTTACTTGGGACAATCCTCTTCTTGATGACTTCTGTTCAAATTCATTATTTGGCCAAGTGTATTTAGCGACATCTATATAGTCACACGATTCATGCAGTAACGACACTGTTAAAGTTTGAAAAGATTGAGAGTGTGAGCCGTCCATCATTTGGTTCTTTGCGATGCCCCTCATTATAGAGATGCCATCTAGTCCCGTGCTATCTTCAAAAAAGACCTTGTGCTGAGCACCAAACATATAAAGCTCTACCTTGGCTGGCACAACGTCGTTTTTGCGACAATGCTCCTTTAATCTCTCTATGGGGTTTGGATAATTAGGTCTCTCATAATCCCCATAGACTTTGACTCCATCTGTCAAGGTTATCTGCCAGCTTATCATCAGCTCCTGATGACAGAGCCTTTCCATATGTCCATCAAAATTTGTACAAATCATTTTGCTTCCTCTGTGTGTCTATTATATAGCTCATGATCAACGTAATATTCTCTTACGAGCATATCGACCAATATACTGAATAATTCAGGATCTTCAATACAAGACAATTTTTTTTCAGCCGCTCTTATGGCCGCCTCACGAAGAACCGTGGTTCCTCTGTGGGCATCGCCATATTGTCTTTTAGTGTAGTCTCGGCTTCTCAATCTTTGATCTTATGAATGAACTGTCTATATCTAGCGGGCGTCTGCGGCTCTCTACCTTGCTTAGATTCATCAGACGCCATTGAGGCTGACTCGGTCATAACCGTAACTCCCCTCTCTTCGTTTCTAGCGAATAGGTCTCCAGCCTTGTGTTCTGCTGGCTCCTGTGTGGCCTGCTCTTCTTTGTTTTCAGCAGCTAGGCTGTCGGCAAACTTTTTAACAATCGGCTTGGATCTGTCCATTTTTTCTGCTAGGGACGATAGGTCGCCATCAAATCTAGACAGATTTTTAGTTATATATTCTTTTTCTTTGTTTGAAAGTGGTCCTTTTTTCATTTTCTACTCCGTGATAGATCTTCTAGCTCTAGTGAAATACATTCTGTTTTTTGTCTTTAGATACTTTATATAGTTATTGAAAGACGACTCAGGTATCTTTTTGTATTTATAAAAAGACCTGTTCGCTCTCGTATCAACCCCGTGAGGATCTAATATCTCTCCTCGTCCATAAAGAACAAATCTTTGAATAGACACCGTTTCATAATCAAGATTCGTGGCCACCACCTTGGCTACCGCGTTTTTCTCTTTGGTCTCGTTGCCTCTTGTGTCGTAAAATTTTATATCTACCTTTGCTGGCTTTGGTATATCCAAGCCGGAAAGATCTTCTTTATCACCCCTTGTCATTTATTCTCTCCAAAATTTCTTTTAGTTTTCTAATACAATCGGCCTCGTCTACGCCTCTTACGTGGAACTGGCCCTTTCTAGTTAGTCCATATTTTTTTAACGCTCCGTTACCCATTACCGAATGATCTAAGGTTTCATCTACATTCATTGCCCTCACATCTACTTTCAATGTCACTATAGCCAGATGTGGCTTTTGACTTCTAGGTATCTTTGGATAGTGATTACCTAATATCTCGGAACCAGAGGGCAGATCTTTTGGTTCCGGACTGTCTTTTGGTATCATCAGTCGCCCTCCTTGATCCACTTTAGCTTTTGTTCTGGCGTCATGGATGTTATTTTTTGATGTAGTTTTCTCTTTTCGTTCTTCTCGTTATTGAGGGCCTGATTGACGCCATCCTTTATCGCCCTATCCTGCTTCTCATAAAACCCCATGTTTCTAGCATTTTTGTCGGCAAGCTGCCCTATACTCTTGGCTTCTCCTCGAACAAACATTGCTGGGGGATTTATGTATACTTTTCTTAGTGTCTGCTCGTCGCAAACTGGGCACTTTAGCACTGATGGTTCGTGTACGGACTGTGATATCTCTGCGTAGTACGCACACTCTTCGCACTCAAAGTCATAGGTAGGCATATTGATTACTCTCCTTAATTCAATTTCTATATTATGGTCAACAGATTCAGATAATGCACTATTTATTTTAGTCTATTTAGAATATCTGAGATGATACTATTTCTAACAATGTCAGAAGAATCTAACTCGCAGATGGCCACGCCATCAAGATTATCTAGCTTAGATATACAGGTGTGTAAACCTCCATATTCGTTACCCCTAAGATCAGTTTGATCTAGGTCGCCGTTTATAACGGCCTTAGACCCAAGCCCTATTCTAGTCAAAAACATTTTTATTTGCTCAAATGTAGCGTTCTGTGCTTCGTCTAAAATCATAAATGTATCATGAAAATTTCTACCACGCATATACTCAAGGGGACATATTTCAATTGTATTTGTTGCCCTCATGGAGTTGTATGTCTCTCTTCCTAGAAAAAGTTTCATCTCTTCTGTAATCGGAACCAGATACGGTTGGACTTTATCGGTCAGTGTTCCCGGTAAAAAACCCAGCCCTCTTCCCGATTCAACTACAGGCCTGCTTATCACGATCTTTTGAACTCTATCTTGAAGCAAGTACTGACAAGCCAAGCCCACAGCGACCGCTGTTTTTCCCGTTCCCGCCGGTCCACAGCAAAATGTAACATCCGCTTCTGACATTGATCTGATATAGTCAGACTGATTGTCTGTCTTTGCTCTAAGCTTTTTTCTGGCTGGTCTTGTTGGTTGATTTTTTGTTTTTTTATTTCTTGGCATCTGCTATTTTCTAATAAATGTCTGGTGCTGTTGGGTTATCTATCTTTGCCGTGTGCGTTTTTGGTGCAAAGTCTCCCATTGCATTTTGATAAACTAGTGTACATTCCATGTTTCCTCCACCGGTGTCTCCTCCCGAAAGACCAAAATCAACTAAATAATTTTTCTTGCCCATCAAAAGATTATACCAATAGCTTGTTCCGCCGCTAGTGGCCTTGTTTCCTTTTAGATATATTGCTATTTCTTCGCCAGCCTTATACTTGTCAATTCCCAATCCTTCGTCACCATCTGCCTTACTGAAGTTTGTGTCGGTAGCCTGCCAATCAATACCGTTGTCGGTTAGCTGTGCAAGATTTCCGTAATAAAGATCTGATATAATTCCAGTGTAACTTGTGCTAACGTTAATGGGTAAAGCAACCTGTTTCATAAGGTTTGTTCTTGCACGAGCCCCTCTAGCACCTCCAAACTCCCCTAGATCAAATAGCTCGTTATAGTCTATAGAAACGTCAATAGTAACGCTTTGTAAACCCAGCAGAGGAACGCTGGATCTGTCTTTGTGCCCATCTAAAGACGCATCTCTGGTTCTATTTGTCCATCTAAAGGCTCTCTCTACTTCTTTTGGGTATTTCCAGTCCTCGGTTATTACGTTTCTCCTACGTAGCGTACCCGCACCATCTACAGTCGAATGAAACTCCGGATAGGAATTTATGTTTGACCCGCCTTCATTTTTGGTCATTATAGAGGTGGTGAAGGTTAAAGATTCGGTCATTGCACCTTCTACCGATAGGTTGTAACTAACGCTTCTCAACACGCAGCATCTGTAGGTTACATCGTGACAGGTGGATACGGTTTCATTGTTTGGCATCGTAGACCATACGCTGTAACTATTTAAACTATCTACCTTTGACGGAGCAGGTCCACCAACGGTTGGAGAGGTATTTAGGCTTGTTCCTGCGTCATCAAACATATCCCTAACAGAATCGGCTGGATTATCATCAGAAACGCCTAGATAGGCTTGGTTAGCACCCATTACCAAAGTTATATCATAATTTTTCAAAGCGTCTTGAAAACCATCCGCACCCAAGTTGTCTTGGTTAAGAAGATGCATTGCCTGATAACCAGATGTCGCTGTCGGCTGGTAGAAAAAAGTAGCACCATTTTTGCCGTCTATTACTCTTTCTATTGTTATCTCAAACTCTGGCTTAGTATACGAGCCATATTCTTTTTGAAACCTACCGTAATCAGGGTATTCTGATCTACTTACAGAAGTATTTACTCCAACAGACTGAACCCCATGTAGCACCGTAAAGGTATTTGGATTTTCAGTTCCTCCGCTTTTTGTGGTGTTTCTCTCAAAAAAAAGAACACCAAGCATAGCGTAGAATATTCTACCGTTGCCAGCTAATAAACTTGGATAAGTTGTCATATATTTTTTCCGTCTAGATTGTCAATTTATACTATATACGCACTTAATCTTCCTCTTTTACAAAAATTCCATCTACCATTTTTCCCTTGCGGTCTTTGATATCGTTATAAGCGGCTCTTAAGCAGGAAGAAAGGCTTATTTTGTTTCTTTCGCAGATATTGATCATAACAACCAACATGTCTCCAATATCATCTTTAATATCCTTTTCTTTGCATACAGAATCAGATAGCTCGCCAAGCTCTTGTAGTAGCTTTAGAACCTGATCTTTATCTGAACTGCCGTCAATCAAGTTTCTATCGTGGTGCCACTTTTTAGTTTTTCTTATAAGTTCTTCCATACCATGACTGGGATCTATATAATGATCGTTCCTCATCAACATTTGCATCCTAGCCTTTTGATCAGGATTCATAGGCTCTCTGTCGTCGTAAGTAATTTTGTCCATTAAATTCACCTCTTGAATTTTAAGTTTATGTCGTTTAAATGTATCGTTATAAAAGTCTCATCTCCGACTTCTTGGACTGAGACATTCTTAACTACCCCGTCAACAATCGAGGTAATCTTTTTAATCATCTCCTCAGAAACCCCGTACCTTTCTAATATGTCGTCTACGATAGAATCTACGATACCCATCAGTCTCTCCCGTTACAGATTGCTTGTAAAGTAAACTTAAATGGTTCGCCCTCAATAGTGGCAACCAAGTCCCACATCTGTTGTGCGATTTCACGAATTTCTTTCTGTGCGTGCTCGCTGTTTCTTAGATTGATAAAATTAGCGAAGCTACGTATGTTAAACATTATGTCAGCTTGAATCTGACTGTTGTAAGTCTTAAAGAATCGTGCTGACTCTTTTGCTCGCTTGCGTCCCAGAACTGGTTCAAGTTCAGTTAAGCATTCATGATATAGTTCATTGCCAGCCTCGGTGTATTCTATTAGTTTGTTTTGCCATTTACGAACCCAGTCATCTGGAACGTAATACTTATCTTCTTTTAATTCTTTATACCTAGCAGACTCAGCGTTAAGAGAACTAATCCGGTGCTTAAGTAGATGAATATGACTGGCAATATCAGTATCAACAAGGAAATGCACCACTCCTTTCTCGAATGGGGTTTCATGTCCGTTGACCCAGAGCATTTCGATAAGTCTTTGTATTCGTCCTCTTTTTTCATCTGTAAGTTCTCTCGATGTAGAAGTCCATGCTGAACAGGCGATAATCTCATCGCTTCCGTAATATCCTAAAAGCTCTACTTTATTCTTCATTAGTCTCCCTTAGCCAGTCTTGAAGTTTAACTTTTGGCTCCCATCCAAAGGACTTAATTTTGTCTATGTTTGCCTGTGTGAACCTAGCCTCTCCCGGTCTTTCTGGTATGAATGTATAATAAGGATCTTCTCCACCAATAATGTTGACTAGATCTAGGATAGCATAGCTCACCCCAGAACCAACATTAAAAAGCTCTCCACAAACAGCTTTGTCTTTACATAGTGCCATTGTTATATTGGCGTTGACAACATCTGATACATGTGTAAAGTCTCTTGTTTGCAGCCCATCACCAACAACGGTCATGGGATTACCTTCTCTGTTTTGCTTTTGGAACAGCCCTATTACTGGTGCATACTGACCCCTTGTTGGCTGTCGTTCACCATAGACGTTAAAGTATCTAAACGAAACGGTCTCTAGCCCATAGAGGGTATAGTACATTTTGCACAAATCTTCTCCAGCACGCTTGGCGACCGAATACGGATTCAGGCAGTCGGGCATCATTGTTTCGATCATTGGGGGTTTGTTTTTTAGTCCATATGCCGCCGATGTTGAAGAGTATACAACCCTACTAACCGCATGAAGACGAGAGGCCTCTAGCACATTAAGGGTTCCGACAGTATTAGTCTGGAGTGCTAGGGCTGGATCTTCTATAGTCGGTTGTATTCTAGACTCTGCTGCCAAATGAAAAACATAATCAACACCCATAAACAGGTTGTGAATATCATCATAGTTGTTTATATCTAGCTCATAATATGAAGCGTTTTTTGACGGATTGTAGTAAAAGCTTTCGTGACAGTCTGCGGAGAGGTTGTCAATGACCGCAACTTCATGCCCCTGATATATGAGTGAATCAACCAAATTAGATCCGATGAATCCACATCCGCCAGTGACAATACATTTACTCATTATCAATTACCTTTTCTATTAATCCGCTTGAAGACTGAGTTTTTCCTCCTCCAACATTGAAAGCCATCTTTATGCCTCTCTTCTCACAAAGCTCATATTCAGGTATATTGTCTGACTTCCTATCCCCGCCATTCGCAAAGATCATCTCGTCAAAATCCCATTCAAGAGAGTATCTGGTATGCAGTATATTCAGCGTTGTAACTACTGATCCATCTTCGTCAACCGATTCAACAGCACTGTTAACACACTGAAGTGCTTCAACTATCCTCATCCTTTCTTGACAATCCATAAAGGGCTTGCTCCCTTTTATCTGTACTTGATTGTCATTATTGACTATTACTATTAAGTAGTCACCCAACTTTTTGGCACCTTCTAGGTAGTCTAAATGACCTCCATGTATAGGATTAAAGTAACCAGAAACCACAACTACTCTCATAAACTCATGTCTCCAAAATCCATGTCTTCTAAATCGTTTTTGCTAGCACCAATTTTGTAACTTGTTATTTCATGCTCTTGTGGTGCAACCTGAACACTTTCGCTTTGCATCCAAGCCTGAGTCCATCCGGCTATGGGGTTTTTGCCAACGTTGTCGTATGGTAGTCCAATGCTTTTTCTCCTAGACATGCAGAGCCAGTCGATATATTGGTGAAGCACTGTCTCGTTAAGGCCAATAATTGACCCGTCCTTAAACAGATACGACGCCCATTCTTTCTCTTCTTTTGCTGCGTTCTCAAACATCTTGACGGCATCTTCTTCGCATTGCTTGGCCACCTTAACAAAACCCTCGGAATCCTCTTTATGTAGAATCTTCAAGATGGCCTGAGTATTTGCTAAGTGTAGTGCTTCGTCACGCTTGATTAACTTGATAATATCGGCATTGCCTACCATCTTTTTGTTCTCTGCAAACGCAAAGCTACAAACAAAGCTGACGTAAAATCTTATCGCCTCTAAAATGTTGATACTAACTACGGTCATATATATCTGTTTTTTAATATCCGTTGGCTTGTTCTTGTCGCAAGCCATGCCCATCAGATTATTGTAGTCAGTTATAGCAACATCTGCACGCTTCATTATCTCCTTGTCTTCATAAATTCCCTCAAACACCTCTGAGCTATCGGCGTAGACATTTTGTATGATATATGAGTATGATTGACTGTGAATTTTTTCAAAGAACTGCCAAGTCATAAGACACGCTTCAAGCTCTGTGTTTGTAACAAACTCTAGCAAGGTTGGAACACCCCTACAGATAACGCTGTCCAGCATCGTTTGATATTTTAGGTTGGAGGTAAAAATAAATTTTTCGTTATCTGAAAGCGTCTGAAAATCAGCACGATCCTTTTTAAGTTCAATCTCTTCCGGTCTCCAGAAATTCATCATCTGCTTACTGTCAAGATCCTTGAATATAGGATACTTGACGACATCATATCTTTGAACCCCCAAATCTTTACCCAGAAAAAGAGGCTGAGACATAGGATCAACATTCTTGGTATTAAAAATAGTTTTCATATTGCACATGCTCCGGATTCGCAGTTCATACCCTTCTCGGTGTCGCCATCTCCATCGGGAGTATTGGCGTAATAGAAATTTTTAAGTCCGTACTTATATCCGTAGATTTGGTCTTTTATTATCACGCTAAGCGGAACATTTCCGTCTGCATAGTGAGAATAGTTATAGTATAGATTCGTACTCATGCTCATGTCTACAAACTTCTGAATAACCGCTGCTATATTTAGCATCGCCTTATTGTCTTCCATTTCCCAAGCTAAAGTATAGTAGTTTTTTCTTCTTCTGTAGTTAGGAACTATTTGTTTAAGTACTCCGTTTTTAGCCTTCTTATAGAGAAGCAAACTTCTGACAGGCTCAATACCGTTAGTACTGTTTTGTATTACACTACTAGACTCACAAGGCATGATAGCAGATAAAGTGGAATGACGCAGCCCATGTTCTTTAACACGTTCACGTAGGCTCTCCCAGTCCATGTTGTATTTAGGCCAAACTAATTCGTCTACCTCTTTTTTATACCAGTCTATAGGAAGAAGGCCTTGAGCGTATTTAGTTTCGCTAAACTTTTCGCATGGCCCTATTTCTTCTGCAAGCTCACAGCTAGCACTTATTAGATTCCATTGTATCTTCTCCATCATTTCATGAACAAGCTCTAGCGACCCGTTATCCTCGTATTTGAGTTTATTCTTAGCCAAGAATCCAGCTAGATTTGTTATACCTATACCCAAAGACCTTCTGTTTTTAGTGAAGTTTTCTCCAGCCAAAACAGGATAATCCTGATAGTCTATAACCGACTCAAGAGTTCTAACGGCCATTCGGCAAGCGTCTTCGATGTCTTTATCCGAGTTTAGCTCTAGCAGATTAATAGCAGACAGTATGCATATACCTATTTCACCGTCCGGATCATCTATCGAGTTGATCGGTTTAGTTGGATGAATAATTTCTTGGCACAAGTTACTCATGTAAACAGGCACAGACCAAGAGCCGTGTTCGTTGGCGTTGTCTATATTCATGCTATAGATTCGACCCGTCTCTAGACGTTCTCTTGCGAAAATTTCAGCCAGTTTTCGGGCTGGTACTTTCTTTTTGAATTTCAGAGATCTAGCGTTTTCATATTTGAGGTATAGCTGCTCAAACTTTTCATTGTCTCCAAATGCTTCATACAGCCCTTTAGCCTCGTCAGGACTGAATAGAGTCACATCTTCATTGGCTATCAGGCGGTCATAGAACAGCTTACAGAACTGGATACTGTAGTCCAGCTTACGGACACGATTGTCGTCTGTTCCTGCGTTGTTTTTTAGAACCATTACGTCTTCGATCTCGTAATGCCAGAAGGGTATGTGTACCGTAGCAGAGCCGCCACGCAATCCATTCTGTGATGTTGACTTAACAGCCGACTCAAAGTTCTTTAGGTAAGGGATCAATCCTGTGTGGATGACCTCTCCACCTCGAATGGGAGAGTTAATTGGACGCATCCTGCCGATGTTGAGCCCGATCCCCGCTCTTCTCGCCGTGTATTTGCCCACTGCATGAATACTTGAAAATATAGCGTCAAGGTTATCGTCAACATCAACCAAAACACAACTTGCGAATTGACGAATGTTAGTGCGAACACCAGCCATAATAGGAGTGGGTAGATTAATTTTGAACGTTGAGTAGCAGTCATAAGCTTTTTTAACCTCATCTACTGAATCAAATAGACACATAGCTATTGCCATGTATGCGAATTGTGGTGTTTCGTATATAACTCCAGTACTTCGATTTTTAACTAGATACTTGTCTATCATTTGCTGTAGACCGGCATATGTAAACAGGTCGTCTCTACTGTGGTTTATATACCTTCCAAAACGATCTACATCTTTATCGCTCCATTTTTTAAGGATGTGCGGATCATATATACCATTATCTTCGTTTCTTTGCAGGAACAGCAGAAAATCGGTAGGCTCGTCTCCACAGCCCCACACCTCTTTTCTGAGCTGCATGTTTAACAACCTAGAGGCTACGTATTGATAATTAGGCTCTGATGTAGATATTAAGTCGTTTGCGGATTTTATTAAAATCTGGTGGATCTTAGAGGTCTCTATGCCGTCATGAATCGACAGGTTGGCGTTCATCTCTATGTCTGAAAAGGATACTCCATTAATTCCTTTTGTTGCCCACTCTACTACCTTGTGAATTTTTTCTACGGAGAACGATTCCTTGTTTCCGTTTCTTTTTGTTACTTCCATTTATATTTTTCTTCCATCTTCGATGTTATAATCATGTAGATTATTATACACCATAAATGTCCTTTTGTCAACCGAATAAAACCCAAAAAATAGAAAAACCGCCAGCAAATAAAAATTCACCGGCGGTCAAAATTTAAACGATTTTATTAAGCTAAATTACTCTTTCATTCCGTCTACTTTAGACATCAGAGATCCTAGCTGTTGACTTATCTGGTTGTGTAGATTTTTATTATCCTGAACAACCATTTTACACTCAGTAACGTTTTCGCTCATTTGATCTATCTTATCCTCTATGCCGCCGACACGCTTTTCTATACGTCCCATACGTTGATTCAAAGATTCATTTACCTTTTGTTCTAACACGATAATTTGCTTTCCATGTTGAACCATAGTGTACAGCACCCAGCCCAGAACGGGAATAAAAAACATTCCTATTACTTCAGTCACGTTTCTGATTAAGTCCCAAGTCTCGTTCATGACATCTCCTATGGTTATATTAAATCCAAAAAAAACTACTCACCGCCGAAGCGGTGAGCAGCAAGAAAATATGGATTACATACCAGTGATAGGCTTGTAGTCGAAGAAGTTTCCGCTAGTACTGATATTAGCGTCAACAAAGTCAACCATCATCACAAGTTCACCCGGTACCGCACGAGTTGGGTTAGCGGCACTGTCGCTATTAGCCGAGGTTGAGCCAGCGGCTGGATCCCAGTAATTCTCGTTGAGAGCATCTGGAGCAGAAGCACTGTCAGCACCACCTGTTGCAGCAGCAACCCAGTTGATTCTACTACCCAAAGCAGCACCAGCATCATTTCGAGATTTAGTGCTTGTCCAACTGAATCTGTTAGCTCGGAAAGCAGTAACGGTCTTAGCACCATACTGATTACGAGCACGCATAACGGCGTCGTTGGATGAGAACGATTTGCTTCTGGACGAAGACTGAATAGTGGTGTTTGCGTAGTTACCAAGACTGGTACTGACTCCCATCATTGGGAATCTAGAACCTGCTGCGGTTCCTCCATCCCAAGCAAAAGTACCATTCGCACCTTGTGCTTTGATGTTTCTTACCAGACCATTTTCTACATTAGCTGGGCCAGTCGGAACGCCTTTTTCTACGGCACTGTCGGCCAAAGAAAGTGCCTTGGTAATTACGTCACCAGTGCTAGAGTTTCCTAAAATTGTACCGCCTTCTTTAGCGGCTGTAAACGTACCATTAGAGGTGTTCTTCAAATAGTTTGAAGTGTTACCCGGAACTGCCATAATAATCTCCTTGTTGATTAAAAAACAAAATTAAACGATATTTCCAATATTCCACAAAAAGATCCAGTTCCTAGCTATATATACGCAACTATTTAATCTAAGCAATTTTTTTGGCAAACTTTTATGGCTTTTTTTAGTCTTCTACGTGCAGTCTCTCTGCTATACCCATTAGACTTGCCAATTTCCACCATTGTCATGTTATGATAAAACCTTTTATCAATCACATCTTTTAGCTCTGGATCTAGGCCGGTAAGTATGTCAAACACTTCCATGCGTCCACGGGTACTGATGTCAGTCTTGTCGAAATTTTCATCTCGATTGAATTCCATTCTTTTCTTCTTGAGTTTATTTTTAAAAGCAAAGCTAATCTGCTGATAGAGATATGAAGTGAACTTGGTGCCTCTATCGGCATCATATTTATCCATACATCTCCAAAGTGTTTGCATCTTAATTGACTCTATGTCGTCTGGGTCGATAGAGTTTTTGTATCTGTTCGCAACCTTGTTCATAATATTTTGAACGTCAGAGCTTTTCCAATAGTCTTCGTAAGTAGTGCAATTATCCATGATCACCTCTCAAAATGATTCCGCCTAGTTTCTGTTTAGTTTCCAATAATTCATTCAATCCGTCTAGATAGGCTTGGTCTAGATGGTCTGAAACAATATAGTCAACCTTGCCAGTAGGAGCAACTAGTATAGACCAGTATTTCGTACTCTCAAGCTGTTCCTTAATTAAGTTTACTGTCGCTTGTGTTTGTTCGTCTGACAGTAATTCCTTTTCTGTATATCCGCATAACTTCTTTTCTATGTCTAGTCTAACCTCTTTAAAGCTAAAGAGCCTAGCTATTCCAATGAAGAAGCTGTATCTTCCTAATATCTTTAGTGCCTCAACACCCTTTACTTTAGATAACGTCTCTTTAACCCCATGCGTAACATCAAAATTAGTGCTGCCAAGCCAACAGTCCCATCTATCGGACGGTTTGAATGGCGAGTCTAGGTGGTACATACCCATCGGCGTGTGTAGTATTTTGGGTTGTTGATCAATGAGTCCCGCAAATGGGAGTATTTGCATTTCGCCAGTTTCCTGCATTTCGCCAAGCTCGTTCTGTAGCTCTTCTAAAAGCAGTTCTTCTGTGCCTATTTGTTCATCTACAATAGCATTCCAGCTTTTCCAGCAAATCTTCTTACGTGATTTGAGATTGTATTCATCGAACATATATTCCTCCCTTAAATGCTGGTTATTTTATCAGGAGGCACGACCACTGAATCACCTTTACTGTCAATCGACGCATACTTGTATATTATATTCTCTATTGCCATAAAGTCGGTCTCCGCATTATTTAATACGCATTGGTTCTTAATTTCTTCAAATATTTTATTGCCCAAATCATCAATAAGCAGCTTGTAAAATATAGAAGCAACACCCAACAATCCGTCGTCTGTTGGCTCCCAGTCACAATTATATACTATCTCTCCCTCTTTGTCAACCAGTATAGTCAATTTTGCTGAGAAATCTTGTTCGCTAGAACTGTTGTTGCTGGAGACATCTTGGTCTTTGTGAGAGTCCTCTGTCATAAAATTCTTCCAAGTCCTGTAAAAGGTAAGGTTTAGTTAGTCTGTATCCTTCTTTAACGCCTAGAGTGCCCTCTGGTACTAATACTGAGTATAAAGCTTCGCACTCGGTAGAACCACGTTCATGTCTAATGTCAGACAAGAGCGGGGATGCCCAGTCACAATTCAGACTACAACAAGACTCATAAAGCTCTTGTATGGTTTCTGGTATTGTTTTGGTAGACACATATTTACTAGGAAACCCCCCATCGTCACGCACGACGATATCTAAAAAGTCAGGTGCTAATGGACTAAAACTAGAATCTGCCTGCATCATTAGTAGCGTTATCTTAAACTTCATAGATTATCTAGTTGCCTTCCTGTGACTCGTCTTGGCTAACTTGTTCTTTTTGATTGGCCTGAACTTGACTCTGAAGCCTGTTCAATGTTTCTACTTCTGCAATTTTCCTAGTGTACGTTGCAACGGCCACAGCCAGTCTATCGACGGAACCTTTTTTTGTTGGTTCTGCTAGTACCGAATTTATCTCAAACGCAGCCACATCAATTTCTGATCTTAGTTCGCTTTTTAAAACGTTAATAATATCCATCTTTTTTCCTTAAAGGAGGGGCGTCTCAGGGACACCCCTTATTTAAAACATTCTCTTAGAATAAAAATCTTGACCACCAGCCCTGAGCGGCACCCAAGAAATAAAGACCTACAAGCACTCCTCCCACTACCGCAGCACGTCTAATAAGCTTGTGCTTTCTTATAAAAGTACCGATTGGCCCCTTAAAAAGTGGCATAAAACCCCCTTATGGTTATTGTTACCTAAAACACCAAGACAGGCCATCGAAATGGCTTGCCAACTTTTCTTTTTCTTCCTTTGTTATAGTATGGTTTTCTGTTCCGATTATGCCAGACATTAATCCAACTAAACCGCTAGAAAGACCTTCGTATTTGCCCCTTAGTCTTCCTTTGAAAAACGTTTTACCAGCCTCAGTATAGATGTCATTTATCTGTTGAGCATCAACCGAGTAATCCTTAAGCCTCTCCGAAAAAACCTTATTGAAAGCAAACATATCCGCCCTGTCTTTACTATCGGTAACTTTGTCGGCTATACTTGAGACTCTCTCTAAAATTTCTTCGCTTGGTTCAACAACATTGTTGTCGTCAGGTTTAGGAGTAAAATCAGGAATCCTTTCCTGAATTACAGGCAAAAAAACTGCCGCAAGAATGAGAACCGCACCCAAGATTAATCTTGTTTTATTCGACATAATTGCTCCTAATCGGTTTCGTTGCTTGCTAATTTCTCAGTTTTCTTCTTTTTGCATAGAAGAGGAAAAACCTCTTCAAGTTTTAATGATGCCTGTTCTAGACCTAAGTCCTCGCACGCATCACACAGATTCTCCCACTTGAGAACTATGTCTGTTATAGTATTATCGGGTATAGAGCCGATATCCTTTACTTTGTTTTCCTCTTTATTTGAGAAAAGCTCCATAACGACTGGGGCCACCAATAGGAGACCCATGCCCATCAATACTAACTGTAGTGGATTTAAGTCACTCAGAAATTGAAGCATTTTAAATCCTTATTATTTTGTTTCTCGAACGGTGTCACCGATAACCCAAGCTACAACGATGGTTACAACACCAACGATTTGCTCCGTGTCAAGAGTGAGCCCGAAAAGTTCAGACGATACGACACCAGCCAAACCAACAGCCGACACCCAGAATCTACGTGATTTAAGTAAAGATTTTACCTTATCCATTTTACTCTCCAATTAAAAGTTTAACAAAACATAATTATCTAAAAATAGGGAATAATAACCCCCTACTCCTAGTTACTTCTTTATTTTTACATTGACACGAGCACCCCTTTTTATTGCATCCACAGTCACAAGCTTCATTGTTGTTTTTTGCTGAGTGATATGGACACGGGGTAACGTGACCGTCTCCTTGTATTATTTTTCCAGTGCCCTTACATACGCACTTTTCAGGATCCGGATCTGGCCCCAAAGGCGTATCATCTGGAACCGGAGTCTTTCCAAGTACCTTTGCCTCTGCTAAAGCAAATGACTTGTTAGCCTCTATCATTATACTCTCTATGTCGTAATTTGTCAAGTCTTTTTTTGAATTTTCTGGGTTAATATTGAAGTAAAAGAGTGCAACTACAACAACAAGCCCTACAATCGCCCTTTGTTTGAAATTCATTAGAATACCTCGTCTATTGTCCAGTCTATTTTTCTAGCGGGGAATCCATCTACGTTGCTGAATACCCAAGCACCTCCGCCAGACAACATGCCTCTTGCATCCTTTTCTCGTATCCAAAAGCTGCCCTCTGGCTGATCGTGTTTCTTGGGGCCGGAGTTCCAAATTCCCCAACTATTTTGAACTAGAAAAAGTGTTTCGTTTAGAGTTTTGCGAGAATCATCGCAAGCGATCCAAGCCATAGCATGACTCCACCTGCCAGAACGTTTGGCGATGCCGTTAGCATCCCTACGAGAACTGAAGCCATACCCACTACATACACTAAGTGCATAGCCATTAGCAAGGGCGTCTCTAGCTTCTTCAACTGTTCTGACGTTAGATATTGTTTTGACCTGATGCTTTTTAGCTTCCGTAGTATATACATCTTTTGGTATTCTCTTTTTTGCACCTAGTGACGAGTTGTAAACTGAAAGATCAACATCTCCGTAGTCTTTTCTTAGGAGTATGCCTCCCGTTTGATGAACATATCTAGCCGCACCACTACATGTCATTCCTTGTCCGTTGTGACTTCTGGATTGATATATAGCTTCTGTAGCACCACGAGCGACAAAATCTTCTCTTTCTGACTTAACATCTATTTCCACAGATCTGGTTATATCTACAGCGTTTCTTGTGGAGTGGGATACGCAGTCTCCCGTCGTCTGTCTCTCCGATGGCCCAAAAGACGGATCGAACTTTAATAGGCTTTTGAAGGGGAGACTTAGTTTGCCTTCACCAGAACCACATAGATCGTAGGCGGCTGCACCAAAAACAGGCATGGGAAGCTCTCCCATAAGTTTTTTCACATCTTCTTCGTCGCAGACCGCACCAATAAACCCGTCGCGATACTTATTTAGTATTCTTCTTGGTGTACTAAAGTCCATTTACTAGCTCCTTAGTTGAGTTTTGCCAACTAAATTTTTTGGCAGTTTCTATACCATCAGGATTATAAAGCGAACCAGTCTCTTGTTTTTCTCTATGTACAGATCTCATGTGCTGTACTAGCTGTTCTTTAGGGGACTCTGATAACTCTGCCCATCTTCCATATTCACCAGAAAAGAAAATTCCGTCTTGTGCCTGTTCTAGGTTATCTACATTTATTAATAGAGAGTTGTCTTGGTTGCAGAACTCGGTATGTGCCGAGTAATTTGTAGTAATAACCTTTTTACCACAGGCCATCATTTCTAGCAGCTCTAGGTTCCAGCCTTCAGCTCTCGCCGGAAAAACACCACAGTCGCTTTGACGCATAATAGTATACACATCTTTATGGGATGCTTGTCTAGGAATTATCCTTATCTTACTGCCTAAAGGGGAATTTTTGTAAAGATCTGCCCACGCTTGGTTTTGATTGCCTATAAAGGGGTTTTCACACATCATCCACAATTCTACATCGTCATTGTGCTCAAATGCCAGATTAAAACACTCTAAAAGTATGTCGTGCCCTTTTCTCTTTTCCCATTTGCCGCAGTTAAAGAATATGGTCTTCGGGCGATTAGATATAAATGGCTGAAACACATCCGTGTCTACGCCAAGTGGAACCACATGGACACGCCCATCGTCAAAGAAGTGTCCGATCATCTGGTCTAAGATTATACTTTTTGCCCACTCAGAACAGACAAAAATCTTATCACAATGACTAAGGCTTAGCTTTTCTTCCTCGCTGAATTCGTCCAGCTCAAATATGGGAAACCCTATATGTTCCCCATGTCCCACAAATTGAAATAGGTCATTTTGATGCCATATTTTAACACATGGCTTTATGGTCATGTCGTCTCGGTTCTTTAGTCCGGTCTCGATATCTGAATCAATAAACTCTGGTTTTCCGATTGGGTACAGGGCAGTGGTGCGGTATTCCGCTAATAAGTTTTTAAATAAATTATATCCCGCTACCCCGTAGCCCAAACTGTTTATGGGTGTAATCAGATTTATCAATTTTGTTTCCAATCTAGAATATGTAATCCGCTTTTTTTATATCAGAAAAGCGGCTTATAAAAACTGATTAATATATAGTCTATCGTCACTCAGACTTCTGCACATTAAAACCTAAAATGAAAGAAAAAACCTTGAAAGGGTGCTGGGTAAACTGGCACCGGCTGAGGTTGAATAATCACCGGAGGATAATAAGACGGAACTCTATAGTATCTAAAGTATGGATTTACAGGTCTGTAGTAATAGTCATAGAAACCAAAACCATGTTTAGTTTCGATCCTTGGTTGCTGTGGCTGAGTCTGGGGTCTCTGCCACTGTTGCTTTCCGGGAATCTGTGGTCTTGTTACGGGTGGTCGTGTAAAATCTCTAGGTACGCTCTTTACAGTCGGAGGCTTGATAACCTTGCGTTCGGGCTGCTCTGCTTCGGCTGACAAAGGAACAAACAAGAGACATAGTATTGATGCTAAATATTTCATTATGACACCTCGCAGTCTGGACACTCACAAGCGTCTTGACATATACACTCTTGAACTGGGCATGGGCATTCGTTTTCGCATATATCACAAATCACAGGATTCTCCTTTGTAAACATGTTTTTTACTTCGTCTTTATTGATAAATAGGATTGCACCCACAATCAATACAGCTAAAAAGGGTATTTTAAACTTCATGATAGTTATCCTTATATAATAATGTCTGTTAAAACTTTGCCGCCGTCTACGATTTCGATAGGTCTTTCGCCCGGAGCCATTAGCTCTTTATCGGCAACTATTCCCAATCTATTGTAGATGGTAGCGGCCCAGTCCTCTATGTTGACTGGATTTTGGTCTGGCTCACTAGCAGTGGCGTTTGAGGTTCCATATGTCATTCCTCCCTTGATTCCACCACCAGCAAGCACCGTACTAAATACCTTTGGCCAGTGGTCTCTTCCTGCACGATTATTAATTTTCGGCGTTCTTCCAAATTCAGAAACAACACAAACCAAGGTGGAATCCAGTAGGCCACGCTGGTCTAGGTCTTCGATAAGACTTGCAAACCCCTGATCGAAAGCTGGTAGCTGGCTATTCATACCATTGGCTATGTTGTCGTGCATGTCCCATCCGCCATAGGTAAGAGTAACAAAACGTGTTCCAAACTCAACCAGTCTTCGGGCAAGAAGCATTCTGGCACCCGCAGTATTTCTGCCGTACTTGTCTCTTGTCTGTGCCGATTCTTTCTCTATATCAAAAGCGTCCTTTGCATTTTGATCTCCTATCAAGCTATATGCACGCTCATAAAAAGAGTTCATCGCCTTTACAGAGTCGGCGTTCTGCTTTTTGTTAAAGTTGGTATTTACTACATTAAGTACACGCTGTCTTCTTGCAAACCTTTCATCTGGAACCGGAAGTTTCAGATCTCTAACTTGGAAGTCGTTACTGGCAGGATCAGACCCTAAACCAAACCCAGAATATGAGCTACTTAAATATCCAGTACCTGCAAATTCGTTAGGCTGGTTGGGGATACAGACATACGGAGGAAGGTTTTTGCGAGGCCCAAACTCATGTGCAACCACTGAACCCATTGATGGGTATTGAAGGGCTGGGCTAGGTCTATAACCAGTAAACATATTGTGTGTGCCACGCTCATGAGCAGCTTCTCCGTGGGTTAGACTTTTTATAATCGTTAACTTGTCTGTAATCTTAGCGGTTTTCTTCAAAAGCTCGCCCACACGGATACCCGGAGCGACCGTGTCTATGCTGCCCAACGGGCCACGATACTCAAGAGGAGCGAATGGCTTAGGATCCCATGTTTCCTGATGAGCCATTCCTCCCGGTAAGTATATAAAAATTATGCTTTTTGCTGGGCCTTCCACGCTTTCGTAGTGCTTCTGATCGGCCATAGCCAGTGAAGCACCAAAGCTACCTAAAATACCAGCGTGTAAAAAAGATCTTCTATCCATTACTATTTCCTTACCACATTCTACAAGACCAGTATCGTGCTTTCCATTTAGGCCCCGGGGCCGTGTCGCACTTATGTCTTGCCCTAAAACTTTTTCTTCTTTCGGGATTGTCTCTTTTGATCTCCATATTAGGATCACCAAAACGAACTATAACAACTTTTCCAGAACCGTTTTTGGTATAGACAGCAAACTTCTTTGGGCCATCTGGAGTTCTGAATGGTTTATTTAATGTGACCTTCCTGCCTTGATACTCTGCGGATTTACCTTTGTATAAAAGCGGAGTGCCGTCCTTTTTGTAGTTACCTTTTCTATTATAGCTAAATCTTTCACCCGTTTTTGGATTTTCATATACATAAGCCGCCTTGGATTTTTTAGGATGTCCCTTTGGCAGGAGGTCATTGTCCTGTGTATAGGCCGAGTTTGAGGGCTTGCCAGTTCTGAGCAAAGTAAGAAAAGCGTTTACTCTAGCCATAGCCCATCCATCTCTAGACATTTTTGGTGCGTGGCTTGTTGAGTAGGCTCCGGCACCCCTACGATACACAGCCTTAAGCATACCAAGAGTAGCCTTTGATCCTTTGCCTTTGGCGTTATGCTCTTTTACTTTTTTAGAAAGTCTTTCAGTAGTCTTCTTGCTGAACGTAATCTTGCCACTAGGGTTCTTGGCACTGTCTGGCTTGTTTTTCTTAGATCCCCTTTTCTGATCTTTTTTGGGGGCTGGTGTTCTACGTGGGTCTCCCTTTGGCGGCTTGTCAGCGTTCGCCTCTTCAGCATAAGATGGAGGGCCAAGTTTCTTTTGTTTCTTCGGCCCCTGTGCTTTCTTTAATTCTTCTGGGCTTGGTCTACCCTCTTTTTCGGTTTTGGCTGGCCTGTAGTCGTCGCCTTCTCTCTGCTTCTTTTTACGAATGTTTTCCCATAGCCCCGGTTTAGCCACGGAAATATCCCACTCTTCAGTGCTTTCCTGAAAGTCTACATAATCAGCCTCTGCGGGTACGTAGAAGTTGTCTTCATTTATATCTTCTGTATATCCAAATGTTTCTATGTTGTATTGCATATCGACAGAAGCCGATGTTGACAGCCCTTCAAGAGCCTTAGACATACAGACCGCTGTTCTTTGTTTTCCGTCTGGAAACTCTTTTGACACCTTGTTGTCTGACATACATCTAGACATAAAGTTTTCTCTAGACTCGTCTTCTCTTCTGGAAGGCAGTGGCATTTTAATCTCCTGTTTTTTTTAAAATAGTTCTTTTATTATTTTTCCGGAATTAGCTATCTTCATAGGTCTTCCGCTTTTACTTGTATAAGTTGTTTGCAACGAAATACCAAGTGCCTTGCAAACGGAAGCCATGACATCCTGAGATGTATATGGTTCGGTTTCAACACGAGTACCGTCTGAGTTGGTTTCCCCAACAGCTATGCCGCCCTTCATGCCAGCACCACCAACAACGACACTCCAGCTTCGTGCCCAGTGGTCACGGCCAGCGTTTTGGTTGATACGTGGAGTTCTACTAAATTCGCCCATCCATATGATAGCCGTATCCTCTAGTAGTCCTCTTTGCTCTAAGTCCTCTACTAAGGCACTCATGCCCTGATCGAGCATAGGTAACTTTGTATCTCTTAATGTTGGGAAGATGTTTTGATGGTTGTCCCATCCTCCTAAGCCCACTTCAATAAAAGGCACACCAACTTCTACTAGCCTTCTGGCCATCAGACACCCCTTACCGAAACTATTGTCTCCATATCTTTCTTTGACGTTTTCTGGCTCACCTTCAACTTTCATAGCATCCATCTCTGAGCTTGTCAAAACATTAAATGTTTTACGTAGAACCTTTTGGTGATCCTTTGCTAAAGCTCCTCTGCTACTATTGATAAAGTTAGTTTCTATTATGTCTAGTGCCTGTGCCCTCTGATAAAATCTTTGATCTATTTTCATATTTAGATTTCTGATTCTACCATCGCTGTTTACAACGAACGGCGAATATTCCGCACCTAAGAATCCAGCACCAGCACTTGGGCCATTTACAGAGACAAACTGAGGTATCATAAGTTCTGGTTTTTCAAGCTCTTTAGATAACACAGCACCGTAACTAGGATGAACCATGTTCGGGTTTGGGACATAGCCTGTGTGCATGTAGTATCTGCCACGCATATGATCAGCTTCACGAGTACTCATACTACGAACAATCGTCATGTTATGCATTTGCTTTGCCATCAGAGGCATGTGTTCACTTATTTGAACATCACCACTGGTTGCGATTGGCTTAAACGGGCCTCCCGTTGGTGCATCTGGTTTTAGATCCCAAATATCCATAGTAGAAGGGCCACCTCCCATCCATAAGAGAATGGCCGATTTACCGTTTTTCTTTAGCTGTTCTTCATTGGCCTTTAAGGTGCTAGTAAGACCCAACACGCTGGCCGTAGTAGCTAAAAAATCTCGTCTTCTCATAGTATTGCCTTTGCTTCTCCCTCTAGTAAATATCTCGGCCTTCCTCCATTATCTATTCTTTGTATAGACTTATCTATACCAAAGTGGTCAAACAGAGTCGCCTGAAGATCTAATGGCCCTACAGGTTTTTGTGTTGGACTGTATGACCTATCGGACTCTCCAATAGTTCTACCGGACGCATAGTTTCCACCAGCCATGAGCATTGGAGTAATAGATGGCCAATGATCCCTTCCGGAATTTGCATTTATTTTCGTTCTGCCAAATTCCCCCGTGACAACTAGCAGTATCTTTTTATTGAGACCACGAGACCATACGTCTTCAAGGAATCCAGATATAGCCTTGTCGATTGGTGCGACTCTGGTTTTGAGAGAGTTAGATATGTTGCTATGCATATCCCATCCACCATAATGAACTGTTATGAATCTCGTCCCATGTTCTACTAGCCTTCTAGCAAGAATCATTTGCTCGCCAATATCGTTAGCTTTGGTAGATCCATACATCGCCCTAGTTTTATCGGACTCTTTGTCTGTTGCGAAAGCTTCTTTTGCGGATCCTAAGATTACATCGTAAGCCTGCCCCTTGTAAAAATCAACAGAGTCCGCACTTGAGCCAGCCACACTTCTGGCGTCTAGCCCTCTGAGTAGGTTCTTTCTGGTGGAAAATCTGTCTAGCTCAACTCTTGGTGTAAGGTTATCTTTGTTAGAGGGGTCAAATGGCTTATATGCTCCACCAAGCCAAGCACCTTCGTCTCCTTCGATTTTGCCCTGTTTAACATAAGAGGGAACTCCGTTCTCTGGATGGTTTGCTCCGTACACAGCAGAAACCACTGAGCCAAAGGATGGATACTTTGCTATGGAGGTCGTGGTTCTCTCTGGGTTATAGTGACCGGTCATCATGTAATGAGTGCCCTGTCTATGCGAAGAATCTCTATGAGAGAACGAGTTTACTACATTTAGTTTTTGAGTATGCTTGGAAAGCTCAGACCAATCGGCACCTAGATTTATGTTAGTCTTAGGGTCGTAGATAGATCCATTTACAGGTCTCCATTCTACCGGCACATCTTCTGTTGGTGCGTGAAAAGTTTCAAACTGAGTCGGCCCTCCTCCTAGCCAAACCCAAACAACAGACACGTCTTCACTGGCTTCCTGTGCTATTGCCGCTTCTGAAAGACCAGCCGCACTCATGGCCGTACCTATTCCACCTATCCTTAAAAAATCTCTCCTGTTAAAAGTGAAGTCTATCATAATAAACCCTCTCTGCAAAAAATTATTCTTCAGCTACTCGTAATGCGTTTGTATTGGGTACAGGCTCTGGGAGTATTTCCGAGTCTCTAGACATGGGCACAGGCATAGGAACCTGCTGTATTACTACCGGAACGTGTCTTATGTGTTCCCAGACAATATATGTTGTAAGACATATGGAAACACTAACAAAAAAACCAAACCAGAAATTTTTCATTTTAACCTACCTTCTCCGGAAATAAGTCCGGAAACAAATTATACTTTACATTTTCCCAAAGTGCCCCAGAAATCACCATCGACGCATCATTGTCTGAGGGGTAGTGTACACCCTGTAGACACCTAGCGTAGCCAGCCAGCCCTATCCTCCGAAAGAAGTAAGAACTATACTGTGGATACATCGCTGCCATTTGATAGGCCGCAAACGCAGCATAGGCAGTGTGCCCAGAAGGATATGCTGGTGTATGATGCGAGTCTGTTTCTAGTATGTTTATTTTTATGCCAAAGTGAGGTGCAAGCTGCTCTGGTCTAGGTCTATTGTAGATACCTTTTAAATTGGTGATTACCGGATCAAAGGTTTTATAGAAAAGATCTCTAAATTCCTGCCTATCAAAGCTGAGGTTTTTCTCCTCTAGGAAGGGCATAAAAAGATCTAGCGGATCTTTGTCAACAAGCATAACCAAAGAAACCTGTTCCTCTGTTAGTCTCTGGGTTATTTGAGACAAAAACTTTAGTTCCTTGAGGGTTATGGCAGAGGTATTCTTAGGTGGTTCCGGTAAAACGGTTTTCCATCCTATTGTTATCTCGTCGCTTACCTCCAAAGATTTTGGTGATTCGGTGTATTTTATTGAATCAATCTTTTTGGAGACTTCTGAAACTATGTTGTTGGGATCCATTTTTTTATTTTCCGTTTAGGTTGTGATGCACAAGATTATACACACAAACACGGGGTTTTTTAGAAACAATCCCTCAATACATCCTGAACGGTTGCGTGTCGGTCTTTTGACCCACAGCTATTAACAAGGTTTTTTGCATCTTTTGCGGTGTGTCCCAGAGAACGCAGTGCGGCTACAGCATCCGATCCTATTGATGTATCAGAAAATAGCTCAACTTTCTGCTTCTTCTGGGGGGTCTTCTTGCCCTTCTTCTCGGCCCGCTCAACGGTTTTTGGTCGCGTTTTGTAAACACTCCGATAGACAACCCTGTCAACCTCAACGGGAACGTACTGCACCATCGGCTTCTGCGGCCAGATCTCAATTATGTACGATAACATTCTGCAAAAAAACGCCAAGGTTATTGGTAGCGTAAAGCATAGTATTACCCAAAAGGCGATGTCTCCATTAAATGTTCCTGTGTTTTGCATTTTATACTTCCTCTTCTTTTGGCTTCCTGTATGTATTACCTTTGTTCTGTAGCTTTTTAACTTCTTGCTCCAGCTTGAAGGTCTCTCTTTTTGCTTTTCTCTCTTTTATATTTTCGGCAAGTCTCGCATCTTTCTTTAGCTTGCCTCGTCTTTTTTTGGCCAGTTCTTTAGCTGCCTTCTTTTTTCCTCTCGCCAAGTCCTTCTGTTGTTTCTTTCTGTCTGGTTTCTTCATTGGGTGTCTCTCAATCCTATTAGTACGAGTCCGACATTTGCTAGGGCGTATGACATCCAAACCAGTGCCCAAGCAAAATCCTTCTTAAACATATAGCACACTGCGACTATAAAATATAACGCCCCCACTAAGGAGGGCATTATAAAAATCAGCGAGTCCAGAGTTTTCATTACTTTATTTCAATCACTTTAGGTTGTTTTTCCGGAGGAAGAACTTCTTCCAGTGATACCTTAAGTAGGCCGTCTTCTAGTTCCGCAGATTTTACCTCGATGTGCTCGCCAAGGCTAAAGGTTCTTTTGAATCTCTTAGTAGAGATCCCTTTGTGTAAGTGTTTTGTTTCTCCCGAAGGATCGTTGTATCCCTCTATAGACAGAACGCCATCCTCCACAACAACGCTAACGTTTTCTTTCTTGTAACCAGCTATCGCTAGCTCCACAAGGATCTCGTTTTCGTTTTGTATGATATTGAACGGAGGGAAATTGGTGCGTTCTACGTTAGACAGTCGGTCAAATATCCGACTCATTCCGATGGAATTAGAGAAGAGTTCTCTAAAGAGTTGTTCGTTTTTTGATAGTGCATTCATATTTTTTCTCCTAATTAAAGCGAGGTGTTTGACTGCCCAACATTAGGCACAGTCTGTATAAAAATGGAAGGGTGGGATTGCCTTTAACATACCCACAAATTTCGGAGCCAGTTATGGCATTGTTCCTACTTTAACCACTATCTTAACCATGTATAGCACTTGCCCGTCCGGTTAAGCCTCATGTGCTGTTACCATCACTGGCTTACTCTCGTATTTTCAGCCACCTTCCTTAGACTAGGAAGCTATCCCAGTCTAATATATTATAGCATATTCAATGATCTTTGTCAAGTCTTTTTTCAATTTTTTCTTTGGTTTTTAGTAGCTTCTTTTTTCTTCTGTTTATTTTTTTGGCTTCAGAGGTTGTTATGTCTGGGTTATAAAGACGATCCGAAAGTATGTGGATTCTGTCCTCTATGCTCTTTATCTGTCTGTTTGTCTTGTTTATTTTATTCATTTTTATAAACCTAGAACGTAGCGGCACCGCCGCAAGAACGAATGCCGCTACGAACAGGATTGCAGCTTACGACTGTTCCGTAGACGCTAGTTCACGACTAGGTTTTACAACTTTGGAGAAAGTGCTAGGAAGGATACTGTAAGAGGTGCGAGACACCCCGTTTTTGTCTTCCCAATTTCTTTGACGCAATCTTCCGTCAATGATTACACGATCACCTTTGCTTAGTTGCACGTTTTGTGCGTAGGCTGCGTGACTACCCCATCCATCCACGTCAAGATACACGGTCTCTTCCCGACCGTTGCCAACAGATTCGTTGACTGCAATTCTGAACGTGACAAGATCCTTTTCAGAGATCTCTTTGTATTCCGGATCTTTGGTGAGGTTTCCCTTGAAAACTACTCTGTTATTAAACATAAAATTAAACTCCCTAAAATTAGAATTAAGCGTTTGAAGATGCTCTACGGTAGAGTGCCTTCTTAGCTAGGTTACGACTTTTATCTACTCCGTGATTCTTAAGTAGCGATCTTGCGATGCTAGAGTTTGACGTTCCGGCGAAAGAGGAAACAAATTCCTTTCCCGTCATATCGCCTTTTGCAAAGTTAGAAACAGTACTTACATTACGCTTCGTATTAAGAAGCGAGTTCCAATTTGTAGTCATTAAGACTCTCCTTTTCTTTTCTTTAAAGAAACACTAATTAATTTATGTGGACTATTATACATTCTGTCCAACATAGATGATTTTACTTCCTTACCCATGTATAGGAATTCGTATCCACTTGCATGTCTACCCTTACCTACAACAACTAAGCCGTTTTCCTTTACGTGTTTTATTTGGTAAACTCCGGGATTTGTGAAATATAGCCTCTCACCGCTTTCCTTTAGATAGTAAGTGCCAGATCTACCAACAACCCTGACATGATCTCCGGGGTTTAGTTCTTCTTTCCAATTCTCAACAAATCTTTTCTTCTTCTTATAAAAAACGTAGCCGCACTTTTTACATGTCGCTAGTCTTGCGTGACACTCTGTATTACAATCTGGGCACGCCTTTACCGGTTGTTTTCTTTTCTTCGCCATCTTTGTTTCCTCGCTTGGTCGGTTGGTCATTACTATTATTATATATCAACTATCGTCGTTTGTCAATCGGTTATTTAGATTTTTTCTGAATTTTTTCTGAGGCTTCTATCAAGTGTTTCGCAGATAGGTCGTCTTTTGAGATGAATATAAGGTCAATCTTTTCTTCAATCATCTTATATATATTCACGTAGTTTGGGGAGCTACTGCACATCTTTGGGTTGGAAATGTCTGAAAAATATATCTTTTCTATTCCACACTGGTAAAGCATCTGTAGGCAAGATAGGCATGGAATGGCCGTTATGTATGCCGAGGCACCTAATGTAGATCTACCAATCCTTACTGAATTATATATGGCGTTTGCTTCGGCGTGTATCATGAAGGGATATTTTTCGGGTCTGGTGTTTGGCAAGCAGTCGTCGTCTATATCTCTTATAAAGCCATTATAACCAGACGATATTACCGTTCTGTCTTTTACTAGAACACACCCGCATTGCGTTTGTGTATCGTGGCTTCTTCTAGACCATAGAGTAGCCTCTTCAAAAAATATGTTGTCCCAATCGCTTGGTTTCTTTTTATTTAATATTACCATAATCCTAGCAGTGGAGGCGGCGGGAATCGAACCCGCGTCCTGCATTGATTCCATAAAAACATCTACATTGTTAGCCTGCTGTAATCGCACAACAAACAAAGCTATCCGATTATCGGAGTCAGATGGATTACCATCATCTCACGATTAATTCAAGTAGTGAGTCCTCTATCTAGGAACGGCCTAGCCCGTTCATGATTGGGCATGAAGGCTCATGAAGCCCCCTGCTGCTACGCAGCGAGTGCGAAATTCTCTTCGACACTTAAAAAAATATAATCGGTTTTTATACTGGCCAACCGATCAACCAGTCAATGCAGTCTTTACTTCCACAATCAGTCGAAGCCTAATCGCCCCCCCCTTATCTTACTTGTATTTCCATGTCCAGTAATCTTTCTATTTCCTTTGGTATTTTCTTTATTATAGTATGTCTATCGGGCTTTGTCAACTCCTTTCTTGAAGAAATTTCCACAATTCTTGCGTTTAGTACTTCTGGATCGTACATTGTTTGTGTTCTCTTTATCTGTTTAGAGATCACAACCCTTTCACATTTATCTGACTGGTCATAGTAATGAGTATACCATTTGTCTTTATAAAGATACGGAGAGATGCCGCTTGTTTTATTGAGTCCATAATTATTATTATGAAGAGTAAAATAGTCTATAACTACATAGTCAGAGCCTTGATACCAATTTCCGGTAAGCTCACCTTCTTTTATCTCTGGTAGTAATACATTCTTGCGATACTCCCAGAATATAACTTGGGTGAATTGCTTTTTAATCTCTCCGCTGTCACTATCTCTAAAATACTTATGATTAATCTCTATCATATCTACGTAGTCAACGACAAAAGTTTTTTCTTTTGTCCCAGCGTCCAAGAAGACAATCAGTGTCAATATTTTGACTACGTTGAGCATCAGACACTATCCAACACCCAAGAGCATCATACTGCGTCCACCTCCGCCACCGGCAGTACCTTCTCTGAGAGCAATATTAGCAAATGCAATGGCATCAACCTCACCGCCAACCACGCTAATTGTGTCTATCTGTAAGGCACCTACGGTCTCCGCTGAGACGGAGTTTTTCTGTATGCTAATCATTCCAACTTCTGAGCCTGTCAGTATTGCTCGTCTAGTATGACCCGTGAATGATTGTGCGTTGTCGAGCGTTCCCTCGTCACCGTTGTCGTTACACGCAGCAATTCTGAACAACTCATCATCAAATGAGTCTGTAGTACAGGACGCTATATTGAAATACGGAGGAAAACCGGGGGTTTGATATTTTTTAACGTTGTCTTGGCCAGACCCTCTTAGCACAAGCGGCTGTCCTGTATTACATCCAGAAAATCTATGAACAATAAATCTCTTGTCAGAAGCGTTATCAGTACTACTTGTAACTGGATTTGATTCAGAGGAAGTGGCTATCTTGTAAAAAACAAAGAAACGACAAAGGTTTGTTCCAAAGTAAGCGTCTGTGGCCTGCTCATCGACAAGTTGTGTATAGCCAGTCGGGGTACTGAGTGCGAAGGCACCCTCGTGTACACCAGCAATAAGTATCAAATCGTTTTCTACCACTCCCGCAGGTAGGGCTATTGTTAAGCTAGTCCCCGATGTAAACGAGGTAGTTTGTGTGCCTTCTAATACTACTGCCACTTTACTGCTCCAATTTTATTTTATGAAAACTTTTAAGCCACAATAGTATACACAATTTATCTTTTAACCGGCATTTGGATTATATAGATTTATCTCATCGTATTCATATCTATATAGCCGTTTACCGTTATTTTGTCGGGGTATTTGTTCTAATAGAGACTCAGACCATGTGGCACAACGTCCACAGTTTCTTCTGCCCTTATTTCCACCGTGTGAAATTGCTGAATATTCAGCTATGTGCTGCACGGGAGAGGGGTCACAAAACCACATTGTTCTTCCCATTATGTTCATTATCTTTCCTATTGCTGTATCGCTGTTCTGCACCCTCCAAGGTTCTGCCCTTCTCTTCTCTTGCATTGACTCCCAAGCGGATTTTGTTCTTAGTCTTGCTCCTAGCCAGTTTTTAGTAAAGTCTAGCTCAACCACCTGCTCCAGTATTTTTCTAGGCCAAACTAGGGCACAGGCACCCCACATGCTCTTTGTTATTACTCTATTTACTCCACGATCCCTTTGCTCTGTCTTTTTGTGTGGCTTAAGACTATAGTGCTTGGGGGTGTAAAGTGAGACAAAACCAACCTCTGTATCTGGCCACAGGATGTTTTGCTCTAAAAAGGTCTTTGAATCGGGATGAAACAGTGAATCGTCCTGTACCGTAAGAATAGTATTTGCATCGCTATTTTCTAAAGCATATCTACAGGAGTCTAGCCAGTTATGCCAAACTCCTCTCTTTGTCTCATTGTTAATGGTAAATTCTTCGTATTGCTTCCCAAGGCCACGAACATTTGGTTCCGCAAATATAAAGGGAGTAAATCCCGCTATCTGTAGTGACTCAACACAGTTCTGTAGAGTTGAAACTTTTCTAGGTGCTGTAGTCACTGCACAGAACCACTTTGTCTTGGGATTATCGGCTTCTTCTTTTTCTCGTACCTTGTTAATAGCAGACTCCACCAGTCTTTTGGCTACAACTTTAGTAGCTGACGAAGGAACCCAACTAAACAAAACCCTTTTATTAGACTCTGCTACTAGGTGATCAATTATTGCCTGTTTGTTGTTGGTGCATCCTTCTACTCCCCATATGTTCATCTTCTTGGCCCAGCTTTTACAAGAACAACCGGGCCTTTCTAAAAACTTTGGTATCATTTTGTGTAGCTCTGTACCAACTCCTTCTCCTATCTTCTCTGAGACAGAACGAAGAAGGTTTTCTCCTGATTCTTCTGCGGCCTTCAGTGCTAACTTTTGAACCGTCTTACAGGCCGCCGTTTTTCCATCCTTATGCCAGTTACAGATTTCACATCTGTAGGGATTTGGTATTTTTGCCGGAACCCCAGCCATATCAGATGCGAGTTTGCATATTTTATCTTCACCAAAATCTGCCAGATGATGACAGTCAATGTCTTCCCAAGTTGCGTCTGGGTTCCCTATTATCATGTGAAATTCTTTAGCCATTTGTACTTTCCGTTTGGTTTATATAATATAAATAGGAGTGTTATTACCGACATAGGCTCCAAAAGTATTGTACTCAAGCCACTCTAGAGCCTCGTCTTGATCTATACTAAGATTATTTGCTGCTATCTCTACCATTTTCGGAATATAATAAGCAACCCTTCCTGAATCGTGGCCACCACAAACGCCAATAATAGCGTCGTCATAACCATTGGCAAACAGAAGATCATCGCCAAAATATTCGCACAACTTTTCACGAATTCCCATGTCCCTTGAATCCTTTTTTCCATGTTTTCTTGTCCTTGTCCCACCATTGTCGATACTTTTCTACTATCGTCTTGGACTTTTCGTTAATCAATTTTATATGCTCCCGAAACGCCTGAAGCTCTGCTTCATCTGTTTTGCGGGGTTTATATTTTTTCTTTTTTGCCATATTAAGTTCTCTCAACGCAAACAACGGCGATCTGACGACCTAACACAGAGCAGGGCTGTGAAACTTGGGCACACTGACAGTTTAGCGATCCTGTCGAGCTATCACATTCATCAACTATTATGTCATACGCCCAGTGATCAAAACACTTCCATATACAGTAACCGTCTTGGAGGCAGTCTTCTCCGGGTGGCCCCAGACTTGAGAGCGAAAGAGACTCAGAAACCGTGGAAACCGACACGGAACTAGAGCCTAACGACGACGAAGCAGACGACGAAACCGAAAAAGAGGAACTGCTACCCGACGAGGACGATCTAGATGAAGAAGACGATGAAGAAGATAAAGACCTAGAGGAAGACAAGGATGACGAAGACGACAAAGATGACGAAGACGACGAAGCAGACGACGAAGCAGACGAAGAACTAGACGACGAAGACGATGAAGCAGACGACGAGGAAGAGCTAGACGATGACGACGACTGGGAGGAACTGCTGCCACTACTGCTACTTGATGAGCTTGAGCTACTACTAGGATCGTCTTTGCAGCACTTGCACGGCCTTCCCATTTCTTCTCCAGATACTAACTTTTACTATTTTTACTATTTAAGTGGTCTCGTATGGCCAAATTTTTGCAAGCTCATCCGTAACTCCCTGTATCTCCACTATCCATCTACCGTATTTACCGGTCTTGTTTGTTTTTATAATAACGCTGCCCTCATAAGGAAAGGACGCCTTAGACTTTTCTAAAAGTTCCCTGCACATCTTTGCCGCCACGATAAAATCCTTGTGGCCTCGCTCTGGAGTATCTACACCAGCGAGCCTGCCCCTAACTTTCATATACACACTGAACCCTAGATCTACGATAAAGTCAACAGTGTCTCCGTCAACAACCCTGTGTACAGTAGCCTTGTATTCATACATTATTGGGGAAACCACCTGTCTAGTGTATCTAGTCTATCCTCTGCATCAGCCAGTTTTGACAATGCCTCGTTTAAATTGGAGTGTAGGTCTTCAGTGCTATGGTCTCCTATCCCAGCGGGATGGTCTAGCATTATATTAAGACTGCACAAAGCCTCGGCTCTATCTGCTCTAGCTTTCATATAAAGGGACTCGATAGCACTATCTCTATATTCCATTTAATATCCTTTTCTTAAAGTTGGTTTCACTGTAATTATAGTAAAGTTTAAAATCTTTAGCATATGTTTTTTGTAACCATTTCATATTTTTTTCAGATATTGGTCTTTGATCGGCGTTTGAGCTTCTATTTTTGTGAGGAAGAATGTAATCTAATCCTAGTTGTTTTGTTAGGTAGTCAATTTCTTGCTCTATATTATCCATTATAATTACAATAGAGGGCTTGAGATACCAACTAGCCTGCGGCTCAAATGGAAATATATACTGACATTTTTTAGGGCCGATGTAGTTTAATGCTGATTCTAAAACATTAGACTCTATAATATATTTTATGGTATATGCGAGTGCTCCCGTACCCTCTCTTAGTATAGAAATCCAAGCGTTTGGCCTATTCGACAAGGCCTGTATGTCTTTAAAAATCTGAGATTTTCTATTGTCTATGAATGTTGGCAGACTTATCTTTTTGTCTTTATTTTTTTTTCTGATAGATTTGAAATGGTCATCTATCTTTTTGTGCTTTTCTGATAGTGTTTCTTCACACATTTCAAAAAAGTCTGAAACATACTTGACAGCAGACTTAAATCTATCTACTGGATTTCTAATTATTAGTATTTGATTTTTTATAGACGGGCTACTTACGTCTGCTCCGTGACCGTTGTACTTTATGAGGCCGTTGCTTTGAAGGCAAAGGTGTCTCATTGAAGTACCCGCTGTCTTGGGCACATGAATAAAATTAAACATCAAAAGTCAAGTTCGGAATTGAACTCCTCTGTCAACTCTATGTAGTCGGAAAGTGCCAGCATTATCAATAATATATACTGATTCAACTCACAGGGAGTTAGTTCAAAGCCCTTTTCTGCTATTTTATGTCTTAGATGAAGCCTTTGTCCCCTATCTAGCTCGCAAATTGTCATTAGATAGTGTGTTGTTTCTGGATCTCCATCTAGAAAAAGATCTATAAAGTTACTGTAGGAGTCCCAAGCTGTGTTCTCCTCAAGTGCTGGTTCATACAGGCTCCTTAGTATCCTGCTAATTCTTTTTTTCTCCATTGTTCTATTCACTTTTAACGAGGGTTTTCTCTGCTATATTTCTATACGCAATTAAATCGAGTTATCAAAGTGTGTTCTACCTACTTTTATAGCCTTAGCACATTTTGGCAAATCCTTAAGGGACGTGGCTCCAACATAAGCACAACAGCTACGTAGACCTCCTTTAACGTCACTCATAACAGAGTCTGCTGATCCCTTGTATGGCACAATTTTAACTCTACCCTCGCTGGTAGCATAGTTATTCATGCCTCCGCTATGTTTATCCTGTGCTTTTTCGGACGACATACCGTAAAATTTAAGACCCGTTTTCTTTTCTTCAGTAGAATATTGCCACTCTCCCTCACATTCGTCTGTTCCTGCGAACATACCGCCCAGCATCACAAAGTCGGCATTAGCAGCGAAGGCCTTGCAAATATCAGCAGGGATTCTACATCCTCCATCGGCACATACCAGCCCCATCTTTCCATCGCCGCTTTTTAGTCCGTGAGCAGCATGGCTACATTCAATAATTGCTGAAAGCTGTGGGTATCCTACTCCAGTTTTTAGTCTTGTTGTACAGGCACTTCCCGGTCCAATACCTATCTTTACAATATCAACACCGCCATGAAGAACCAACTCCTGAACCATCTCAGGTGTACAAACGTTGCCAGCCATAATGATTGAATCTGGAAAATGTGATCTAACCAACAAACACCATTCTACAAATTTTTCAGTGTATCCATTGGCAATATCTATGCAAATATTTGGGCTAGAGTGGATTCCTTTTTTGATGGCGTGTAGTTTCTCTAAATCGTTCTTATTCATTCCTATAGAAACCCACACGCTGGACTCTATATTGTAGTATTTAAAGTACTCCACAACCCTGTCAGGATCGTGGTACTTGTGAAGGCATGTTACCGCTTCGTGTTTTGACAAAGCAGCACCCATATTAAAGGTGCCAGTAGTATCCATATTGGCCGCAATAATAGGGAGTCCATGCCACTCTTTTGGCGAGTGAAAAAACTTGAAGGTTCTTTTTAATTGTACTTCCTTTCTACTGGCGGAAGGCGAGCGTGCTGGAACCAATAGGATGTCGTCAAAGTCTAATTTAGTTTCGTCTACTATTTTCATTTATTCCCAATCGTAAGATACAAACCATTTACTAAAGTCTTGCTGTTTCAAAACCACGCCCTGCTTACCGCCCATATAGCTTATGGGTCTGAAGCCAGCAGTCTTGTTGACGTTGTTATAAAATTCTTTAACTCTGGGCGACCACATTATGCCCCATTTAATTTGCTGACTCTTGGACTCCACTAATTTAATATGGCGATCAAAGTCATAATCTCTTGGCTTTCTTAGGTCTGTTCCACATCTCACTGAATTATAGATAAAGAGAATGCTCGCTTGTTCTCTAACATAAGCCTTCAGATCATTTTCTTTTAATGTAAATTTACCAGCCGTAGGAACCCACTTAATCTCTAGCGGCTCATCTGTTAGTTGTGCGTCTAATCCTTCGCCTCTTATTGATCCAGATATTTTATAGTCAGCACCGGCGGTATTCCCTTTAGCAATAAACTCTCCATCATTGCCGCAACCATTGTCACTCCATTCTGAAACATGTAGGCCGCACGCTCCAGACTTAACTTTTTCTAGCCACTCAGTAAAGAAATATTTCTCTAGTTTTGTGGCAAAGTGAATGTCTTTTTTAAAAGTTGACACGCTTCTGTTATCGAATCTCGTTGACATTGTTTATCCTTTGTGGTTAGGTCACGGACTAATTCGTTATAGTTTTCTACTGCCTCTAAGGGGCTGGAATTTATATTGTTTTGTTTTGCTATTGAGATCATACTTGACAGTTCTTTTGGTAGACACTTGCCACCAAACCCCCTCTTTCCGTCATGACCGGGAACTTGCCAGTGAATGTCGCCCACGCGAGGGTCTGCTTCCTGCATGACTTCAATCATTTTGTTGTAATCTATTCCTAGAGAGTTACATATATCATAAATTATATTTGCGAAAGTAATTTTTGTCGAGAAGAAACTATTGGTTGTAGTTTTTATCATCTCTGCGGTAGTGGGGTCTGTATAGATACAATCAGAATCTGGCCAAGCCATGCTATGATAGTCTGAGAGCAAATGCTTCATCGAAGGGTCAGGTATCCCTAGAAGATGCTTAGTTGTGTTTTTAACGTCTTCTACTGCTGTTCTTTCGGTTAGAAACTCTGGATTGCATACCAAGACGCAGTGATTATACTTTTCTTGAAGTCTCTGTGTTGTGTGCGGAGACATCGTTGATTTTATTAGGACGACAGTAAACTTGCTGACTCTCTTGGAGTAGTAATTAATGAGCTTGCAAGCATTGTCCACATGCAGGGTGTCACACTTCCCATGTTTATCAGATGGAGTAGGGACACAAAGATATATAATGTTAGATTTTTCGACCACCCTTTGGTATCCTAAGTTCATGTCTACCGTATCAGATAGATCATATGACGATACGCTAAATATCTTTTTCAGGTGCGACAACAAGGCGGAGCCAACAAAGCCCCTACCTATGATTCCTACGTTATACATCTTACAGTCCTATGAGATTTTTAATTCCGCCCAAGTCAAAGCCGCCCTTAAATATAATTAAATAAGCGGCTATAGCTGCCACTATCATAAACACCAGCCACTTTCTTTTGGTTGCAACAGCATATGCTTTTGCGGTGACTTCTTTTATTCTTTCTAGGCGAAATAGCCTTCTAGACTCTTTTCTTTCTTTGAGTCTCTCGTGCTTCTCGTTTTTTAGTTTTTCTTTTTCTTCTTTGTTCTTTTTGAATAGTGGCATGTTATCTCCAAAATAGAAGGATTTTGTGCCAGAGTGGACGATCCTTCTTGTTTTTTGTTTGTTTAGTTTGTCTTTTGTGTCTGTTCTCTTCGTCGAAATAAATCTTTCTTAGTTCAGGCGTACTCGTTCTTTTCTTGAGTGTCAACGCAACCCGACCATAATGAGAGTCAGACATATCCCTAGTTTCGCTTCGTCCTGCCATTTAATTTCCATCCCAACCCTCTTGCCAAGATCTAAATTCTGGATCTTCGTCTTCTTCAACGAAGCATATGTTAAATTCTTGGTGAAGTCTCTCGAAATACTTCATGGGGATTTTTATTGTTTGGTTGTAATGATCCGCCTCAAAAACAGAGTTGTACAGAACATCACCCCAAGCCTTCTTTAGTTCATGAAACACTATACACCCCCGTAGATATAGATGCCCATACAAAGACTTACGCCCAGAAGAAAACCCAATACGAAGTCTTTAGTCTCTAAGTTATTCATTTTTTTCATTTCCTCTTGCCCCTTATTATAAAGTACAATAGCTAATTGTCAAGTCCTAATTTTGTTTTTTCTTCTTTTTATAACTTTCGACTCTTCTCTTTTAAGTAACGCAAAGGCTGTTAAAACTACAGAAATTTCTATAGCCCAAGCCAGTAGACCGGCCATCAATGCTTTCATAGTATATTCCTTACAACATGATCCATAGAGTCAATAACATCACCATAGCACATGCTACTATAACGCTAAATATTATAGCGTTTGATTTACGTCTTTGCTTTTCTTTTTCTGAAATTCTTTGCTTTATTCTTTCGGCAGTTGCCCAGTATCCGTCTTTAATCGGATCAAACCCTAATTCTTCCCATTTATGTTTCTTCATCGTCCTCTAGCTTCTCCCCGTGTTTGTCTACGGTTATCCATCCACATCCTTCACACAGGCAAAAGTACCTCTCCTTACCTCTAGCTATCCCAGCAAAATCATTTTTGTCGGCGTTCTCTTTTCCAAATAACTCAGCAGTGCAGGTGTAACAAAAATTAGCCACAATATTTTTCTCCAATTATTCTTTTTGTATCTGTCCAGTCTTGGACGTTATAGTATGTGTCACATTGTATCGCAAGAGTATGGTCGTTGCCGCCTAGTTCACATCTGTCACCAAAGAATATGGTTTCTCCGAACATATCAGAAAGCACCTGAGATTTATCTCTGCCGATTGGATATATGTCTATACTTATCTCTCCACCTATCGCAAAGGAAATATCTTCGTACTTGGAAGATAATTCGCTTACTATGTTTAGTCTTTCTCCTTTAAGTTTGTCCCATTCAAAGTATTCTTTTCTCTGAAGCTGGTTTGCAGACCTGCCTAGTGTAGAGAAGTTCACCATCATGGGTACACTATTCTTTTCACCTCTCCTATATTCAATATTATTTTCAGCCTTACCGTACCATTTACTTTTTGTAAGTATTTTTTTAAGGTCTTTGATTAAAGGGTCGGGTACTTGCCAATGCTTTTCCCATCTTAAACGATTTCTAATGTATAGTTGATTCCCAGAATTTTGATAGCACCCGTCTACATGTCTATAAAGGGATAGTCCAATTTGCTCTAGGGTCTTTCGTCTGTCTGAGCCGGTGACTAAAAAAATCTTGTTCCCTCTCTCCCTTTGAAATGTAATCCAGTTACCGAACGCTTGACGAAAATTACTGTCCATAGTTTTTCTTGCGGGGGTCAGTGTTCCGTCTACGTCAAATAAAAAATTAATCATACAATATATCTCGGAATAAATCTACGAAGAACTTGAGTAAAACATTGTGAAAGAAGAAAATAAAAAGGAATAGCACTATCCAAAAAAAAGAAACCCAATCTGTCTCATCATCTGGTCTTTGATGAATACCCTCGTTCCAACTATCTGATCTCCTTGCGGGGTTAGTCTTCGGTGGGCTGTAAGGATTCTTTTTCATTGCTCAGATTTCTGAAGTTTTCTGCAAATTGTTGAAACCCCGCCAACACTTCTTCCCTTGCTACCTTTCTAGATATTGATTCCATTTCACGGGGAGCCATCTCGACAAAACCTTCCATCATCATCTCAACCTCTGCTAAATTTTGAAAACCGTCCATAAGCATACTTCTATTTTCAGCAACCATTTTGTGGGTCACATGGGATTTATACCCCAAGTATCCCAAGCTACCAAAAGTGATGACGGCAAAAAGTGTCATTAACTTATTCATTTCTACTTTCCTTGTAAACGTATTTATTTTTTTCGTAATATTCTTTATTTTCTAATACAGAACTGGCTTCATGTTCATGCTTGAAGTAATGTTTGAATTGTTTGTACAGGGCTTTTACTTGTTCAAAGGCCTCGTTCTCGTCTATCTTTCCTCCCTGCTCTAGGTCGCATATGATAGACATTTGTATGTTAAATGCCCTGAAGGGATCGTCGTACTTTTCAAATTTGAATTTACTACTCATTGTATAACTCCGGAAAATTATCTCTACAGTATTTGGTAAATATCTCTAAGGCCTCTGTGTATGTTGAACAAAAATCAATGACCTGTTCCACTTCGTCGTAGACAAACCATCCGTCTTCCGAAGGACACCACACTATGTTTTTATTTACGGACATGTGCCGTCTCTCTTTTTTCTGTTTTCAGATATGGATAGAGGTCTTGTATTTTTATAGTTCATTACCTTGTAAACATTTTCTTTGTTGGTTAGGTCTACCGAGTTAAACGGAATTATATGATCTAGCTCCCACACCTCTCCCCGATTGTCCCAAGTCCAACCTTCTTCAAACTGAGACTCTATCCACTCCAAAAAGAAGTCCCTTGAGCAGCCGAGAGAATCTCTTATAAATGAGAACTGAGGACTTGCTCTTCTTCCGCTTTTTACATTGTAGTAGTCATTGTCTCTTATTTTAATATTGCTTTTATCAAGAACGTATTGTCTGACATCGTTTAGTTCTGCGTCTTGTCCCAAGTGATCCAGTGCCTCTCTAACCATATTAGACTTATTTAGGCTTCTCTTTGGTTCTCTTCTTATGAATTGATTTAATCCAGAACCCAATCTTGATCTTATTCTTGCCTGTTGATTATTTTGCTTTTCTTCTTTTCGACCAAGATTGTAACAATTTTTACACTTTGATCCACCGCTGTCTCCTTTTTGCCTAGCAAAACTTCTATGATGTATAGAAGCACAACGTATACATAGGAACTCCTGTTCATGCACTCCCTCTATGATCGTACCTGACTGGAGCTGTGTGTTCCGAAATGTGGAGTCCTCTATTTTAGATTGATGTATCTTAAAGGATATAGTCCTACCACAGTCCGTGTCAAACTCAGCTATTAGCCCAGTTCTGTTTGCGGCATATAGGGCGACTAATCTTATTTTCTTTTTCCACCAGCCAGTGTCCCACGTTATGGTATTCTGCTCTAAAAGTTTTTCACGCTTAGTTTTCATTTCTCCAGCCGTTCATTAGTGTATTCAATGAGTTGCCACCCAGAAATCCCTTTATCTCATCATCAGAATATCTTTCCAAAGAATGTAAATATCTGGTTAATCTGGGAAGTTCTGATATGTCAACCATCTCATCAGGAGGATCGGTAAACCCGTCATAGTCCGTTCCCAATCCGACTACATTAGCTCCGGCAACATCTCTCATGTGACTAATTGTTTGTTCAATATACTTTAGCCCCAACGGTGTGTCAACTGGGCTTATCCAATAATTCATAAAGATAACACCTACAACGCCGCCATGATCTGCAATCCACTTTAGTTCCCAATCTTCTAGGTTGTATGGATCACGGTTAATTTCAAAGCATCCAGTGTGGCTAGATATAACGAGGCTCTGCTTGTCGCCAACTATTTCGTATACTTCTTTTCTAGCTTTGGGTGTACAGTGAGCAATATCAATTAACATTCCAAGCTCGGTCATTCTCTGTACGACCTTAGCACCTAAAGCGGTAAGCCCCTTATTCATGTCCCATCCGGCCATGAGGTTTTTCCAGTTACTTCTTTTGATCCCGTAGGTGGGGTAAGGAAACACCGGAGGAGCTACTTTGTTAGGATAGAAGTGTGCCAGCGTCAGATATGCTACACCTCTTTGGGATAAGTATTCAAGGTTACTCAAAACCTCTGACTCTATGTCTTGGCTAATTTCTGATGTCTCGCTCTCTATTCCTTCTAGGCTATGACCGCCCTCAACCGAATGTATAAAGGCTATATTCTTTTCAGCCAAAATATCTATCAAAGAGTTCTTGTCTTTGGCAAACTTTATTTTTCTTTCTGGTTCTTTGTTGTTATACGACTCAGCCTCTTTCTCCATTGCATCCATCATAGACACGGTAGCGTCAAAATAGAAAGGATCGAAGACACGCTTCTTCGTTTCTGGTGATAAAGTCAAAGCCAGTTTTACAAGACCCTGATCTTCTATCCATTCTCGCTCAGGTATATAACACGTTGAGAAAACAACATCAACGCCACCCTTGTCTAATAAGGGAAATGTGCTTCTCTGACTCAAAGGCCAGAAGGCTCTCTTAAATAAAGATGCTAAAAATTTAGTCTTGCTTGTTGTTAAGTCTCTGTCGAGGAGAAACTTTTTTAAGACTGCGTGATTGTGAAGGTCTACAACAGTAGCGTCTTCGTGTAATTGCTGCCAAGTCATTGGTAAAACTCCTTAAACTAGGTAGGACTTTACGCCCACACCCTTAGCTAATTCTATGTTCTCTCTATTATCGTCATAAAAATAGATTTTATCATACAATTTCATAATTGTTAGTAGTGATTTTTTCTTAGCGTTTGCTATTCCGCAGTGATCGTCGCTATCTCCCACGCATATAATTTGCTTGGCCTCTATGCCAGCTAATTTCAAAAACTTAGCTATAGCGTCTGCGACATCATTACTTCTAGCGGTTAAAATATATACATCATGCTGTTCGCCATATACTTCTTTAGCTAAATTGATTAGCTCGGTTGGCTTGCCGTCAATAACTAAATCGGGACACCTGAACTGAGAGAAGTCAAACCTCTCGCCATTCTTTAGTGTATAACCATTGAACTCAGCGGGAGTAAGTTCTCTGATATATCCCCTGCAAGTTTTTGTGTCGGGCATCACAACCAGTACGCAAGCTTCTGTTGTTGCGAGAGTGTCGTCAAAATCAAATACAAATGCTTTTCTCATTTTTGATCTCCTATATATTCATGTGAATAGCATACTCTCATAGATAGAGATTCTTTCACCATGTTATTATAGTTTTTCTTTCTGCCGATGTTATCGGGTCTTGCCTTCTTGTTCTTGCTGGTTGGTCGCCATACTTTTCGCTGACTTCGAGCTTCTCCTAATTTTATATTGGCGGTCTTTGAGAAAAATCTTTTTTCTTCTCCTGTTAAAATTTTACCAACACATTCTGACATGTTGTTGCCAATGCCCATGCCCTGATAGTCCGACAGGACAACGAGCCTATGTTCTCTCCAAGCGTTTTTAAGAGAGCCGCTCGGCATGGCTAGTACAGAGTTAAAGGCTACAGGATTGCCCCAGAGATAAGCAACCCAACAGCGTGCAGCCTTGTTGAGAGAGTCACCAAGATAATGATGCTTCTTAAAAAGATTCCAGTATCTTTCCTTGAACTCTTTTGGAATCTCATAGACTTCTAACTGTATGGTTGGTCTTTTGAACATTAGTATATCTCTATCTTTGCTACCTTCTTTAATTGCTGGCGTGGATCGTCATTAACAAAACGTTCGCCGCTGTCACAGTCAAAAACCCAATCAGGTTCTATCCATTCAATTATATCTTTATGACAAGAACATAAAACTACATTCCTGATGTCCTTGCGTCTGATATATTTGCTCAGGGCTACTGACAAACTCTTTGCTGTTTCCCTGTTGACCTCTGAGGTAAACTCATCCAATATCATACCGTTCCGTAACTTTCTAGCTACAACAGCACGGTACTTTTCGCCATTGCTAAGGACATGAAAAGGTTTGCATAACGTCGGGACAGAGGCGAGTCCACAAGCAAACAGTTTCTCAATAGCTTCGTCTGGTGTTTCAAAGTGTGAAACGATAGCCTTATCGTTAAGCCAGAGCGTGCTATTGTCATTGGCTCTGAAGTGATGGTTTAGAATCTGGCTTTTACCGCTTCCACTTGAACCTACAATCATGCCGATGTTGAAGTCAGCCATAGGCAATTCAAAATCTGGAATGTCGGTTGTGATAGTCCCGTCGAAGTCTAGGTCGAAAGCCTGTGCAACCTTAGAAGTAAAATCGTCTGGCTCTACGTTGATGCTAATTTTCATTGTAGGTAATTTCCCCCCTGTAGTTTATCTAATATGTTTTCCAGTGTCTCTGCTTGAAAGAGATTGGCTGACGCAAACGCTCTGATTGACTGATCTACTTCTCTCTGATCTTTTGCGACCTGCTCAAATGTGTGCGGAACGTCATCGTCCTCGATAGACTCATCCGAGGTAATCATTTCAGATATGGTTGCCCTAACTGGTGGCTTGATCTCCCTACCTTCTATAAGATTTAGTATCTGGATCATAACTTCCGCATTGTATGAGTCTGTAGCGGCAACGATACCTAAGCTATGGATTTGTTTTGTGTTCCAGTTTACAACCTTCTCTATCTTTGATTCGGTCTGTAGGTCGCTGTAGTATTTACCACCGACAAACGAAGCAAAACAGCAAATGAGGGCAAGATTTAGTAGTATGACGTTCTTCATTTTCTTCCTCTTATTTTATTATTTATGGTAACTATTATATTCCAAGCTATTGGAATTATTAAAACTAAATCGTTAATACGGAACGATAACTCTATAAAAGTTACCAGAACTAAAATGTTAAACGGTATTGTTGGTATCATCAGTGTAATGCGTACATTGATCTGGCGTTCTTTAGATGTGAAGCACAGGCACGAATAGCTGCGTCCTTAGACTTGAGTTCTATATCCCAGTCGTAGTCGTCGCTACACGGGAAGTCTACCGGCATGTCTGCGTGACTGCGTGGATTGGTCTTTTCAGGATGTGACTCACTGTAATGAAACAGTGGCTTGATGTCACCCCAAGTCTCTGCACACTCTAGGTAAGTGTTCTTGGCTGATGGGTTACACCGGTCATGCAGGTTGTCATATGTGATGGGTAGGTTAAAATACTTGAGTAGGTTATCTACATTCCAGCAACCTTTGTCCTCGTTCTCTATAACCAGTCGGCTAGTTACAGCTTGACTGCACTGGTTTAAGCGAAACATGAAACGAGTAGCGATCTCAGCGAGATCACCCTTTGTGCAGTTGACATGGATGTTCATAGGATTGTAGTAACTACGCTCACAGCCTAGCTGATCCATGACCCAACCATGATGATTTAGCTCTAGGATGGTCTTGTCTACTGACGCTTGATTTTCGCTGGCAAGCACGTTGAACTGATCTGGGTGCATAGACAGTCGCACTCCCCAGAAGCTCTTGTTCTCCCACGCAGTGTCGTTGAGGGTCTGCATGATAGCCTCGTACTGAGGTACGTCTGAGATGTCGTAACCGAACTCAGGGTGAGTCAGTACGGGAAAGAGGTTGCTTGATATACGGTAGCCCCAGCGGTTCTCCCAGCAATGCAGGATAGCAAGCCTTGTGACCTGTACGTTATTAAGCCAGCGTGAGCCTAACTCGTTGAGTGCGTGAGAGATACTGTGTTGACTGCACAGATCGTTATAACGCTTCCATGTCATAGTCTGGAAAGCGTGGCCTTGTTCTTTGAGTTCGTTACTGATGCAACATAGACTGTACATAATATTCTCCTGAAAGTGCTGACTCGCTATGGTTAGTAATTAAGTAGCCCGACGAGGAATCGAACCTCGAATTGCGGTTTAGAAGACCGCTGTTATATCCGTTTAACTATCAGGCCATAGTAGACTCGGAGGGACTTGAACCCCCGACCAAGAAATTATGAGTTTCCTGCTCTGACCAACTGAGCTACGAGTCCACAAGTAGTACGGGCAAGAATCGAACTTGCGGAGGCGAGTATATAAGACTCACGGAGATAACCAATCCCACCGTACCATGTAAATCAATTATAACATACCTATCGGCATTTGTCAATCGGGTCTTTAGAAAAAATTAAAAGAAAGTACCCCGTAGGAGAATTGAACTCCTGTCTTCAGGATGAAAACCTGATGTCCTAGTCCACTAGACGAACGGGGCAACCTAAGACTTTTCAATATCAGAAACTAAATTCTGCCAATGTTATAAAGTCTTGATTGTCGATCTCTCTATGTAGAGGGAAGATCAACTTATTTGATTCCACTGGCTCACCCAAGTCGATCTCTGGAGGAGTTGTGGGCATTTCTTTCAATCTAGGCGGAGTCCAGAATCCTCTTTCGTACCGGAACATTCTAGGCTTAGGCCAGTTGAATCTAGACCTGAATGGAGAAGTAATAATATCTCCTGTTCCTTTGATAATCTTCTTGGTTCCTGCTACAGTCTTACAGCCTACTTCCTTGAGGTAAAGACCCGTTCCCGTGAGAACGTCACCAACGGTAACTCTCTCAAAGAAGATTGGTTTTCTTTCCTGTGCATCTGCGATATTGATGCTGAACAGGCTAATCACGATTGCTAAAATAAGATGTCTCATTTTTATTCCTTTGGTAAAAGTGTAAAGAAAAGCCGGAGCCGCATCCTAACGACCCCGACTTCGTTCTAACCAACCACGATTAGAAATCTAATTGTTCGTTTTGGTACTCCTCTGTTTCGTAGTAGTCATCGTACTCGTCCTCCATGAACACTTCTTCTTCCAGTTGCTCACGGGCAATGGCAACTACAGTATACTTGCTGACTCTCATCTTGGAGTAATTACAATCAGTCGGTACGCTAACAATGTCAGCGGGGTCGAACTTGACAAGCAAAACAACACCATCATTGCCAGCCCAGTCATTGGCGTACTCGTAAGTACCCACATGTAGACCTGCGGCACATCCTTCGTTGCAGTTGTCGCTGACTTTGCGACGATTCATACTACACTCATCACCGATGTTATTGCGGAACGAGTTGCCAGTGTACTTGTCAACGTGATCGCCAGCAGTAAGAGGGCGACCGTTATTGTCTTTCCGGTCATCACCCTGATAGATGCTGACTCCCTTGTAGCCAATTAACATTCCGTCATCGGAAATTGGTAGACCTTTGTGACTACACCATGTGTAGGATTCTTGAACAGCACGATTGCTGACGTTCTGATAGAGGCGGTCTAGATAGGCAAGCATAGGCTGATGATCCCAGCCGTTCTTGAGCATATTGATGATACGCTCGGTTGGCTGACTCGCTACCTGCTCGTCCTCGTAATACAGGAACCCGTCACGGAACTCAAAGTTACCTTCTGACCAGTTCTCGATGACCGTACCCGTGTTGAAAAGAGTTACAAACTCATTCTCATCTCCAGCCATGACGCACTCGCAAAGCCCATTATATTCTGGGTGAGTGTGGTCATATTGAAATGGCTGACCGCCAAGTACAACAGTCCAGTGATTGTCGTTTGATTTGATATGTGACAACATAGTTCTAATCCTCGCTAAAAGTGAAAGTGGTTGATTCGATACTTTAATTATAATATAGTTATCGTCGTTTGTCAATAGGTTCTTTACAAATTTCTAAAAATATTCCAAACTATCAGTGCGTTACAAATAACTGCTTGTAATACAATTATAGTTCTAATAAAGGCTACCTTGTCGGCCTCCTTATCTTCTCCTATCTTCTCCCCCAGAGCTTTTGCCCAAAGCCTCCACATTGTGTCCCATCTCCTTTAGTTCTTTAATTGTTACGCCGAAAGCATCTGTAAGTTCTTCGTAAAGGTCAATCATCTGTGTTAGACTGTAAACACCTTCTTGAATGAAGCACTCGGTCGTTGTGTCTACTATGTCAACAGTAACATACCTACCTTCCCAAACTGTTTTAATATCGTCCATTTTCATCCTTGCTGCTCCACATCATAGTCCTCGATGGCATAGTCCCAATCTTCTGGTAGTCCTCTGACATCTACACACATGCCACCTTCAATGACTACTGTGATTTCGTGATACCTGTCCACTACCATCTCATGCTTGCTTAAAGTTACTGTATTACTCATCTTTCAATACTCCTTCTACGCAGAGAATTTCCCACGCATCATCCATCGCAGATTGTAAATGTTTAGTATAATAGTTATCGGGTACATCTTCAAGAACATTAAAGTATAAACTTTCAATTACCTGTAAAAGATATTTGTTATCACTCATCGTCATTCTTATGTATTTGGTAGTCAGTAACTAAATTTGAAATTATTTCTTGCCATTCTGTAATAGTCTTGAAGTCAGACATTAGTTGATCCAAAACAACATCCCATTCCACACCATCGTTGTATGTTAAGGAAGATTGTGCGATAAAACAAGCAACAGTATAAGAGGTATGCTGGAAAGCGTTTTCATCACGAAACTCGGCATCCCAATCGTGAGAATGTTCCTGTGCGTAATGGCAGATTTTTGCACAAGTGTCAACTAGAACTTCTCTTTCTTTTATCAATTCTTTAATTGTCATCTTTGAATACTCCTTCTACGCAGAGAATTTCCCACGCATCATCCATCGCACATTGTAAATGTTTAGTATAATATGTATCGGGTACATCTTCAAGAATATTTATGTATAAATCTTCAATTATTTGTAAAAGATATTTGTTATCGTTCATCTTCAATCTCCTTTCAATCCTCAGTTATTAGTGTACAGACATCAATAAACAAAACAGCAGTCACCGCAAGCAATATTAGTTCAGTCATA